>Ga0209237_1000729_pt1 | contig 18963 bp, 20 predicted proteins | sample GraSoi013_1_40cm_2_FD_185820 | JGI IMG/M metagenome (GOLD analysis project Ga0209237, IMG submission 185820) | Grasslands soil microbial communities from the Angelo Coastal Reserve, California, USA - Sample 10_02_2013_1_40cm (SPAdes) (version 2) | ecosystem: Environmental > Terrestrial > Soil >... | reverse complement strand
AGCGATCCTCGTCGCGATCGTCATCTTCTTCCGGCGCGGCCTCTGGCCGACCCTCTCGGACCTGGTCAGGCGGACCGCGTCTTCGCCTGGTGGCGCGTAAGGCGGCGTCAGACCAGCCGGCGCTCTCCGGTGATCGCGCGCACGAGTGCGACGATCAACGCCGCGATGAGGAAGAGGAACACGACCGCCAGGAGCGCGGCGAGGTCGACGACCCCCGGCCCCGAAGGCTCGGGGAAGATCCCCTGGAACGGCCGCACGAGCGGCTCGGTCACGCGGTAGAGGCCCGCGACGAGCGGCTGATTCGCGTTCGCGCCGGCGAGCTTCAGGACGAAGCGCAGCAGGAGGATGACCTCGAGCACGGTGAAGAGGAGCACGACGACGCGCGTGACGCTCCAGACCATCGGTCTCGCGTCGGTCGTCGCGGGGGCGGTGCTCGCGTTCACGTTCGTGCCCCCGGGCGCCGCCGACGCGGGGCGCTCGACGACGCGCTCGTAGCGTTCGCGCTCGACGCGCTGCGTCCTGTCGTGGTCGGGATCGGGACGTGTCTCGGTTGTCATGCCTCGACGAGCAGCAGGCGGCGTGCCGGGCGGCAGCAGAGGGGTCGAGGGGCTAACCTCCCCCTGGCTCGTGGATTTCCCGTTCGCGCATCGCCAGCGCGTGCGCTACGGCGAGACCGACCTCCAGGGCGTCGTGTATTACGCGAACTATCTCCTGTTCGCCGAGGTCGGCCGCGTCGCGTATCTGCGGGCGCTCGGCGTGGTGTACGACCGTGACTTCATCGCGCGCGGCCTCGATTTCACGATCGGCGAGGCGTGCGTGCGCTACCGCGCGCCGCTGCGCTTCGACGACGAATACGACATCAAGGTGCGCGTCGGCGCGATCCGCCACTCCTCGTGGGCGTTCGAGTACGCGATCGACCGCGCCGACGGCGTCCACTGCGCGGAGGCGAGCACGATCCAGGTGATGATCGACCGCGTGACGGGTCGCGCGACGCGGATCCCTGAAGACCTACGGCGCGTGTTCGCGGTAGCAGGGGGGGTGTGGGGGCGGGGGCAGGGGGCCCCCAGCGAGCGAAGCGAGGCCCCCACGATGAGAAGGATGAGAAGGTGAACCCGGTACTCCCGGACGACCTTCTCATGCTCCAGCGGAGCGTCCGCCAGTTCGTCGAGGCCGCGCTCGCGCCGCTCGCGAAGCAGGTCGAGGAGCGCGACGAGATCCCGCGCTCGGCGATCGACGCCATGGCCGAGGCCGGTCTATTCGGCGTCGGCCATCCCGAGGAATGGGGCGGGCAGGGCTTCGGCAAGCTCGGCTACTGCGTCGCGGTCGAGCAGCTCGCGCGCGTGAACGCCAGCTTCTGGAACATCGTCGGCGGCTCGTCGGGGCTGTGCGGCACGGCGATCGCCGTGGGCGGTCCTGACGAGGTGCGGCGGCGCTATCTCCCCCAGCTCCTGTCGGCGCGAAAGATCGGTGCCTATGCGCTCTCCGAGCCGGGTGCCGGAAGCGACGCCGGGAGCCTGCGGACCGCCGCGCGCCGCGACCGCGACGACTACGTCGTTAGCGGCGCGAAGACCTTCATCACGAACGCGCCCATCGCGGACCTCTTCGTCATCTTCGCCAACGCCGCTCCGGACAAGGGGTCGAAGGGGATCACGGCCTTCGTCGTCGAGCGGGCCGCGCCTGGCCTCGAGATCGGCCCGAACGACGAGAAGATGGGACTCCACGGCTCGACCACCGCGCAGCTCTTCTTCAACGACATGCGCGTTCCAGCGACGCAGCGCGTGGGCGACGAGGGCGACGGCTTCAAGATCGCGCTCGCGACGCTCGACTTCGGCCGCCTCGGCCTGGCCGCGCACTCGGTCGGTGCGGCGCAGCGACTCCTCGAGGCGTCGGTCGAGCACGCGCGGACGCGCGCGCAGTTCGGCAAGCCGATCGCGGCGAACCAGGGGATCCAGTGGCTGATCGCCGACGCCGCGACCGAGATCCACGCAGCCAGGCTCATGGTGTACGACGCGGCGTCGCGCGCCGATCGCGGCGAGCGCATCACGCAGCGCGCCGCGATGACCAAGCTCTTCGCCACCGAGACGCTCGGTCGGGTGGCCGACGCGGCCGTCCAGATCCACGGCGGCATGGGCTACATGCGCGAGCTCTGGATCGAGCGTGCGTACCGCGACGCGCGGATCACGCGCATCTACGAGGGCACCAGCGAGATCCAGCGCCTGGTCATCGCGGCTGGCCTACTTGCGGACGCATAACGGACGCCCGGCGGCCGGGTTTGTGGATAACCGGCTGAATCTGGTGGATAAGACCCCCTCCTGAGCCCATAACGAGCCGGTTCTGTGGACAAACTCCCTGTGCGTCGAGCGTCCAGGTTCACCGATATTTGGTCGGTCCCACGTGATCTCTGGCGCGCGGAGCACGCCCTGGACGCGGGCGAGCTCGCTCGGGCCCGCGCGCTTGTGGGCCCGCTGCTCGAGCGCTACCCGCAGCTCACCTTCGTGCGGAAGATCGCCGCCGAAGTGCTCTACGCCTCGGGCGATCCGCTCTCGGCCGCCGACCTCTTCGATCGCGTGATCCAGCGCCGGCCGCGCGATCGCGCCTCGGTCATCGGGCTCGTGGCCGCGAACGCGGCGCTGGACCGTAGCGGAGACGCGCGGACCGCGGCGGCGCTCCTGCCGAACGACGTCGACGTGCGCCTCGCGCTCGCCTGGAGCGAGCTCGTCGCGCTCGGCGGCCGCCGCGACGCCGGCGCGCGCCTCGTCGCCGAGCTCGCCGGGGATCCCGAGCTCGCGCGCTCGCGCGAGCGCGAGGCGATGCACGCGGCGCTGCGCGCGATCGCTGCCGCGCGCGAAGCCAGCGACGCCGGGCTCCGGTCGGCGCTCGCCGACGCCGAGCGTCACGCGAAGCCGGTCCGCGCGACGGACCGCGCCTTCGTCGGCTACCTGCGCGCGATCGCGCTGCGCGAGGCCGGCGCGCGCGACGACGCGATGACGGCGTTCGCAGACGCGATCGCGGGAGCCCCCGACTCGATCGGCGCGGCGCTCGCCCGCCGCGAGCGCGCGAAGCTTTCGGGTTAGCCGACCCTCTCGAGCGCCGCGAGGAAGCCGGCGACCGGCCCCATCGGCGGGCCGGCGTCCCGGCGGCGAATGGCCACGATCGGCCGGCGGATCGCGGCCGCGCCGACGAGGCGGACCTGCCGCAGCGACCGCGAGCGCAGCTCGGCGTCGAGCGCCATCCGCGGGAGGAGCGCGACGCCGAGGCCGGCGAGGACCATCTTCTTCGCGGCCTCGACGTTGTCGAGCTCGATGACGCTCTCCGGCACGACGCCGGCCTGACGGACGAGCGAGCTCGTGAGCTCGTAGTAGCTCGAGGCGCGGTCGAACAGGATGAGGCGATCGTCGGCGAGCTCGCGCACGCGGACCTGGCCGCGCCGTGCGAACGGGTGCTCCGCGGCCGCGACGAGGATGAGCTCGTCGTCGAAGACGGGGATGAGCGCGGCGTCCGGGTGCCGCACCGGACGGCCCACGCCGAGATCCACCTCGTGGCGGAGGACCATCTCGAGGACCTCCTCGGTGTGGCCGGTGCGCACGCCGATGCGCACGTGCGGATGCGTCGACCGGAACGACTTGAGCAGCCCCGGCAGTAGGTACGTACTGACCGCGGGCGCGGCGCCGATGAGGAGCTCGCCGACCTTCCCCGTCCGCAGCTGCTCGACCGCCTTGCGCCCGTCGAGCATCTGCCCGATCGCGCGCTGCGCGTACGGGAGTAGGACCCGGCCGGCGTCGGTGAGCGCCATACCGCGGCGGCTGCGCACGAAGAGGTCGATCCCCAGGTCGGCCTCGAGCGTTTGGAGCCGCGCCGTGAGCGCTGGCTGGGTGAGGTGGAGCGCCTCCGCCGCGCGGCTCACGCTGGCGAGCCGGGCGACCTCGGTGAAGGCTTCGAGCTGGGCGAGGAACACCGCGGCGCCCAGTATAGATACGGTTTATCGACAGCATCCAAACAAACGATTTGCTTTATGACCAGCTCGGCACGCAACGTGCCCACTCAGGCTCGACATGAAAGCCGCCAGCATCGTCCACGAGACCCTGAGCATCGCGGTCCAGCTGTTCGACAGGTCACGGCGCGACCCGAAGGAGGCCGCGGCGCGCGAGTGCACCTGTCCCGAGTTCTGCGAGCTCGACCATGGGAACTGATGTTGGGGGGCCCCTGCCCCGGCGCCCCCCCGCCCCCGAGCTTGCCGAGACTCCGCTCCTTCCGCCCGGGTTCGGCGTCCCGGCATCGCGGTGGGCCGATCCCTCGACGACGCTTCGCCGGCTTCTCGCGACGGAGCCGTTCGTCTTCGCGCCCGGCGTCTACGACCCGCACGGCGCGGAGCTCGCGATGTACCACGGCGCGAAGGCCGTGTACTTCTCGGGGTACTCGTTCGCGATCGGCCACCTCGGCACGACCGACATGGACCTCTACACGGGACCCGAGATCGCCGACGGCGCGCGGCGGACGGTCTCGGCCCTGCGCAAGTTCCAGCTCACGATGGCGCTCGGCGACCCCGAAAAGCAGGTCGCGCCGCGCCACCTCGCGATCCCGCCGGTCGTCGTCGACATGGACGGCGGCTACGGGAACCTGTTCAACGTCCAGCGCACGGCCGAGCTCTATGTGAACGCGGGCCTCGCCGGCGCGCACCTCGAGGACCAGGTCCTTCCCAAGCGCTGCGGTCACATCGCCGGCAAGGCGCTCATCTCCGCCGACGAGATGGTCGGCAAGCTCCGGATGGCGAAGGCCGTCGCCGCGGACCTCGGCCGGCCGGACTTCGTCGTCATCGCGCGGACCGACGCGGTCTCGGCGGTCGACGCGCCTGAGCCGACGCGCGGGCTGGACCTCGCGATCGACCGCGCGCTGCGCTATCTCGAGAGCGGCGCGCCCGACCTGGTGTGGGCCGAGTTCCCGAACGCGGACCGCGGCCCTACCGAGCGTTTCGCCGAAGAGGTGCACCGCCGCTTCCCGGACGCGCCGCTCGCGTTCAACTGGTCGAGCTCGTTCAAGTGGTTCAACGAGGCGGACCCCACCGGCTTCCGCGAGCTGGGCGACCTCGGCTACCGGTTCATCTTCATCACGCTCGCCGCGCAGCACGCGATGGGCTACGCCTTCAGCAAGCTCCTCCAGGGCCTCGCCGCGGACGACGAGGGCGCGTACATCGAGCTGCAGCGAAAGGAATGGGCGAACGGCGAAGACATCCCGACCCGCAGCCACCATCTCTTCACCGGCGTTCCGTACCACCAGGTCATGGGGGAGGTGCTCGGGGCGTCTCGGCTCGGCAAGTTCGACGAGGAGAAGGCGGAGGCCGTCGTCTAGCGCACGCGTAGAATCCGCGCGCTCGAGGAAGGGGGGGGAACGCCATCACGGTCACCGCCGCGCGCCCGGCGACGTTCACGTACCGCGAGATCGCGCTGCAAGACCGCCTCCGCGAGGTCGCGCGCGAGGTCGGCGCCAAGCCGGCCCTCGTGCTCGGCGACCGCACGGTCACGTACCGCGAGCTCGACGAGCGCACCGACCGGCTCGCGGCGGCACTGGCCCGGCGGGGCGTGAAGCAGGGCGACCGCGTCACGCTGTTCATGCCGAACTCGCTCGAGTTCGTCGTCGGGTTCTACGGCGCGCTGAAGGCGGGCGGCGTCGTCAACCCGATCAACGCGCTCTCCAAGGAGCGCGAGGTGCGCTTCCAGGTCGCCGATGCCGGCGCGACCGCCGTCCTCTATCACGAGGCGCTCGCGCCGATCGTCGACGCGGTCCGCGGAGAGCTCACCGGCGTTCGCGCGTTCGCGGTCACCGGCGCCTCCGCTCCGGCCGGGGTCGAGCGCTTCGACGACCTCGTCGCCGAAGCGGGCACGGTCTCGGTGAAGACCGCCATGACGGACCTCGCCGCGCTCCCGTACACGAGCGGCACGACCGGCTTCCCCAAGGGCGTGATGCTCACGCACGCCAACCTCACCGCGAACCAGCAGCAGTTCTTCGCCGCGGTCCCGGTCGGCCGCGACGACGTCTTCCTCAACGTGCTGCCGTACTTCCACATCTACGCGCTCAACCTGCTCATGGCGGGGGCGGTGAGCCTTGGCGCGACGCAGGTCGTCATGCCGCGCTTCGACCTGGTCGAGTACCTCACGCTCGCCGAACGGCATCGCGCGACGGTGTGCTTCATCGTGCCGCCGATCGTGCTCGGCCTTGCGATGCACCCGGAGGTCGACACGCACGACCTCTCCTCGGTCCGCTTCTTCTTCAGCGGCGCCGCCCCGCTCGCGCCCGATCCGGCGCGCCGCCTGGCGAAGCGCCTCGGGAAGCCGATCATCCAGGGCTACGGCCTCACCGAGACCTCTCCGGTGACGCACTCCAATCCCGTGGCCGCGCCGATCCTCGAGTCGATCGGCCCCGCGGTCGCGGGGACCGAGGACCGGATCGTCGACCTCGAGAGCGGGACGAAGACGCTCGCGGCAGGCGAGGTCGGCGAGATCTGCGTGCGCGGGCCGCAGGTCATGCGCGGGTACTGGAACAAGCCGCAGGACACCGCCGACGTCATCCGTGACGGCTGGTTCCACACCGGCGACGTCGGCCGCAAGGACGAGCGCGGGTACGTCTTCATCGTCGACCGCAAGAAGGAGTTCATCAAGTACAAGGGCTTCGGGGTCGGACCCGCCGAGGTCGAGGCCGTGCTCTGCGAGCATCCCGCGATCGCCGACGCAGGCGTCATCGGTAAGGCCGACGCCGAGGCGGGTGAGATCCCGAAGGCCTTCGTGCAGCTGCGGCCGAACACGACCGCGACCGCGGACGAGATCATGGCCTTCGTGAAGGAGCGGATCGCCGACTACAAGCGCGTGCGCGAGGTCGAGTTCATCGACAAGGTCCCGCGCACGGCCTCCGGGAAGATCCTGCGCCGCGAGCTCGCCGAGCGCGAGCGCGCGAAGACGGTGCCGCACTAGATACGACACGGAACCGCGACAGCCGATGCCGGCAGCGCGGGCCATGCTGTGCGCAGGAACATGCGCCAGCCACTCGTCTTCCAGCGCGGTGCCGGCCTCCGCCGGCGCGTCGCGCGCGCGCTCGTGCTGCTCGTCGGCGGTGGCCTCGTGGCCTGGGTCGGTCTCGTCGCGACCGCCGTCGTCCCGAACGGCGGAACGGTGGAGCTGCCCGACTTCGTCGGTCCGCTCCAGCGCGCGGTCGCGCCCGCGACGAGCACGCCCGCGCCGGGCGCACCCGGTCCTGGGACGAGCGCGCCGCCGGCGGCGACGAGCCGTCCGGTCCTCGTGATCCCTCCGCTGCCGTTCCTCCCGACGCCTTCGCCGACCGCGCCCGTGGCCCCGCAGAGCCCGACGCCCTCGCCGCCGCCCGGGGGTGGACCGAACGCGACCTTCCCCGGCCACACGCCGGAGCGCACCCCGAGAACCTCGCCGCCCGGCCGTTAGATGGCCAGGCTCGTCCTGCTCGCCCTCGCGCTCTTCGCGCTCGCGGTCGGCCTGCTCGATCTTTCGGCGCGTGGCGCGTTCGCGGCACCCCCCGGCCCGCCGGTCGCGGTCGCGGGGGCCGGCCCGCTCCTGCGCGTGGTGCCCTCGCCGCTGCGCGGCGCGGCAGGTCGTGGGCGCGTCGCGGTCGTCGTCCGCGCGCCCGGCGCTGAGACGCGCCGGCTCTCGGGCGCCCTCGCGGCCGAGGGCATCCGCGCGACGTTCGCGCTCAGCGCGCTCGACGTGCTCGCCGACCGCACGCTGCCCGCGTTCGTCACCGGCCACGGCCACGAGGTCGCCTTCGCGGGCTACGCGGACGCGGATGCGACCCGGCTGCCCGAGGCGGTCTGGATCGCGAACGAGTCCCTCGGACGGCGCATCCTCGAACGCGCCTCCGAGCGCGAGGTGCGTCTGTACCTCCCCGGTCGACTCCTCGGTGGCGAGCTCGATGCGACGGCGCTCGAGACCGCGCGCCGCGCCGAGACAGCGGGCCTCCTGCCGCTTCTCCCCGCGCCGGCGCCGGCACGACGCGACGATCTCGACGGGCTGATCGTCGTCCGCCGGCTAGCCGACCTCGACGCGCTGCGTGGCGCGCTGGCCCGCGCCCGCACGTCCGGTGTGACGCTCGTCGCCGCGAGCGCGCTCGCGGGGATCGGGAGCGAACCGCTCCCGCTCGGTGCGCGCATCGCGGGCGGCGCCGCGTTCGCCGCGTTCGACCTCTGGCGATCCCTCGCGGATCTCGTCGTTGCTCTCGCCGGTGCCGCCACCCTCCTCATGCTCCTCCGCCTGGTGGTCGTCGCGGTCCTCGCGACCGCTCAGGCACGACGTCCTCACGCGGCCGGCGGGGACGTGCCCACGGTCGCCGTCCTCGTCGCGGCGTACAACGAGGAGGTCGTCATCGGGACGTGCGTGCGGTCGATCCTCGCGAGCGACGTCGAAGGGCTCCAGGTGGTCGTGGTCGACGACGGCTCGACCGATGCGACCGCGGCTCGAGCGAGCGAGGCCGCGGACGGCGACGAGCGTCTTCGCGTGGTCCGGCAGCCGAACGGCGGCAAGGCCAGCGCACTCAACACCGCGCTCGCGCGCACCGACGCGGCGGTCGTGGTCGTGATGGACGCGGACTCGCTGCTGGAGCGCGAGGCGCTCCGCCGGCTCGTGGCGCCCTTTGCCGACCAGGCGATCGGCGCGGTGGCGGGGAACGTGAAGGTGGGGAACCGCTCCAGCTGGCTCGGCGCGCTCCAGCATGTCGAGTACGTGGTCGGCATCAATCTCGACCGCCGCTTCTTCGACCTCGTGAACGCGGTGAGCGTCGTGCCGGGCGCGCTCGGCGGCTTTCGTCGTGAAGCGATCGTGCGGGCCGGCGGCTTTCCGCTCGACACTCTCGCCGAGGACACCGATCTCACGGTCGCGATCGGCATGCATGGCTATCGGGTCCGCACCGTGGCCGACGCCCGGGCCTGGACCGAGGTGCCCGCGACCTGGCGCGCGCTCTGGAAGCAGCGCTACCGCTGGTCGTACGGGACGCTCCAGGTCCTCTGGAAGCACCGCGACGCGCCGTTCCGCTGGCGCGCGACGAACGTCGGCCGGCTCGGCATCCCCTATCTCATCGTGTTCGGGTATCTCCTGCCGCTCCTCGCTCCCGCCGTCGACGTCACCTTGCTCTATGGGCTCGTCGTCGGTCCGCAGGTGCCGCTCCTGGCGGCCTTCGGCGTGTTCACGATCCTCCAGACGCTCGCGGCGGCGCTCGCGCTGCGCCTCGACGGCGAGCCGGCCTGGCATGCTGGCGCCGTTCTCGGCTACCAGCTTGGCTACCGGCAGATGCTGTTCGCCGTCATCGCGAGCTCGCTCTGGGCGGCGTTCGCGGGCCTGCCGGTCGGCTGGGGGAAGCTCGTGCGGCGCGGACTCTTGCCGCGCCCGGGCTAAGTGCCAACGACCACCCCGCCGTCCACCGAGAGGACGGCGCCGTTGATGAACGCCGCCTCGTCCGAGGCGAGGAAGAGGTACGCGTTCGCGACGTCGCGGGGCTCGCCGAGCCGCCGCACCGGCGTGCGCTCGACCATGGTCGCGAGGATCTTCTCGGGCATCTGACGCACCATCTCGGTCCCGATGAAGCCGGGCGCGACCGCGTTCACGGTGATCCCGCGCGGTCCGAGCTCGCGCGCCCAGACCCTCGTCATGCCGATGACGGCGGCCTTCGTCGCGACGTAGTTCGTCTGCCCGAAGTTGCCGTAGAGGCCGACGACCGACGACGCGTTCAGGATGCGGCCGTAGCGCTGCCGGATCATCACGGGGGCCACCGCCTGCGTGCACGCGAAGACCCCGCGGAGGTTCACCGCGATGACCGCGTCGAACTCGGCCTCGCTCATGCCGCCGGCGACCTCGCCGTCCTTCACCCGTACGAGCTGGGCGTCGCGCAGGATCCCGGCGTTGTTGACGAGGATGTCGATCCGCTGATGCGTGGCGACGACTTCCGTCACGGCGGTCTGCACCGCTCGGAGGTCGGTGACGTCGACGCGCTCATCCGCGCCCTCGCTCACGTCCCAGGTCACGACCGTCGCGCCCGCCTCGCGGAACACGCGCGCCGTCTCGGCGCCGATCCCGCGCGCGCCACCGGTGATGACGGCGACCTTGCGCTCGAGCCGGAAGCTCACTCGGTCTGCTCGTCCTCCTCCCAGCCTTCGCCGGACTCGAGCTCCTCGGCGTAGCGCTCCGGCTCGAGGCCGAGGTCTTCGATGACCGCGACGAGGCTGTTGCGCTGCTCGGGAGGAGTCGTGCGGATCCAGCCGCGGACGACGTCGTCGATGCCGACCGTCGCGCTGTCACGCTCGCTCGCCACGAGCTCGCTCTCGTCCCGCGCCGCCGACTTCGCGAGCTCGCGCAGGGTCTCCGGCACCATGCGGCAGAGCGTCGCGAGGACGCCCTCGGCGCTCTCCTCCCAGGCCATGCTCATGCGATCGCGTCGATGCCCGTGGCGAAGCGGCCGATGATGAGCTTCTGGATCTGCGTCGTCCCCTCGTAGAGCCGGTTCACTCTTGCGTCGCGCCAGTACCGCTCCACCGGGAACTCGTCGCTGAAGCCGTAGCCGCCGTGGATCTGGATCGCGTTGTCGGCCGCGCGCTGCGCGATCTCGCTCGCGTACAGCTTGGCGATGCTCGTCTCGCGCGTGTTCGGCCGGCCCTTGTTCTTGAGGTCGCCCGCGCGCCACACGAGGAGCCGCGCGGCCTCGGTCTCGACGACCATGTCGGCGATGAGCTCCTGCACGAGCTGGTGCCCGGCGAGCGGCTTGCCGAATGACCTGCGCTGCGTCGCGTACGTGACCGACGCGTCGATGCAGGCCTGCGCCACGCCGACCGCGCCCGCCGCGACGGAGTAGCGGCCCGAGTCGAGCGCCGCCATGGCGATCCCAAAGCCGTCCCCGACCGGGCCGAGCCGGTTCGTGTCAGGGACGCGGACGTCGTCGAGGATCAGCTCGCTCGAATCGGACGAGCGCAGACCGAGCTTCCCATGGATCGGCTGACTCCCGTAGGGTTGTTCGTCCCGTTCGAGGAGGAACGCGGCGATGCCCTTGTGCTCCTTCGCCGGATCGGTCTGGGCGAAGACGAGCGCGAGGTTCGAGACCGAGCCGTTGCTGATCCACGTCTTCCGCCCGCGCAGCACCCATGCATCGCCGTCGCGCCGCGCGGAGGCGCGGATCTTGGTCGCGTCGCTCCCGACCTCGGGCTCGGTGAGGCCGAAGCAGCCGATGAGATCGCCTTTGCAGAGGCGTGGGAGGTAGCGGCGCTTCTGCTCCTCGGTGCCGAACTTCAGGAGCGTGAGCTCGACGAGCGAGATCTGCACCGAGAGCGTGGTGCGGACCGACGAGTCGACGCGGCCGATCTCCTCGGTGATGAGCGCGTGCGAGACGTAGTCCACCCCCATCCCGCCGTACTGCTCCGGCACCGGCCCGCCAAGCAGTCCGAGCGGGGCCATCTTCGACAGGACGTCTTTGGGGAACGTTTCGCTGCGGTCTCGCTCGCGCGCGCCCGGCGCGATCTCCCGGTCCGCGAAGTCTTTCGCGAGCTTCCGGATCTGCTGCTGCTCGCTCGTGAGGTCGAAGTCCATCGCCGCGAGTCTATTGAAGCGTCCGCTCGCTCCGTGTCTGGCGCGCGCTGCCCTCGCTCCGGCCGAGTCAGCCTCGACATTGCGGGTCGGGCGGCGGAGAGCCTCGCTCGAGCGTAGCGTCAAGGGCATCCGATGAAGGTCGGGACGACTCTCTACGTTCGCGACCGTGCCGAGTGGCGGCGCTGGCTCGCCCGCCACGCCAAGCGTGAGAAGGAGATCTGGCTCGTCTATCCGAAAAAGGCGAGCGGCAGGACGCGGATCTCGTACAACGACGCGGTCGACGAGGCGCTCTGCTTCGGCTGGATCGACAGCATCAACAAGCCGCTCGGCACGGACCGCTACGCGCAGCGCTTCACGCCGCGGCGTCCGAACAGCAAGCTGTCGGCGATGAACCGCGAGCGGGCCCAGCGGCTCGTCGCCGCCGGCCGGATGACGAAGGCGGGACAGCGCGCGCTCGGCGACCAGCTGAAGGCGCGGCCTCTCCGCATGCGGGCCGACGTACGCGCCGCGCTGCGGGCGGCGCCGGGCGCGTGGACGCACTTCCGGCGGTTCCCCGCGAGCTACCGGCGCATCAGGATCGGCTGGGTCGAGGGCGCGCGGGACCGGCCCGAGGAATTCCGCAAGCGCCTGCGGTACTTCGTCGCGATGACGGCGAAGAACAAGCGTTACGGCATGGTCCGCTAGTCCGCCGGAGCCGCCGGCCCGCGACCCCGTCGAACGAGAGACTCATGGCTCGGGACGGTACGGGCGGCGGATCGCCAGCCAGCGCGCGGGCTCGGCGAGCGGCATGAAGCCGTAGCGCTCGTAGAGCTCGTGCGCGTCGCGCGTCGCGAGGAGGAAGTTGCGCACGCGCTCGAGGTCGGGGTGCGCCATGACCGCGTCCAGGAGCCGCTTGCTCACGCCACGGCCGCGGTGCGCGGGCAGCACGAAGACGTCGCAGAGCCAGGCGAAGGTGGCCCGGTCGGTGACGACGCGCGCGAACCCGGCCTGCCTTCCGCCGCGCGCCGGATCGCCGTCGAACGCCGAAAAGCAGAGCGAGTGCTCGAGACCGCGATCGAAGACGTCACGCGGAAGGCCGAGCGACCAGTACGCCTCATCGCGCAGGAACCCGTACACGAGGTCGCGATCCACGTGAGCCGCATCGCTCGAGACCACGTACGGCACGCCGACAGTATCGAGGTCCACCGCGCGCGAGCCCTGCGCTGCGCTCCTTCTCAGACCGCCCAGGGCGGTGGCGCGCTCGCCGTGCCACCGAGGCTGCCGAACACACCGAGGCGCAGCTTCAGCGCACCGAGAGCGCTCTGCTTCGCGGAAAGCGACGCGAGCATCCGGTCGTAGCCGGCGTCCGGGTAGGCCCGCGCGGCACGCGCGAGGATGGGCGCGAGCTCGGCTGGATAGTCGACGTCCTTGAGCTCGGGATGCGGCCAGGCCTTCGTGCCCTCCCGATACGGCGTGAGGAAGTCGATCCCGTTGCGGACGCGAGGCGACGCGTGCCAGACGTCCACCCCGACGCGGTCGCCGAGGTCGCCGAGGACGCAGAAGGCGAGGAGGTTGAACGCGCTGTAATGGAAGGATCGCGTGCGCACGAGCTCGAGCGGCTGATGGCCGTCGTCGGCGATCTGCTTCATGGCGCGCTTCGCCCCGACCTGTGCGAGCGTGTCCTTCGCGGCGTCGGCTCGGCCCGCGAACAGCGCGAAGTCCGCGACCTGCGCGTCGTACCAGGTCCCGTGGTTGTTCGCCGCGCGTCCTTCCATCTGGCCCTGCGCGCTGCCGAGGAGCCAGTCCACGAGCTGCGCGAACCAGGCTCGCAGCGCATCCTGTTCGGCGGCGGCCCACGCGGGCGTGCCCTCGAGCAGGAGCGCCGCGTCGACCGCGCGCATGAGCTGACGGCTCTCGATGATCCCGGTCCCGCGCGGCTCCGTGCGGCCCGGGATGATCTGCGCAAGGCGCATCGAGGGACTCATGCGGGTCCGCTCGTCGAGGAACCAGGTCCGCAGCCAGAGCGCCGCGGCCTCGCTGTACATGCTCTCCCCGGTCAGGAACCCCGCGAGCGCGAGCGTCTCGACCGAGCCGACCATGCGCACGATCTTCGCCCCGTCGTAGCGGTGGATGTCGGTGGCCTCGGGATTGATCTGGCCGTCGCGCTGCAGGTAGGGGAGCCCGTCGGGCTTGGCCGGGTCGGGCCACCAGTAGATGCTGAGGCTCACGTAGTCGTGCGGATCGCCCGACGGAGCCACTACCGTCTTCTCCGCGACCGATACCGGGGTGGCCGTCATGGCCATATCCGCGGCGCGGCGCAGCTCCGTGATGGCCGGTGCGAGATCGGCACGCCCGGCGAGCGCACCGGCCCGCGCGTCCGCGAGTGCGGCCCGATCCATGAGCAGGACCGGTGGCGCCGGCGGCGCAGATCGCGTCGCGGTCACCGGCGGCGCGCCGGCGCACGCTGCGAGCGCGACGACGGCGAGCGAGAGCGAGGCGGCACCGAGACCTCTCACCGCGTTCCGGACGCGCGCTCGAGCTCGACGCTCGCCATGAGGAACGCGCCGAGGCCGCGGTGATCGTTCGTCTCGAGGGGGCGGTGCACGTAGTACTCGTACGAACCGTCCCGATAGGTCATGTCCGGCTCGTCCGGCCGGCGGCCGAGGCCGGTCCCCGCGCAGGTGCCGTGCAGCGTGATGTCGCCGTCCGCGCTCGCCGAGACGAACCGCCGGAGGATGCCGTCGTAGCCCTGGCGCGCGGAGTCCAGATGCGTCGGCGCGAGGTGACCGAGACGGACCCCCTTCGCGGCCGCGTACACGAACATCGCCGAGGCCGAGGCCTCGAGGTAGTTGCCTTCCCGCCCGCCCTGGTCGAGCACCTGCCACCAGAGCCTGGTCTGCTCGTCCTGGACACGCATCGCGGCAGCCATCGTCTCCCCGAAGATCGGCGCGATGCGATCGCGCTGCGCCAAGCGTGCGGGCAGCAGCTCCAGGATGTCTGCGAGCGCCATCGCGAACCACCCGAGCGCGCGGCCCCACGAGCTCGGCGAACGCCCGGTCGCCGGATCGGCCCAGCGCTCGCGCTTGCTCTCGTCCCAGGCGTGGCGCAGCAGACCGGTGCGCTCGTCGCGCGTCCGCTCGGCGATGAGGGTGACCTGCCTCGCGACGTCGTCGAGAGCCGAGGGCTCGGCGAACGCGACCGCGAGCTCGGCGTAGAACGGGCCGGCCATGTAGATGCCGTCGAGCCACATCTGGTCGGGGTAGATGCGCTTGTGCCAGAAGCCGCCGCTCGGCGTGCGCGGCTGAGCGCGCAGCTGCTCGCGCAGGACCTGGGCGGCCGCGCGGTAGCGCTCGTCACCGGTCTCCCGGTGGAGCGAGAGCAGGAGTGGACCGCCCGCGACGCTGTCCAGGTCGAACGCCTCGCGCGAGTACGTCGCGATCGTGCCGTCGTGGACGAAGCGGTCGAGGTTCGACCTGATGTACTGGAGGTACCGCTGGTCGCCGGTCGCTCGCCGGACCTGATCGACGCCTTTGAGCAAGGTCGCCCATTCGTACGCCCAGCGTGTCCCGACGACCGGCTCGCGCCGCAGGAGGGCGTCGGCGGCCCGCGTCGACCACGCCGCCGTCACGGTGCGCACGTCTCAGCTCACGTCCCGGAGCACGAACGGCTCCCCGTCCTGCCCGCTGACCTCGACCCGATCGAGGCGCAGGCGCCGCAGGTTGCGTGCGAAGAAGCCGGCGCGCCGCATCGGCTCGAGGCCGTCGGCGTACTCGGGGACGCCGGCGCGCGCGTTCGCCGCCATGACGATCGCGACGTCGCTGAAGGCAACGTCCTCGATCGGCATCTCGGGCAGTCCCCACAGGAACGCGGCGGCGTAGTGCGCGTCGCGGACCGTGATCTCTCCATAACGCACCCGGCGCACGCGCGGCGTCCCGTCGTCGACCGGGCGAGGTCCCTTGTCGGCGACGCGGGCGTTGCCCTTCGCATGGGAGTTGTAGTAGAGGTTGATCGTGAACGGGACGAGGACGTCGCGCATCACGATGTTCGAGGCGCGCACGTCCTCGATGACGCCGCCCCGACCGCGCCGGGTCTTGATCCGGATGCCGCGCTCGGTCCCCGTGAAGACGCAGTTCGCGATGACGACGTCGCGGACGTCCCCGCTCGTCTCGCTTCCGATGACGACCCCGCCGTGCCCGTGCGCCATCGTGCAGTTCGTGATCGCGACGCCCTCGCAGGGCCCGCGCCTGGACGGATCCTCTGTCTCGATGCCGGATTTCAGGGTGATGCAGTCGTCGCCGACGTCGATGTGGCAGTCCGAGATGCGCACGTCCCGGCACGAATCCGGGTTGATCCCGTCGGTGTTCGGGGATTCGGCGGGATTGATGATGGTCACGCGGGTCACGGTCACGTTCTGGCAGCGCACGGGATTGATCGTCCACGCCGGCGAGTTCGTCGCCGTGATGCCGTCCACGAGCACGTTCGTGGACTCGGCGAACGAGATGAGGCGTGGCCGCGGATGCTCGAGCGTCCCCGCGCGATGCCTCGCCCACCAGGGCGCGCCGCGACCGTCGATCGTGCCGCGTCCGGTGATCGCGACGTTCCGCAGGCCGCGACCGCCGATGAGCGGGGCGTGCGTGAGCTGGTGGCGGCCCTCCCAGCGGGCTTCGATCACCGGGTAGTCCGCCGGGTCGTGGCTTCCGAGAAGGACCGCGCCCGCTTCGAGGTGCAGCGTGATGTCGTCCCGCAGCGTGAGCGAGCCCGTCAGATAGCGCCCGGCCGGGATCCGGACGGTCCCTCCGCCGCCGCGCGCCGTCTCGTCGACGGCCGCCTGGAGCGCGCGGGTGTCGTCGGCGATGCCATCGGCGACGGCGCCCGGCACCAGGTCGGTGGCCGCGCTCACTCCTTGATCGCTCCGATCATCACGCCTTTCACGAAGTAGCGCTGGAGGTACGGATAGACGAAGAGGATCGGGAGGGTCGCGACGATGATCGTCGCGTACTTGATCGTCTCGCCGATCGCGAAGACATCGCCGCTCGAGACGTCGGTCGTCATGTTCTGGACGTTGCTCGAGATGAGGATCTCGCGCAGGACGAGCTGCAGGGGATAGAGCTCGCGCGTCCTCAAGTAGACCATCGCGGGGAAGAACGAGTTCCAGTGCGCGACGCCGTAGAAGAGGATCATCACGGCGACGACCGGCCACGAGAGCGGCAGGTAGATCTTGAACAGGATGGTCCAGTCGTTCGCGCCGTCTATGCGAGCGGCCTCCTCGAGCGACGCGGGCACCGCGTTGAACGCGGTCCGCATGATGATCAGGTTGATCGTCGTGATCGCGCCCGGGACGATGAGCGCCCAGGGCGTGTCCTGCATGTGGAGGGTCTGGCCGACGAGCAGGTACGTGGGGATGAGCCCGCCGCCGAAGAACATCGTGAAGACGATGAAGAACATGATCGGGTTCTTGAAGAGGAGATCCCGCCGCGACAGCGCGTAGGCGCCGAGGGCCGTCATGAAGACGTTGAGCGTCGTTCCCGCGATCACGTAGAAGAGCGTGTTGCGGTAGCCGGTGAGGATCATCGGGTTCTCGAACACGCGGCGGTAGGCCTCGAGCGTGACGCTCAGCGGCCCGAACAGGAGCCCGCGGTGCCCGGCGAGCAGCGTCGGGCTGCTGAGGGAGGCGAAGAGCACGTACAGGAGCGGATACAGCGTCACCACGACGAGCGCGAGCATGAGCGCGACGTTGCCGATGCCGAACAGCCGCTCGCCCGTGCTCTCCTTGAAGCGGATGCGCCGCGTGCCTACCACAGGCTCGTCTCCGTGAGCCGCCTGCTGATCCGGTTCGCGGCGAGGAGGAGGCCGAAGTTGATGAGCGAGTTGAAGAGGCCCACCGCGGCACTGAACGAGAAGTCGGCCTGCAGGATCCCTCGGCGGAACACGTAGGTCGAGATGACGTCGGCCGTCTCGTACGTGAGCGGGTTGTACATGAGGAGGATCTTTTCGTAGCCGACGCTCATGATCGATCCCAGCCGCAGGATGAGGAGGATGACGATCACCGGGAGGATCCCCGGCAGCGTCACGTGACGGATGAGCCTGAAGCGGTTCGCGCCGTCGACCTTGGCGGCGTCGTACAGCTGCGGGTCGATGTTCGCGATCGCGGCGAGGTAGACGATCGATCCCCAGCCGACCTGCTGCCAGATCCCCGATCCCACGAACAGCTGACGGAACCATTCGGGCGACTGCATGAACGCGGTCGGCGACGATGCGGCGAGGAGGTCGTTCACGACGCCGTCGCGCGCGAAGAAATCGAAGAGCATGCCCACGACGACGACGACCGAGATGAAGTGCGGCAGGTAGCTCACCGTCTGCACCAGCCTCTTGAAGGGGTTCCAGCGGAGCTCGTTCAGCAGCAGGGCGAGGATGATCGGCGCCGGGAATCCGAACACGAGATCGAGGACGCTGATCGCGACGGTGTTCACCATGAGCCGCGCGAAATACACGCTCGCGAAGAAGTCCTGGAAGTTCTGCAGCCCGACCCACTTGCTGCCGAACACGCCCTTCACCGGGTTGAAGTCCTGGAAGGCGATGACCGCGCCGTACATCGGCCCGTAGTGGAAGACGAGGTAGTAGAGGACGATCGGCGCGAGCATGAGGTAGACGTGGCGGTTGCGGCGCAGGTCGCGGACGACCGTCCGCCACGCACCGCGTCTGGGCGCGAGCGGTATGGAGGCGGCGAGGTCCAGCGAGCGGGCCGCCCTCACCTCAGGACGGGCGCTTGTTGTACCGGTCGAGCGCAGCCTGCTGGATCTTCAGCGCGTCGTCGATGCCCATGCCGCGCAGCGCGCGCGCGAAGCCGTCCCATTCGTCGAGCCCGGCCTTCCCCGACCACACCCGGTTGAACACCTCGTCGTAGCGCGTGTTGATGTCGGTCATGAGCGAGGCGAAGCGCTTGCTCTCGTCCTGGGTCACGGTGAGCGGGGGCAGCAGCTTCTCGTTGGTCGGCTGCGTCCAGACCTTGAGCGCGTCCTTCTGCTCCGGCAGCTCGTAGTACTGGGTGATGTAGCGCACGTCCTGGACGAACGGCCCGTTGAAGTTGCCGCGCGCGAAGCGCGAGATCATCTGTGCGGACGGGATCTTCGGATCGTGCATCACCGCGTCGAGGTAGGTCGGGAGGCCGTTCACCAGGGTGTAGCTCGTGCCCTCGATCCCGAAGTTGAAGAGCAGCGACCCCTCGGGGCTGTAGGCGTAGTCGAGCATCTTCACGGTCTCGACGACGCTCTTGTTCGAGCTCGTGATCGCCGCGGAGCCCTGGCCGGGGTACGGGTTGTCGCGCCCGCCCAGCTGCGGGCGCTCGCCCGCCCGGAGCGTCGGGTTGGGCGCTGCGCTCAGCTTGAAGGTCCCCTTACCGGCC
>Ga0209237_1000723_pt1 | contig 18983 bp, 14 predicted proteins | sample GraSoi013_1_40cm_2_FD_185820 | JGI IMG/M metagenome (GOLD analysis project Ga0209237, IMG submission 185820) | Grasslands soil microbial communities from the Angelo Coastal Reserve, California, USA - Sample 10_02_2013_1_40cm (SPAdes) (version 2) | ecosystem: Environmental > Terrestrial > Soil >... | reverse complement strand
ATCCTGCCGCTGCTGTATCCCGCAGAAAGGCGGCGATCACGAACGAGAGCGAGGCGAGGACCAAGAACGGTTGATGATTCTTGAGGCCCTCTCGCAACCAGACGCGGCGCTGGTTAAGTCGATTCACAGCATCTTGGACAGCCGAGGCCCTCTGCTCCGTAAGTCGCTCCGCCGTGGACCGCTGCCTCGTCAGGTCAAACCCCCACTTCGTTTTAAGCGTGTGTGGTTCTGGGCGGGTCGCGATCCGGGTCCACGTGCGTCCGCGAGATCGTGGATTGTCCCTGGTGCGGCCACTCGATGAGTCGGAGTCACGATGTCTCAGGCCGACCGCTGTCAAGTTGAGCCATCATGGACAGGTGGTCCTGACCTACCGGAACAGACTGGCGCGATCGCCTTGCTGGGGACACACCGCGGTTTTCAATATATCCCACCCAGACTTGAAGGCTGGCCGCGGGGCGACATGGTACTTGTCTCGCGGCGGTGCTCCATACCGGGGGAGAGATTAAGGCCCGTTCGATCCATGGTCGTCAGGGGGGAATCACGACGACTTCGCGCTGGGCGCGACCGATGATAGCCACGATGTGGAAAACCTCCCGTTCAGCTCTCCCACTCTCTGGATCCCACGGCAGAGGACCAACTCCATTCCCGACGCGCATTCGGATTCGAGGGAGGCAACCGCCACGCGCGCAGAACGTCCTCGCAGTCGTCGTGGGTCTCTTCCTGGCGGCGACATCGGTGGGTCTAGCGACAGGCTCTTACAACCCAATGACATTTCTCGCGTCACATGCGCCAATCGTCATCGCGGGAAATGGAGACTTCACCGCGATCAATGGCGTGACACAGGGCGATGGGACCTCAGGGAACCCGTTCGTAATCGAGGGCTGGGACATCACCACTGCGTGCGGAGGCGAGGGCATCAGGATCACGGGCACGACCGCCTACTTTGTCGTCCGCAACATCAATGTGACACTCCCTGGGACTGGCTGCAGCAACAATGGCGTCGCCCTACTCAACGTCCTGAACGGTGTTGTCGAGAAGGTGAGCATGACCCAAGGATTCGTAGGGGGGATCGTGCTCAGCGGAGGTCACGACCTCACGTTGAGATCAAACGATCTCTTTGCCCCGATCTCGATCAACCAATCGCCCAATGTAACCGTATCGGACAACAAGGTCACGGGAGGTTCAGGCGTTTACGCAATCGATCTGTGGGTCGCCGAGAATGTCAACGTCTCGGGAAACTATGTGACAGGGAGCGGCGCCTCGCTCGGCGGAATTCACCTCGGTCACACGCGAAACATTGTCATTGCCAACAACGTCCTCGTCAACAATTGGCGCGCGATCGTCCTGGAGTCGGCGAACGATACTGCGATTCGCGGAAACGACGTATCCAAGAGCGGCTATGTCGGCCTCGAATTCGACTCGTCCCAGAACGTCACCCTGGTGGGAAACACTCTTTCCCATGGGCAGGGAGCGGTCATCTCAGGTACCTCTTGGAGCGGTCTCACCGCATTCCACAACAACATCTACGGCAACATGTACGGCACGAGTGCGGGCGATCGTTTTGACAACGGCTACCCCTCTGGCGGGAACTATTGGTCGGCATACGTAGGCTCCGATGAATGCAGAGGACCCGATCAGACTCTTTGCGGCCGGTCGGATGGAATCGGAGACACGCCAAGGAAGCTCGGAGGCGTGGACGATCGCTTCCCGTTGATGGAGCCTTTCGGGGCCCCGTTCCAACTCAACGTTTCTGGATCGCCCGGGTGGTGCGTTGCCCCTTGCTCCGCTCGGTTCGGTGCACGTGTGCAAGGCGGTGTTCTCCCCTACACCTTCGCCTGGAACTTTGCCGATGGGGGCCTTAGCTCCCTCTCGCACCCGGAACATGTCTACGAAAATGGAGGGACGTATCGGGCAGCAGCCACGGTGACGGATGCATCCGGTCGGAGTGCCGAAGCGGCGTTTTCGATCACAGTCGCCCCCGGTGTATCGACTTCCTCGGGGACGCCATCCGCAACGGTGATCGGCGAGTCGATCCTCCTCATCGCGATTGTCGTGATCGCGCTTGTGTACTATGCTCGAATCCGACGCCGGCAGCGGCAGCCGTAGCGAGCCTCCCCGCTCGCAGATAGCCACGACGACCTTGGTTTCGTCCGTCCCCGCATTCTGAAAGGGTAGGATGACCGAAAAGACCCTTTACGTACCACCGACCTAGAGCGAGATATTTCCGCTCACGTTGGTGGCGCCCTCGACCGTCGCCGGTCCCGGACGACCAAGAGGGTCGCGATCGTGGCGGCAACGACCACAGCAAGCCCGAGCCCGTACTCGAGGTATGGCGGCCCGATTTCCTGGGGGGGAGGCGCAGTCCGGGGAAGGGCGCTCAAATCGAATCCCCACGTTGGGGAGATGCCCGCCCCGGCGAATTCTTCAAACAGGATAATCCGGCCGGCCCGAGAGTCATAGGCCATGAAGGATCCGCTCGGCTGCGGCCCTGGGTTGCGCGGCGTGGTCAGGTTTGTCCATGTATCTGTATTGAAGTCGTAGGCCCACGTGTCGTTCGGGTAAGCCTGTCGGGTCTGCCCTCCGTACAAGATGACTCGGTCCGCCTGGCGGTCATACGCTATGGCGTGTCCGTAGCGGGCTGATGGCCCGACGGGCGGGGTCATGTTCGTCCATGTATTCGTGTTGAAGTCGTACGCCCAGGTGTCCCCCAGCGGGAATGGTGGCCCATTTTGGTATTGGCCTTGCCCTCCAAACAAGATGATCCGGTCCGATTCCTCGTCGTAGGCCATTGCCGCCGATTGCCTGGGGGGAGGCCCGCTAGTCGGGGGCATGACCCTCCAGACGCCGGAGTCAAAGGCCCAGGCTTGTGTCGCTGGCGTAGGCGAGGCGGAGGAAAGGCCCAGGAGGACGACTCGATTCGACTCCGAGTCGTATGCCATCCCGTAGAATCCTGCGGGACTTGCCAGACCACTCGGACGCGCAGCGTGGAAATCCGTCCACGTGTTTGTGCCGAAATCGTAGGCCCAAGTTGTACCCGGGTCCAAGGTTCCAGGATCGAAGCAGATGACGCGGTTCAGCGAACCGTCATAAGCGACCGCCTTTTGAGGCGAGCTTCCGTACGGCGCTGCCGGCCTCATGTTGGTCCATGCGTCGATCTCGGAATCGTAGGCCCACGTTTGTTGTGTGCAGCCGATTCCGGCAACCAGGATCGTCCGACCCGACTGTTGGTCGTACGCCAAGCCGTGGAGGAGAACTTTGGGTGTCCCCCAAGAAATCACACTCCAGCGATCAGTGGAAAAATCATAGCTCCACGTGTCGTCGAGCTCAGTACCTCCTCTTCCCCCGAAGAGGATGAGATGGTCGGAGGCCCCGTCGTAAACGATGGTTCCCGCCTGTCTTCCCATGGGCATGGAGCTTCGATTCAGAAGGGTCCACGCGGGCGTTGATGCGTTGTACACCAGGATGTCGGAAGAACCGGGCCATTGGCCGGAGAGCAGGACGACCCGATCCCGACCAGAATCATATGCCATCAGGTGCCCATCTGCCTGACAGGCAGCCCCGCTAACATACGTCCAGACGGTTTGACCCACATCGAACGTCCACCCGTCATAGGCGGGTCCGCTGTCCGTGTACCCCCCACACATCAGGATGCGGTCCGACCGGACATTATAGGCCATCGCGGCCCCGGATCTCGCCGGGGGCTTGACGACCGGCTTCAGTTCCGTCCATGTGTTCGCGTTCACGTCGTAAGACCACGTATCATTTGTTCGACCGGCGTCGCCTGTTCCGCCGAACAGGACGGTCCGATCCGATCGGGAGTCGTAGGCCAAACCGCCCATCCGATGGACACCGGGCGAGACTGCGGGCGTCTTGTTCTCCCATGCGTCGTTTCCATAATCGAACGTCCACGTTTCCTGACCGGACCCCCCGCCGAAGTAGACGACTCTATCCGACTCCGAATCGTATGCAACCAAACCCGGACCGGTGGGGTGCGAAGCTGGGGCCAGCTTGGTCCATCGGCTTCCAGTACGATTCAGCGCAAATGCGTCTCCATAGGCGATCGAGATGGTGACCCCCGCGCGGTTGTCATAGGCCATTCCGGACTCACCTCCGGCGGATGGGCCCACTGCGAGCGGGATCCACTTTCCAGTTTCTGAACTCGATTCAGACCGAACGTCGCTCTTCGATAGGGGGAGGAAGCTCGTGGTCATGACAAGGATGACCGCGACGACCGCCACCGAACGAAGGACTTCGATCCCTCCCTTGTTGTGCTAGACAGAGTCCTGCCGCATTATGAAGATGTTAGGTACTCCGCACACCAGCGGGCTCGGAACCAGGGACGGGCCTGAAGGGTCCCGCGAACGGAATGCCACGAATCCGACCACGGCAGTGCTCCCGACGGGGAGCGGGAGGAGACAGGACCTGACACGGGGGCTTGTGTTGTGGCACAAGCAGGACTTTGACAGCTCTGAGCGCTCGACCAACCACCGCGCCGGGATAGTAAACCAGGATTCCGAAGTCCTTTTGACAGGAACCGGCGGATCCGCGCGGGCGATCGCCTAGAAGCGGCAAAACGTTCAATTGTCACTCCACCATCCGCGGCAGACGATGGCGCAAGGCTACGTGCGGTTGCCCAATTCGCGAATCTTCTACCGCACGTTCGGTCGCGGGGAGGCGCTCGTGTTCGTCCACGGAGGCCCCGCGTACCACCACGCGTACTTCCTCCCGTGGGTGCGGCCCCTTGAACGGTCGTTCCGCCTGGTCCTGTACGATCAAACGGGAAGTGGGAGGTCATCAAAGCGGACTGACGCACAGTACGATTTCGACACAATGACCGCGGACCTCGAAGGACTCCGTCGCAAGCTCAAGCTCGGGCGGATCAATGTGCTTGGCCACTCGTGGGGCGGCATGCTCGCGCTCGAGTACGCGTGTCGCCACCCCAGGGCCGTGAGGCGGCTCATCCTCGCGAACACGTTCGTGAGCGGGCAGGACCTGAACCGCACGTTGCGCCGGATGTATAACAGCGCGACGGAAGGGCAGCGGGCAGTCCTCCGGAAGCATGAGCGGCGCGGGCTTTTCCGCGACGCGCCCGCGTATCCAAAGGAGTACGGCAGGATGGCGAACGAGGTCTATACGCCGTTCGTCCGCGCATACATGAAGCAGGTTCCGAGGACACTCGCGAGGATGACCCTAGAGTTCGACGTGTACCGCAAGATCTGGGGAGAGGATGGCGAGTTCCGGGTCACGGGGCACATGGGGGACTGGGACGCAACGCCCAGCTTGCCGAACCTTCCGATGCCGACGCTCGTGATCGTGGGCCGCCACGACATGGAAGAACCGGACTCGGCAAGGCGAATCGCATCGAAGATTCCGAAAGGGGAGTGCGCGGTTTTCGAGCGGAGCAGTCACTTCCCGTTCATCGAGCAGCCCGCGCTGTTCTTGGCCATCGTCGCAGATTTCCTGAACGGCACGTGACAGGACGTAGGCGGGATGCCTGTTACCCGGCCTACTCAGGTTGCACTCGATTGCTCCCGACGGGATTTGTTATCTCCATGGGAGCGGTCCAAATCACGCGAGTTTGGGTCTTTACCTCAACCCGCCCTCTGTCCCACTCATGAGGGCCGGTTGAACCGGTCCTCCCCTTACCCTTCTTCGCGGACCCGGTTCGAGTCCTGCTGGACCGGATCGAAGAGTCCCCGCACGCTAGGAATGTCTCTGTTCGATTCCCATTCCGGGGTCCGCCTTCGATCTGGTGACAATCGGCCAGCCGACCGTCACCATAAAGGGAGTCGAGAAAACTCGAAGCGTGGGCTGCGACCAGCTCGGGGACGTCACCTCTCAGACTCCACCCGGTTGCCCCCGTGTCCTCAAGATCTTCGAGAACCCCGCTGCCTCAAGGATGGATTCGAACTTTTGCGACCGCGGGGACTATGGAATCTTAGATCGCCGTTTCCAGCCAGGTTCAGGTTTTCCGAGCCCGAGGAACGTGGCGAGGTCTTGGGGCTCGATTCGATGCGGCGAGGCGTGGCCCTCGAAGAACGCGTGATCGCCAATGAGATGGATGAGAAGACCTGGGCCATGGAGTTCTCGCGCGGATCGACGGTCGCGGATTCGCCAATCGAATGATCCGAACCGTACGCCTGTTCCAGTGTCGCATTGGGCCTCGTGCGGTCGAGGCGCGAAGGGGCAGATGGGGAATCCCTTGAACTTCACGAGGATGACCATGTAATCATCGATGCGCGCCCGCTTGGATGTCGACTCGGCGGCGAGCGAGACGAGTTCGCTGAGACTCTGGGCAATCTCGGTTGCTCGCACGTGAAGACGCATGAGCGTTTCTGCGTCTTCCCTAAGGACGTCTTGCAGGCTCTCGTCGGCGCCCAAGTAGCCTGCTCTCGTGAATACTCCGGGTCGCATCCGCCGCTCGATCTCCGCGAGACTTGGCGAGGACTCGTGAGCCACCATCGAAATGCAGACTGCTTAGTCTGCGCGGCTTCTTGAGGTTTGGCGAACCGGTTGGCGTACCTTGGGCCGTAGAGCGGGAGTGATTTGGCCGATGTGGTTCGTTGCCGCGGGCGCGACGTAGACCGTTCGCCTATGAATCCGCGAGTCACGCGACGAGAGCGTCATGAGGAAGACGTACGCGGGTTGCAGAATCCGCTGCTCCACTCGGGGCCCGTGCTCGAAGTAGCCGAATCGGACCTGATCGATCGCCACTGTCCCTTCTCGCCCGCGCCACCGGACCTCGACATCGTGAAGCGCGTCCTCGACCCGCCTCAACTCATCGACGCGGCGTTGGGGTCGATCGAGCTCGCGCCACGTCCGGTCGAACCCCAGGACCTCTCGTTTCGCGTCGAGATACACGATCAGTTTGCCGCCCGGACCATCCACGGGAACACCATCGACGAGTCGCTGGAACGCGACGCCCGCGTCGATCGCGCGCTCCTTGTGTTCCTCCCTAGTGAGCGTCGCGACCGCTACGTGCAGCCTCGCGACCTTAAGCAGCCTCATCTCGGATGACTTCGCGAGCTTGCGTCTCTCCACGAAGCGGCGCGCGATCGTTTCCGCTTCGCGGTCGCTGTAGTCCACGTTCGATTCTCCATCGTCGATTTGCCATCAGAGCTTGTGTCGCAGGCGCAGGCTCGCCGAAGCGCGGGCCAACGATAGTTCCCAGGGGCCTTGCCGGATTCCGACCACTTCGTCAGTCTCGAAGCGCTCGACGGTTCCTTCCTCGAGTCCGAGGCGAGAGACGAGCGCTTTTGCCGAGCGAATGGTGATTTTCGGGGTCCGTAATCGATAAATCGAGAGCCTGCGAGCGTCGGGGAGAGGCTGAAGCTTTGCGAGCATGGCGAGTTCGGCCATGGTTCAGCGCCTCCATTTCCATGCGAGCCAGAATGTGCCGGCGACGTCTAGGTCCCGCCAGTTGAGGGTCTCATGGTCTCTGCGATTAATCGCGTCAGCTTGCGTCGTGCCGGCCGCGACGGCGAACGAGTCGTCGCCGGCCCACCACGAGTATGCGCGGTCGATCCACGCTCCACCGATCGCGTCGCCGCCGCAAATGTCGCCCGCGAAGTCTTCCCCCAGGTCCGCGGTCCACCAAGTGTCGTGACTGTCGCCGATGAAGCCCAAGACGAGGTGGACGCCTCGCATCGGACCGCCCCACACGGCGAGGATGTGTGACGCTTCCGTGTTCAACACGGTCTCGCAACCACAAAACGAGATCCACTTGAGGTTTTTCGTGCCGAGTCTCATGTCGCTCGAGGAGGCGAGGCATCGATCGTGGGACTTCGAGAACGCAAGATGGAGAACGCTATCCCAGTTCCCACCGTGATCGTCGAAGAAGCAGAAATGCACGTCGTCGCTCCAATTGAGTGAGTCCCCTCCGGAGCCGCTGTCGCGGAAATCGGTCTCCCAAGCGTTGTCGTTGCCCCAGTTGAAGACTTTCGCGTGCCCGTGACTTCCCATCTCATTCAAGAAGCCGACCGCTTGATCATCGCAGTAATCAAGGTCGTTCTGGTAGCACGGGCCGTGATGGAACTTGTTGACCCACTCGACCCCGACGCGGATTCTGAGATTGATCCCCAAATGACTCCCCCGCGTGATATCGCGCCCGACGCCTAAACGGTTTTGGCCATCGAGATGTCAAGGCGTTCCCGGGGGTAACAAGTTGTTTAACCCGTCACTTCGATTGACAGTGCACAGCACTGTGGCCGACAAACCGGGGAAGGTTTTCAACTTGCGCCGCGGTGCTCAGAGGTCAAATTCGGAATCATCGTCGGCGAGCACGGCCGAGTTCGGCTCTGGCGGAGGGGAGTCCCGTGATCGTGCTCCTCGGGGCGGCAGGGCTATGGGAAGTGGACCATTCCAACCCTTTCGGGGCAGGCGACCTTCGGAACTGGGTGCCCGCGTGTGTCTCATGCAACCGAAGCAAGCAGGAGTTGACGACGAGCCAGTTCAGCGGGTGACAGCTGGATGGCCCGTGTCCGTAACGGCTGAAAGTCGCGAGGTTCTGGTCAAACCTCATGAGCATCAGCCTACGAGTAGAGCATCGGGCAGTACTTGCGGCGAGAAGCCCATCATCGGCGGTCGACTATCGTGAATTTCTTATCAGTGCCGAGCTTAGGGGGCCGGACAACCCAATGAAGCGACCCGTCGAACATCAGCTCGAAGAGGAATCGCTGAACTACGTCAACACGACGCTGCCCACCCCTTGGATCAAACGAAGACAATTCCCGGACTACGGCGAGGATGTCCATGTGCAGGTAGTGACTAGCCAGAACGAGGTGACCGGGGACTATCTGAGTGTTCAAGTTAAGGCAGGTGCGAGACTCCGCCATGTTGGCGGTAGCGTGAAAATTACCGTCGAGGTGAAGGAACTCGAGTACCTCCTGAGGCTTCGAATGCCCGCAATTCTGATTGCATACGAGAGTAGGTCTCGCTCGGGTTGGTGGCTCTTCGTGCAAGAGTATGTCTACGAGAACCTTGGGCGAACTAAACCGAACTGGAAATCGCAGAAGACGGTAACCATCGAGATGGCAGAAGAGTGTACGGTGCCGGACGGGATCGATGCCCTAGCGCGAATAGCCCGCGATGGACCAATGTATCTCGTCCGCAAAGGTCTCTCATTGCCCTCCGATTGGATGCGGTCGCTCCGACTCACCGGAGAGCGCTCCGACCTCGCCCAAATGGTGAGCGAGCTCCAGCGACGGAAAGAGGAAGACCACGCAATGAGGATTCAAATGGGGTTTCTCGATTCGAAGATTGGTCCGACCCAACAGGGGTACGATGCTCTCGTCCAAGTGTTCACTGAAACGAAGGAATCCAATCCGGACCTGTACGCACAAGCTGCGGCGGGACTCCTCAGCTACTACAACCCAGTGGATAAGGACGACAACAAGACCCTTGTGGGGCTGGCCGCCACCGGAGCAGCGGCCGCGAGCCGCGCTGGCAACACCAGATTAGAGGCTTTTCTCTCGGCGGCCCTCGGAGAGTTTGTTCATCTCCGGCTGACGCAGCGGGTCGGACATGTCCTACTCGCCAAGAAGTACGCTGAAGCTTCGAGCCTGGGCTGGACCACGGTTTTCCTCCAGGCTGCCCTCGAGGAAATCAACGAAAAGATGACTCAGGTCGCAAAATACTTCCAACGGGGCCTCGACTTGGCAGTCCAGTCCAAAGACGGCTATACGATGGCGATTGTAGGGATCAGCGCGGCCGAGGCCCACATCAACCTGTATACGGCCCTCTCCCCCTTCGTCTCAAGGGCAGACCTGATGGAAATCAAAGGGAATGCTCAACGGATTCTTGACTTCGTGAAGCTACTTTCCACCGACGATCCGGAATCGTCAGCTCATCACATGAAAGCTGCTGGTCGCTTGAAATATTTCTCAGGGGACCCCGAGGGAGCCATCCATTCGTATGAAATAGCACGTGCGCACGCGGAGCGTGCGAAACTCAGTGGAATGGTGGACTCCCTCAAGCATCTTGAGGAGCTCACACGCCAGCGGCCCGACCCTTTGGTCACGGAACCTCGTGGAGCGGATGAAATATCGCCCGATGAGGAAAGGGCTGCGGCTTTGATGATGCTTGATGCATGGGGAGTCGACCTGACCAAGAAGGACCTGATTTCGAATGCGGCAAGGATTGGTCTGGACGATCTAAACCCCGAGAGGATTTTCAAATGGTGCGACCACCTACATGCCCAGGGCACCGGGGTCAGTTTCCTTGGCCGGCAGCTGGGCCTCCCCATCGGAATGAAGGTTCTCTACTGTGCTCACGGAGGCATCGTTGCCGCTCTGTCCCTCGACGGGGCCCTTGAGACATTCAAGGCCTCGTACTGCAACGGCTGTGCGTTCCATTCTCCGCGGCCTTCGGACTGGAAGTGGAGCCACAAGTGGTCCAGGGAGCGTGGGATCCCGCCCGAGATGCAGAAAGCAATTGACGGCCTTTCATAGAAAAGGTGAGCGTGGCGGCCGGGCTGTTTCCGTTGTTGACAGTTAGTAGACCAACGGTCATCGATACCCAAGCGGTCGGTCGTTCACATTGATTAGGGATCCGATGGAACGCTCGGTCGGCGGCGGTAAAGTTGCAGGAGGCGATAACCGAGCTTCTCTGCATCCTCGAACTTTCGTTTGTTCCTCAACCCGGTTGCGACGTAGAAACTGAGGACCACAGCCGCGTCGAGGGCTGCAAAGATGTAGGGTGTTGTAGGTAGGAGGGCGAGGGTAAAAGCGATCGCGATAATGAGCATGATGTAATACAGGACCCAGGCCAGGACGCCCCATCCCCCGCCCCCCCGAAAACCGGCCCTTTGTCCCGTAGTAGTCGATCCACCTGAGCAATTCGCGAATATAGACTGCCCGGTCGACCGGGGCCCAACCTTTCCGGAGGTTTTCACGGAGGAACATTGCGTTGGACAACGGATCGACCCAGGCGCCTAGGTACGCGCCTCCAGTTGCAACTGCGAGCACGAAGCTGAACATGACTTTGGATGGGCATGCGATTTTCAGACACGAGGAACAACATCCAAATTGGAACTCCAAGTCCAGTGATTGCCAAAGCGAAGAGGAGCAGGAGGTGGAACCGCTCCCGTGCTCCCCCGTATCTCCATACCGCCCTAAAGAATCGCGCGACGCCCGGCAGTTGCAGCCCGTCGCCGTCCGGACCGTTTTGGCTTGCATGTTAATGGAAGAGGCAACCCTCCATTTTGAAGCTCGGCAAGGCCCAAAGATTATCATACCTCCGAGTTCGAACCCCTCCACGAGGAGCCCGGCAGGCTCCCCCTCCGCAATCTTGGCGGATATCAACCACCAAGGTATGAACTCCCAAATCCTTGGAAGGATGATATTCCAGAGAAACCACCAGCCGAGAGAAAACATGAAATGAAAGGACTGATTCGAATCCCACGCCTATGGAGCCAACCCTCGACTATTCCGGTAGTAATGGCGAGTATGCAAACTCGGCTATCTTGTCATTTCGGATAGCTAGTCCCAACAGGGAAAAGAACGCACCCATGCCGAACGTCGTCCATGCAATGACGCATTCAGACTTCCGCTACCCGTCTCTCATCGGCAAAGAAAGCCCGATCTAGAGCCCAAAGCACTGCGGAACAGGACCTCCTGCGAGCGCCAACGGTTCGGCACGCACATTGCGTTTCAGGCGGGTTCATTTCTCCGACTACTCTTTGCCCTCAGGGCGGCCGCCTCGGCCAAGAAGAGAGCGCCGATCCCAAATAGCGATACGATGGGGAGTTCAATGCCGAAGATCGGCTCCGAAGGGGAGGATTGGCTCGTATGGAACTGGTAGTAAACCAGAAGGACCGAGGCGAAGGAGGACGCCGAGCTCACTATCAGGACCCAAGGTCGCATCCACCACTTGTGCCGTCTCAGGCGATACGCGAGGCAGAACGCCAGAGCGGCAATTACCGGCACCTGCAGGATGACTTCGACCACCACAAGCGCGTACGTCATACGACCATCCATCAGTTGTGCCAGAGATAGGACCACTGCGGGACTCCGTTGTACATTTCGCCTGCGACATATACACCGGTATTTCCACCCCACTTATCTATCGTCTCGAGCCACAAGAGTGCGCCTCCGTACCCGACAAACACCCACCCGATGGTACTCGCTACAGCGAGCAACGTCGCTGTGGCGATCCCCCACGCGGCGGCGTTTGCTACGAGGTCTCCAAAGACCAGTGAGCTAATAAGGCTGGCGCCAACGCCTCCGAGATAGAGCCAATACATGACTTCCCGGAACTCACTTTCCGTGAACGTGGCCTTCCACCACATCCAGCAGTTGTTCCACCAGAGGAAGCTCTGGCAGTAAGTGTACGACCACCACGTCGCCATGCCCGACGGGTCAACTAAGTTCGTTGGGCTGTCTTGGGCGTACACATAGCCTTGCCCGGCGGGGTCGCCGCCGAGGAACCGCCCGAGGCCCGGAGCGTAGTACCTCGCACGGTTGTAATACAAACCGAGATTGGCTTCGTCCTCTCTCGACGTGAATCCGAATGTGTTGCTCGATCCGATCTGCGATCGAGTCGCCCCGAACGCGTCGTATCGGTAAGTCGAAACCGATGAACCCGCGGAGTCGGTCAGCCGAGTCACGCTGCCGAGCGCGTCGCCGTGATAGTCGTACCAAAGGGTCGACTTGTATCCAAGGAGCTCGTCGACGCCAATCCCGTGCAGATACGTCGCGGTCTTCGTGCCCGTAGACGTGTACTCCTCAATCGTGTCGCCCATCCGGCTCGGGCTAACAGGGTCGTTGCCGAAGTACGTCGTCGTGCCGGCGGATACCCGCTTGAGGCGCCGGCCGTCCGCCGAGTACCCGTACGCCGTTGTGGAGGACGAGGTCGTCACCGACGTAAGGCGATTCTCGATGTCGTACACGAACGTCGTCGTGGACGAACCGGTGACGCTCGTCTTCTCATTGCCGTTCTTGTCGTATGTGTAGGTCGTCGTCGCTCCGCCCGTAATCACGGCCTTGACGAGTTGGCCTTCCTTCCCGTAGCTGTCCGTCGTGACGACCAGAGACCCGCCCACTTTGACCTCCCGGGATGCGAGCCGATTGCCATCCGCATCATACGTGTACCCGATCGACCGGCCGTTCGAATAACTCTCGTTTAGCAGCCGGTACAAGTTGTCGTACGAATACTTCGCCCAGGAACCGTTCGCCTCCGTCATGCTCAGCCGGTTGCCTGCCTTGTCGTACGTGTACGCGAACGACTCGAGGACGCTCCCGCTCCGGTTCGTCCAGATGTTCGTCACGCGGCTCGCCTTGTCGTACTTCGTCGTCGTGACCGCGCCGTTCGGATACGTTTCCGTCGTGCGTCGGCCGTCGTTGTCGTAGCCGAAGGACCACGACGGACCGTCGCTGTGGTTCTCATACGTTTGCCAGCCCGCCGCGTTGTAGAAGTATGTAGCGTAGGAGCTGTCGGAGTACGTCAGTCGGGTCCGGTGGGAGTCCGGGTCGTATTGGATGCCCTGGGTCTTCGTGAAGGACCCGTAGTTGTCGACCGTGGACGTCGCCCGGTCACGGGCGTCCCACGTCTCCGTCCGGGTGTATCCGAAGCCGACGAATTGGACGACGTTGCCATTCGCGTCGTACGCCGTCGTCACGACGACCGAGCCGGGATACGTAGCTTTCGTCATTCGGTTCAGCTTGTCGTACACGTACGTGGTGAGATTGCCGTTCGCATCAGTGCGAGTCACGATATTCCCGTTCCGATCGTATGTGAGACGGGTGACGTTTCCTCCGGGCGTCGTCACGTTCGTCCTCCGGCTATACGCGTCATACTGGTACGTCGTCGTGAGCAGACGAGGATTCGTCACGGTGACGAGATTCCAACGGGTGTCGTAGCCCAAGGCCGTGGAGTTGCCACCCGCTTCGATGGTCTTCGACGTCTTGGCCAGCGTCACGTTGATCTGGAACTGGGTCACAAAACCGTTCGGATCGATGACCTTTGTCAGATCACCTCGCGCGTTGTAGACGAAGCTCGTGACGTCGCCCATTGGGTCCGTGGCCTTCGTCCGTCGATCGAGTGCGTCGTAGGCGTACTGGGTGCGGAAGCCCAACGGGGTCGTGGCATTGATATGCCGACCCAACGAATCATAATCATTCGTCGTGACGAACCCGAGAGGATTCTTCACCAGGGTCAACCACCCGTGGCTATCGTACGTGTAGTTGGTCTGGTAGTGGCGGAAGTCCTGCAATGTCTTCAGGAAGCCGGACGCGTCGTACGTTCGGGGAGAGGTCGCCCCATAGAACGTGGTGATGGTGATCAGGTTACCTTTGGCATCGTACGTGTAGTTCGTTGGGTAGCCTCGGAAGTTGATTGCCTGGACAAGCAGTGAGACAAAGAGGATCCCCGTGTCCCGCTCGTCCCACACCGAGGAGCTCGTGTTGCCCATCGGATCCAGGCGAGTCTTCTCGTTCCCTCGGAAGTCGTAGGTGTACCGCCACGCGTAGCCTTTCGCGTCCGTCGCCACGACCTTGTTCCGCTCCGCGTCCCACTGGCTCGCAACGCTCTCACTGCCAGCGCGTCCGCAACAGGCACTGGAGCTTCCCGCGAGGGGTCCGGTGACATTCTTTGGGGTGCCTCGCTCATCGAGGGTGAACGTCGACGCCACGTTGTTCGCGTCCGTCACCGTCCGCGTGCGCGGGTTCGTGTACCCGGAGATCGTGTACCATCGGTATTGCCATGTGATCGACGACGTCGTCCGATTGTACAGGCCCAGGTAGAGGTTCGTCACGCGGCTCGATGCGTCGTACACGATCCGGGTCATCTTGTTCGCCCGGTCGACGATTTCCGAGATTCGGTTGCTCGCGTCGTATATGTACAGGGTCGAATTCGAGAGCGGGTCCGTGACCGACGTGAGGCGATTCGACGTGTACTGGTACGTCCATGCGCGCAGCGTCTCGTCACGCACGGTCGTGATTCGGCTGTTCGCATCGTACAGGAATTGCAAGTATTGGCCGGAGTCGTCCTGGACCTTGGAGAGTCGGTTGCTGCCGTCGTACGTGAAGGTGAGCTTGTTCCCATTCCGGTCCGTGATCAGGGCGAGCTTCCCCGCCGACGTGAAGTTCCAGCGCTTTCCGTCGGACCAGAACACGCTGTACGTCGAGTCGCCGTTCTTCACCAATTTCGTAGCCGAGTAGCCCGCCGGCGACGAGTACAGGTTGGAACCCAGGGACGTGTACACGAGGCGCGATCCGTCGCCGTCGTACATTGTGATGTCCGTCGTGCCGGAGAGCGACACGTTGTAGTTGTGCGTCCATCCTAGGCCGAGCGTCCCGCTGTACGTCTGGAGGGAGTTGTAGGAGCGAGTGAATTCGATGGGGAATGCTTTGCCAGGCAACCCGAAGTCCCGCTCCGACACGAAGAGGTTGCCGTCGACGACGTGAGCGAGCCCGCCCACGTAGTTCTGCCAGCGTTCGTAGCCCAGGACGACCGCCGGCGTGGGCGTCGTCGGCGTCCCTTCCGTCGTCGTGATCTCGCTGAGCGACGGCGTGCCATCGTCCGACGAGCGGACCTCGACCTTGACCTTGTAGTAGCGGGTCTGGTCGCCTTCCGCGACCCCGTAGTCGAGCGCCGATTTTGGACCGACCTTCACGTAGTGCGGGTCCGACCAAACGACGTTGTCCGTCGACGAGAGGATCTGGGAATCCGCCCAATCGAACGTTCCCCCGACGTATGTGATCCGATCGAGCAGCGGGCGGTTCGTCGTCCCCGCATCCCGTACGGCCGAGGTGATCGTGCCTGACGTGGTATTCCATACGCGGACGTCATCCACATTAAGCGTCGTGGTCGTCGTATGAGTCCAGAATTGGATGTAGCCGCTGATCGGCTGCGCGGGCGGTGACGGATCCGTGACGGCGATCTTCCGGACGCCTTGCCACCAGACCTCAAAGTAATTGAGCAAGGCGACGATCTTGACCGAGTATGTCGTCCCGGTGGCAATCGTCGTCGTGAAGCTGCCGAGCGTGGTCTCGACCCCGCCGATCCACTTTTCCAGCGCGACGTATCCGGTGCTCGGGTTCATGAACAGGTGGTATCGATTGTTCACGTCGATGCGCCGGAAAGCGAAGCCGGCCGTGCCGAGGGTCACGAAGTTGACCGTGAACGCGTCCCGCTGGCTGTACCACGGTCCACCCGCGTGGACCGACGAGCCGGGCGATAACTGCATCACCCCGCTCGTGAAGGCGACCGGGCCGGCATCGATCGTCCAGATCTCGTTCACGTTGTCGTTGAAGTTGTCCGCGAGCCAGCCGATTTTGATCGTGTGGTCCCCTTGGTCCACGACCGCGTCCTGGAACGTGCTCCCGCCCCAGCCGAGCGACGAACTCAAGGTCCACGTCGGATCAACGTACAACGGATACACGGCGTGGGCGAGCATGTCCGCGTTCAGTGTGACGTTCAGCATGCCGTTCGAGAACGAGAGCGATGAGATGGCGTTCGGCCACATCTGCGGCGAGGTCGACGATGTCGACGAGTCCCACGCATGGAAATCGTTCGCGATCCACATCGTCGGGCCACCGGGAAGGCTCAGCGCGATCGCATTGTTCGCCACGTTGACGTCCAAGCCTGTCGTGGTCAGCGCCACGGAGATCCCGGGCGTCGCCGGGGCCATCGGGATTGCGACCGTCTCCTTGGCCGCCTCGGGCCGGAACTCGTACGTCGCCCCCGGAACCTTCGCCTGGACGAATGTCGCACCGAGTCGGGTCACCGAGAATCGCGTTTGCGTATCCGCCAATTGGTACGGCCAGTCTCCGGTCGACCGATTGAGCGAGCTGACGGGCCGCCATACGCCGTCCCACCGTTGGAACGTCGGCAGCTCGTGCATCTCGACCGTGCCGTCGGGATTGACGATGCGTTCCCAACCGGGGCCGTACGTGACGGACTGTGAGGCGAGGGGTTGATCGAGCGGTTGAACGGCCCCGGCTCGGACGTCCCGAGGAATCACGGCGAACACGACCAAGACCATAATGAGCGCGGCGGAAACCGCGAAGAGGCGCCGACCCCGATCGGGCCGCGAGGGAAGCGGGAATCGGTCCGAGCGGCGAGGCGGTGCTGGGCTTCCCTCGATCGTCCCGGCCGGGGCGTTCCCGACCGTTCCGGCTTGAGTGACCACGATTCTTAACGACCGAACGGGGGTGTGACGAGAAAACTCGTTCATAGGGGAATCCTTCGGGCGGCAGCGAAGGCATCAGAGTCCGAAGGGATACCCGTTCAGAACCCTGCGTCGGGACGCAGGGTCCGGACCCACCGTCGGGACGCTGGATTGAGAAGGAATTTCGAGGAGAATGCGATGCCGAGTCCGGATCCACTGGTCCGTTCATCCGTGGCCGCTCAGGCCGTATCGGCGGAGGAACGGCTCGACCTCTTTCTTGTAGTCCATGCAGTACTCGAATCCTCGCTCCGTGACGTGCATCCGGACGTCAATGAGCCCTAGGTCGGTGAGCTCGCGGAGGCGCTCCTCCAGCCGAGTGTTCGGCACTTGCGCCCGGTGACCGATATTGGAGAGGGTCGGGTGTTCGCCCGCCTTCTGGATCAGGTGGATTGCGCTAAGGAGGTCATAGTAAACCTTGATGGTCAACCGACTCCCGACCACCGTCAAGATCGCGGTAAATCCGACGATACCAAACGTCCCGTGGGACACGGGCTCCCTCCCTGGCGTGGCGAATCGCCTCATGCGTATTTAATAGTGTTATCCTAAAGGTTCCCTTGTGACTCGCAGGTCGCCCGTGGCCGCGCCGTTTTGGATCGAAGACCGACGGTCTACCGAGTGTCCACGCGAGTTCGTGAAAGAGCGACGAACTCATTCTCGCAAGGCTGGAGCCTTCTCAACGGTCGACCAACCGGTGATCCGGGCTCACGAGGCAATCAGGGACGCCGAGGTTAGCAATCCTCCAGAGAGCAGCTTGGCTCAGGGAGGCGTCCCGCCACGTGGCTGCTTGAGTTTGCGGCGACGTCTACCCAGCAGCAGGAAGACTGCTACGGCCACCATAGCGAGTACGATTCCGATTCCGCCCAGGAGCACAAGGGGCGGCCCATTCCCCCGGGCAGTGGATCCCAGCGAGACGATCGAGACGGTCCCCTGCGCATTGTTCCCCACATAGACTGAGTCGGTGACCGGATCGTAGGCAATTCCAAACGGCTCTCTACCCACGGTAATGTTGGTGAGTACCGCGTTCGTCGCGTCTGAAATCACGCTCACCATGTTCGGCCCGTAGTAGACGTCCGGCGCATTCGGCGGGTTCGCCCCGTTGTCGGTGACGAAGACTTCCCCCAGCTTCGCAGCATAGGCGACGCCCGAAGGCCAGCTCGCGGGAGGGGGCGAGATGCTCGCGACCGGTGTATTATTCGCGTCCGAGATTACCGAGACGTAGCCCCCACTGCCCATCGCGACGAAAACCTCCCCCTTCCCGCTATCGTAGGCGAGGCCAACGGCGGGCGTTCCAATTGTCGCGATAACGGTATTCGTTGCATCGGAAATCACGCTGACACGGTACGACCCCCAATCCGCGACGAAAACCTCCCCCTTCCCGCTGTCGTATGCGAGGCCCACGGGATTGATTCCCACCGGAATCGTTGCCACGACCGTGTTCGTGACGTCGGAGATCACGGTTACGTTGTTCGACGCGAAGTTCGAGACGAAGATCTCACCCTTGGCGCTGTCATAGGCAACCCCCAAGGGGGACTCGACCGGTATGGTCGCGACGACCGTGTTCGTCGCGTCAGAGATCACGCTTACCGTGTTCGAAAGGTGGTTCGATACGAAGATCTCGCCCTTCCCATCGTCGTAGGCGAGGTTCATGGGCTGGCTGCCCACCAGGATGTTTGCAATGACCGTGTTCGTGGCGTCGGAGATCACGCTGACGCTCTCCGGGAGGCCGTTCGCAACGAAGATTTCCCCTTTTTTGCTGTCATACGCGAGGCCTTCAGGCTGGCTTCCCATCGGAATTACTGAGACGACTGCGTTTGTG
>Ga0209237_1000722_pt1 | contig 18988 bp, 10 predicted proteins | sample GraSoi013_1_40cm_2_FD_185820 | JGI IMG/M metagenome (GOLD analysis project Ga0209237, IMG submission 185820) | Grasslands soil microbial communities from the Angelo Coastal Reserve, California, USA - Sample 10_02_2013_1_40cm (SPAdes) (version 2) | ecosystem: Environmental > Terrestrial > Soil >... | reverse complement strand
CCTCGCGGTCGTCGCGCTGCACCGCGGGCTCCTCGGGTCCGTCGATCTGGTGACGCTGTTCAACGCGCTCCGCTACCTGCTGCTCGTCACGTTCCCGCTCACCGTTCTGTGGTCGCTCCGGCGGATGGGGCTGCCGACGGTCGCAGCGTGTGTCGCCGCGGGAGCGGCGTCGCTCGTGTCGGCGTCGCATCGCTACGGCTTCGAGTACGACAGCTACGTCTGGCGCGGCTTCGGCATGTACACGCAGCTCTGGGCCGTGCACCTGAGCTTTCTCGCGGTCGCGTCGTTCCACTCGCTCATCCTGCGCGGCCGGGGGCACGCGCTCGCGATCCTCACGTTCAGCGCGCTCGCCCTCTCGCATCTCCTGTACGCGTACATGGCCGCGATCACGCTCGGGGTCGTCTTCGTCGTTACGCTCGTCGGGCGTGACCGGGCGACGATCCTTGTCGCGATTCGCTCGGCGGCGATCGTTGCCGGCGCGGTCGCGGTCATCACCTCGTACATGTGGGTGCCCTTCCTGCTCGTGCCCGGCTACATCAACGAGTCCTACGGCAGCCCCTACATCCGGCCGACGTTCTACGACTCCTTCGGCGCGCCGACGATCCTCGGCTGGCTCGTCTCCGGCCAGCTGCTCGACGCGGGCCGCGTCCCCATGTTCACGCTGCTCTGCGGGGTCGGGATCGCGGCGGCGATCAGGCTGCGGTCGCGTCTCGCGCTCACGTTCGTCGCGCTCTTCGCGGTGTGGCTCGTCCTCTATTTCGGTCGGCCGACCCTCGGACCGGTCCTCGACCTCCTCCCGCTCCACCGCTCGCTCCTCGTTCACCGCTTCATCGGCGGCGTGCACCTCGCCGCGATCCCGCTCGTCGGGATCGGCGCCGCCTGGCTCTGGAGTCTGCTCGAGCGGCGACCGCTCGCCCGCACGACCGCGCTCGCGGTCCTCGCGATCGTCCTGCTCGTCCCCGCCATGCGCGAGCGCTGGACGTATTACGCGTTCAACAGCGAGTGGATGGGCGACACGCGCGCCGCGCTCGCCGCGGACACCGACGCGCGCGACCTCATCGCGCGAGTGCGGGAGCTGGGCGGCGGCCGCGTGTACGCGGGCATGCGGAACAACTGGGGCGAGTCCCTCGGCTTCGGCCTGCCGTTCCGCGGCGTGAAGCTCTACAACCTCTTCGCGTTCGAGCGCGCCCCCTCGCTCGCGCCGCCGTACCGCGGCGCCTCGGTCCCGTCGGACGTGATCTGGGACTTCCGCGAGGGCGTCGCGGCCGACTACGACCTCTTCGGCGTCCGCTTCGTGATCGCGCCGCGCGGCCTGCAGGTCGCGCCGTTCCTCACGACGGTCGCCCAGACGGTCCGCTACGTCCTGTACGAGGCGCCGACGAGCGGCTACGTCGAGTACGTCGGCGTGGCCGGACGCGTCGCGATCCCCACGCAGGCCGACCTCCTCGCGCGCGACCGCGCGTGGTTCGCGGACTACCCGGCGTCGCGGACGTACCTCCGCTACGACTACCCCGCGCGCGCCGCCGGCGCGGAGCCGACCGCGACGCCACCGTGCCCGAGCGGCCTCGTCACCTACGTGCGCGCGCAGCCCTCGCGCTTCGACGTCGTCGCGAGCTGCCCGGCCTCGGCGACGCTCGCGTTCAAGGTCGCGTATCACCCGAACTGGGTCGTGCGCGTCGACGATGCTCAGACCGAGACGTTCATGCTGTCGCCGGGCATCCTCGCCGTCGCGCTGCCGCCCGGGCGGCATTTCGTCACAGCCGAGTACCTCTCGACGCCCGCGAAGGCGCCGCTCCTGGTGCTGGGGGCCCTCGCGGTCCTCGCCGTGCTCGCCGTCGCCTGGCGGCCGGCGTTCGCCTCGCTGGCCCCGCGCCGGCGCGCCCTCGTCGCGTGGGCCGCGCGCGTCGCCGCGCGGCGCGCGCTATCGGAGACGGACGCGGTGATCGTGTCGTTCGCGATCGTCGCGGCCGTCTTCCTGCTGCTCGCCCCGTTCACGCCGCGGATCGCCGCGAACCGCGGTCTCGGCTTCGACGGCGAGTCCTACGCGCTGGCGGTTGCTTCGCTGCGCGAGCACGGCGCCGTCGCGGTGAGCGCACCGTTCGCGTACCGCATCGCTCCGGCGGTCCTCGTCGCGCTCTCGGGCCTGGACCCGCGCGTCGGCTACCAGCTGCTCGACGTCGTCGCGTCGCTCGCGAGCGGACCGCTCCTCTTCCTCCTGCTGCGGCACTACCGCGCGAGCGTCCCGCTCGCGCTCCTCGCCGTCGCGTGGTGGGCTGTGCTGCCGTTCGGGCTCCGCCTCACGCTCTACTACCCCGCGCTGCCCGACGCCGTCGCCTTCGCGCTCCTGCTCGCGATCCTGCTTACGGCGGTCCGGGGCCAGCTCGTCCTCTGCGCGGTCGCGCTCGCCGTCGGCGCGCTGTCGCGCGAGAACCTGCTCGCGCTCATCCCGTTCACCGCGCTGCTCTGGTACCGCGACGGCCCGCGGCGAGCGGCGGCGCGCACGACGCTCGTCGGCGCGCCAGCGCTGGTCGCGTTCGCCGCGACGCACCTGTTCCCACTCGTGCCCGTCCTCGCCGGCGGGCCCTCGCTCCTCGAGTTCGTCCGCTTCCACCTTGACCTCGTCGTGTCCGACACGTACGGCGGTCTCTGGCGCTACCTCCTCGCGGCGCCACTCTCGCTCGGTCTGTTCGTCGCGCTGCCGTTCTTCGCGCCCCGCGCGAGCGCCGCCTTCCTGCGCCGCGAGCCGGCCTGGGCGTACCTCGTTGCCGCCACGCTGTTCCTGGCGCTCGTCGGCGGGCGCGACGACGATCGGCTCGTCTACGGGCTCGTGCCGGCGCTCGCCGTCCTCGGGTTCGCGGTCGTCCTGCCGGCCGCCGCGTGGCGGAGCTGGCCGCGCCTTCTGATCCTCACGCTGCTCCACCTCGTCGCCATCCGCTTCCTCGTCCCGCTCGGACCCGACACGCCGTCGTGGTTCGACTACGCCGTCGGCTGGATGAGCCCGCCGCGGCTCGTCACCGCGGCCCTGCAGGGCATCCTCGCGTTCTCGCTCGCGGCCCTGGTGACGCTGCTCCCGCTCGGCCGGCCGCGGCTCGGCCGCGCGGTCGGCGAACGCACCCTGCGCACGTAGGCCGAAGCGGGCGGCTGCTACGCGATCGTCGCGGGAGCGCTCAGGGCCGAGATCGAGAGGGGTCCGGGCCGGCAGTGTCGAGCAGCCCGCGGTTGTGCACGTACAGCGCGGCCTGCGTGCGGTCGGTGAGCTCGAGCTTGCTGAAGATGTTCGAGATGTGCGTCTTCACCGTGCGCTCGCTGATGCCGAGCGCGCCGGCGATCTCCTTGTTCGCACGGCCGCTCGCCACGAGCTTCAGGACCTCGCGCTCGCGGGCGGTGAGGTCGCTGTACCCCTCGTCGTCTCCGGCGGGCCGGTCCGCCGCCCGGAGGCGGCCGAACTCGTCGAGCACGCGCTTCGCGACCGAGGGGTAGATGAGCGAGAAGCCGTCCGAGACGGTGCGGATGGCGTTCGTGAGCTGGCTGCCGGTGACCTCCTTCAGGAGGTACCCGGACGCGCCGGCGCGGATCGAGCTGAACACGAGGTCGTCTTCGTCGTAGTTCGTGAGCACGATGACGCGCGCCGAGGGGACCGAGTTCCGCACGCGCCGGGTCGCGGTCACGCCGTCCCAGTCGCCCATCTTGATGTCCATGAGGATCACGTCGGGGAGAAGCTCCTGCGCCAGGGCGAGCGCCTCGTGGCCGTCGCCGGCCTCGCCGATGATCTCGATCTCTGGCTCGGTCTCGAGGATCGAGCGCAGGCCGCTCCGCACGACGGCATGGTCGTCCGCAAGGAGGACGCGGATCTTGCGCCGCTCGCGGTTTTCGATCATCGCCCGAACAGCCTGCCGAGGAAGCCTGCCTTCTCGCTGCGCTCGATGTCCTCGATCGGCCCCGGCTGCTCGGCGTCGTCGACGCTGCCGGTCCAGCCGGGCGTGACGTCCCCGGCGGTCGCCCGGTAGGGGATCGAGGCTCGGACGATCGTCCCGCGCCCGGTCTCGCTCCGAACGACGAGCTGACCGCCCACGCCTTCGGCGCGCTCGCGCATCCCGACGATGCCGTAGTGCCCGCGCTCTTCGGCGGTGCCGAGCTCGTTCGCGTCGAAGCCCTTGCCATCGTCTTCGATGGTGATGACGACCTGCTCGGAGTCGTAGCGCAGCATGACCTTGGCGTTCGAGGCGCCCGAGTGCTGCCCGACGTTCCGAAGCGACTCGCCAACGATGCGGATGACCGCGCGCTCGACGAAGGGTTCGAGCTCGCGCTCGACGCCCGTCTCCTCGAGATCGACTTGCAGCCCGGTCTGCCGGCGCAGGTCGTCGACGAGACGCGCGACCGTGACCGGCAGGTTGAGCCCACCGGCCTCCTCCGTCTGCCGAAGCGCGGCCATGTACTGGCGCACGTCCGACAGCGTCGCCCTCGCATCTCGCGCCGCCTTCGCGAGCTGCGGCCCGAGCAGGCTCGGATCGCGATCGAGCGCGCGCTGGCAGCCCTCGAGGGCGAGCACGACACCGGTGAGCTCCTGCGCGAGCCCGTCGTGGAGCTCCTGGGCGATGCGGCGCCGTTCGGTCGCGGCGGTGCGCTGTACGACGTCGTTCGACGCCGATTTCTGGAGCATGCCGGCGAGGTACTCGCCGACCGTCGTCGCGAAGTCGGCGTCCGCGCTCGTGTATGCGGTCGACGCGCGGCCGAGGACGAGCACCCCGAGCACGACGCCCGCATGCGCGCCGCCGATCGGCGCGAGAAGGAAGTTCGCCGCCGCGGGCGCGGCCCAGTCCGGCCGCGGCTCGGCCGTGTTGCCGTAGCTCGCGGTCGCCGTTCGCCGCTCGCGAAGGACGCGCGCGAGGACCGTGTCGCTCCCGGTGGAGGTCGGGATGTCGGCGGGGATGATCGGTCCGTAGCCGGCCGAGGCGCGGAGCTTCAGCTTGTGCTCCTCGGCGGCCCACACGCCGACGACGTCGTGCCGCAGGTTGTCCCCGAGCATCATCGCCGCGGTCTCGAGGTCGTTCTGCGGGTCGGTCCCGAGCGTCGCGAGCCGCGAGAGCTCGTAGAGCACGAGCGCCTGCCGGCGGTCCTCCTCGGCGCGCTGGTAGTCCTCCGCCGTGAGCAAGGCCGCGGCGATATCGGACGCGACCTGCGTGAGCGATTCGACGTGCGCCTCGCCGTACCGCTCCTCGGGCGAGCGATGCTTCACGTTCACGACACCGATCGTCTTTCCACCCGCGCGGAGCGGGGCGATGATCGACTCGCTCACCGTGGGGTCCGTGCCCCCCTGCACCTTGCCGGTGAGCAGGATGGCCTGCCCGCTCTGCGCGACCTTGCCCGAGATCCCTTCGCCGACACGTTTGCGGTCGCGCTTGGCCTCCTCGGACAGTCCGTGCGAGGTGCGGACGGAGAGCTCGCCATGATCGTCGGCGAGCATGATCGACACGCCGTCGGCGGCGAAGACCTCGGCGAGCTGGGCCGTCGCGCGCTCGAGGAGCTGGTTCGGATCGCGCTCCTTGCGGATGACCGCCTGGAGGACGCGCACCGCGCGCAGCTTCGTCTCGGCGTCCTGGTGCTGGCGTTGCGCGCGCCAGAGCGCGTTCGCCTCGGCGAGCTCGAGCCCGACGAGCTCGGCGACGCGCGACAGGTCGCTCGTCTCTTCCGGCGTGAACACGCGACCGACGAGCATCGCCGCGAGCGCGCCCACGAGCTGGTCCTTCCAGACCACCGGTGCGACCGCGACCGCATCCGCGGTGCGGCCGTCGGCGAGGGGTATAGCGACCGTCGCCGCCTGCTCCGGCGTGCGGCGTGTGAGCACCTGTGCGAGCAGCGCGCCCTGCGGCCCCTCGGTCCAGCGCGTGTCGGCGGGGACGTTGTGCGCGACGTACGTGACGTAGCCCTCGTTGCGCAGGTTGAGGACCACGCCGATCGCGTCGGCGCGCGCCAGCTTGGCGAGGTACGCCATGCGCGCGGTCCAGAAATCGGCGTCGAGACGAAGGGTCACGCCGGATTAGGCGACGCCGGCCTCGCCCTCGATGCGCAGCTCGAGTGCGTTGCGCGCCGCGCGCGTGACGCGCATGCGGAGATCAGCGAGCGTCGCGAGCGCGGACGCGACCTCGTCGGACGACATTGGCGAGCGCAGGCCGACCGCGAGCGTCGCGACGCCGGCACGGAAATCACGCACGTAGAGCGTGCGGACGATCGGGAGGGACTGAATGCGGCGCTCGATCTCGACGAGACGCGGGAAGGACGGTACGGGGGTCAACATAAGGGAAATCTCGCTTGCCGGGGCCGCCGGCTCGTCCCTCTGCCGAGCGATTTCCGGCGCGGCGCGCACCTCTTGCTCGACGAGCTGCGGCCGCATCGGCGGCGCCGCCGGCTCGCCGAAGATCTTCTCTACCTCCACCGGGGGAGGCGGCGTCGGGACAGACCAGGATTGCGGCGCCTGCGCCGGGGGCACGGGCGGAGCCCACCCCCCCGCAGCGGGCCTGGTCTCCGCGGCGCGCGCGGCCTGCGCCGCGCGGCCGGCTTCCGCGGCCGCGCGGGCGGCTTCCGCCGTCGCGCGAGCGCGAGCCTCCTCGGCGGCGCGCGCCTCTTCGACCGCGCGAGCGTCCGCCGCCCGGGCGGCTTCCGCGGCGCGCGCCGCGTCGGCGGTCCGGGCGGCTTCGAGCGCGCGCGTGGCTTGCTCGAGGCTGCGACGCTGCTCGGCCTCTTTCGCGGCCTCCTCCGAGCGTGCCGCCTCTGCGGCGCGGGCGGACTCCTGCGCGGCCTGGGCCGCGGCCTCCGCGGCGCGCACGGCCTGCGCGATCCGCTCGCCTTCGGCGGCGCGCTGCACGGCCGCGGTATGTTCGGCCTCCTGCGCGAGGCGCAGCTGCTCCACGGCGGCGCGGCGCTCCTCGGCAGCGCGGTCGGCCGCCGCGGACTCGAAGATCTCCTCTTCCTCCACCTGCGCGGCAAGCTGCTGCGCGCGTGCTTCGGCGGCGCGTGCCGCCTCCTCCGCCGCGCGCGCCGACGCTTCTGCGGCGCGAGCCGCTTCCCCGAGTCGCTCCGCCTCGGCGGCGCGCTCGGCTTCGGCGGCCCGGCGGCGCTCCTCTTCGGCGCGACGCTCCTCGACCGTGCGCCGATCCTCTTCGGCACGACGCTCTTCCGCGGCGCGCGCGGCCCCCGCCTCGGCGGCGCGCGTCTCGATCTCGGCGGCCTTCGCCTCTTGCGCCGCCGCAGTCGCGCTTCTTGCCGCGTCGGTCGCGGTGCTCGCCTGGCGGCGGACGTCGTCGAGGAGCTCGACGAAGATCCCGCGGAGCGCGTCAGCGGCGAGGCCGCGCAGCTCGGCCGAGGACTGCTCGGGCGCGCGCTCGGTCCGCGGCGTGCCGACGGCCGAGATGCCGCCGCGGCGCGAGGTCGCGATCTCCTCGTCGAGGCGGTCGCGCTCCTCGCGGAGCCGCTCGATCTCGTTCAAAAGGAGACGGCGCTCCTGGCGCGCCTGCTCGAGGATCTGATCGGCGGCGCGCTCGGCGCGGTCCCGGATCTGGTGCGCCGCGCGGAGGGCCCCCGCGAGCGCCTCGCGGACGGTGGCGTCGAATTCCTCGTAGACGGCGACCCGCTTGCGGGCGGCGTCGAGCTCGGCTTCGAGGGAGGCGACACGCTTGGAGAGCTCGCCGACGCGGTCGGAGAGCGCGCCGATGACGTCGCCGGACGCGCTCATGCGCTGAGACTCGTCGGACACGCGGTCACACTCCCGCCGTATTTGCCCTCGCCAACTCCCCGCGTGCGCGCATCAGCGTATACGACGGCCGCAAGGCGAGGCAGAATTCGTGGCATCACGCGACCGAAGGTGCTCCTCGTCGTCGCGCATCCGACGATCGGTGCCGCGCTCGCGAACCTGCTGGGTATGGAGGCCCGTTACGAGGTGGTGCGCGTGCAGTCGCTCGATCAAGCCGAGGCCGCACTGAAACACTGGCGGCCGGATGCCGCCCTGGTCGACGGACTCCTTCTGAAGGCGGGCCCGGCGCCGCGGATCGAGGCGCCCAGCTACGTCCTCTCGGGGAGCGCCGCCGACGGGCAGGGACTGGTCCGCCGCCTTCCGGACGCGCGCGGCTGGCTGCGCAAGGACGCGACGGCCGAGGAGCTCCGGGCCGCGATCGACGCCGTCCTCAAGACGCCCGCGCGGCACCCGCGCCGCCGGACCCTGGCGACGGCGTCCGCCGTGGCCCTCTCGATCCTCGCGATCGTCGCCGCGTTCACCTGGGCCTGGGCGGTCCGCTGAGCGTCATGGCAGGCGACGACAAGAAGAAGGGCAAGCACGACGAGGAGATCGTGGACCTCGCGGCACGGATCGGAGCCCGCCGCCCCGAGCCCAAGAAGCCAACGCCGCCGCGCGAGGAGGTCCCGCCTCCACCGCCGACCCGTCACGACGCGCCGATCCCCTCGGAGCCGCGACCGCGCCTCCTGCCGCCGCGCGAGGATCGCCAGCAGCGGGATCTCATCCAGAAGGCGCTGACCGACGAGGACGCGGCGAAGTCGCAAGCGATCCCGTCGCCGCGCACGCCGCCGGGTCCGGGCGAGGTCGACCTCGTGGTCACACCTCTGCCGACGCCCGACGATTGGCACCGGTTCGAGCTCGCCCTTCGCCGCGTGCGCGGCGTCGGTCAGCTCCGCACCGAGTACTACCGGCACGGGGTCCTCAAGGTCCGCGTGAGCTTCCAGGGGACGGAGCGGCTCGCGACGCTGCTGCGGGCGGGGATCCAGGGGTACCGCGTGCGCATCATCGGCGAAGACCGCACGACGCTCCAGGTCCTCGTCGCCTCGGACTCCGACGACCGCCGTCCCGGCTGACCAGCGCGCCGCAGTCGATGGGGTGACGCGCCGCATACACCGGTCGTTTGGTGCATAGCGGATAGAGTGGGCGCGTGAGCGACCTCGAGGCACGCGCCCGCAAGATCTTCCCGAACGTCCTCGGCCACTACACCTGGCTGACGATCGATCGGGGCGAGGGGAGCTGGCTCGTCACGACGGACGGGAAACGCGTCCTCGATCTCACCTGCGGGATCGCGGTCACCGTGGTGGGGCACGCGCACCCGCGTGTCGTGAAGGCGGTGACCGACCAGGCGTCCCGGCTCATGCACATCTCGGCCGGCGTCGCGAAGTACGAGTCGAACGTCGCGCTGGCCGAGACGCTCGCCACCCTCACGCCGACCGGCCTCGATGCGATCGTCTTCGGCAACAGCGGCGCGGAAGCGGTCGAGGCCGCGATCAAGCTGACGCGTCAGGCGACCGGCCGCGAGGCGATCATCGTCTTCCGCGGCGGTTTCCACGGGCGGACGACCGGCGCCGCCACGCTCACGACGTCGAAGTCGGCCTACCGCCGCGGCTACGGCGCGCTCCTTCCCGAGGTGTACGTCGCGCCGTTCCCGTATCCGCTCGCGTGCGCCGTGCCCGGCGCCCACGATGCGGAGGCGTGCGCCGCCCATTGCCTCGCGGAGCTCGACGCGATGCTCGAGCACGAGGTCCCGCCCGAGCACGTTGCCGCGATCTTCATCGAGCCGGTGCTCGGCGAAGGCGGGTATGTCGCGGCACCGGCCTCGTTCCTCCGTGCGTTGCGCGTGCTCGCGACGCGCATCGGCGCGCTGCTGGTCTTCGACGAGATCCAGACCGGCCTCGGTCGCACCGGCGCCTGGTTCGCCGGACAGAAGCTCGGCGTGACCCCGGACGTGATGACGCTCGCGAAGGCGCTCGGCGGTGGACTTCCCCTTGGCGCGGTCGTCGCACCCCGCGAGCTCATGGCGAAGTGGCGCACCGGCACGCATGGCTCGACGTTCGGCGGCAACCCCGTCTCGTGCGCGTGCGGGCTCGCCACGATCCAGGTGCTTCGCGACGAGGGGCTCGTCGCGCGGGCCGAGATGCTCGGCCAGCTCATGGTCGAGGAGCTCACGCCGCTCCGCTCGCATCCGCGTCTCCGCGAGGTACGCCGGATCGGAGCGATGGTGGCCGCGGAGTTCGACGACAAGGCCGTCTCAAAGGCCGCGACGGCCGCGGCGCTGGGGCGAGGGGTCCTCGTGATCACCTGCGGCTTCCACGACCAGGTCGTGCGGTTCATCCCCGCGCTGAACATCGCCGAAGACGACCTGCGCAAGGGGATGCGCCTCTTCGTCGAGGCGGTCAAGACCGCCCAGGTGCCGGCGCCCGCGTAGCCGGCTCGCCCCTCCGCCCGAGTCGACCTCCCCGCCCGCGCGATCGGCGTGCATGCCGCTTATCGGAAATCCGTGCCATTTCGGGCGGATGCCGCCATTCACGATTCGTCGCAGATTTGATGACCCACTGGTCTTGACAGCGGACGCCGTCGGGCTATCTTTCGCCTCCTGCGCCACTAGATGTTGGGCCGGCCCGGGCAGCAGACCCAAGGCCTAGGAGGATCGGTGCAGGAAGAACCGAGGAGGGGCCACCAATGACCGTCAGGTCGTCCGCTTCCGCGCCCGGCAGCTTCGTGAGGGTCCTTCTCCTTCTTCTACACGCGCGGCCAGCACGCATCTCACTCGCTCGCTTCTAGGGGGGCACGCACATGGCCATCGCAGACATAGCGCCGCAGTCCGTCCAGCGCGCTCCGGGGCGCGGTCTCGCTATCGAGCGCCGCTTCACCCGCGCCGGCGTCCACCCGTACGACGAGATCGAGTGGGAGCTCCGCGATTCGGTCATCCCCGGGGAGGGCGGGAACGTCTTCGAACAGAAGGGCGTCGAGGTCCCCAAGTTCTGGTCACAGACCGCGACGAACGTCGTCGCATCCAAGTACTTCCGCGGCAAGCTCGGGTCGCCGCAGCGCGAAACGAGCGTCAAGCAGCTCGTCGACCGCGTCGTCGACACGATCGCGCGCCACGGAGCCGCCGAGGGCTACTTCGCGAGTGAGAGCGACCGGGATGCGTTCAGCGACGAGCTGAAGTACATCGTCGTCAACCAGCTCGCGTCGTTCAACTCACCGGTGTGGTTCAACATCGGCGTCCCGGGCGTGAGCAGGCAGGCGTCGGCGTGCTTCATCTTGAACGTCGACGACGACATGCACTCGATCCTCGATTGGTTCAAGAACGAGGGCGTGATCTTCAAGGGCGGCTCCGGCTCCGGCGTCAACGTCTCGAAGATCCGTTCACAGAAGGAGCACCTGTCGGGCGGGGGCTACGCGTCCGGCCCCGTCTCGTTCATGCGCGGCGCGGATTCCGTCGCCGGCTCGATCAAGTCCGGCGGCACGACTCGGCGCGCCGCAAAGATGGTCGTTCTCAATGCCGATCATCCCGACGTCCACGAGTTCATCTGGTGCAAGGCCAAGGAGGAGAAGAAGGCCTGGGCTCTAGGCGAGATGGGCTACGACATGAGCCTGAACGGCGAGGCCTGGCACTCGATCCAGTTCCAGAACGCGAACAACTCGGTACGCGTCAGCGACGAGTTCATGCGCAAGGCCGCGGCGGGCGAGCCCTGGGAGCTCACCGCGCGAGTCGACGGCGCTGTCCTCGAGACGCTGAACGCTCGCGAGCTGCTGCGCGAGATCGCGGAGGCTACCTGGCAGTGCGGCGATCCGGGGATGCAGTTCGACACGGCTTGCAACGATTGGCATACCCGGGCAAACACGGATCGGAACTACGCCACCAATCCCTGCTCCGAGTTCGTCAGTCTGGACAACACGGCCTGCAATCTCGCGAGCCTCAACTTGATGCGCTTCGTCGACCCGGCAGGCGACTTCGAGACCGCCCGCTTCGCGAGCGCGGTGCGTACGTTGATCACCGCCCAGGAGATCCTCGTCGGCTACGCCGACTACCCGACGGACACGATCAGCGTGAACGCGCGGGCGAATCGCGAGCTCGGTCTCGGCTACGCGAACCTCGGCGCGCTGCTGATGTACCGCGGCGTGCCGTACGACTCGGACGCGGGCCGCGCGTACGCCGCGTCCGTGACCGCGCTCATGACGGGCGAGGCCTATGCGCACTCGGCGCGGATCGCCGAAGTGCTCGGCGCATACAAGGAGTACGAGCACAACCGGGACCCGCACGATCGCGTCGTGCGCATGCACCGCGATTTCGCGTACCGCATCCGCGACGAGCTCGTCCCTGCGAGCCTGCTCTCGGCGGCGCGGCAATCGTGGGATGACGCGGTGCGGATCGGCGCGACCGCGGGCTACCGGAACGCGCAGGTCAGCCTGCTCGCCCCGACCGGGACGATTTCTTTCATGATGGATTGCGACACCACCGGCGTGGAGCCGGACATCGCGCTCGTGAAGTACAAGAAGCTCGTCGGCGGCGGGATGCTGAAGCTCGTCAACGGCACCGTCCCGTCGGCCCTCCGGCGGCTGGGCTACACCGAGACCGAGACGAGCGCGATCACCGCGTACATCGAGCGGCAAGGCACGATCGAAGGCGCGCCCGGCGTCACGGACGAGCACCTCGCGGTGTTCGACTGCGCCTTCAAGCCGCAGAACGGCGAGCGCTTCATCCACCACCTGGGTCACATCAAGATGATGGGCGCGGTCCAGCCGTTCATCTCCGGAGCGATCAGCAAGACCGTGAATCTCCCCGAGAGCGCGACCGTCGAGGACGTGATGGACGCCTACCTCGAGGCCTGGAAGCACGGCCTCAAGTCGATCGCGGTCTACCGAGACGGGAGCAAGAAGGTCCAGCCGCTCAACGTGAGCGACAAGGACTCGAACACGAAGGCCACGACCGTTGTGGAGCGCGTCGTCGAGATCCAGCGGCCCGCGCGACGGCGACTACCCGACACCCGCGCGTCGCTCACGCACAAGTTCACGATCGAAGGTCACGAGGGCTACATCACAGTCGGCCTCTTCGAGGACGGCACGCCCGGCGAGCTCTTCGTCACGATGGCGAAGGAGGGCTCGACGCTGTCGGGCATGATGGATTCCTTCGCCACGAGCGTCTCGCTGCTGTTCCAGTACGGCGTGCCCCTGGTGCACCTGGTCGAGAAGTTCGGCCACATGCGCTTCGAGCCATCAGGCTGGACCGGCAACCCCGAGATCGGCTTCGCGAAGTCGATCGTCGACTACGTTTTCCGCTGGCTCGGCAACCGCTTCCTGTCTCAGGGCGACCGCGCCGCGCTCGGACTCATCCGAACGACCGAGGTCGCCGATCCCACCGCGCAACTCGAGCTCCTGAACCGCGTCGTCCCGCTCGCGAGCGCCGATCCCGCCCCGACGAACGGGAACGCTCACGCCGGGTCCGGCGATCTCGCCGCACCCGCCACGTTCAAGCGACTCAATTCCACACCCGATGCGCCCCCCTGTCCGCGCTGCGGCTGGCTGACCGTGCGAAGCGGCACCTGCCACAAGTGCGAGAACTGCGGAGAGACGACCGGGTGTAGCTGACATACCTCGCCAGGCCCTGGCCGACCCGCCCGTCGGCCAGTCTGCCTCACGGCCCGGCACTCCCTGCTCCCCTGGGGTGCCGGGCCTTCTTTTTTCCTGACGTTGCCGTTTGGCGCGCGGGCCCACATATGTCGGCGCGCTCACATCGGGAATGAGTCAAACGGTGTAGTTGTGGGCTATGCGATGCGTAGTACTTGCCGTGACTGAAATCAGTCGTTACCTATCGGAACGTCGCTGACACTCGACACGTCTAGGGAAGGAGAAAGGTTCAACCAAGCAGGCGAGCGAGCGCTACACGGCACGCACCTTGCTTGGTCGTGGGATGAGCGGGGCGTTCGTCGCCTTCCGCTCAAGGAGGCTGCGGGAGCATGGCGGTCATCGCGCGAAGCGGCCAGCGTGCCGGCGCCGTCGTCGTCCGTGCATTCCCGTGGCGCTTCCTCGTCGTTCCCCTCGCCATGACCGCGCTCGCGGTGGGCTCCGCCGCGGTGGCCGAGCTCGCGTACAGCTCTCGCGCGCTTCCCGGGCTCACCGTCGCCGGCGTGGCCGTCGGCTCGCTCGAGGCGCCGGCGCTTCGCGAGCGCCTCGAGAGCGAGATCGCCGCGCCGTGGGCGGCCGCAGGCGTCACGCTGCGCGACGGGGATCGCGAGTGGACCACGACGAACGGCGCGCTCGGCATCGTCCCCGACGTCGACGCGGCCGTCGCCGCCGCGCTCGCGTACGGCAAGAGCGGGTCGGCGCTCGACCGTGCGGGGGCCTGGATCGACGCGCTGCGCGGCGACGCGAACGTATCGTTTGCGATGCGCGCCCGTGGCGATGCCCTCGTGGCATTCGTGGCCTCCGTCGCCCGCGATGCGAATCAGGCGCCGGTGTCCGGTGAGCTCGCGCTCGCGGGCGGCGACCTGCGCATCACCCCGCCGCAGCTGGGGCGTGAGATCGACGGCGGCGTGACGGTGGCGCGCCTGCTCTCGGCGACCACGCTCGGCGATCGCGAGGTCGCCCTTTCCGTGCGGGCGGTGTACCCGCCGCTCGACGCCTCCGGCTTCGACGATGCCTATGCCACCGCGGCCGCGGCGCTCACGCCCCTCGTCGTCCGTGTCGAAGACCGTGGCTGGAGCGAGAGCGCGAGCGCGCTCGCGTCGCTTGTGGTGATCGATCGCATCGTCGCGCGGCCCGGCGAGCTGCCCGCGCTGCCGGCCGAGGCGATCGCGCCGGCCGTTCGGTACCGCTACGTCGTCTCGCTCTCCGGCGCGCGTCTCGACAGCTGGGTCTCGGCGCTCGGTGCCGTGCTCGACCATCCCGCGAAGAACGCGAAGTTCCGCGTGCGCGATGAGGATGTGCTCGCCGTCGTGCCCTCTGAAAGCGGCGTGCGCGTCGACCAGGCGAAGCTCCGCGCCCTGCTCGGCGTCGAGCTCCTGCGCCCGGCGGGCGGCGCGACCCGAGAGGTCGCCGCGCCCGCGGGAGTGGACGCTCCGGCGCTGACGACCGAGAAGGCGCTCGCGCTCGTGCCGCAGCTCTCGCGGACGTCGACGTTCACCACGCAGTACCCGCCGAGCGACGTGCGGCACGCGAACATCTCGACGGGATCGTCGCAGTTCGACGGCGTCGTGATCATGCCCGGCGAGACGTTCTCGTTCTGGGACCTGCTCGGCCCGGTCACGCCGGACCGCGGCTACCGCTACGCCGGCGCGATCATCAACGGCCGGTCGGATGAGAACGTCATCGGCGGTGGCCTGTGTCAGGTCTCGACCACCATCTTCAACGCCATCTCGCGTCAGGGCTACGAGATCGTCGAGCGACACGCGCACGGCTACTACATCGATCGCTACCCGCTGGGCCTTGACGCCGCGGTCTTCATGCCGGGCAACGACTTCCGCTGGCGCAACGACACCGCGAGTCCGGTGTTCCTGTGGTCGCTCAACGGCGACACCTCGCTGACGATCGATCTCTGGGGCATCCCGACCGGGCGCACGGTCAGCTTCAGCGACGCGGTGCAGTGGAACTTCGTGCTGCCAGCGAAGGACCAGCCCGCCGATCCCGCGTTCCTGCCGGGCGGGAGCGTCGCGGGCCGTGACGTGTGGCGGACGCGGACCGTGACCGAGAACGGGAAAGTGCTGCACCAGGACTCGTTCGCGAGCCACTACCTGCCGGTCTGGGGAGGCCCCGTCGCGGCCCCCGCCACCGCCGCCAGCCACTAAAGCAGGTCTGAACCGGCCGAATAACGGCCGAGCGGACCCTCCGTTAATCGCGTGGTGGGACGAACCTCCGCCACGGATGTCTCGCGCCTGATCGAAGAGGTCGCTCGGGGCGAGCGCGAGCTTTCCGAGATCCGCGACGAAAAGCTGCGCGAGATCGTGCGTCTCGCCCTCCGTCTGCACAAAGATCCGTTCAGCGCGCCCGACGCCGCCGCCCGCAACCGGATTCGGCGGCGGGTCATGGGGTCGCTCCGTCCGCACCGCCCGTCGCTCGCCGATCGCTTCGTGATCGCCTTCACGCTTCTCGCGAAGCCGACGCCGTACGCGCTCCGCGCCATCGCGGTGGCGCTCGTCGTCGTGAGCCTCGCGGGCGGCACGCTCGTCGCGAGCGCCGATGCGCTTCCTGACGACGCGCTGTACCCGGTGAAGATCGCGACGGAGCAGGTGCGCCTCGCGCTCGCCACGACGTCGCAGGATCGCGCGGTCGTCGAGCTGTCCATCGCCGAGCACCGCCTCGCCGAAGCGACGGTCCTCGCCGAGGACGGCGACGACGACGACGCGGTTATCGCGACGAGCGCGTACACCGAGCACCTCGCGAACGCGGCGGCGGAGCTCGCGGGCAGCGAGGCCGTCGACCCGCGCACGGCGGACCTCGTGTCGCAGCTGCAGGACCGGATGAACGAGCATCGCGCCGCCGCGGCGAAAGCCGCCTCGCGTCTCGGCGCGAAGCCTTCGACCGCGAATGCGGGCGCGGTGCTCGCGGCCGTCGCGAGCAGCGAGCCGGCGCCGTCCGGCCTCAGCCCGGCCGCAGCGATCGCCGCCGACGCGGCGAACACCGCCGAAGGCGTCGCGAGCGTCGCGGAAAAGAAGATCGCGCCGCGGCGCACCGAGAGTCCTCGTCCCGCGTCGGCGCGCCCCGCCGGCTCGGTGCCCTCGCCGGCGGTGACGCCGGGGCGAGCGGACGCGACCCAGAGCGCCCCCGCGTCGACGGGCTCCCAGGCCACGCAGGTGTCGTCGCGGCCGTCGCAGACCGTCGACCCGCGGGCGGCTCGCGCCGCCGACGCCGCGCGGAAGGCCGCCGACGAGGCGAAGGCCGCCGCGCAAAAGGCGAAGGACGGCGGCAGCAAGAAGAGCGGCGACGGTAACCGCCGACCGTCACCGAGCCCGACCCAGACCCGGCGCTAGCCCGACGGGCCCACGCGCGCTTCGACGCGCGCTAGCGTTTGCGGCGATGACGCCCTCCCGCCGTGCCGATGTCGCGTTCTGGATCGCCATCCTCGCCGGCGTCCTGTTCATCGCCTTCCTCGGACCGCTCGGCCGGCGGCTCGAGATGGTCCACTCCAACGACTTCTCCGGTTTCTGGTCCGGTCCGCGGAGCGTGCTCGTCGGCGTGAGCCCGTGGGATCCGCAGCGGTACGCGCCCACCGCGGTGGCCATCGACACGAAGACGCCCGACGCGCTCGTCGACGACTACATGCCGCACGTCGTCCTCGCGCTGCTGCCGCTCGGCCTCCTGCCGCTCGAGGTCGCCGCGTGGGTCTGGATGGTCGCGAGCATGGCCTGCTCGGCCACCGCGCTTCGCGCGCTGCTGCGGACGTTCCTCCCCGGCCGCACGGTCTCGCACGCCGCGCTCGGGCTGGCGCTCTTCGTGGGACAGCCCGGCTTCCACACGCTCGTCCTCGGCCAATGGGCGCTCCTGCTCATGAGCGCGCTTACGGTCGTCGTCCTCGCGCTGCGCGCGGGTCACGTGCGGCGCGCCGGGCTCGCGGCGCTCGCGTTCCTCGCCAAACCGCAGCTCTTCGTGTGGACGGCGGTCGGCCTCGCGCTCCCAGCGATCCGCGACGTCCGGTATCGACGGTTCGTGACGTACGCACTCGTCCTCGCGGGCGCTCTCGTGCTCTTCGCCTGGCTCGCGTATCCGGACTGGTTCCCGGCGTGGCTCGCGGATATCCCGGCGCGGCGGACCGGCCGGTCCGCGGTGCTCTTCTCCGCGCTCGGGCAGCTCCTCGGCATGCCGGGGCGCATCCTCGCGATCGCGGTCGTCGCGGGCGGCGTCTACCTCGCTTCGCGCTTCGTCATGGCGAGCGACGCGTGGCTGGCCGCATGGCTCTCGCTCTCGAGCGCGGGCGCGATCTACAGCTGGTCGTACGACCAGGTGCTCCTGTTCGTGCCGCTCGTGATCGCGTCCGGCGTGCTCGTCGCGAACGGCCGCGAGCTCGCCGCGCGCAACCTCGCGCTCGCGGGCGCGCTCACGCTGCTCATCGTGTCGCCGATCTTCTACGCGATCGGTGTGGCGCGCCACGACGAGACCTTCAGCATCGCGGTGCCGGTCGCCTTTTGCGGGGCGATCCTCTGGGCGCTCTGGCCGTACCGCGCGGGCGCGCTAATTCGCGAGCGCACGGCGCAGCAGGTCCAGGCCGCTTAGGAGCGCGCGCCGGCGAGCCTCGGCCGGCGTGCGGTAGCGGATCGTCTGCCCGCGCGGTCGATCGGGCGCGTACAACCGCAGCTCGGACTCGCTCGCGCCGGCGGGGACCAGCAGGATCACCTGGGCGCCGAGAGGCCTGACCTCGCGCTCGAGCGTCGACGCGTCGGCCCCCGGCACGACCAGCGCGCCGGCGAGCCAGCGCGCCGCCTCTGGCGCGTCCGCGAGCGCGCGCGCGAGCTCCCCCGCCGTGAGCGCGTCCGCGACCGCGAGCCGCCAGCCGCGCGCGACGAGTCCGCGGCCGACGACGCCCCCGAGCGTCTCGTCGTCGACGCCCCAGACGTGGTCGCCGAGGCGAGCGCGGACCTCGGCCTCCATGCGCTCGATCCGCGCGTCGGCCTCGGCGGCGGTCGCCGCCTTGTCGGCGATGCGCACGTGCACGCCGTCGTTCTTCGCGTACGTGGCGACCGTCGGCGACGTCGAGCGCACGAGCTCGTCGAGCTTCTCTTCGACGGCGCCTTCGCCGATCCCCAGCAGCTTCAGCGTGCGCCAGCGGAGCACGCCCTCGCGGACGATCGTCGGCTCGACCCGCTCCTCCCACATCGGCGTCATCTCGCGCGGCACGCCGGGCATCGCGACGATCCGCTTGCCGTCGCGCCGCACGTCCCAGCCGGGTGCGGTCCCGTTCGGGTTCGGGAGCGCTTGCGCGGACGGGATGAGCCAGGCCTGCTTGCGGTTCCGCTCCGGCATCGCGAGGCCGCGTCCGGCGAACCAATCTCGCAGCTCGGTCTCGAGCGCGGGGTCGATCGTCGGCGTCTCGTCGAGGGCCGCGGCGATCGCCTCGCGCGTGAGGTCGTCCTCCGTCGGGCCGAGGCCGCCGGTTGCGACGATGAGATCGGTCCGCGAGAGCGCCAGCCGGAACGCGTCGGTCGCCCGGCCGAGGTTGTCCCCGACCGTCTGTTTGTGCAAGCAGTCGATCCCCAGCAGCGCCAG
>Ga0209237_1000721_pt1 | contig 18995 bp, 20 predicted proteins | sample GraSoi013_1_40cm_2_FD_185820 | JGI IMG/M metagenome (GOLD analysis project Ga0209237, IMG submission 185820) | Grasslands soil microbial communities from the Angelo Coastal Reserve, California, USA - Sample 10_02_2013_1_40cm (SPAdes) (version 2) | ecosystem: Environmental > Terrestrial > Soil >... | reverse complement strand
GCGTAGTTGTCGAAGATCCCGCCGGTCGACGCGCAGGCGCCCATCGAGATGACCCATTTGGGCTGCGGCATCTGGTCGTAGATGCGCCGGATCACGGGAGCGAGCTTGAACGGCAGTCGTCCGGCGCAGATGAGGACGTCGGCCTGGCGCGGGCTGAAGGCCTGGCGCTCCATGCCGAATCGGGCGAAGTCGTAGCGCGACGCCGCTGTGGCCATGAACTCGATGGCACAGCACGCCGTGCCGAACGGCATCGGCCAGAGGGAGTTGGCGCGCGAGGAGTTGACCGCCCAGTCGATGAGATCCTGGGCCTTCGCGAGCAGGTAGTTCGGGCTTTGCCCGGTTACTTCCTTCGTTTCGAGAACGCGCTTCATGGCGCTGCCCCTTGACGCCTCAATTGACGTCTCAATCCCACTGTAGCGCTCCCCGCTTCCACACGTAGACGTACCCCACCGCGAGGATGAGGATGAACACCAGCATCTCTACGAGCAGGAACCCCATCCCTGGCCCGGTTCCCCCGCCGAAGAAGATCGTCCCCCAGGGAATGAGGAACACCGTTTCGATGTCGAAGACGATGAACAGCATCGCCACGAGGTAGAACTTGACCGAGAAGCGCTCGTGCGCGCTGCCCAGCGGCGCCATGCCGCTCTCGTAGGGCGCGTCCTTGACCGCGGTGGGTTTGTGGGGCGCAAGCAGGTGCGACAGCCCAATCAGTCCGCCCGCGTTGAGCGCGACGAAAGCGAGCAACAGCAGGAAGGAGAGGTAGGGCTGGTTCATGAGTTCGTGAAAAAATTCACTTGACCGGTCGAAACGTATTCGCGCGCCATACCGTTGTCAACCGAATCGAGTGGCGTAAGTATCGACGGCGCCGATATATTGGCGCGCCATGTCCATCAAGTCCGATCGCTGGATCCGCCACATGGCGAAGACGCAGGGCATGATCGATCCGTTCGCCGAAAACCAGGTCCGCGCGGGCGTGATCTCCTACGGCGTGTCGTCCTACGGCTACGACATGCGCGTCGCGCCCGAGTTCAAGATCTTCACCAACGCCCTGTCCGCCGTGGTCGATCCCAAGAGCTTCGATCCGAAATCGTTCGTCGAGTTCAGCGGCAACGTGTGCATCGTCCCGCCCAACTCGTTCGCGCTGGCGCGCTCGGTCGAATACTTTCGTATTCCCCGCAACGTGTTGACGATCTGCGTCGGCAAGAGCACCTACGCCCGCTGCGGCATCATCACCAACGTCACGCCGTTCGAGCCGGAGTGGGAGGGCTTCGTGACGCTCGAGATCTCCAACACGACGCCCCTCCCGGCGAAGATCTATGCCAACGAGGGCATTGCCCAGGTGCTGTTCTTCACCGCGGACGAGGGCGACGAGTGCGAGGTCAGCTACAAGGACAAGAAGGGGAAGTACCAAGCACAGCAGGGGATCACGCTGCCCAAACTGTAACGGCGTCCAGCAACGTCGTCCAGCACGTGCGTCGAACGCAGGCGTCGAACGGAACCATGGTCACGGGTCCGCGCGACGTTCTCGTTTGACGTCCCGATTAGACGTTACTGCGCGACGCGCTTACTGCCTTTCGGTTGTACGCGTACGCCACCGCCAATGCAATCAGCGCCAGCGCGAAAAACGACGCCACGCGATAGAGGGCGTAGAGGGCCGACAAATCGTACAGCACGATCTTGAGCCCGGCCCCCGCGGCGACGGCGAGGCCCGAGGAACGCACATCTTTGCGGTCGAGGCGGAAGCCCAGAAGCACGAGCACCCCGGCGGCGACGAGCCACCAGATACTCAGCGCGAGGTCGCCGGCGAGATCGGCGAGGCGCCCGAAGGAGCGACCGAACTGGATCGAGCCTCCCACGAAGACGGCGACACCACACAGCGCCCAGCAGAACTCTCCACCCCGGGCATCCCACGCCGCCGGCTGCGGCGGAACGCGCCACCAGCGGGCGCACAGGGCGGCGGCCGCGACGTACGCGTAGAGCGCAACCGCCCAGGCGTCGGTGAAGACTGGGGCGCCGGACTCACGGGCCCACACGGCAACCGAGAACACGCATAGCAGCGCGAGCACCGCGAGCCCGACCGCCGCGGCGCGTCCACCCGGCCGCCCGCTCCATCGGTCTGCCGCAAGCGCTACCACGCCCAGCACGGTCCAGCCCAGGGCCACGCTCGCCGCGCTCCACTCCAGCGTCATCGCGAGGGCGGCGAGCGCGAATCCCATCATCAGCGGGGACGCGGCCCACCGCAGCCAACCCGCCGTGAGGTAGACCGCCCCAGGAGCGCCGCCACCGCTCCTGGGGCTTGCTCGAGCAGCCGCGGGTCCGTGGCGCGCGTCAGCGTCAGGAAGGCGACCGGATTGGCGACGAACAGGAAACGCTCCGCGGGCGTCGTGGGATCGCCGCGCGTCGCGCCGCCAAACGGGTCGCGCGCGAGCTGTTGCCACCACAGCAGCCCCCAGATGGCTGCGGCCGCACCGAGGGCCAACCAGATCCGCAGCTCCGAGCCGCGGGTTTCCTTCAGGCTGGTGCCGAGCAAGGCCCAGGCGGTGACCAGGATACCGACCCGCGCTTCCGCCCAAGCGCGGCGGCGGGTGACGTGCAGCGTCAGTAAGGCCCCCGCCGCGACGAGCCAGCAGCCGAGCGGGCTCCGCAGCGCCGCGGCGGCGCCGGTCCCGGCGAGGATCAAGTACCCGAACAAGGCGAGGTCGAACGTCCGCCGCCAGCTCATGGTGTACGCCAGCAGCCCCGTGCCTAGGCCGATTACCTCGAGATATCCCAGGAAGGCATCCGGATTCGGCACCGGGGGCGGCAGCAGGATCGGCGCGAGATAGGCGCCTGCCAGGGCCCAGATCGCGAGACCTTCGATCTCGTGACGCAAAGCGAGCAAGGTGACGGCGATGGTCGACGCGACCAGGAGGAGCACGCCCAGTCGGCGCTCGACCAGGGCGTACGGCCCGGCGGCTGCCCAAAGTCCCAGATAGACGAGCCCGCCGCCCGCCCCGATCATCGCGGCCCCGTAGCGTCTCAGCCCGTGGCGGATCCGGTCCTCGCCCCAGACCGCGACGCCGATCCCCGCCGCGACCGCGAGCAGCGAACGCACGAGCGGCGGAACCCACCCACGGTCGAAGGCGTACTTGAGGAAGAACGCGGCGGCCGCAAGCAGCGCGAGCACGCCGATGATCAACAGGCCACGTTGTCCGAACCACTGCTCGAGGTCCGGGGACCGCGCCGTCACCGCCGGCAGGTCGACGAGGGGAAGCCGCGGCCGCGGGGGAGCGACCGGTCCCTCGAGGGGCAGGGGCCGCGGCAGGGAGCGCGCCGGATCGGGTGCGGCGCGGGCGAGGATCAGCCGCCGCACCGCTGCTTCGAGCAGCGCAACCCGGCGCTCTAGCCGCTCGATCGCTTCGTGCTGCTCGTCGCTCATGCCGGCGGCGGCCTTAGGGCACTGCGGAACCGCCGCTCGACCTGGCGCCAAGCAGCGTGATCGTGGCGCTCGCCAGGGCGAGAATGACGAGGTCCGGCTTCCACCCCAGCTCCGTTGCGGGGACGGCCATCTGCAGGAGGTACATCGCGAAGTCGAACGCCCCGATGAGCAAGCCCAGCAGCACGGTCCGCTGCAGCCCCTTGCCGCTCTGCGCCAGCGCGCTCCCGGTCACCAGCGCCACCGCGCCCTGCCCCGCCGCGATCGCCAGCGCTGTGACGGCGTCGCTCAAGACGGTGAAGAGGAGACCCGATCGGTTGGGGATGTAGCTGAACAACCAGGTGTGCAGCCCCGCGATCACGAGTCCGGCCACCGCGGCGCAGATCGTGGCCCAGATCGCGTAGTAGATGACGATCTTCATCCGCCCGGTGGTATCGGTGGTCATAGCGGGAGCCTCTCGGTGAGATGCCGCGAGGGACACAATCTGCGCCGCAACCGGTGGCGCCGCTAGCGCAGCGCCGGGCTCACCCTGGGTGCGGTGACACGTGACCGGTCGGGCGTTCAGGAACGGGTTATCTTAACGCCTGTCATTCGCCGCGCATCCCGTCCAAGGGGCGCTCCCGTGCGACGTAGACCGCCGCTGGCCAGTTGCACCCCGCAGGTACGCGCGCTGTGAGGCGCGCCGCCCGCCGCGTAGCTCGCGCCGCCCGCGAGCCCGTGAGCCTGCGCACCACGCTGCTGCTGATGACGCTCGCCGCGGGGCTGTATGCCGGGGTCCTCCCCCTCTACCTCTTCTTTCGAGTGCGCGCCGCGGCGCTGGCCCTCGGCGAGGGGACGGCGGCGATCGTCGCCCTGCAGGACGACCTGGCTCGCCGCAACGACGCGTTGGACCACGCCGCGTCCATGGTGAGGCATCTGGTCGAGTCGCGCACGCGTCCCGCCGCCGACACCGTCGACACCATCCGGCACTTCGTCACGGCCGGGGGCGCCCGCTCGGACGCCCGAGCGTACGCCACCGTTCCCCTGCCGCTCCGCGTCGCGCTGGCGCGCGCCGAGGACGCGATGACGCGCCTCGGGAGCGCGCTCGCCGAGGAGGTCACGCTGTTCGAGCGCGGCCGCTGGGACGACGTAACCCGGCGGGTGCGCCCGCTCGACAGCCTCGCGCAGGTCGTCGATCAGCAGATGCTCGCCGAAGGCCAGCTGGCGCGCCGGGACCTGCTGGCTCGGCAGCAGGCGCTGCAGCTGGCCGCCAGCGAGGTGCTGCGCGACACGATCCTCTGGCTCGTCCTGGGCGCGCTGTGCGTCCCGGTCGCCGTCTCTCTCATTCGCCGCCGCATGTGGCGCCCCCTCGCCGATCTCGAGGCGGGGCTCGCACGCGTGGCCGACGGGGACCTGACCACCGCGGTCGCCGTGCCCGGCTCCGACGAGCTGGCGCGGCTGGCGCAGCATTTCAACGAAATGACGCGGGTGCTGCGCGATCGTGCCGAGGAGCAGGGTCGCTTCGCCGCGGCGGGCGAGCTGCTGGCGGGGGTAGCGCACGAGGTCAATAACCCGCTCATGGCGATCGCCGCGCACGCGGAGAACCGCGTCGCCGACCCGGCGATCGCGGAAGAGCAGCGCAGCGAGATGCAGCAGATCCTCCGCCAGGCGCGGCGCGCGGCGAAACTGCTGCGCGGACTGCTGCGCTTTGTCCGCGCCACGGAGCGCGAGGTCGGCCGGGTCAATCTCAACGACGTGGTGCGCAGCGCGATGGACCTGGTGTCCTACCGCTTCGGCGTGGACGAGATCGTCGTCGGCGGCCGCCTCGATCCGAACCTCCTCCCGGTCCAGGGGGACGCGATCAAGCTGGAGCAGGTGATCGTCAATCTCCTGTCCAACGCGATCGACGCGCTGCGCGGTATCAAGCCGCCCCGGCAGCTGGCCGTGGATACCTGGTTCGAGGACGGGCGCGTGTCCGTGGGGGTGACGGACAACGGCCGGGGCGTCTCACCGGACGTCCTGGCGCGGCTGTTCCGGCCGTTCGCGACCACCAAGGGGCGGCGAGGCACCGGGCTCGGCCTGTACATTTCACGCCAGGTCGCGCGGGAAGCGGGAGGCGATCTCATTCTGGACTCCACCCGGGGGCTCGGAGCGGGCGCGCGCTTCGTCCTCTCGTTGCCGGTCGCCGCGCCGACCCCCCCCGAGCCAGCGGAGGCCGCGCCCGACGCCGGAGCTGCCCCGGCAGGTGGGCGCCACCGGGTGGTGGAGTCGCTGGCCGGCCTCAGCGTGCTGATCGTGGATGACGAGGAGGCCGTTCGTCGCCCGATGGCGCGGTTCCTCGGACGCCGCGGCGCCAAGGTGGACGAAGCGCCGGACGGCGCGGAGGCCCTGGCTCGGCTGAGCGCGCAGGACCCCGACGTGATCCTGGTCGATCTGCGGATGCCGCGCATGAGCGGCGTGGAGCTGTACGAGCAGCTCGAGGAGACCAGACCCGAGCTGGCGGCCCGGGTGATGTTCCTGTCGGGCGACATCTCCCAGCTGTCGGAGCCGGGCAATACGCCGGTGGCGCGGGAGCGGGTACTGGTGAAGCCGCTGGAGCTGGGCGAGCTCGAGCGGCGTATCCTGGACTTCGTGCGGGGGGGGGGCGCCGGTGGGTGAGGGGGGTCAGGTGGCCGGTCGCCCGTGCGCGCACTATCATCAAGCATGCTGGTCGTGGTCGTCCTGCTGGTGACCGTGCTGATGCGCGTCGCGATTATCACCGCCGTGGCGTACTTGCTGCTACCGCGCGGGTCTCCTTGTCCGCACTGCGGCGCCGACATGGCGGCGGTCCGGAACCGGCTGTTCGACCGCTTGCTCCCTGTGCTGCAACGTCGCTGGTGCGTGGAGTGCGGCTGGAACGGCATCGTGCGCCGGGTCCGCCCCGCGCCCAGTCACCGCGCCGCGCGGCGCCCGCTCATTCCTTCGTGATCAGCCGGGCCGCCCGCTCGTAGAAGAAGTAGTCCCAGGCCCAGTTCATCAGCACGAACAGCTTGTTGCGGAAGCCGATGAGCTGGAGGATGTGCACGATCAGCCACACCACCCAGGCGATGAACCCTTTAAACGCGATCCCGCCGATGTAGGCGACCGCGGCGTTGCGGCCGATCGTGGCCAGCGACCCCGGATCCTTGTATCGGAAGGGGAGCGGCGCCTCGCCGCGTAACCGACGCTCGATGTTGTGGGCGGCGGTCTCGGCCATCTGGATCGCCACCGGCGCCATCATCGGCAACGGCGCACCAGCGTACTCGAGATACGCTGCGTCGCCGATGACAAAGACCTCGGCGTGGCCAGGTGCCTCGAGCATCGGCGTCACCGCCACCCGTCCTTGGCGCGCGGTCGCGAGCCCGAGCTGCGTGGTGAGCGCCACGGCCTGCGCGCCCGCCGCCCAAATGAGCGTGCGCGCGGGGATCACTTCCCCGCCCTTCAGCGTCACCCGCGCGCCGTCCGAATCCTGGACGGCCGCGCCGAAGCGCACCTCGACGTGCTTGCGCCACAGCGTCTCGGCGGCGGCCTCGCGCAGTCGCTCGGGCAGCGACGCGAGCAGCCGGTCGGTCGCCTCGAGCAGCAACACGCGCACGTCCTTGATGTTGAGCCGCGGGTAGTCTTTCACCAGCACGAGGCGGATCAACTCCGACAGCGCCCCGGCCATCTCCACGCCGGTCGGCCCGCCGCCCACGACGACGAATGTGAGGAGCGCGCGCCGGCGCTCGGCGTCGGGCTCGAGCATCGCCCGTTCGAAGCACCGTAGCACGTGGTTCCGGATCGCGACCGCGTCGACCACACCCTTCAGGCCGAACGCGTGACGGAGGATGCTGTCCATCCCGAAGTAGTTGGTCTCGCCGCCCACCGCGAGGATCAAGTAGTCGTAGGACACCGGGCCGTTGTCGGTGATCACCTGGCGCGCCGCCAAGTCGACCCCGGTGACCTGCACCATCCGGAACTCGAAGTTCTGCTGCCCGCGCAGGATCGCTCGCACCGGCTTGGCGATCTGCTCGGGCTCGAGTCCCGCCGTCGCCACCTGGTAGAGGAGCGGCTGGAAGAGGTGGTAGTTGTGACGGTCCAGCAGCACGACGTCGACGGGCGCCTTGCGCAGGGCGCGCGCCGCGCGCAGCCCGCCGAACCCTGCGCCCACGATCACGACCGTAGGGCGTCGCGTGGCGCGCGGCTCGGCCGCCGCGCTGTGGTCGCGGAGCACGGGCCCGGGCTGCGTGGGAGTGGTTACGTCGGCCATGGTAGGAAGCTATACGATGCCGGGGCGCGGCACGGTAGCACTTTCTCGCGGCTTCTGCGTTTCGCTATTGCTTCTGCAGCACCACGACGATCTGGACGCCGCTGAAGGTTTTGTCGCCCTCGAGACGCGCGCCCGCAACGCGCAATGGCATGTCGCGCAGGAAGGTGTCTGCGGTGTGCGTCAAGGTCACGGTGTCCGCGGCCAGCGTCCAGGTTCCGGCGAGGCTGGCGTCGAAGTCGGCGGTGCCCGGCTTCGCGGCCCGGACGAACAGGCGGCCTGTGGTGCCGCCGTCTCCGACCAGCGTCAGGTCGATGAGGGAGCCCCGAGCCAGCTGGTTGGTGGTGGCCCCGGCCTGAATCGTCGTGAACGTGGCAGCCGCGTAATGTCCCGCCACGTCGTTCGGCGTGAGCCCGGTGGCATCCTTGTGGCAGGCTTCCAGGCACGCCCCTGCCCCCGCGGCTATGACGGCCAGAACCCGCCCGGTCCGCATCATGTACCTCCGTAGTGGGCTTCCCCGATCCAACTAACCTCGCCGACCGCGTGCCGCAAGAGCTCTCGCGTGTGCTGCTGGTCTCGGTGTCGGCTCACATCTGGGCGGCGATCGCGTCTATTCCTTGGCGCGCTTGCTCCACTGCCACATCCCTATCATCGTCTGCCGGCTGATCGGGTGGCCCAGCAGCCGGGCCTGCAGGACGATTTGGCCACGATGGTGGGCGTCATGCACCATGTAGTAGGCGAGATAACCCGCCGCGTCGTACGGAAACCCGGCGATGCGGCCGTCGCCTTTCAGCGCCGTTCCGACGATCGCGAGCACCGCCCTGCGCTTGGCGCCGAGGGCCCGCGTCGCCTGCGCCGGCGTCACGCGGATGCGGTCCAGCTCGGCCGGGACGGAGACGCCCGGCGCGGTGCGCGCGAGATAGCGCAGGCCGCAGTTGTGCAGATGAGCAACGAGCGCGGCTATGGTGCGCCCCTTGGGAAGCGGCGACGGCGCGCGCCAGACGGCGGGGGGCAGCTCCTGAACCAGGTATTGATTGACGCGCGCGCTCGCCGAGTAGGCCTTGAGCAGCGCGTCGGCGGCGGCGAACGAACCGCGCAGCCGGCCTACCCGGTGAGTTTCCGCCACAGCGCCGCTAGCGGATCGTAGTTCGCGTCCACCACCCGCTCCTTGAGCGGGATGATCGCGTTGTCGGTGATCGTGATGGATTCCGGGCAGACCTCGGTGCAGCACTTCGTGATGTTGCAGTACCCGATCCCGCCCTGCTCTCGGAGATAGGACCGGCGGTCCTCCTCGTCGAGCGGGTGCATCTCGTACACCGCGGCGCGCACGAGAAACGCGGGGCCCATGAACTCGGCGTGCTTTTCGTGCGCGCGCAGCACGTGACAGACGTCCTGGCACAGGAAACACTCGATGCACTTGCGGAATTCCTGGGGCCGCTCGACCTCGTACTGATACATCCGCCAGGTGCCGTCCGGCGCGTCCGGGGCGCGCGGCTTGAAAGCAGGGATCCGCTTGTTGACCTCGTAGTTCCACGACACGTCGGTCACGAGGTCCCGGATCAGCGGGAAGGCCTTCATCGGCGTGACGGTGATGGGCTCGCCGGCAGGATAGTCCGAGAGCCGGGTCATGCACATCAATCGTGGCCGCCCGTTGATCTCGGCTGAGCACGAGCCGCACTTCCCCGCCTTGCAATTCCAGCGGACGGCGAGGTCGGGGGCCTGCTCGGCCTGGATCTTGTGGACGGCGTCGAGGACGACCATCCCTTCACCCGCCTCGAGGCCGTACTCCTGCAGTGCGCCCGAGCCGCGCGTCCCCCGAAAGATCCGCAAGCGGCGGTGCTCGCTCACGTCACGCCCCTTCCTTGATGAGCTTCGCGAGGTCGGCGGGCAGCGCGGGCTGCGCCTCCCAGCGGACCGTCATCCGGTCTCCGTCGCGCTTCACGACCACCTGTTGGCGCTCGACCTTCGGGTCCGAGTCGGGATGATCGCTGCGCGTGTGACCGCCCCGGCTTTCTTTACGCTCGAGCGCCGCGCGCACCGTCATCTCCGCGACGGCGAGGAGCGAACGGAGGTCGAGCGCCGTGTGCCACCCCGGGTTGTACTCCCGGCTGCCCGACACCGTGGCGCGCCTGGCGGCATCGTTCAGCCGTGCGAGCTGGGTGAGCGCCTGCTCGAGTCCGGGGCGGTCGCGCACGATCCCGGCGTGGCGCTGCATCACGTCCTGGAGCGCCGCCTGGACCGCGAAGGGGTTCTCGCCGTCGGTGCGAGCGAACGGCGCCAGCGCCGCCTGCGTGGCGGCGTCGACGTCCGCGCCGGGAACGGCCGGAGCAGGGCCACGCTGTGCCGCGAACTCAGCGGCCGACAGCCCGGCGCGGCGGCCGAACACGAGCAAATCGGAGAGCGAGTTCCCACCTAGCCGATTCGCGCCATGCATCCCGCCGCCGACCTCGCCGACCGCAAACAGGCCCGGCACCGTCGACATCTGCGTTTCGGCGTCCACCTTCACGCCGCCCATCACGTAGTGCGTCGTCGGTCCGATCTCCATCGGCTCCCGGGTGATGTCCACGCCCGCCAGCTCCTTGAACTGGTGGTACATGCTGGGGAGCTTCTGCTTGATGAAATCGGCGGGGCGTTTGGCCGCGATGTCGAGAAAGACGCCGCCGTGCGGGGTGCCGCGCCCTTCCTGGATCTCCTTGACGATCGCCTTCGCGACGACGTCGCGGGTGAGCAGCTCCGGCGGCCGCCGGTTCTTCGCCCGGTCCTCCGTCACCCACGCGTCCGCCTCCCGCTCGGTCTCGGCGAAGTCGCCCTTGAACATCTCGGGGACGTACCGGAACATGAACCGCTCGCCCCGGGCGTTCTGGAGCACCCCGCCCTCGCCGCGCACGCCTTCGGTCACCAGGATCCCGCGCACGCCGGGCGGCCAGACCATCCCCGTGGGATGGAACTGGACGAACTCCATGTCGATCAGCTCGGCCCCGGCCTCGTAGGCGAGGACGTGTCCGTCCCCGGTGTACTCCCAGGAGTTCGACGTCACCTGCCAACCCTTCCCGATGCCGCCCGTGGCGAGCACGACCGCGCCCGCGCGGAACAGCACGAAGCGCCCCGTCTCCCGATAGTACGCGAGCGCGCCGGCCGCACGGCCGCCGACGACCGGGACCGTGATCACCGTGCACTCCATGTGTACTGCGACGCCGGAGTGCACGGCCTTGTCCTGGAGCACGCGGATCATCTCGAGGCCGGTGCGGTCGCCCACGTGCGCCAGGCGCGCATGGGTGTGACCGCCGAAGGGCCGCTGGTTGATGCGGCCGTCCGGGGTGCGGTCGAACAGGGCGCCCCACGCCTCGAGCTCGCGGATCCGGTCGGGCGCTTCCTGCGCATGGATCTGGGCCATGCGCCAGTTGTTGTGCATCTTGCCGCCGCGCATCGTGTCGCGGAAATGCACGCGCCAGTTGTCCTGGTCGACCACGGTCCCCAGGGCCGCCGCCGCGCCGCCCTCCGCCATCACCGTGTGGGCCTTGCCGAGCAGCGACTTGCAAATCAGGCCGACCTTCGCGCCACGGGCCGCGGCTTCGATCGCGGCGCGTAATCCGGCGCCGCCCGCGCCGATGACGACGACGTCGTAGTCGTGCGTCTGAATGTCGGCGGAGGCCACTACAGAATCCTGATGTCGGTGAGCACGCCCATGGCGCAGAGGCGGATGTAGACGTCCGTCAGGGCCACCGAGAAAAGGGAGCACCACGCCCACAACATATGGTTGCGGTTGAGCGCGCTCACGCCGCGCCACAGGCGGTGGCGCGCCTGGCCACCACGTGCGCACGAGAAGCAGTCCACGCTCCCGCCCACTAGGTGACGCAGCGAGTGACAGCCGAAGGTGTAGCTCGCGAGCAGGATCACGTTCAACGCCATCACCAGCGTCCCGATGCCGATGCCGAACTCGCGCGGGCCGGGCGGCATCGCGCCGTCCGCCAGCACGCCGTTCACAGGCCAACGGGTGGCGAGGAGCACGTCGTACGAGAGGATGAAGATGAAAACGACGGCGGCGTACATGAAGAACCGGTGCACGTTCTGCAGGATGAAGGGAAACCTCGTCTCGCCCCGATAGCCGTGCCGCGGCTCGCCGACCGCACAGGCTACGGGGTCGAGGAAGAAGGCCCGATAGTAGGCCTTGCGGTAGTAGTAGCACGTGAGCCGGAAGCCGAGCGGGAAGACCAGAATCAAGAACGCCGGCGAGAGCGGCCACCAGGACGGTCGCAGCAACGGCGAATAGAAAGGCGAGAGGTACGGCCCCCACTCGTAGTGCGCCCCGGTCCACGCCGCCCAGGTGGCGTAGATGCCGAAGCTGCCGAGCACGAGCGCCGTGAGCGCCGGCGCCACCCACCAGGCATCGCGCCGGAGCGTCGCGCCGATGCCGCGCTCCTGCAAGTCTCGCAGCGACGTGGTCATAGTTTCACCGCGGCCATGGTTTGCTTCACCGCCTCCGCCGACGTCTGGAGCGCGGCCCGCTCCTGGGCGGTGAGCTCCACCTCGAGAATTTGCTCGAGCCCCTTACGCCCGAGCTTGGCCGGCACCCCGCAATACATTCCCGACAGCCCGTACTCTCCCTGGAGCCAAACGGCGCACGGCAGGATACGCTTCTTGTCCCGCACGATCGCTTCGACCATCTGCACGACGGCGGCGGACGGCGCGTAGTAGGCTGAGCCGGTCTTCAGGTAGCCCACGATCTCGGCGCCGCCGTTACGCGTGCGCTCGACGATCTTGTCGAGCTTCGCCTTGTCGAGCAGCTGGCTGACGGGGATTCCGGAGACGGTCGTGTATGACACAAGCGGCACCATCGTGTCGCCGTGGCCCCCCAGCACCATCGCCTGGATGTCCTCGACCGAGACGTCCAGCGCTTCCGCCAGGAAGGCGCGGTACCGCGCGGTGTCGAGCACGCCGGCCATGCCGATCACCCGTTCGCGGGGGAAGCCCGTGACGTGCATGGTCACCCAACACATCACGTCGAGCGGGTTTGAGACCACCACGACGATCGCTTGCGGGCAAAACTGCTTGATCTGCAGGGACACCTGTTTCACGATGTCGGCGTTGGTGCGCACCAGGTCGTCGCGACTCATCCCGGGCTTGCGCGCGATCCCCGCCGTGACGACGACGATCTCGCTCCCCGCCGCCGGGCCGTAGTCGTTGGCGCCCACCACGCGGGTGTCGAACCTCTCGATCGGCGCCGATTCCCACTGATCGAGCGCTTTGCCCTGCGGTACGCCCTCGATCACGTCGACGAGGACGACGGTGCGGGCGAGCTGTTTCTCAGCGAGGCGCTGGGCGGCGGTGGCGCCCACGTTGCCGGCGCCGACGACGCTGATCTTGTTGAGCATGCAGGGATCCCGAGGGGGGAGTTCACCCTCCCCGGGTGTGCATCTCGCGGTGGGGGTCGGCGCGCAGGGCCGCGAGCGGGTACAGGGCGCCGCGCTCCCGCACGGCCAGGCGCTGCTCGGCGCCGCGGTCGGCGCGGCCGCGCCACGTCGCGGCGACGAGCGCGGCGAGCGCTTCGTCCGTCGCGCCGCAGCGCAGGCGCTCACGCAGATCGATCCCCCGCGCGGCGTACAAACAGAGGAACCAAGTGCCGTCCGCCGTGACTCGGCTGCGGTCGCAGGCGCGGCAGAACGGCGCCGTGGTCGAGGCGATGATGCCGAATGTGGTCCCGTCGCGCAGCAGGAACCGCTCCGCCGGCGCGGGCGACGCGGGGTCGCCGGGGACCGGCGCGATCGGCCCGTAACGGCGCTGCAGCAGCTCGAGCATCTCCCGCTGCGACACGACCTGGTCCATCGACCACCGGGTCGCCCCTCCGACGTCCATATACTCGATGAAGCGGACTTCGGCACGGTTCGCTCGGCCGAACTCGATCAAGTCGGCGAGCTCGTCGTCGTTGAAGCCGCGGATGACGACGCTGTTGAGCTTGATGCGGTCGTAGCCCGCCGCGCGTGCCGCCGCGATTCCTGCGAGAACGTCCGCGTGCCGCTCGCTCTTCGCAAACGCGAGCATGCGCTCGGGGTGCAACGTATCGAGGCTGACCGTCAGGCGCTGGAGTCCCGCCCGGTGCAGCGCCGCGGCGTGCTTCGCGAGCAGCAGCCCGTTCGTCGTCATCGCGAGGTCCGTGACGCGTGCGTCGCGCGCGATCATCTCAACCAGCTTCGGCAGGTCATGCCGCAGCAGCGGCTCCCCGCCCGTGAGCCGGACCTTGTGCACACCCAGCTGGGCGAACACTCCGACCAGTCGCGCCGTTTCCTCGAACGTGAGGATCGATTCGCGCGGCAGCCAGACGTAATCGTCCTCGGGCATGCAGTAGCGGCACCGCATGTTGCAGCGGTCCGTGACCGAGAGGCGCAGGCTCGCCAGCGGCCGGCCAAACGTGTCGCGCAGGACGGGATCAGACATGGGCGGGCCGAGTCGTTGGACGGCCGGAGGGATCCACCCACACCTCGGTTCCATCCGCCCGCAGCTCCTTCTTCCACACCGGCACGCGGCGCTTCACCTCTTCGATCACGTACCGGCATGCTTCGAACGCCTGGGCACGGTGCGGCGCCGCCGCGACAATCGCGACGCTCGCCTCGCCCGTGCGGATCACACCCAAACGATGGCGCAGGGCGACCCGGGCTCCGGACCAGCGCTCCCCGACCTCCGCGACAATACGACCGAGCTCCCCCTCGACCATCTCCTCGTAGGCGGAGTACTCGATCGCCGTCACGCCGTGCTCCTCCGGGCCGTCGCGCACGGTCCCGAGAAACGCGCACGTGCCGCCGCACTCGGGAGAGGAGACCTCCGCGAGCAAGGCGTCGAGGGCCAGGGGCTCACGCGTCAGGTGACTCACAGTTCGCTTGGGTAGACCGACCCCGGGGCCATGCCCCGGGGTCTCATCCTCCGGCAATAGGGCCCCGGGGTCTCATCCGGCAATAGGGCCCCGGCGTCTCACCCTCCGGCAATAGGGGGTAAGAGCGCCACTTCGTCCCCGTCTCGCACGCTGGCGTCCAGCTTCACGTGCCTCAGGTTCACGGCGGCGAGCGGGCGCTCCGGGATGTCGCGGGCCCCGGGCAGCTGGTCCCGCACGCGACGCACCACGTCGCCGACCGTGGCGGGAAGCGGCACCGCTACTGCGGCTTCCGAGCGCCCCACGAGCTCCGCGTAGCGGGCGAAGAAGCGGACGCGAATCGTCCCGGACGGTCCGGACGGCGAGGTGAGCCGCATAACCGCTGGGAAGATAGCGCGCGTCACCCTCCCGTGGAACCGGTGGTGAGTCCGCGCCAGAGCTTCGCTTGCTTCGCACTCGCACCGGACGCCGGCGTCACGGTGAACGCGGTGGTGCTGCGCTCCCGCACCTGGGTGTTCAGCGTCACGGTCTGGCCGCTGCGCTGCGCGGTGATGGTGAGCGGCGCGCCCGCCTGGCCGCGGTACCGCTGCCGGAACTTCGACGCCCAATCGTCATCGGGGCGGGTCTCGACCTCCCCCACCTTCACCAGTTCGTCCCCCGCCCGCAGCCCGGCGGCCTCGGCGGCGCTTCCGGGGACGACTCCCTGCACCACCAGCTTCCCCTGCTCGTTCGGCTGGGCGTTCACGCCGAGGAAGGGGACCGATGCGGTCTTGCGCGTCACCGCGACTCCGGCCTTCGAGAACACGGCCTCGTACGGCAACGGCTCGCGGCCGTTGACGTAGCGCTGGTAGAAGGCATCGACATCCGGCATCCCGAACTCCCGCAGCAGCGCCAGCAGATCGGCGGTCGTGAACCCCTTGTGCTTCTGATAAAACCGGGCGTACAACGCCCGCGTTACATCGTCCAGGCCGCTCTTATTGTCGGTGGCATCGCGAATCGAGATGTCGAGCAGCATCCCGGTGAGCGCCCCTTTGGGATAATACAGCTGGGAGCTGTTGACGAAGACCTCGTTGATCCACGTCGCGACGCTGCCGTCCTCCTCGCTCCACGGCTCGGGGGTCGACTCGACCTGCTGCATGTCCGACGCAACGTTGTTCAAGAACTGTTCGGGCGTCCACAACCCGGAGCGGACGTTGGCCAGGTCGGCGTAATAGTCGGTCACGCCTTCGGACCACCACAGCAGCGGAGTAAACTGCTCGCCGTGGTAGTCGTACGGCCACATCTCGGCGGGGCGGATCCGCTTCACGTTCCACAGGTGGAAGTACTCGTGGGACATGAGGGGCACCATGAAGTCGCCGAAGTTGCCGGCCGCGTCGGCGAACGCACCCTGGGGCATGATGTCGAACTGTGCCGCACTATGCTCCAGGCCGCCACCGAAGTTGACCGGCTCGCGAATCACGTTGAAGAACACCGTGTAATTGTCGTACGGCGGTCCTCCCATGGTCCCGTTCTCGGCTTTCGCGAGCTTCTCCAGGTCGGCGCGCATGTTGCGCGCGACGGCCGCCGTGTAGGCGTCCGCGGGCCATACGGCGATGCGGATCCACTTGCCGTCGACCTGCAGCGAGTCGAGGCTGTATTTGCCGACGAACGTCTCCGCATCCACCAGCTCGTGATAATCCGGCGCCGTGTACGGACCCGGTCCCGATCCCTTGAGCGCGGTCGTCACCTGCCAGCCCGCCGGAAGACTGAACCGTACCTCCGCGGGGCGCTGCAGCTGGCCTTCCTCGTAGAGGAACAGGTTCGTTCCGAGGAACTGTCCAAAGTCGCCGTTGATGCGCGCCAGCGAGAGATCGATGGTGTCGGCGAGGTAGTCGAATTCCACGGTCACGCGATCGCTTTTCGCGGTCGTGACCCGCCACGTGTCCTTGTCGAAGCGGTCCCAGAACAACGGCTGGCCCGCCGGACTCTTCACGCCGAAGTGGCGCACATAGCGTGCGTAGTTCTGGATTTCATACGCGCCCGGGCTCCACGCGGGCAGCGACAGATAGAGCGTGTCGCGACCGCGGCTGGGGAACTCCGTTGTCACGTGGAACAGTCGGGCCGCGGGCGCGGGGACCGAGACTTCGTACCTGACGGTTTGCGCGGACAATGGGACGGCGATGAGCAACGCGAACAGCTGACGCACCGGTGCGCTCCCATGAGTGGTGTGACCATCAGTACCCCGTGCAAAACGAAGCGGCCCAGACGGTTAGTCCAGGCCGCCAAACGCGCCGGTGCCACTCGTCAGGGCGTGACCTTCTCGCTCGCCTCCGCCACCATCGCTCGCAACTCCTTGCTGGGCTTGAACACAGGGACGGGACGCGCGGCGACTTCCACCGGATCGCCGGTGCGCGGGTTGCGCGCCATGCGCGTCTTGCGCTGCCGGATCTTGAAGGTCCCAAACCCGCGTATCTCAATGTTATGCTGCTCGGCGAGCGCGGCTTTCACGGCGTCGAGAAAGGAATCAACGACGCGCGCGCAGTCCTTCTTGGAAATCAGGGGACCAGCGGTGCGTGCGATCTGCGCGGTGACCTTTTCGACCAGATCGGCCTTCGTCATCCGTCCCCCTTGCAGGGCCCAAGGGCAGTCAAGACGAGGGGCCAACTTACGGGCTTACCTATTGTGTGTCAAGAGCTTGGAGGAACTGCTGGAAGTGCCCTTGGGCGTCGTGCGGACCGGGTGACGCCTCAGGATGGTACTGCACGGCGAAGATCGGGTATTCCCGATGCTTCACCCCTTCGACCGTACCGTCATTGAGGTTAAGGTGGGTGACCTGAAGCGCGTTCGCACCGGGAACGCCGCCGGTGTCGCCGCGCACCGCGAAGCCGTGGTTCTGCGACGTTATAAGTACTTGTCCTGTTTCGAGATCCCGCACGGGGTGGTTGCCTCCTCTGTGTCCGTATGGAAGCTTCACCGTTTCGCCGCCCAGTGCCAGGCCGAGTAGCTGGTGTCCGAGACAGATCCCGAAAATCGGCAGGGTGCCGTCGGCCAGTTCACGCAGCGTCTGGATTGCGTACGTCACGGCGGCCGGGTCGCCGGGGCCGTTGGAAAGAAACAAACCGTCGGGTTTGAGGTTGCGCACTTGCGCCGCGGAGGTTTCGGCCGGCACGACCGTCACGCGGCAGCCGTGCTGCACGAACAACCGCACGATGTTGCGTTTCATGCCGTAGTCGTAGGCGACGATGTGGCGCCGGGCATCGGGCGACCCTTCGCTGTATTGCCGCGCGACGGTCGCGTGCGTGGCGAGATCGAGGCCATCCATCGAGGGACTCGCAGCCAGGGCGGTGCGCACCTGGTCGGTCGGCTGCTCGCCTGGCGCGACGACGCCGCGCATCGCGCCTTTCGAGCGAATGTGGCGGGTGAGCTGGCGCGTGTCGATGTCTGCGACGATCGGCACACGGGCCTCTGCCAGCCAGTCGGCAAGCGCCCCTGTCGACCGCCAGTTCGACGGCTTGAGCGACAGTTCGCGCACCACCACGCCCGCCACGCGGGGTCGGTCGGATTCGATGTCGTCGGGGTTGATGCCGTAATTGCCGATCATCGGGGCCGTCATCACCACGATCTGGCCGAGATACGAGGGATCGGTGAAGACCTCCTGGTAGCCGGACATGTTCGTGGTGAAGACGACTTCGGCGTACGTCGGCTCAAAGGGGATGGGCGCGGTTCCGGGGAACCAGGCTCCGTCTTCGAGCAGCACGTAGGCAGGACGCTCAGCGATCGGGCGGTCTCTGGCCGGAGGACGGGGGCGGTTTGGGGGGCGGCGCCTGCTGCGGCAGCGCCTCCTGCGGCGCCGACGGCAGCGGCAACGGCACGGGCTGCACCGGCGCCGGCTGCGGACCGGTCGTATCGATCACCGAGCGCGGCGCGCTGGTCTGCGCGGACATGATGGCGAGCACGAGCGACACGAAGAGGAAGGTACCCGCTGACCACCATGTCAGTCTGGTGAGCAGCGTCGTCGCCTGCCGGCCGCCCATGAACTGCTCCGTGCCCGCGCCCCCACCGAGCGACGCCAGCCCGCCGCCCTGCCCCGCTTGCAGCAGGATGGCCGTCGCCAGCACCAGCGAGTCGAGGATGAGGACGCCGACCAGGAAGCCGTACATGCGCCGGCGGATAATACCTAGGGCACGCCGCTGTGCACAAGCTCGGCCCAGGTCGCGGGATCGAGCGATGCGCCACCCACGAGCACGCCGTCGAGCTCCGGCTCGGCGAGCAGCTCGGTGATGTTCTTGAGGCTCACGCTGCCGCCGTACAGCACGCGCGCCCTTCCCCCGACACCGCGAGCGGCGAGCCACGCGCGAATCTCGCGGTGTACCCCGGCCGCATCCTGGGGAGTAGCGTTTCTGCCGGTGCCGATCGCCCACACCGGCTCGTAAGCGATCGTGATGTGGGCGAGTTTGCCGCCCTCCAGGCCGTGGAGCGCGCCCGCCAGCTGCCGG
>Ga0209237_1000720_pt1 | contig 18995 bp, 17 predicted proteins | sample GraSoi013_1_40cm_2_FD_185820 | JGI IMG/M metagenome (GOLD analysis project Ga0209237, IMG submission 185820) | Grasslands soil microbial communities from the Angelo Coastal Reserve, California, USA - Sample 10_02_2013_1_40cm (SPAdes) (version 2) | ecosystem: Environmental > Terrestrial > Soil >... | reverse complement strand
CCAAGGGCGTGCGGCTCACGACCGGCTTGTCACGCGCCGCCGGAGGGAAGTCGCATTCCGGCGAGACTCCGACGACATCCTCGCCGAGGCCGAGGGCAAAGCAAATCTCCGTCGCGGCAGGGAGGAGCGAGACGATCCGCATCGAGTTCGGCCGCCCGATAGCCCAGGGCCGCTAAAGTGTTTTTCAACCGGAGTGTAGGGAGAGCCCAGGGGGACTTGTCTGCCTGGAAGCCGGAGGCCGGTGAGAAAAGGGGAAGGGGCCGGGTTGTTTACCCGGCGTTGGTCCCGTTGGGGCGGTGTTCGAACCGCTTCGTGGACGCCGTCACGAAGCCGTGTTCGATCTGCGTCTTGCCGCCGTTCACGCCCTCGATGGCCTGCGTTGCGAGTGCGATCGCTTGCTCGACGTTGATGTCGGGCCGGTAGCCCTTGACGATCGTCTCGAGCGCATCATCGGACGACTGGCCGATTGCGAACGCGGAGCCCTTGAACGTCGTGCCGCTCGGGTCCACCTGGATCAGCTGGACGCCCAGCTCGTCGACGCCTGCCACGATGATCGACGCGCCGAACGGACGCACCGCGTACATCGTGAACTCGTGGAGGTACTCCGAAAGGCTCCGCGAGAGCGTGACGAGGTCGATTGGCTCATCGTACACGAGGCGGTGGCGCTGCGCCGCGACGCGAAGCTGGTCGAGCAACGTGGTCACATCGCCGATGTACCCGCTCCCCGTCGCCCCGACGTGGTCGTCCACGACGAAGACTTTCTCCGCGGGCTCCATGAGGGGCCGCGTCGGCTTGACCTGGCTCGAGAGGAGGGCGAAGTCTTTCGTCTTGAGCCCGATCGTCGTCGATCCGCGGGAGACCGCCTGGAGGGCGTAGTCCACCTGGACGAGCCGGCCTTCCTGGTTGTAGAAGAACGGCATACGTCCCATTTCCGTTGCCATCTCAGTTCACCTCCAGCGAGTGACCGTTGGGGATTGCGAGCACGTCCACGCCGTTCCCGCTCCCCGGGTCCCGTTCCATCGCCGCTCGAACCGCCGCCTCCGCGAGCTTCTTCGCCTCATCGAGCGAGAACTCCTTGCGGAATCCCTGCTCGAGGACGCCGTACGCGATCGGCGAGCCGCTCCCCGAGGACATGAAGTCCTCTGAGGTGATCGCGCCGCTCATGTCGCTCGTGTACACGTGCGGGCCTTCGTGGTCCACGCCCGCGACGACGAGCTCGACGTAGAACGGGTTGTAGCTCTTCATCGACGAGTAGACGATGTTCGAGATCAGTTTCGCGCTCTCCTTGACGGACAGCGGGTAGCCGCGACGCAACGCGAGGAGCCGGCGTTCGGCTTTCGCGAGGTTCACGAGGTACTCTGCGTCCGACATCGCACCGGCGATCGCCACGGCGGTGCCGCCGTCGAGGGAGAAAATCTTCTGGACCACCTTGGATCCGACGAAGAATCCCTTCGAGGCGCGCTTGTCTGCCGCGAGGACGACGCCGTCCTTGCTTCGTATTCCGACCGTTGTGGTCATGTCGAACCTCGAACTGGTATGTCGGTGGTTGGGTATGTTGACTCGAATGACCAAAGGCTGGTCACTTGGGGCTAGGGCAACGCGACGATGGTTTGCTCGATTCTAGTACTGACACGAAGGTATTTTGGCCCGACGGATCATCCATAACCGTGATGGAACGGGCTTGCGCGGTCTCGATTTGCCTCTTGGTATTCTCGCTCGTCCTCGTTGTCGCTGTGGACCCCCGCCCAGCACTCGGCGTCAAGCTTTGGTCACCGCCTCTCGGGACACGGACCTCAATTTTTCTGTCCGGCAACCTCTCGGAACTGGTCGTTGATCCAATCCGATCGAGGGCGTACGCGGCCGACCGGATGAACAACCGAGTCTACGCCCTGGACTTGGACAACGGGAGCGTGCTCGCCTCAATCCCAGTCCGGGAAGGGCCCACGGCACTCGCAATCCCACCCTCGGGCGACATTCTGTATGTGGGCCATGGGTCGAACCGATCAATCATGGCAGTCAATCTCAATTCCCTCGCAGTCGTCCGGACCTTCGAGACGACGTTCCTCACGTGGGAGATGGTCGCCCCGGACGCGTTGACCCTCGTCGTGACGACCCATGACGACCAGTGGAGTGGCGACGGCCCCTACGTCCTTAACGCCTCGAACGGCGGAATCGTCCAGCGTCTCTGCTCGCACCCGCTCGTTTGCAACAAGTTCTACCAAGACACACTCGTCGCGACAAGTCCCGACCGTTCTTGGCTGATGCTCGCGGATTCGCTTCTCTGCCCGACCGCCCTCTACTCCTACCAAAGGGGCGTCAACGGCACATGGCCCCTTGTCGACAACAACCGTGGCCCTGGATGGGGCTTGGGCTGCCGGGCGAGGGACCTCGCCTTCTCGCCGGACAATCAGTACCTGTATCTCGCCACGGCCGGGACAAGCCTCCTGAAGCTCTGGACAAGCGACTTTACTCTCGTGCGGACGTTCGGTTCAATCCGGGAGTCCTCTGCCGTTGTCGTCTCCTCTTCCGGGGATCGGGTTGCGATGTCTGCGGGGGATAAGGCGATACACGTCTTCGATAACGTTGGCACTCCACTCTGGAGCATTACCATGACGGCCCCCGTCACTCGCTTGCGGTTGACCGCGAATGGGGATCGCTTCGTCGCTATCGCGGGCGAATCGACCGTCGAAGTAGTCTCGTCCTCTCCTCCATCCCCACCGTCAATGCCTTTGTCGGGAGTCACTCGAACTTGGCTCCTGTACGCTGCCCTGACTGCCACGACCACGGAGGGCCTCGTCCTGGCTGTCCTTGCACTCCGGCAGCGACGCCGCGCCCCCTGACCGGGCAGCCGGAATGGACCCAACCCCATTTTCGCCGCCAATTCGTTCCCTAGCCAATTCGGAACCCGTGCAATAGTCCTTCACGGCGTGCTGGCCGTGAACTCGTACTCGTCGGGGATGAGTATCGAGGACTCAAGAACCCGGCGACGCCCATCGCGCGCTTTCCAGGCATGACGATCAGGGGCGGCCGATCTGGACTGGGGTTGTCGCCGGCAGGTCTAGCTTGGAAGTTGTCGGCACAAGTTTTGGATGCCCCATTCGAGTGCCGTCACGCTGAAGCGGAAGGCGAGAAGGCGAGGGTCATCTGGACGCGTGCGACTCCGCCTGTTCGGCAATGTGTCGTCGAAGCCCTCGTTCCCCACAAGAGCCGTCCTACGCGAACGGGGCACCTTTGCCCTTTTCGCTCACCTGCTGTCGGAAAGACCGAAATGCACCGAGCAAGAGTACGAGATCGACGGCGCCGAAAACCATTGTGAACAAGGCCCCGGGGCTCGAAGAAAGCCATGTTTGATTTGCCCCAGGCGGGACCCACGGTGGGACGGCGGGCGACAGAAAAAAACGGTATACTCCGTGCGCAAGGCCTCCTATCGATCCGAGAAGCCCGAGCCACCATGCCCACAGTTGGAATCGGGAAATACCGAACGCGGCGATGAAAAATAAGGTCGCCAAGACGAAAAACGGGCTTCCTTCAGCGATTGCGAAGTTGACCCGATCGTACTCTCCAAGCCCAAGCCAAACCCCGAAGCCGATTCCGAAAATCATCACCCCAATGGATAGTACCATCATCCCGGAGACGAGAACGACACTAGCCAAAAACTCAACCAATCTGCCTCCGGGTGGGAACCTGGATTCAGCCTTTTCCGTCCATGGCCTCATCCGTATCTCCGATACGGACGATATCCGGTTCGTGCTTCAGCGTTTCGGCGATTTCGCGGGGAAGGAACGGAATCAAAACCATGGCTCGTGACTAGCCGCAAGCGCCGTCTCGACCGCCATCGCGCGGCGCGATTCATCGCGTAGGTAGTAGTGCATGCTCCACCGCGGCGAACTCATTTCATATCTTGTATTCGGGATAATATGGTCATGTCGAACCCCGGATCCCTATGACGGTGGTTGAGTATCTTGAAATGAATCGGAAACCCTTCAGTCACAATTCACAGCGATTGCTATTGATCCGGGCTGCAATGGGGCCGCGTTCGCTCTTGCTGGTCCTATCAGTTCCAAAACTCGATCTTGCCACGACCTTTTAGGATGAAGTGTCGCAGGCAATCCTCGAACACGGGGGAAACGGCGCACACGGTTCGCACAACTTTCCGAAAGGCATATGAGCGGCCCTTCTGCTCCTTGTCGGCAAGAGCTGAGGGCTATAGGCCCCGGGGTTGCGGCCGAGGAGAAAGTAAGCATGATAGGGCCCCCTGAGGGGACAAGAATCGAAGGCAAGGCGTCGCAGGCCGGACGACCAGAGCAGTACTGGACGAATCAGTCTGTCCTCAAACTGGCGGGTGGAGGCGATCCCGTTGAAAGGATAGTTCAAGCGGCTAGGAAAGTGATCTTGGACGCAGTGGAAGCGGGTTGGTCAGGGCCACCCTTTGATCCCTTCCGCTTGGCTAGTCGAATGCAAATCCCGGTAATGCCAAATGACGACGTCCAGGACGCAAGGCTGGTCCCATCGGCGTCCACCGGCGTGCGCATTGAATTCAATTCCGGCAATCCGCCCGCGCGCATCAAGTTCTCCGTGGCACATGAACTGGCCCACACTCTGTTCCCAGACCATACCGAGACATTACGCATGCGCGGACAACCCCAGGGGGATGACTGGCAACTGGAGCTTCTCTGCAACGTCGCAGCTGCGGAGTTCCTGATGCCTATTGGAACAGCGCTTGATTTAGAGAATGAAAGCGTTGAAGTCGACAATTTGATACGACTTCGTAAGAGACTCGAGGTCTCAACAGAAGCGCTCTTCCTTAGAATGGTGAAGTTGACGAGGGAGCCCTGTGCCGTGTTCGCTGCGGCGCGACTTTCGCAGGGGGGCGAAACACCGACGTTCAGAATCGACTACATGGTTCCGTCTCGGTCCTGGGATGTGCCGATTTCCAAGGGGTTCAGAGTAAGGGAGTCGACCGCGCTCTCGGACTGCACTGCAGTAGGCTTCACGTCGAAGGGAGTCGAGCGTTGGGGCCCCTCACTGCCAGAGTTCGTCGTGGAAAGCGTAGGGATTCCCCCTTATCCCGGGGACCTTTATCCGAGGGTGATTGGGGTTCTTCGTCCAAAGGGTGAAACTCCTCAGAAACCGCAAGGTTTGATCGAAGTGCGAGGCGATGCCACACGGCCTCGAGGGTCCGGACCGAAGGTGATTGCACACGTTGTCAACGATGCCACGCCCAATTGGGGAGCGGGATTTTCCTTAGGAATCAAGGTCAGGTGGCCCGCGGTCCAAGAAGATTTCATTCGATGGGTCGCCGAGGAAAGGTCTCGCCTGGCGCTAGGAAACACTCACTTGACCGAGCTCCCGGACGGTGTTACCATATATCAGATGGTCGCGCAACATGGCTACGGGCCTTCTCCCAATCCCCGGATTCGGTATGCGCATCTCAAAACATGCCTCAACAAGCTTGCGGAATATGCAGCAGAACGGAGTGCTTCGGTGCACATGCCCAGAATTGGGACGGGACACGCGGGCGGGCAATGGAGCATTGTCCGCGAGATGATCGATGAAACCATTGTCAGACGCGGAGTGTTGGTTACTGTTTACGAATTGCCCGAATCCGGGTCCCCAAGGTACGTCCAGGAAGTGTTGAATTCGAGAGGGGCAGAACCGTAGTTGCGCGACCAATGAGTCTCCATGGTGCATCGGCTCATCGTAATCTCAGGGTATGTCTCTTCAGGAAAGTCCACACTTGCGCAAGCTTGTCAGATCGGTTCGGAATCGACATTCGAAGGACTAAGGACTGGCTGAGGCGTCGCGCAAGTTCCGGGGGAGATTTGGATAGAAAGCAATTGCAGCGCTACGGTGAGGAACTCGATAAGGAGACGCGTGGAAGGTGGATTGTCGAGGAACTCACGACGGACCTTCCAGGCCTCACGACCGGCACAGTAATCCTTGACTCTGTTCGGACCAAAGAACAGGTTGAACTGCTTCGCGAGGCCTTTGGGCCGATCGTCACTCATGTCCACCTGACCGCGTCTCGTACCGAACTGGAGCGTCGTTTCGAAGTACGAAGGACGCGTAACAATCGTGAACTCGCCACATATGACGTCGTCAGACAAAGCAGAACCGAGCAGCAAGTCGATTCGCTGAAAAGCATCGCCGACATCGTCATTGATACCGAGCGCTGCACTACCGCCGACGTCTTGGTCAGAGCAGCCAGCCATCTCCGCTTTATGAGAATCCACTCGGAAGGCTATGTGGACGTGTTGATTGGCGGGCAGTATGGAAGCGAAGGAAAGGGACAAATCGCCGCCTACATCGCGAAGGAGTATGACCTACTGGTCCGGGTAGGTGGACCAAATGCCGGCCACACGGTTCCCGGAGGGCCGGAATCATACACCCATCACCTCCTACCTTCAGGAACGCGGAAAAGCCAAGCTAGGTTGCTGCTCGGACCGGGAACGGTCATCGATCTTGAGACGTTGTTAAAGGAGATCTCTGATTGCGGAGTCGACGCCGACCGACTAAGCATCGACCCAAAGGCGATGATGATCTCGGAACGAGACAGGGACGCTGAGGCCAGACTCGTCAGTTCCATCAGTTCTACCGGTCGAGGCGTGGGATCTGCCACGGCTCGCCGCATAATGGGCAGGGGTGAACCTGACTTGAAGCTCGCTCGCGACGTGCCGGAGCTGAGGCCGTATCTTCGCGACGCTGAGCGAGTTCTCGATGAGGCACTCGCCAGGAACCAACGGATACTCCTTGAAGGCACCCAAGGCACCGGCCTGAGTCTCTATCACGGAGACTACCCGTACGTCACCTCGCGTGACACAACCGTGGCCGGATGTCTCGCCGAGGCAGGCATTCCTCCATCTCGTGTGAGAAAGGTCATCATGGTATGCCGAACCTATCCAATCAGGGTCCAGAATCCTGAAGGAGGAACGTCCGGACCGATGACTCAAGAGTTGACCCTTGGTGACATCGCGAAGCGGTCAGGGAAAGATTCCGAGGAGCTGGAGCGAACAGAGATAACTTCTACGACACGCCGGAAGCGTCGTATTGGCGAATTCGATTGGGTACTCTTGCGTAGGGCGGCTCTTCTGAATGGACCCACCGATATCGCGCTTACATTCACGGACTATTTGTCTGCGCGAAACGAAAAGGCCAAACGGTTCGAACAGCTGGAGCCAGAAACGATCTCTTTCATTCATGAGGTTGAAAGGGTGGCGGGCGCTCGTGTCTCGTTGATTGCGACGGGTTTCAGCGCCCGCAGCATCATCGACCGCAGGTCGTGGTGAATGCGGCATGGAGTTAGACCGACTTGTCAAGTCCTACCCACAAGTGTACCACATGGCCGAGCTAGGAAGCTGGCCCAGCATCCGGAAATTAGGACTCCTCAGCACGAGCGCTTTGCTCGACCTGTTTGAAATAGGGGGAGCCGAGAGGTTCAGCCTAGAGTCCCAATGGCGCCCTCAAAGTGTGACCATCTCTCATCCCATCTATGGTAGTGCTGTAATCCGAGACCAAGGACCCATGCCAGAGAACGAGCTGCAAGGGCTACTCATAGGCATGGAACCGCGAGAGTGGTACGAGCTGATCAATGGAAAGACGTTCTTTTGGGCAGACATGTACGGGCTCCGGAAGCTGCTGGGCGCAGTACGATATAGGAACAAGGCCCATGACGTTCTGACAGTCGACACGCGCCTGCTTCTTGAGCGCCACATGTCGAGGATTACCCTGACTGATCAGAATTCAGGCAGCACGATTAGCAAGAGGCCGAGGGGACGGGAAACGTTCAGGAGCGTGGGGGAATTCGACCAGCGCTTTGTCAAGGAAGTGGCAGTTGAATACAGCGTCCCCGATGCGGCCAGTCTGACTCGAAAGGTCGAGGAGTGGAAGGGAGCGCAGGTGATCCGACGGATATGGCCAAGCTAGCGCCTCCGTGGTGACGCATGAAGAATCGCTATTTCGGCGACCTGTATGACTACATCAAGTACTCTTTGATTCGGCAACTCGCCGATTCAGGGGGTTCTAGGGCTGTCATATGCTGGATGCTGACTGAAGATGGCGTGGGCAAGGACGGGCAGCGCACTAACTACCTGCGGGAACCCGGGAGATGGAGTTCATTCGAACCGGATGTGTTTGACTTCCTGAGGCATCAGCTTCTAGACCGAGGAACCCGCAATATTAGGGCGATTGAGAGGAGCAACCTGCTAGACAATTGCCGTTTCTTCTCCACGATTCTAACGGACGACGGCTCTCAACGCGACCGCTACTTTGACCAGTTCATTGGATTCGCACGAGGAGCACAATTCGTGTTTTTCGATCCTGACAATGGTGTCGAGGTCAAGTCAGTGAAGTATGGGCGGAAGAATTCTTCGAAGTACCTCTACTGGAATGAGATCGAGCGGGCGCTCCGCGCCAACCACACCCTCCTTATCTACCAGCACCTGCCTCCGAAACCAAGGCGTCCCCTAATTCGCCATGTGACGGGCAGACTTCTCAAGGCTTCTCAGATCGGCATCGTCCACACGATACGCACAAGGAGAGTGGCGTTCTTCCTTGTACCACGACGCGGCAGCGTGGCCCAATTACGCAACAGACTGACCGGGGCTGAAAGGAAATGGAAAGGGATCCTGACGGTGTCGGAGCATCGTATCAACGAGAGTGAGCCCGATTGAATTCCGGGTCCAGCGCTTCACAGCTAACTGCATTTGTGCGACGATTCACCCACACTTGCGTTGCGCTCGGTAGGAGATTAACCGATTAGCTCCGTTACTTTCACTTCCCCTAAAGAACTGGAGTCGCTCCGTAGGCTCGACCGTGATCCGTATGGGAGTACTTTCACCCACCCCTCGGTTGAACGGCTTTTAGGACTAACCCCTTTTCAAAGGGCAGAGGCGACTCGCAATGACCTCAAAACAGGCCGACGACATGAGCGAAGCAGGAGACGAGTTGGGCGGAACCCCGACGAAAGCGGAAAAAACCATCCTCGAGAGGCTTCTCTTCAATGAACAGGACTTCCTCGGCAAACTTGAAGAGACGATCAACCGGGCGCTCGGTTTCTTTCAGATTGAGCCGCGGGCGGGTCGAGTAATCCTAAGCGACGTGGGAAAGCGGCTAAGGGTCCGCGACCAAGTCCGAGTCCTCGTGGCCGGGAAGCACTTCGCGTGGCGGCTCGGGCGGATTGAAAGCGACCGGATGAACTACAAGGAGATCGCTACGGAGTTGAACCGGACCCCCGGCGGGATTAGCACCGAGCTGTCTGATCTCGTCCGCGACGGTGACCTAACCCGCCACGAAGACGGATCGGTATCGATGCCGTTCCACCGCATCGAGCGGACCTTGAAAGAGCTCGAGCAAAACAGGCCGCCGGCGGGCGCCGAGAGTGATTCGGCCAAGGAAACCCCGAAGCGGAATGGAGGTAGGAGAATCGCTCGTGTGCGCTCCGACCCAGTTCTTCAATCCATGCTGGAACGGGCGGTTGACTTGTCCCAGTACGCTTGGGTCAGGAACCTGAAGACCGCGCGCGATAAGGGACTTGCAGCCCTTCTTATCGCAAAGGACGTGTACAACGTTGACGAGCTGACGAGCCGACAGATGGCCACACTTCTAAGTCGCAACTTCCCGGTGAAGGTGACGCAGGGAGCCATCGGTATGGGAATGACCGGAGTCAGGGGCGAGCGTGTTGCCCCTGTCGTTCGCGGTAGCGAGATCGCATACAGTCTCTTGCCTCTTGGACGAGAGTACGTCCAGCGGACAGCGAGCGATGCCAGGGCTCCGATACCGCAAGGCGGAAGCCTACCAGCTCCTGAAGGAGGAAGTGCGCAACAGCCATGAATCAACCGTAGGACTCGTGAAGGAGAGCACGTCGGGAACGAGTCACAAATTCGGCACCACGTGGTCGGTAACGCGTCCATCATCGAGAGTCGGGGTTCGGACGTTGCTCTTGGATACTAACTGCATCCGGTGAGTCGTGTCCTAGTTTCGGCTCCGGGGTTTTCGGTCCACAACGAACTTCCCGCTCTCTCTCGGTCCCTCAGCCTGTAAACCGGAACCGCTCTGTCGGTTCCTTCCGCCTAAGAGTAATCCCGCGAAGAGGTTGCGAAGATGGGCTCGCCCGGCCCCTAACCCGCACGCAGCCGAAATTCCATGGCCGGACTTCAGCACGTTTCCAATCGCCTCAAGGACATAGATGGGAGACTCGCTGAGGTGCGGTTCTGGCCCGCTCGGGCCACGGACCCTAGAGGCCGCGGATAATGATATGGCGCGATTGCTACGTTCCTACTCGGGCACGAGCTCGTGAAGGACCTTGGGCAGCGTCTTGTACCCGAGGCGATGTTCGAACTCGGGTCGGTTCGTGAGGACGTAGGAACGGTCCAGACGCGCCACGGGGCCCTTTTCGTCGTGCGCTTCCACCTGGATTGTGGGGTCCGCGCTCCGGGAATGCTCGACCCCGACCAACCGGAGCCGGGTGCCCGTCGGTACCCACCGCAGGAGCGTCAGGGCACTCGTCTGCACGGGGAGCCCGACGCGGTCATGGAGGCCATACACGGTCCAATTCGCCACCTCGAGCATCGCGAGGTAGAGGACGCCCGAGTGCAGCCGCTCGGGCCATCCTTGGAGTGTTTCGTCGGCGATTAGATCGGTCGCGATCCGTTTCCCGTCGCCTCGGAATTCGAGTCGTAGGCCCCGCGGGTTGTTCGGGCCGCAGCCGATGCATGGGTTCCGGGAATCGTTTTCGAGGCGGTGGCTTCGACTCGGATCGACGGTCATGGGAGACAAACCCCCTTCCGGACTTAAGCGTTCACCGAGCGCGAGGCTGAACCCTCGTCCGCTAGGGCGGCACCGGAGGGACGGCTATGAAGGTGGCGGTGTACGTGGCCGGCGAGGTCCCGGCGACGATGCTGTGCGTCTGGGCGCCGCCGTCGGACCACGACATCCAAATGTACGCCGATAGGCCGATCGTCTGCGGAGAGGGCGCACTGATCGTGAGTGTCGACCCGACAATCACCGTCACGTTGAACGGGGCGGTGCGGGAGGTGCCGCCGACGACGAGGTTGAGCCCGACCCCGCTCGGATTCGCGGTGAAGGTGAGCGTCGTCGTCTGCGGATAGACCAGGACGCTCGTCACGTTCGTCAGACCGCCGGAGTCCCGCACGGTCAGCCGGAACTCGAGGTAGGACGGGTACTCATGATCCGGGGCGACGAAGGTGCCCGCCGCCGTCCCCGGGAAGCTCTCAAGATAGTGGGTATGGCATGACGACGGGCTATCCGGGGAGCAGTGGTGGAGGATGACTTGCCAGGAAAGGGCCGAAGCCGGGAGAGCGCCGTCCTCGGAATCGGCTCCCGAGCCCGAGAAAGAGATCGTGTCTCCCACCTTCCATGTCGTGCCGGACACGGGCGCCGCGATGGTCGCCGTGGGAGGCGTGTTGCCGCTGAGTGCCCACGAGACGCGCGCCACGGCCGCCTCGGTGTTCTCGAAGTACTCCACGCGAATGAGGTGGCGACCCGCCGCGAGGCCCATGTCGGCCACGTACGTCGTCGCCGGTTGCAGGATCCACGCGTCGAGGACCATCGAGTTGTCGACCCAAACGCGCATCCCATCGTCTGCCGTCATCGTGAAGCGGTACGTCCCGGCGTTGCCGAAATCCCAGTTCCCCGCCCACCGCACGGAAAACGTGTCCGGTTCGATGCGGGGGTCGGGGGACCCGAGGCCCCAGTCGAAATCGATATTCGGATCGGTCCGATTGAATATCAGGTTCGTCAGGTCGGCGTTATCGAAGTAATCCCCGCGGAACGCATTGACCGGAATCGCGTCGGGCGGCGGCGGGGGTGGCGTCGGACCTCCGAAGGTGACGCGGCGGATCGTGCCGCCGTTGTAATCCACGTAGAACAGATCGCCTCCGGGTCCGATCTGGAGGTCGACGGGACCGGCGGCCGGTGCCACGAAGGTCATCCGGTTGTTCGGATCCGGTAAGCCGTTCGCGCCCGGGAACATCACCCAGATGCAATTTCGGGAGTAGTCCCCGAAAAAGAGGGCTCCGTTGTACTCGGCTGGGTACGAGCCCCCGCCGTAGAACGCGAGTCCCGTGATCGACGAGGAGCCCGCCGGACATGTCTCGCCCGGGAGGATCGTCGCGCTGTGGTTGTAGGTGTAGTACGGCGCAACTACGGCCGCCGAACCGCCAAGGTAGAGGTTCTCGCAGATGTTGAGGTTCGCGCTATCGTAGCCGGCCTGGCGGTCGTTCCCCTCGTAGCACGGCCACCCGAAGTTCTCGATCGGTACGTCGGTGGGGCGCACGATTCGATCGATCTCTTCCCACGTGTCCCAGCCAACGTCGCCAATCCACAACTCATTCGTGCCGGGCCGAATCGTGAACCGGAACGGGTTGCGAAGGCCGTACGCCACGATGCGCTGGGCGTTCGTGTCCCCAGTCCCCGGGTTGCCGGCCGCTGGGGCTCCGGTCGCCGGATCGACCCGGAGGATCGCCCCGTCCAACGTCGTGGGATCGGAGATCGTCTGGAGGTCTTGGCTGCGGAGCGCCCCGCCTTCGGCGGTGGGGGGCGCCATCGTGCCTCCCGGGGGATCCCCGCACGGGTTCCCCACTTGGCCGTAGTCCACGTAATTGAAAGAGGCTCCGTCGCCGCCGGAGACGTACAACATTCCATCCGGGCCGAACGCGAGGTCGCCGATCGAGTGACTCGGGTACTGCTGGCACCAATCCTCGATCAGCACTTGCTCGGGGCCGGTCATCACGTTGCCGGCGGCTTGGAGGCGTGACAGTCGCCCGCTCACGACGCAACCGTTCGTCGTGGGCCCCGGCGGGGTCGGGCACGGGTCCGAGCTGACCCCGGGCTTCCCCCATCGGGGAGCGGTGCCCCCGATCACAGCGTCGTGGGTGTAGAGCGCGTAGACCCACGGTTGGACCGGGAAATTGGGGTCCAACGCGAGGCCGAGGAGGCCGCGGTCCCAGAAATTGTGGGTGTTCGTCCGTAGGTCGGCGAAGATCGTCGGCGACGGGGCGGTGAGGTTGTCGAAAACCTTGATGATCCCGCTCTTCTCGGCGACGAAGACCCGGCCGTCGGACGCGAAACGGACGGCGGTCGGCTCCGTCAAACCGCTCAAGGCGATCGACTCCTGAAAGCCGCCGGGGAGGGTCGCGGCAGCGCGCGCGACGGTCGGGAGAGAATCGATGACGGGAACGGTCGGTAGGCCGTTCCAAGAAACGGCCGCCAGGGGGACAAGGAGCACGAGGAAGGCAAGCGTAATTCCCGCGGCGAATGGGATGCGGCCACGGGCGCGGTCCGAGGATCCGGTCTTTCCCCGCGCCGTCGCATTTAGCCACATGCGCATCAGAAACGGTGGGCCTGTGAATGAACCCGGCGGGGCGACTGGGTTATGAACGTTTCACCTGTGTTTACAATCGGGGCATCACACACGCGTTCGGAAGTAGCCCTTCGTGCACATTGCTTCGCACAGGCGCTGTCACGCGCTGATTCCGCGACCCGTGTTCGAGGAAATCTCTCGCGACACGTGGTGGAACAGCTCGTACCCGAGTCGTGTCGCCTCGTCGAGTCGGCTCGGTGCGTCGACCTTCGCGTTCATCGTGAGCTGACCGGGCCGCACGAGGATTTCGATTCCGATACTGTCGTCCTCGAGGGCCCATCCGAGCCGGAGGCCCTCATCGGACTCCGCAAGCCCATACCACCGCAACGGGCCAATCCAGGTGCCCCGAAGGGCTCCGACGAGCCCTCGCAAGTCCACGTGGGCCGGAAGCGAGGTCTGGAGGATCGTGACGGTTGGTTCCGCAGGCGGGAGGGAACTGGGACTCAGAATTCCGAGGGCGCGCCGCGAGACGCGATACCCGAGGTCCGTTCGCTCGACCAATTCGTCCTGAGCGAGGCGATGGAGTGCGCGGGACAATTGTTCCGGGTGGATGCCGAGCCGCCGCCGCAATCCCTGGAACGCGACCTGGGTGGACGGGTCTTGCGATAGGAACTCGAGGACCTCGCGGTCATGGTCCCGCAAGTCGTCGAGGGATGCCCTCGCGGCCGGGTCCACGGAGGTCGGCACCATGTTGTCCCCGCTCAGGGCGGCGGTTCACCTTAAGGCTAAGGGTCCTGCGTCGCGCGGCTGAGAATGAGCTCGTTCACGCGGCGAGGTGGCCGTGGTCCACGACGACCTTCTTGCCGATTCGGACCGTCGCGTTCGTCAAGCGGCCTTGGAAGCTGAAGCCTGACGTGTTCTTCCCGCCATAGTCCGTGTTGTCGCCGATTCCGATTTCCACGGCGCCAGCAACAAGGTCGTCCTGAAGGAAGCCATATTCCACTTGGGGATTCAGGCCGAGTTGCAGCCAACCCAGGCGGTCTTTCGCTCCCGTCGCCTTGTCGTACTGCCCCCGAATCTCGTCCGCGTTCGAGCCCGCACTCCACGTGGCTTTGCCCTCCTTGAATTGGAACGCGACATCCGTGACTTGAATCCCGAGATACGGGACGGGTCGGTCGAACCGGACCACCCCCTCCGCCGACGTCTCGTCGGGACACACGATCACGTAGCCCGGCGGCACACCCGTCATGAACTCGCCGTCTTTCACGTCCTGCGCGTCGACGATGCCGTCCTCGACCAGGGCGCCGCGGCCCTTCAGTTCGCAGACGAACTGCGTTCCGTTCGGGGCGGTCACCTCGACCTCCGCATCCCGTGCCAAGAGGGCGGCGAGCTTCTTTCCCTTCCGCGAGATCGGGCCGAAGTCGATCGAGCTCGCGCGGAGGACCATCTCCCGCCACGCGTCGAAATCGTACCCATACGTCTGGGCGCGTTCACGGCTGACATATCCGAGGAGCACCCGCGCGCCTCGGAGGCCGGCTTTGCCCGCGCGGCGATACCACTCGGAATTGTACCCGGCCGCGGCCGCTGACTTCGGGAGATTCTTCCGGTATCGCGGTAGGTCCGCGGGGCCCGGGAAGAACACGTACGCGTCCGCCTTCGAAAGGGCGGCCCATTCCGACGCGGAGACCTGTCCCAGCTTCGCGGTAGGGAGCGTCTCGACGGATCGCCAATATGTCTCCTCGTCCTCCATCAGGAACGTCGGGCGGGCGCCGGCCGCGCGGAGCTGGTAGACGACTTCCTTCGCGGCATCGAGTGTGTGATTCCAACACTCCACGATCACGTTCTCCTTCGGTTGGATGTGCAAGGTTCGGCGGATGATGTTCTTCGCGAGCGCCTCGTATTCAGACGTTGGGAGTCCCCCGGCGTCGAGAGCCGACCCGCGGATAAATAGATACGCCATCTCGCACGAAGCGCCTTAGCGCAGGTCACTGTTGCCCGTCTTCCGAGGCGGCGATCGGCGCGGAACGGCCTGAGAAACTTTCGGAACGAGAACGCGCGACGCTCCGCGCCCTCGCGGACACCCTCGTTCCGTCCCTCGCGGTGAATTCGGATCCCGACGGATTCTACGGTCGGAAGGCGAGCGACCTCGGAGTCGACGCGGATGTCGCTCGGATTGTCGAGGCGTATCTCTCACCGGACCGCCGGTCGGGCTTCCGTCGGCTCCTGCGGACCGTCGAGAGCCCCGGGTGGAATCTGCTCCTCTCCGGTCATCCACACCGTTTCTCCGACCTTGATGACGTGGAGCGGGAGCGATATCTCCTCGCGTGGTCCCGTAGTCGCCTCGGAATCAAACGACAAGGGTTCCAGGTCGTGAAGCGGCTGGTCGTCTTCCTCGCGTACGCGAAGGCCGTCGAGGACGGAAGGAATCCGAACTGGCGCGGAATCGGGTACGACGGTCCGAATCCGCACGATCAGCCCGAACGCGAGAGCTCGGAGGACTTTCGCATCGTGCCCCTGCGCCCGGAACGAGAGACGACGCTCGAGACCGACGTGTGCGTCATCGGCACCGGGGCGGGAGGGTCGGTGATTGCCGCGAAGCTCGCGGCGTTGGGCCACCATGTGATCGTGGTGGAGGCGGGGCCCTACCGCACCGCGGCAGACTTCAATCAGAGGGAGGCGGACGCCTACGATACGATGTTCCAAAGCCACGGCGTCCTCACGACGAAGGACCTCGCGTTCACCGTCTTAGCGGGCCAGACGGCCGGAGGCAGCGCGACGGTGAACTGGATGACCTGCCTGAGGCCGCCACCGTGGGCGCGGGAAGAGTGGGAGCGGGCCGGCCTCGCGGGCGTGGCCTCGCCGGCGTTCGACGCGCTCATCGACGAGGTGTGGAGTCGCCTCCACGTGAACACGGACGAGAGCGTCGTGAATCCGTCGAACGACGTCCTGCGAAGGGGAAGCGAGGCGCTCGGGTACAGGCCGGGCGTAGATTACGATGTCATCCCACGAAATTCGCAGGGTTGCCAAGCCCGCTGCGACTTCTGTTTCTTCGGATGCGTCTACAACGCGAAGCAGTCGCCGCTCGTCACGTACCTTCCGGATGCGTACCGCGCGGGCGCGCGGTTCCTGTTCGACACGAACGCGGAGCGCGTCCTGATCGAAGGTGGAGAGGGACGCGGCGTCGAGGCGGTCTTTCGGCACGATGGGCGCGAGGTGCCGGTGCACATTCGATCCCGGGCCGTCGTCGCCGCCGGGAGTGCGATTCAAACGCCCGCTCTCCTCCTCCGTTCCGGGATTCGGTTTCCCGGAGTCGGCCAGGGGCTGCGGCTCGACCCGACGACCGCCCTCTTCGGAGAATTCCCGAGACCGATTCGGATGTGGAGCGGGCCCATGCAGACGATCGTCGTGCACCGATTCCAAGGCTCCGACGAGGGCCAGCACGGTCCCTGGCTCGAGAGCGCGCCGGGCCACCCCGGCCTTGCCGCCCTCGCAATCCCTTGGTCCGGAGGACGCGCCCACAAGGACGCGATGCATCGTCTCGCCCGGGCCGCGTCGACGATTGTCCTCGTGCGCGATGTCGCCGAAGGCCGCGTGACGATCGATACCCGGGGCGAACCGATCCTCGCTTACCGTCTTTCACCACGGGACCGCCGAAACCTCACCCGCGGATTACAAGAGGCCGCCCGGCTCCAATGCGCCGCGGGCGCGTGCCGCATCGGATCGCTCCACCTTCGGGAGTGTTCGGTGGGCGACGGGAGCTCCCCGATTCGTCCGGGGGAACTCGACGCGTTCATCGATCGGGTGGGCCGCCTCGGCGTGCGGGAGAACGCGGTCGGCCTGTTCTCGGCACATCCCATGGGCTCCGCGCGAGCGGGGCTCGACCCGAGGACATCGGCCGCGGGACCAACCGGGGAATGCCATGAGGTCCGGAACCTGTGGATCGGGGACGGGAGCCTCTTGCCTACCGCGCCCGGAGTAAATCCGATGATCTCGATCATGGCCCTCGCCGCGCGCACGACGGGGTTCGTCCACGAGCGGCTCGCCGCTACTCCTCGATGAGCCAGAACTCGTTCCCGTCCGGATCCTTGAACATCGCGTAGGTGCCCCAGTCTTCCTTCGTCGTCGGCGTCGTGAACTGGACGCCAAGCTTGCGCAACGCCTCCTCTTCCTTCTTGACGCTCTTCGAGACGAAGGAGATCCCGGAGTTCCCCGGTTCCAGGGGATAGAATCCCTCGCACAGGTGAAAGGCCATGTTCTCCTTCTTCGGGCCCACTGTGATCCAGTGGCCCTGATGGTCTCGGATTTCGAAGCCGAGCTTCTCTGTATACCACTTGGCCGATTTCTTCGCATCGGACACGACGAGAGCGATTGTGGTGAGGCGCATCATGGCCGCGGGGATTCGCTCGCCGTCCATAAAGGCAGCGGACCGGCGGAAAGGCTGATGGCCCCTCGCGGAATGTGCCGGACATGGCGACCTCTCGCCGGCTCGAGCTCGCGAAGACCCTGGCGGGGGAGCTCCGCACGCGCGAGGGTCGGAACCTCGTGGCCGTCGGGGTGTATGGCTCCGTCGCTCGCGGCCAGGACCGCGCGCATTCCGATGTCGACGTGCTCGTCGTCGTCCGACGCAAACGGGCCGCGATCCGTCACTTCGTGCGAGACGGCGTCCTGATCACGATCCTGCAACAGACGCCGCAGGAGTCCAGGGCCGAGGTCACGGGCTCCCGGGGGGACCTGAACGTCGCCCTTGGCGGCTGGCGTTCGTTGAGACCCTTGTACGATCCGTCTGGCCTCTTGCGCAAGCTCGTGAAACGGGCGAGAGATCCGACCGCAGCGCAATTCCGCGAGGCGGCGCGCCGGGCGCTCATCGAGACGTACGAGGATCTCGGGAAAGTCCGGAACGCCGTCGATGTCGGAGACGAAGAGGAGGCGCGCGAGATGGCGGTATGGTACGCCGGCGCCGCCGCGGGCGCGCTCCTCGACCTCCATCGTCACGTCCTCAGGACCGGCCGACGCGCGTTCATCGAGATTCGCCGCTATGGGGCAGTGGGCGAGGCCATCCGACGGCTCCGACACGAGACCCTCTCGCCGGTCGAGACCCGCCGGGCCGCGGAGGCCTCGTGGGCGGACTTGCTGGTCCTCGCTCGGCGGAAAGGCGTTCCCCTCCCGAAGTTCGCGGGGCCTCGCGGAAGTCTTTAGGCTCAAGAATCCGTTGGCGCCGGGGAGAGAGGGTCCGACATCGGCGTCCTGCGATTCGCCTCGCTCCAGTTTGGCTTGGATTCGGCGGGCGCCCTCGGCTACCTTGCCGGCCTTTTCGTCTATTCGATCGCGGCCGCCATCATCCTGCCGATTCCGGTCGAGGCGTTACTCCCGTTCTACCCGGAGATTCACCCTGCGATCAAGGCGATCGTGCTCGGCCTCGGGAAAGCCGTCGGTGCCATCGCTGTCTTCTACGTCGGGAACAAAGTGAACCCGTTCATCGAGCGGTGGATGGGCCGCCATCCGTGGGGCGCGAAGATCCTGAAAGCCATGGAGACGTTCGTGCGGCGGACGGGTTGGATCGGCCTCACGGTCCTCCTCGCGATCCCGTTCATGAGCGATACCGCGGTGAACTACTTCTACTCCCTGCTGAACGAGGAGGGCCACGCGATCGGCCGTTGGCGATTCGTGCTCTCCAACC
>Ga0209237_1000718_pt1 | contig 19019 bp, 9 predicted proteins | sample GraSoi013_1_40cm_2_FD_185820 | JGI IMG/M metagenome (GOLD analysis project Ga0209237, IMG submission 185820) | Grasslands soil microbial communities from the Angelo Coastal Reserve, California, USA - Sample 10_02_2013_1_40cm (SPAdes) (version 2) | ecosystem: Environmental > Terrestrial > Soil >... | reverse complement strand
GTTGGCGCCTCTGAACGCCATCGCGCCCGCCATCGGGACGATTGCGGACGCTGCCCATATCGCCGGCGTCGCGCTCTGGGTCGGCGGGCTCGCGACGATCCTCGCGACGCGGTCGTTCCTCCGCGAATCGACCTCCGTGCCGCTCGCGCGCATCGTACTTGGACGGTTTTCGGCCATGGCCTTCTACTGCGTCGGCCTGGTCCTGATCGGCGGCTTCATCCTGGCCCTCCTCCTGGTTGGCAGCTGGGACGCGCTCTTCTCGTCGGGCTACGGCTGGGTCGTCCTCGCAAAGGTCTCCCTCTTCGTCCCGATGATCGCGTTCGGCGCGTACAACCGATACCGGCTCATCCCGAGGGCCGCGGAGACGGGCGAACCGGCGGCGGCGTTCCGGCAACTCACATGGAACGTCCGAAACGAGACCGCGATCGGGGCCACGGTCCTCGTCCTCGCGGCGATCCTGGCGTCCTTGACGCCCGCCGTCTCCGTGTTCGCGGGTTCTGCCGAGTTCACGCTCAGCGACACCGTCAGGGGCATCCACATCCAGATGATCATCGACCCGCCACCGGCGACCGCGAACACGAGCTACACGGTCCAGTTCCTGCTCACCTGGGCCTCGAACGGCTCGGCCTACAACTTCGGGAAAAACACGAGCGTGATCACCTTCCGCTCCGAAACGAACGTCCTGCTCCCGCCGCAGACGCTGCCGCTCGACGGCCCCCACGGGAACCACTTCTTCATCACGACGTTGGCGATGTCTCAGCCGGGCACTTGGAGCATCCAGCCCGACGTCGTTCGCTCCGACGGCTTCGACCTCATCACGACCTTCCATGTCATCCTGACAGGAGGGAGCTGAACGCGGCGCACCGGAATCACCTCACGATCCTGGTGTGCGCCGCTCTTGATGATCGGGGGCGCTCGTCTGGTATTCCCGCCGGAAGAAGAAACGGTCGAAGGCGTAACCGCCCGTTGAAGGTCGCAATCCGGAAACCGACGCCGGGCCGAATCCGTCAGATCTCGTCCGGAGGCAGCTCTTCCGGCGTCAGCTCCTCCGGGGCCGGCGCGGGCGGTGGCGCAGGCGCAGGTTCCTCCGGAGGTGGCGGTGCAGGGGAAGGCGCTTCGGCCGCGGGCGCCTCGGCCGGCGGCGGGACCGCGCCCATCGCCCAGACCTCGGATTTCCGAACCTCGACCCGGGAGACGGGATGAATCGGCTTGCATCCCTGCGCGATCGTCTTCGCGAGGTCGCCGCTGATGACGCCCTTGACGAATTCGCCGATCGACTGTTTCGCCGCGACATCGGCCACGAGCTTCGCCATGATCGTTCGGATGACGCGTTGCTTCGACGTCTGGATCCGTCGGTCCGTGATCGCCATCGGTTTCACGCGCACGTTCCAGCCGTCCTTCGTCACGACATCGACCGTCAGGTCGGTCCGGGTGCGCTTGCGGCGCGTCAGCCGCCGGATGTAGTCCGACGTCATATCATGCCCGATGAATTGCGTGAGCGCGTCCTGGCCTTGCACCGCATTCACGCGGAACTGGAGCTTGATGTGCATCTTGCTGAAGTCGCCCGTGAGGTCCTGGACCGTGACCTCGGTCACGCGTCCGACGAGTTTGTCCGGCGTGTCCGTCGGCGTCTCGCCCAGCAGTTGCTTGTTGAACATCTCCGGCGCGAGCAGGTTGTACCACACCTTCGCCTTCCACTTGTCCTTGATCTTGCGGGCGGCGGCGCGGGACTTCTTCTCGGCCATGCGGGCCGCTTGTAGGGGCGTGGCGTATTTAAGGGTTGGCGGGGGGACGTCGCCGAGATCTCCTCCGCGACCGCGCGACCAGCAAGCCGACTGCCACCCCGACCCCGACGAGAAGGAGGGTCGGCAGTCCATGAACGGGTCCATCGAAACTGAACACGCTCGTGTTGACGTTGACCCGAGCCGAAGCTTCTCGGAAGTTCCCGGCAAAGTCCAGCGCTCGGACTCGAATCTCGTGCACTCCGTCCGCCAGCGTCAGCGTGACGATCGTCGCGAGTCCGACCGATTGCCACGATCCGGCGTCTACCCGCAGGTCGAATCGCATGAGCCCCGAGGTGGCGTCGGATGCGGACCATGCGACCTCCACGCGCGAATCGACGCTGGTGGTCGGCACGGACAAGGCGGTGATCACCGGAGGCGACGTGTCCACGCGGACAGCGAGGTAGCGCAGGGGCTCGCTGAGCCCTGTGGAATCCGTCGCCTGGAATTGGATGGAGTGCTCGCCGTCCGAGAGCGTGAATGGACCGGCGTACGCCGCCCACGCGCTGCCGTCGACACGATACGCGATCGTCGTACCCGCTCCGGTCGTGTCGAGCTGGATCCTGACATCCGAGGTGTACCATCCGTTCGCACCCGCGGTTCCCTCCAGTGTGACGGACGTCGTGGGAGGAACCCCGCCAACCCAGAGCACAGTGCTTCGGATGGCCTCGGCATTTCCCGCGCGATCCACGGAGTAGTACTCCAGCGTATGCGAGCCGCTGTAGGGAATCGAGCCGGCGTAGGTCAACCAGTTACCCGCGTCGATCCGGTAGAACGTCGCGGCGATGCCGCTTCCCGCATCGGCCCCGCTCAACGTGACGACGGCTCCGTCCGGATATCGCGCGCCAAGAGCGGGTGGGACGCCGTCGACGAGGAGGGTAGTAGCAGGCGGGACCGTATCGACGCGGATCGACCGGGTCGAGAGATCCACGTTTCCCGCGTGGTCGATGGACCTTACACTCAGGTTGTAATCGCCGTCTCCGAACCGAATGACCGAGGAGTAAGGCTGCCACGAGCCCCCATCGACCTGATACTCGATGGAAGCGAGTCCGCTCGTTGCATCGGACGCATTCAATGTGACGTTGACAGGAGAGACATACCACCCCGCGAGTCCTGCTGTTCCCGCGACGTCGATTTGCGTCGTCGGCGGCCTCGTATCGACCCAAACGGTCAGATTGTGAACCGGTTCCTCGTTTCCCGCTTCGTCTCGTGCGAAGTAATCGAGCGTGTGCGACCCCTGCTCGTCAATCGGGATCCGGCCGGTGTAGGAACGCCACGAGCCTCTATCGACCCGATACAGGATCTCCGCCACGCCGCTCCGATCGTCCGTCGCCATCAGGGTGACGAACACCGGAGACACGAACCAAGTGTGTTCACCGAGAGTCCCACTGAGGTTGGCCACCGTCACGGGGGCCGTGCTGTCCACGATCACGGGACGCGTCTCTTCCGCGACGAGCCCTCCGGTGTCCCGCACCGCAAGCAAGATCGTGAAGTTCCCTTCGCGCCCGTACGAATGGGACGCGATCTTGTCCGTCGACCAGTTTGTGTCCCACACTCCGTCGGACTCCCAATCCCACCGGACTGCGAGTTGCCCAGATGCGTCCTGTCGGTCGGTTGATGTTGATGCATCGACGATGAATGTGCCGTTTCCGCCAGTCATTGCGGGCGTGACGTTGAAAGATGCAAGTGGAGGCGTGTTCGTTTCGAACGGCTGCATCAGAGGATATCCGTCCTGGGACCCGGAGCCCACGACGTAAGGCGTGTCGCCGATGGAGTCCGGACTCGGGCAGATGTCTTGGTTCGGCCCGCTGCACCTGTCGACCCCGGCGTAGTCGGACCAGTAGTTACCGCCGCTCGGATACCCGTCATCCCAGGCAAGTGAATTCGCGGATGACACCGTAGCTTGGATTGAGTTGTTCACGAAGTCGTTGTGGTATATCCGGTTAGAATTCCCGTAGAAGACTGAGACGCCGTAGGCGTTGGATTCGATCCAGTTCCCCCAGATCTTGACGCGCGGACCGGAATACAGGAATATGCCGTTAGCCCCGTTGCCCGCGACTTGATTCCCCGTAAATTCGCCATCCGGACTCCCTATGTCGATCCCGTCGTACACGCTCCGGAGGACTCTGTTTCCTTCCGCGTGGAGGTACGGGGACCCGTCAATGGCGATACCCGCCCAATGGCTGTCCACGACCTCGTTCGTCCACAACCCAACGTTCTGACACAGGGAGACCTCGATGCCGTACCCATTTGACTCCAAGACATTTTCGACCAAGTCGACGTGATCGACCGCTGTGAGAGCGATGCCCGCCGCATTGAAGGAGACATTGCTCCGAGCTACGGTCACGTTGGATGCTTTCCATATCCAAACGCCCGCGAAATCATTCCCCGAGACCGTGCTGGCCGTAATCGTGAGACCGTCCACGAAGTCCGTCTGGATCCCGAGATTCGCATCCGTAACCGTGAGGTTCGCAATGCGGACGTTCGTGCAATTGACAACGATGAGTTGGCCCACCGAGGCCCCGTCGACGGTCGCACCGTTGCAATCTTTGTAGTAAGCCAGAGGACGGCCGTTTACGAGGTTGTCCGCGGAAATAACATGGGAGTTAAAATGCTCGAGTGAATCCTGTTGAGACAAGTCCCCCTGTAGGTATACGCCGTCATCGATGAACGTGTTCGACGAGATAATCAAGTGCTCATCCCAAAACATCCCGATTCCATTCCCCCCGTTCATCTCGATCTGGTTTCCGCGAAAGGCCACATCGAGCGAATTGTAGATCAAGACGCCTTCGTGGGCGTTCCTTGCAATACGGTTCTGCCGAACTGTACCGTTGAAAACCCCACCAATCTCGATCCCGAGTGCGTTGCCCTCAACTAGGTTTCGCTCGAGCACGACTCGGCTGTCCTGGTAGAGGCGAATTCCCTGATTTCCGTTTGAAGAGAAGTTGTTATCCCGGAAAGTGACGTCCGTGTCGGAAAAGGTGTAGACGCCTGCGTCTCCACTGCCGCCAATCGTGTTCCCCGACACAGTCACGTTAACGAGGTAGTCGAACCGGAGGCCCCACTGATTGCTCGCCAGAACCGTGTTATTTGACACGGAAACGTTCAGGCCGCCAGCTGTGATTTCAATGCTGGAGTAATGCGCAGCAAATGTGTTCTCATTCACTCCTACATCCGAACACTCATAGCAGAAGAGGCCGTACCGGTTCCTGGAGAACGTGTTGTTCGTGACCGCAATCCCGACGATATTGTAAGCGCTGATCCCGAAATCGTCGTCAGAGAGGTTGCTTGAAGAAACCCGCACATTACTCGAAGAGGTCGCGGAAACGCCCAAGCCCGTATCAGGACCCAGCTGGGACGTAGACACCGCGATGTCGGAGGAGCTATCCAGCCACAGACCCGCGTAGGTCTGGGACACGGTTGCGTCTTCAACACTTCCGTGAGCGACGTTCGAAAACGCAATTCCGCGATAGTAGTTAGTGTAAAACCCACCACCGTGGATGTACGACTGCCGGATCACGAAGTACGCAGTCGTGTTTCGGATCGCGATGCCGTCCGAGGCGGAGGCGTTGATGTCCCATCCCGAGATTACGTACGGATCCTTCGCAGTGCCCCGCCCGCTGATGACACCGTTCCCCGGAGTCGAGAAGGCGCCGTCCCCATCGATCACAATGGGTGCGTGAGATGAATACACAGCAGAGACAGCGCGGACCACAGGCGAAGACGGGACGAGGAACGTGGTCCCGAGCAGGATCGCCACAATCGCGGCGAGCACGGCCGGCCGCATCCTCACACCCTCAGTCGCACGGAGGTTTGCTAGCTGCGTGGATCTCCGCGAATCCGACCGGAGTCGCGGCCGCGATGGTTCCCGCGAGCGCGCGCCATTGACCGGCGTGGTCTGCAACAAGAACATACGCAGCGTTGCAAACGCTCGGTGCATTCCCTCCCCGCCACCTTGGGAATTTGAAGATTGGACCTAGCGACAATAAAGGTATGCATGGTAGGGACCCGAGGACGAGAGCCCGGACGGGTCCCGACATCTCTCGAAGGTCTCGGGCGAAAAATTGAAAGAAGAGTTCGCCTTCCGCGTGCCGCTCATCCCGCGAGCGAAAGCGCGGGATTTCTTCTCGGCCATGCAAATCGCTCGAAGAGGAGGTCGCATCTTATGTGTTCGCGCGGGCTCCCATCGCGGCCTGGTTAATCCGGTCGATAGAACAAACGATATGGTCGGGCGCCTCTCCCGCCTCGGTGGCCGTCCTCCCTCCGAAATCGCGCATCGAATGTGTGTCCGACCTCATCTTCGGCCTCGCCCTTTCCATCGGGGCCCTCGCGCTGATCGCCCAACCTTGGTCTCGGCCGCCGATCTGCTGAGTTGCCTGCCACAGTGGTGCCAACGCTTAAGGCCATTCGGATTGATAACGTCGTCATGGGGGGAGACCGCGTCCACCTCTTAGCCGTCGCCCTCCTGTCGCTTCTCCTAGGCATGGCCCTCCCAGCGCCGGTCCGAGGTGAACCGGGCTCGCCCCCTTTCCAATTGGCCTCCAATAGTGAGACCGCGTCTGAGGTCCAGGCCTCGGTGACCGATTTTTCATCCCTCACAAGTTCTCCCGCTCGACTTGCGACGTTGAACGGCTCATCTGGCGGCATTACCCCGACCCCCGGGGCTTCAATATCCAATGTGCTCGTAGTGGACTCCGGCTACTTTGGCGGTCAGGGCTGGGACCTCGGCGATGACCTCTTTCACACAACCGCAGATACGACGAACTTTACCCCTCCTGACGATCCCGACTTTCCTGAAATCGCCTCGTTGCTGACGGACGGTTTGAACGAATCTGTGGAGCTGAACAACTGGAATCCAAGCGGTGGTGGGAGCAGTTACGGTGGTCCGGAGAGTTACTGGCTCGACCGGAACCCGGATCTCATCGGGATGGACGTTGACTTCATTCGTTTGGTAATTCATGATTTCACTTATTCTCCGGTTAGCGACGGCACCCAGTTCTCCGAGAACTACACGTGGGAGATCTGGGGTCATCCCATTTTCATCGTGTTTTATCCTCCGACGGATGCGAACGGGACATATCTGATTGACCGACGGTACACGAATGTCAACGTGAGCTTAGCCGAGACCGGTACGGCCATCCTAGAGTGGAACGGCGCCAACCGCAGCCTGAACGGGAGCGGAACGAACTGGCGGTTGAATATGAGTGGACTCGCGAACGGCGTATACACATACCGGGTGTGGGCCACGAATTCCACCGGGGCGGTCTTCGCTTCCCCGATCCGCCGGCTCACGGTTGGCGTTGGGATCTGGTCGCTCCGGCACGCCACCACCGGCTTCTTTCCTTCCATCGCGTACGATTCAAACGGCTCACTTCGAATTTGCTTCGACGGTGCTGGGATCGGAGGGATGTACGGGCTCATCTATGGGAGCTTCGACTCGAGTGGTTGGCGATTCACGCAGGTAGACGCCTCTTCGGCATATGCGGGGCAATCTTGCTCCGTCGCACTCGACCGAGAGGGGCGACCTCACATCAGCTACATCTGGGGACCGGATTACAACGATAATTTCTATGTACGGCACGCCTCCTTCGATGGCACCTCGTGGAATCTCGAAACGATCGACCATGGCTACTACACGTACACAGCAATCGCACTCGACCCGGTAAGTGACCTCCCGAGAATCGCGTACTCGCCCTACTCCGGCGGACTGCGGCTGGCCACATTCAACGGCAGCGATTGGACCATCCAGGTGGTCGATCCGTCCGCCGATGGCGCAACGGTATCCCTCGACATCGATCCCAACGGCAATCCGGGAATCGCGTATGCCGATTGGCAAGGCGACGCCGTTCGGTACGCTCGATGGACCGGTTCCGAATGGAACATTTCCGTCGTTGACCACCGAGCGTTTGGGCCCTCCCTGAAGCTAGACGAGATGGGAAGTCCTCACATCGCTTATCTCACGCGGAACGGCGTGATGTATGCCTCGCGCAACGGCGCGACCTGGTCCAACGAGACCGTCGACGTCAAGACATTTTACTCGGTGGCCCTCGTGCTCGATGCTCAAGACGCTCCGAGTATCGCGTACGGCGGGTGGTGGGGAGGGGACTTGCGCTATGCCGCGAAGAACGGGACCTGGACGACCCAGATCGTCTCCCGCAACTACGGCGGAAACGGCGTCGTGATGGCCCTTGGCCCTGGGGGGACCCCGGGAATCGTTTTCCAATCGAGCCTAGCCAACGGCGACTTGGTCTATGCGAGCACCGGGCCGGACACGATCCCGCCTTCCACAGGGATTCAAATGACCGGGACCTTGGGGAACGGCGGCTGGTTCCGGTCGTCGGTTCGAATCACTCTTGTCCCGACGGATGACGTGTCCGTCCGGAATACAACCTATCGAATCGATGGCGGTCCCTGGCGAGTCTATTCCGCGCCTTTCGACGTGACGGAGGATGGAAACCACACCGTCGAGTATTACTCAACGGATGATGCGGGCAATTCGGAGACGATAAGGACCGCGTCGTTACGAATCGATTCGCTTGCTCCAGCAGTCAGCCCTGAAACGACGGGGGTCGTGGGCCGAGACGGCTGGTATCGGTCCTCGGTGAACGTCACCCTTCAAGCGAACGACGCGCAGAGTGGCGTGGCCTACATCGAATATCAAGTCGACCGAGGGCCCTGGATTCTCTACTCTGGCCGATTTGCTGTCTCGGGCGACGGGTGGCACTCAGTTCAGTACCTCGCGGTCGATGGTGCCGGAAACATTGCCGGCCCGGCGACCATCGTATTGAAAATCGATTCGACCCCTCCGTCGACCTCGAGCTCAGCGTCAGGAACCATTGGCGGCTCCGGCTGGTATACGACCTCGGCATCGGTGTCCCTCTCCGCCACGGATACTGTCATCGGTGCCCTTTCCATTACCGACTCGCTCGATGGCGGCCCATGGGAGAATTATTCTCACCCGGTCATCATTGAGGAAGGCCGCCATGTCTTTTCCTACCGGGCCGAAGACATGGCTGGCAACGTCGAGGCGCCGCACTCCGTCGCAATCGATGTCGACACCACTCCCCCTACGGCAACGATTACCTCCCCGTCAGTGCAGGCGATCGTCGCCTCGAACGACCTCGATGTGACATGGACCGCGACCGACGCGACGTCTGGGATCGATCACTTCGAATTGACTCTAGACGGAGGGGTCTCGCGCGATGTCGACGCCGCCGCTCGGAGCTACACTTTTTCGGGGGTCAGCGACGGTTCGCACACGGTTGAGCTGAGAGCCGTCGACGTCGCAGGCAACGCGGCGGCGACGGCCCGGGTCCTGAGCGTGGACTCAACGAACCCGGTCCTGTCGATCATCTCTCCGGGAGGCGGGACGGTCTTCACAGCATCCTCGGTGGAGGTCACTTGGACGGCATCGGACGCGACCTCGGGCCTCGATCACATCACCATCAGCCTCGATGGCGGGGCGGGGGCCGACTTCCCGGCGGCGACGTCATCCCTCACCTTTTCGAACCTCCGCGATGGAACCCACACCATCCGCGTTCAGGCCGTGGACCGCGCGGGGAACGTCGCGACGAGTTCGGTGACGTTCCGAGTCGATACGGGAATCCTCAGTCCTTCCGGCCCCTACGGCAGCTCATTGCTCGTCGGTGTCGACCTCGCAATCCTCGCCGCAATTGGGATTGTCGCCATTCTAGTTCTCCGTCGGCGCGGCACAAGTCCTCCGAGGGAAGGGACATGACAGAGCGGCGTGCGAAGGGAAACTCTCCTCCTTCGCATCCACTATAAGGACCTGGACGATGCCGGAATTCCTTGCCGACTCGGGTCACGAGTTCTTCGGTGGTTTCGACCTGGATCGGGTCCTCCGGGCCAAGAGAACACCGGCAGCGGTGACCGCACCGATTCCGATGCCCGCGACCGCGGGGATGAGCCATGGTTCGAAGGTGCCGGGCTGGGACGACCGGGCCAATACGATCTGGCCGAGATCGGATGTCTGCCACGCGATGACCTTGACCGAAACCTCCTGCGTCACGAACCCGGGTGCCGTCACTCGCACGATGTATGAGCCAGCAGGGACTCCGTCGAATTCAAACGAGCCGTCCGAGGCCGAACGAGTTTGAGCCGTGGCGGTGCTCCCGGCAAAGAGACCCACGGACATATTCCCGATTGGGGCGCCCGATTCGTCGCGGATCCGACCGAGAACCACGCCTGACCCCGATGACAAGGCTGTGAGCGGGATGTCCCCGAGTCCAAGCGTCTCGTCCTCGCTGAGGCCGACGGCGAGGGTTCTGGATGCATACCCCGCAGCCGAAACGTAGATCTCGTACGTGCCCGCGCCAAGCGCAGGGAATGTAAAGACCCCGTCAGAGCCCGTCGTCACGTTCGCGACTTCGACTCCGCCGAGGGCCGCTGCGACGTGTGCCCCGGTGAGCGGCGCACCGAGGGCGCCGAGGACGCGACCGGAGATCTGTCCTCGGGGAGGCGTCGGGCTTGTCGGATGGACGGTCAGGACGGCGTCGGAGGGGAACGTGCGATTCTCCGTTACCACAATGCGGACGTCTCGAGTCCCTACCCCGGACACGACCACGCCGCTTGCGGTGGCCACGTTCGTGACGTTCCACCCTGGCGGCACCCGGACTCGGGCGGACGGCGTGTAGTACGGATTCCCTCCCGTAAGGTTGACGACGACGGTGTGGGAACTCGACTCCACTCCGGGGAGCGCGAGAGACCATGGAGTGGCCAAAGTGATTGGGTCCCCACTCTCCACGGGGCCTTCTCCGATGCCTACGTCGGGCCCGTTGCGGCTCACCGGAATCGTGGCGTTGTCGGAGCGCAGGTTCACGGCTAGTCCTGCGCCAAGCCAGAGAAATTGGAAGGCATTCTGGATCTCGTCCGAGGTCAGCGTTCCATCGGGATCATAAGTGAGGTCCGCATTAAAGCGGGTGAATGGGTTGCCGACCACACTCCGGTTCAGCCACGCGTGCCCGGAGAACCAATCGAGGAGATCGACGTCTAGGAAGTCACCGAGGTATGCTCGAGGCCGGCTGACGTTCAGAAGGACATTTGCCGGAAGCGGTGACGGTAGCCGTCCAATCCAGCTGTATGCTGCGTACGAACCTTGGATCACTGCGGCCCCCACGTAGCTGAGGTCCGGGATCGTCGCCGTCGCGTGGCCCTGGGAGTCGAGGCGGAGGTCCAAGATAAGGGCGTTCGAGTAGTTGACGAGACGAAGATAACCGCAGCAGATGTTGGTCGGCGGCGGGTTTGCCGCGAAGGTTACGGTTTTCATCGGCGTAATCTGGAAAGTCGACGGATCGAGACCCATGTACGGGATTCGGAGCGTGAGCACGTCGAGCGTGCTGAACCCCCATGGCAGGGACGTCGAAAAATAGAGGGACGCGTTGGCTCCGAGCTCCCGCAGAAGGATCCCACTGAACGAGAAATCAACATCGACATCGCCTGCCGCGAGGTATCTTTGCCTTTCGGAGTACACGGCCACGTAGCTAGACGCGTTGTACACCGCCGCGGTAAACGTGTACGGACCGGGCTGGAAGATTCGGAGAGGGACCGTAGCCAAGAGCTGGTTCGCGAGCCCATCCCCGTCGTTATCCACCATTCGATAGGTTATGGGACCGCGCAATTCAAGCGGCGGTGAGAACTGGTCGTACGTGAAAGTTGCGTTCGCACTCGTTGACTGAAGGAAGTACGGTCCCGTGCGGAGCGAGGCAGAAAGCAAGTATGTGCCGTTCGACCGCGCCGCACGGATCAGCCAGCCCGGGAACGAGGCTTCAACGGATATCTGGCCTGGATCGGCCACGACCGAGATATCGTCCTCAAGGTAGCAGAGGTAGCCACAATAGCCCAACGAGGCGGCGAACTGGATGTACAGGGTTGCTCCGCGTTTCACCAGGACCGTCCCGTTTATCCGCAACTCATCGAACAAGCCGTCGCCATTGTGGTCCGGGGTCGTGACGCGCAGTCCGTTCACCCAGTCCGCGTAAGGGTTGTCGAACTCGGAGTTCGCGTAGCTGTGGGTGACGCCTGATGCCTGAATGTAATACACCGTCACGTCTTCGGCGATGCTGAGGTCCAGGATTGTATTTTGTCCGCGCGGGGAATTCAGAAGCAGCAGAGCATCGAAGTCCAAGGACGTGTTGTGATCGACGGGAGACAGCTCGACACGGCGCGACGCCGTAATGTCGCAGCCGATGCAATACGGGTCGCTGAGCCGGCCGTAGATGCCGTACAGCCCTGCTACGGTCACGGCCACCGGGATTTCAATTCGCAGCACATCGAACAGGCCGTTCCCATCGAAATCGACCCCGTGGTCCGTCAGATTGCCCTGGAAGAGGATGGGTTTGTGGTAGAACTGCGTCGAAAGATACGCAGCGGTATCGAAGCTTTCCCGCTGCAACACGTCGAAGTAGTCCTGTGCGAGCTGGATCTCTATCGTATACGGACCGTTGACTCCATATGTTCGGATTGAGTCCCCCGAAAATCGCAAGAGGAACTGCCAGACCCCGGCTGCCCAGTGGCTTCGGTTGTAGGCATACCCCACGATAAAGGAACTGCCTCTCTCGCTCAGGGTGGCGCTCAGCGTGTAGTTGTCCGGCTGCTTGACATTGAGCACCCCGCGGACTACGAGATAGTTGTAGAGGCCGTCCCCATTCGCGTCGACCGGCGTTTCGGAGAGTCCGCCCTGCAGTTCGACGAGGAACTCGAAGGTGGTCCAGTCGTAAGCTGCTGTCCGATACGATCGACCCGCCGAGAAACTGGTGTCCGGGTCATACATTCCGAGACTGACGTTGTATGGGCCGTCCGATCTAGAGAGCCGAATCCGCCATCCGGGGAGGGCCATTTCGATGAGGTACGTTCCGGGAGCGAGACTCCGGTCCGTGGTGTTGCCGGCCTGTGTGTTGTTCACGAACAGAGAGGCGCTCAACCAGAAGCGCCCGGACACGTTCACAATGAAGGGGACGCGCAGGACCAAGGAATCGAACAAGCCATCGCCGTCGGTATCCGTCCGGAACTCCGCGGTCGGATTCCCCACATATCCTTCGTCGAGAGTTGTGCGAGGCAAATTTGGGGACGCACGTCCGACGGCGGAGCGATTGCCCGGAACGATGGAGATGGCAAGGATGAGGACGAGAAGCCCTGCAGAGGCTCGGCGCCTCGAGATCATTTCTCCTCCAAATCCTCGGAGGTGAATAGGGCTGCTTCGACACTTCTCGAAGACCTCTCCAGTCGGTGCCCCTCTAAAAGGAGCACTCCGACCGTGGGGAGGAGGCAGACGACCGAACAAATGTGAACGCGGCCGCGGCCCCTTTCCAGACGCTCCCCCGAGAAGACACTTCGCGTCGCTATAGATAACCGTTGCGGTCTTCGGGTCGACCTGCCGCGAGCCGGCGGCGGACGCCGAAATCAGGACGAGACGATCCTCGGCGCTCTTGCTCATGAAATGATTCGGACAAAGAGGACAGGTGAGTACAACGAATGCCCTCGCGGTGGTCTTGATGCGACGGGAGGGGACGCTAGAAGACTACTTCTTGGACCGTGACTACGACCGCGTTCGAGAGGTCCGTCGACTTGTCCAATACGCCCTCTTCAAGGCGACGACAGCAATTGGACGATGTAGATTCGATCGCCCTCTGGCCCGGCCGCATAGACGATTCGCTCCGCGTCTAGGAAGCGATGGAGGACCTCGGGCGCCAGAACGATGTTCGGGGCCGGATGCACCTGCCCCCCCGCACGAGTCCACCGCTCTAGAACCAGCGCGAAATCGAATCCGGCGACGCTCTCGTTGTCCCTCAGTTTCAGCGGGAGGGACGCATCCGTCGTGTAGCCGAACCACATCGCCCCGACATCCGCCAGACGTTGGTCGGTTGTGACGTTTCGCGCACCGTACATTGCGAGCAGCGCGAGCGCCCGGAACTCTTGCGGCGTCGTGACGTTCTCGACGCCGAAGACCGCGGGTGTGTCCCACGCCATGGGCGTCGTCGCGAGGAGCGCCGCGAGGAACCCGGCGACGAGGACGGCCTTCGCCGGTCTCCATGGACCCAGCCATCTCCACGCCGCCACGAACGCCACCCCAATCAGGACCGCGAAGGCATAATCGAGGAAGTCGACAGAGCGGTAGACGATCAGGAGGCTCTCCGGATCCAACCCGCGGAGCAATCCGAAGAGGATGAGGGCCACGGGAGCGACGAGCATCGAGACCACCAGATCGTTCGCTCGATTCGTCGTGCGACGGACGAGCTGATAGCCCGCGAGCGCGAACGCGGCGAGGACGCCAATCGCCGGAAGCATTTGCAAGAGGCCGAACTGGGTGCCGACCGCTCCCGCGAAGAGGCCGTCCCGCGCATTGCCCAGCACCACGAGCACGCCGATCGCGGGCACGAGGATCCCGCGGGCCAGCGGGGACACGAATCGCTGTCCCACCCGAAGGTTCGCGGGTCGGCCCATCGGCGCGAGGAGCGCGGTCAACAGGATGACGATTCCCAGGAAGAGGACGAGCGCGTCCGCGGCGAGGAGGTCGGCGAGGAATGGAAGGTTGACCGCGGAATAGTAGGCCCACGGGAGGACTGCGAGCGCGGGCCCCGTGGCGACATCCAAGACGAAAGGTCCCGCTCGGAATCTCCCGCGAGTGATCGCCCGGCGCTGATCCAGGACGACCAGGGCGGAGATCATGCCGAGCGTCAGCAGGGTGGTCAGCGGGTGGAGGAACCCCAGAAGTACCACGAGGACGACCGAGAGTGCGCGCTTCCGCGGATCGCGCCGTTCCAGGAACATCAGGACCGCGACCGGGAAGATCAGCAGCCCGATCGACTCTTTCGAGACCGAGCTCGTCAGCAGGAGGAAACTCCCGAAGAACGTGATGAACAAGGCCGCGATGAGGCCTCCCAAGCGCCGGCCGGTCGCCTTCAAGCCAAACAGATACGTGGGGATGACGGAGAGCGCCGCGAGGAGCGGCATCACGAGTTGAACGTGGCCGAGGGGCGAGAGCCCGCCGAGGGAGGCGACGGCCGACCAAAGGAAGGAGAATCCCGGGAGCTTCTGGTTGTAACTGTTCACATTGGAAGAGTCGATCCGCCACGCGCCGCCCGCGCCGATGTCCCTCGAGATCCGTGCGAGGGCGAACCCATCGATGCCGAACGGGAGCGGACTGAAGAGGAGCGGCACGAGCCGCGTCGCAAACGCCACGCACACGAGCGTCGCGAGGATCGCTCCATCAATCTTCAGCCGCGCAGGATCGCCTCCAGGGATTGCGGCGATGCGACCGCGGGTGTTTCGCGAATCGACTCGACCGGCCGGCTTGCCATCGCATTTCGGAGGAGCAGCAAACCGGAGAGCATCGAAATCGCTACGACCGCTAGGACGATGAGCGCGAAGGTTACGAGGTCAAACGAGACGAGGACTTCGTGGCCGAAGATGACCAGCCTCGCGTTCGGTTGCAGGGACGTCTCCGCGAGGAAACCAAGGCCCGCGCCGAGGATCGCGGCTCCCGCGGCGAAAGGCAGCGATTCGGCGAGGAGCCGACGCCGCATCCAGCGATTGCTAGCTCCGATCGCCCGGAGCACGCCGACGGCGGGAATCCGATCCGCAAAGGCCCGCGCTTGGACGGCGTGGATTCCGAACGCGACGAGAATCCCGAGGAGCGCGGCGATGCCGTACGCGACGACGCCTACGGAGTTCGTTGCCTCCGCCACCGCCGACGCGAGGTAGTCCCGCGGCGTTCCGCCGATCCCGGTCCGGAGGATGATATTCGAAATCCGCTCGTCGGTCGGCGGATCGCTCGCGATGTCTGCACGCGGCAGGTCCGGACCGCTCACGTGCACGCTCGACCCGAATCCCCGGAGGAAATTGAGGAGCGCGGTGGGATCGGTCGTCCGGATCCGGATCGAATGAAACCCGGTGGCACCCAGGCCGGAGAGCAATCGGCCGATCGCGAAGTCGACCAACAGCTCATCGTTCGCCGACGTGGCGGTCCGGTAGATCCCTGCGATCCGGACGAACGCGATGCGCGGAACCGAGGAGCCGACCAATGTCACCTCGTCCCCGACCGCGAGCCCGAGTCGGCTTACGAGGCCCTCTCCTGCGACCGCGTTCCGATCGCCGACAACTGCGGCTTGCACCCATGCACCGCCCTCGAGGGAGAAAAACCCGGGCGGGTCCGCGGCCCGCACGAGGACCGGCTCCCCACGCACCGTCCCGAGGCTCAGGATCTCCGGGCTCACGACGCTCACCCACGGTTGCCCCGACAGATTCTGCACTAGGCTCTCGTTGACGGAATACGGCCCGCTCCCCTGTGTCACGAGGTATGCGTCTCCCGCGAGGATCCGGGCCGGGACTCCGGGGAGCGCCGTGAGGATCGGCCAAGTGGCCCCAAGGAGGAATGCGCAGACGAGTAATCCCGCGAAGGCCCGCCGCCCGATCAGGATGGCATGGCCCCCTTCGTGCGAGCGAGGACGGCCGCGCGGCGGGACGGAACGAAGCCTCCGAGCACCGCGGCTACGCCGGAGATGAGGAGCGCGAGGCCCACGGCGACCGTCGGCGGTGAGAGGATTACGAGGTTCGGGAGACCGGCGAGGGGCGCGAGCGAGACCACCGCGTGCGCGGCGACGATCCCGAGCGCGGATCCGAGGATCGCTCCGGCGAGGGCGAGGATGACGGCCTGCGCCTCGTAGACGCCGGCCAGCGTGGCGGGCGAGGCGCCCAGACTCCGGAGGGTCGCGATCTCCCGCGCACGGGCATGGACCTCGAGGCTCATCGCCGCGTAGATGAGGAGGCCGATTACCACGGCGATGACGAGCGCGAGGAGGGCGAGCGACGATTGGACCTCCGCGACGCTCCCGCGGACGAACCCGATCGCACCGAGCGTCTCGAGTCGCGTCAGCCGCAGGGACGCGATGACTGCAGGATCCAGCGGTGCGTCGGATAGGATCGCCTGCGCAGGCCCACCCCGCGTTGCGTTCATGGCGATCAAGAGATCCGATGGGACGTAGACCCAGTCGTCCGGAAAGAGCGCCGAGCGTGTCGGCGGCGGGGCGACGATCGGGAGGTCCGTGAGATGCAACCCGAACAGACTCAGGTTCCCCGAACTCGCGACCGGCATCCCGCTCTCGGATTGGATCTGGTCCCGCAATCCGACGTCAAGCGAGACGTTGCGCGGACCGAGCGGGAACCCGGGGGTTCCGACCCCGGCGTGATATGATTCGAGGGCGATGACGAACACGGAGAGCGTGAGACCGTTAATCTCCAGGACGGCGGCATGGGCCCGCATGGCAACGAAGTCGCCGCTCACGTTGGAGAGCGCCACCGGATCGATCGCACTCGCGAGGAGCTCGTTCCCTTGGATGTATACGGCCGGACCGGTCCCGATCCGGTTCGCGACGGACCCGACGCCGTTCGCCAATCCGTCGGCGAGGCTCATCGCCCCGACGAGGACCATGCATGCGAACGCGATCGCCCACGCCGTCGCGCGCGTGCGTCGCGTGAAGCGCGTCGCGAGCCGCAGGATGGGTCTCGACATGCCCGCTGCGGAACCGGTCTCGCACAATAAACGTTCGATGCCTATGGTTGCGGATTGGTCACACTCTGGTCACTTTCTCCATGACCCCCCGGTGCTTTTCAAACCTCAATGAACCGAACAATGCGGGCGGAATCGGGCACAAAGGTCGCGAAGGAGGACGTCTGGGACCAAGTCTCGGCGCTCGTCGGCCGCTTCGGCCAGGCCGCGGAACAATGTGCGGCACGGTTCGATTTCGGCATCTCACCGGAGGTGATTCGCGCTCGCATGGAACCGATTCTGAGCGATGCCCGACGGATCCAGCGGGCGGGATGGGGGGCGTTGCCGAGCGGGCCTGCGTTGCAGGAATGCCTCGCGAGATTACGCGACCTCGCGCCCAAGACGTACCAGAAAACGGTGGCGCGGATCGCGGGCGTGTTCGTCATCCACTCCTATTTCCGATCACGGATGACGCACGAGGCCATCGGCCAGGCCATTTCGACGAGTTCCTTCTACGAGCTAACGCAAGATCTCCTCGATGACCTGCTCGACGGAGGAGGCTGGACGGTCCGCGAAGCCGTCCGACTTTACAACCGATGCCTCCGCCCCTTGACCGATTCCGCAGTCTCGACGAACGGACTCGAGGACGAGCTGGCGAACTTCATGGGACCGGGGCAGGATGGCCTTGAACACGTCCTGGCGGGTGCCACGCGAGCACTGCGAGGACTCCTTGCTTCGAGCGATGAGCGGATCCGCGGGCTCGTGCACGAAGGACACGAGGCCCTTGCCCGTGCGCAGGCGGCCACAATCCACTTCCGACGCGAGGGACTCGACATCCCCGCGGTCACGAACATCGCGGCGAGCCTGACGTCCCCGGACCCTTCCCTGGCTTGGCTCGACCGGCTCGCCATCTGCGCGTCATGGCCCTCAAACATCGCCCTGTTCGACGCGGGATTTACATCGGCCGCGGTGCCGCAACGAGAACTGGCCGCCCATGCCCGCGCCTGGCTCTCCTTTAACGAGGCCGTGACGTTCCTGGAACACTTCGCGGGAGCCGCGGCCGACCTTCACGAGGGAGTGTTCAACGTCGCATGCCTCTACGCAAACCTCCCGGCGACGATCCTCGAAGAGGACTCGTTCGGAGGATTCACGTCGCGACAACGTCAATCGATCTTCGAGAAAGCGACCGGGTGCCTCGTCCGCGCTGTGCGCGAAGGAGTCGCGGGAGGTGGACCTCCCGAGGAATACGCACTCTTGGCCGTGATGATCCCGACCATCATCTTCGCCATGTGCAAGACGCCGCCGGACCAGGCGGCCTCGTTCTTTGCGATCCTCGCTCCCGCACTCCGGGCCACGATGGGGACAGGGCATGTCATGTCGGAGGTTGCCATCCCCGCGTGAGCGGGACTACCAAGTGACGTGGTATTCGCAACAGGGGTCACCCGCTCGAACGCACCGGACCTTCCGCACCTGGCCATCGATGCCTCGCCAGTGAAGGATGCCCTCGTAGATCCCGTGGAACATGGCGCACATCGCGGGCGTCGGCATCCAGTCGAAGTGACGGAGGTCGGCGCTCCTCGGGGTCGTCTCGACCTCGAGACGACCGAAGTTCCACTCCTTCGCATAGACGACGGGGGCCCTCTCGGACAAGGCGCGCAAGGACATCCGGCGGGCGAGCTCCCCTCGAATCGTCGGGAAGGAAGGGGCCGTCGTGGCGAACACCGCGCGGATGAACG
>Ga0209237_1000716_pt1 | contig 19027 bp, 15 predicted proteins | sample GraSoi013_1_40cm_2_FD_185820 | JGI IMG/M metagenome (GOLD analysis project Ga0209237, IMG submission 185820) | Grasslands soil microbial communities from the Angelo Coastal Reserve, California, USA - Sample 10_02_2013_1_40cm (SPAdes) (version 2) | ecosystem: Environmental > Terrestrial > Soil >... | reverse complement strand
ACCAGCCACTCGAGCGCCCCCCACAGCAGCACCGGTCCGACGGTCACAGCCAGAACGAGCAGCATCAGGTCAGCAGCCATCGCGGTCTCCGTTCTCACCACGAGAGGCGACACCCTCGTCTCGCAACGCCGGTTCCGCCACGATGCCTTGCTTCTCTTCTGGCGTGATGAGCCCGCACTGAACGATTTTGTAGAGCAGCGCCTTGTAGCTGATCCGAAGGAGGCGGGCCGCCTTGGTGCGATTCCAGTGCACGCGGTCGAGGACTTCTTTGATCGCCATGCGCTCGGCATCGCGAGCAGCCTGGCGCGCGATGTCCTTGAGACTGATCATCTGTGCGGGCTTGATAGTCGCAGTCACCGGCGCGGTGGCCATGGCCGGCGGCGGGCTGCCGAAGCTGGCGGCGATATCCTGATGAACGGTGCGCGGGGTGCCCAGCACGACGACGCGCTTCACGGCGTTCTCGAGCTCGCGGATGTTGCCGGGCCAGTGATACTCGATGAAGACGCGCATGGTGTCGGCCGGGACCTCGATCTTGCTGCCGTACTGGGAGTTGAACCTGGTCAGGAAATGATCGACGAGCACCGGGATCTCTTCGCGCCGCTCCCGCAGCGGCGGGATGCGGATCTCGATGACGTTCAGGCGGTAGTAGAGGTCTTCACGGAACTGATGCGCCCGCATGGCCGTCTCGAGGTCGCGATTGGTGGAGGCGATGAGCCGCACGTCGGTGCCGATGATCTTCTCGCCGCCGACGCGGGAGAACTCGCCGTCCTGGAGCACGTGCAGGAGCTTGGCCTGGAGCCGCAGCGGCATCTCCCCGATCTCGTCGAGAAGGAGCGTGCCCTGATCGGCGGCCTCGAACTTCCCCGGCTTCTGCCGATACGCGCCCGTGAATGCGCCCTTCTCGTGACCGAACAGCTCAGACTCGAGCAGCTCACCGGGAAGCGCGGCGCAGTTCACCTTCAAGAACTGGCGATGGGCGCGAGGCGACGCCTTGTGGATCGCCCGGGCCACCACTTCCTTGCCGACTCCACTCTCACCCCGCAGCAACAGCGTGGTGTTGGTGGCAGCCACCTTCGCGATCAGATCCCGGATCGGCTGCATCTTGGCGCTGCTGCACAGGTCCAGGCCCTCACTCATGTACAACCCCCCGAGGAAGATGAAGTCGCATACGTATGAACGCAAGTGCACGGACAGTGCCATTCGTTTCCTTATTACGGCACGCAATCATTACAAGTATTTGTCGTGGTTGGCCGTCCCGAGAGCTTTGTAACTTTGTAAGAAGTTCAAGCCCAGTCGTAGTCAACTTTACAAAGGAGGATGTATGAAGATCCTCATCGTGGATGACGAGCCGCAGGTCGCCGAGATCCTCGCCAAGTCCCTCGGCCGCGAAGGTCACCAGGCCACGATCGCCACCTCGGGGGAGCAGGCGCTCTCACTGGTCGGTACCTACGATCCCGACGCGCTGTTCCTCGACGTGTCCATGCCCGGGATGAATGGCCTCGACGTCCTGGCCGAGGTCCGGCGCCGCCGTCCCTCGCTGCCCGTCGTCGTCATCACCGGTCACGCGACGCCCGACGAGGTCGAGCAGGTCAAGAAGATGGGCGCGGTCGACGTGATCGAGAAGCCGGCACCGCTCACGCACTATCAGCTCGCGCTGAAGCGGCTCGATATCCACTGAGCACCGCCGAGGGACCAACGACGCGAAGCGCGGCGGGCAAGCGCTTTCGTCGGCGGGCCGATCTGTGATAGAGAACTGCGCGTGTTCGTCCTTCGCCTGAGCGCTCGGCCTCTGGCGATCGTCGCCGCCGCGGCCGTTCTCGCGGTGGCGTTCCCGACGTTCGGGCAGCTCCTGCGTCCCCCTACCGACCCGCAGAACCTTCAGCAGCCCCGGAAATCGCCGATGACGCTCACGCCCAGCGTCACGGTGAGCGAGGAATTCAACGACAACGTCTTCCTCGACAACACGCGCAAAGAGTGGGACATGATCACGCGCATCACCCCGGGCGTCACCTTCGAGGTCGGCGAGCCGACGTACCGCCTGGCCGCCGGGTACTTTTTCACGGCCGATCTGTACGCCCGTCATCCCGAGCTGAACCAGGCGTTCGACGCTCACAGCTTCATCGGTGACGCTGTCTGGAAGGCTTCGCCACTCCTCACGCTCAACGCCTTCGACACGTTCACGCTGACCACCGACACCAATCTGATGAACCAGGAAAGTGTGGCCACGGGTCGCAACCGCTCGTACAGCAATTACATGGGGGGCGGCGCATCCTATCAGGTCGATCCTCGGACGACGGTGCGCGGCGGCGCGCTCTGGGTCGTCCAGCACTTCCAGAGCGAGGACCTCTTCGATTCGGACACGTACGGCCTCGATCTCGCCGTCGACCGCGCGTTCACGCCTCGGTTCACCGGCACCATCGGGTACGAATACCGGTTTTTCGACATCCAGAACCTCCCCGACACGACCACGCACACGCCGCGCCTGGGCGTGCGGTTTCGGTTCACGGAGACGATCACCGGCACGCTCTCGGCGGGGCCCACGATCGAGACCGGCAGCATCTCGCGGGTCACGCCGGCCGTCATCGCGTCGCTGAGCCAGCGCTACGGGTGGGGCAACATCAGCCTTGATTACACGCGCGCGGTGGGCACCGCCGGCGGCCTCGGCGGCACCGCCGACAACCAGTCGGGCGGCGCGACCGTGCAGCTGACCTCGTTGATGCCGCGGCTGGTCGTGCAGGGGGGCCCACGCTACAACTCGTCGGTGTCGCCCAATCACAGCATCGACGTCCAGGGCTTCACGCTCCCGGTCCAGGCGACCTACCGTCTGCAAACCGGCATCGCGCTCATCGCCGCCTACCAGTTCTTCCATCAGCGCTCGGAGAGCCGCGCCTTGACGCCGGCGGGAACCGCGATCGCGGCCGACGCCGACCAGAACCGAGTGTGGGTCGGCATCCAGTTCGGCTACCCCTTCAAGTTCGAGTAACGCGCCTCTCCGCGTCGCCCCGGCCGTGGCGGTCGCAGTGCACGGCTTTGCGTACGCGCCGGCCGATCCTTCCCGTTTTTTGTCCCCGAATTGCGAACCCCGTTGCGCGCTGACCGACGCCGGCTTGCGCGAAAAACGCACGCGCTGACGCTTCTCTGCGGCCGATTGCAGCCGTTGGCACCTGGCTTGCGCTATCTCGCTTGTGGCTGTTGTTACAAACGCCGACTGACGAATGTCACTCGCACAGCGCTTGGCCTGGCTCGAAGTCGTCTCGACGCTGGCAATCCTCAGCGCCGTGATGCTGACGTCGGTGCCGCCCGAAGGAATCGGCGGCATGGGCGTGACCTCGGCCACCGCGGCGGCCGCCGCCCAGATCCTCCCGCGCTTTTTCATCATCATGGGGATCTGCTTCGTCTGCTTCTACTTCTGCGACCTGTACAACTTCGAGGACCCCCACGACTTCGGTGATCTCTTCGGCCGGCTGTGTCGGGCGCTCGGCTGGAGCGCCCTGCTGCTGGCCACGACGTACGTGGTATTCCCCACCACGATCGTCCGCGGGAACTTCGTGTCGCACGCCTTGATGCTGCTCCTGGTGGCCGTGCTGCTCATCCGCAGCGTCGTGTACTCGATGGCCAAGCGCGCGCCGTTTTCCGAGCGCGTGCTGATCATGGGCGTCGGCACCCTGGCGACGGTGATCGCCGATCAGATTCGCACGCGGCCGGATCTCGCGGTCCGGCTCATCGGCGTCCTCAGCGACGGCGGCACCGCGACGACGTTGTCGGCGCCGCGCCTGGGACGCTACGACGACGTGGCCGACGTCGTCCGTCGCCACCGACCCGATCGCATCATCGTGGCCATGCCCGACCGCCGAAGCCACCTGCCGGTGACGCAGCTCCTGGCGTGCCGCGTGCGCGGGGTGCGCATCGAAGACGGCCCGCAGGTCCTCGAGCGCTTCACGCGCCGGCTCGCCGTGGAGTCGTTGACGCCGAGCGCGCTGATCTTCGGCGACGGCTTCCGCGTCACGCGCGCCCAGCTCCTCGTCAAGCGCGTGATGAGCGTGGCCATCGCGATCGTCGCGCTCGTCTTGACGGCGCCCTTCATGGCGGTGGTGGCGCTCGGCATCACGCTGGAGAGCCGCGGCCCCGTCTTCTTCGTCCAGGAGCGGGTCGGCCTGCACGGCCGCCTCTTCCGTCTCGTCAAGTTCCGCACCATGCGCGTCCTCGACGCGCGCGAGACGGACACCGTCCTGCGCGACAACCGCAGCCGCGTCACGCGGCTGGGCGCCGTGCTCCGGCGCTATCGCCTCGACGAGATCCCGCAGTTCATCAACATCCTGCGCGGCGACATGAGCCTCGTCGGCCCACGGCCGGAGATGGCGGAAAACGTCGCGACGTTCTCGACGGTGATCCCCTACTACAACCTGCGTCACGAGGTGCGGCCGGGGCTCACCGGCTGGGCCCAGGTGCGCGCGGGATACTCGATGAGCGTGGAAGAGGTCACGCGGAAGCTCTGCTACGACCTCTACTACATCAAGCACATGTGCGCGCAGTTCGATCTTCGCATCCTCTTCGACACGGTGAAGTTCGTCCTCAGCGGGAAGCGGCCCGGATGACGAACACCAAACATTTCCACACATTCAGCAGCCGGGCACCCATCACGTGCTCGGCTCTCGCGCCGGCGGTGCCGGCGCGGCGGGAAACGGCGCCACGCAGGTTCGGCACGTCTCTTGCGAACCACCAGGGAAGGTCGTCATGAAGTTTCCCAGCTTCGACCCGTCCGCGACCGTCCCCGCCACTGGCGGTGGGGATCGCCCCGTCCTCGTTGTCGAGAGCGATGCCGATCAGCGGCGGCGCGTGACCGCGCAGCTCGCCAACTGGGGATACGCGCCCGTCGCGGCTGGCTCCGGTGAGGAGGCGATCGAGCTCGTGGCCAACGCGCACTTCGCCTTCTCGCTGGTCGCGATCCGCCTGCCCGGCATGTCGGGCGTCGACTTCCTGCGGCGCGCCCAGGATCTCTGCGACACCGGCCACGTCATCATGGTGGCCGACAACGGCCACAGCTCGCAGATCGTGGAAGCGATCCAGACCGGCGCCGACGATTTCATGCGCCGGCCGTACACCGCCGAGGACCTCGAGAACGCGATCAAGGCCGTGGCGGGCCGGCCCCGGCCGGTGCCGGCGCCGACGGCGGCGGCTCCGGCCGGCGGCGACGAAAACGGCGCGCGGCTCGAACGCGAGCTCGGCCTGCTCGTCAGCCCGCCGATGCGCGAAGTCCAGTCCATCGTCGAGCAGGCGGCCCGCGCCGACGTCACCGTGCTCATCTGCGGCGAGACGGGCGTCGGCAAGGAGCTCATCGCCCACTCGATCCACGCGCACTCGCCCCGGCGCCGCGCGCCGTTCGTGAAGGTCAACTGCGCCGCGGTCCCGCGCGAGCTGCTCGAGAGCGAGCTCTTCGGTCACGAGCGGGGCGCCTTCACCGGCGCCCACCAGCGCAAGCCCGGACGCTTCGAGACCGCCGACGGCGGCACGATCTTCCTCGACGAGATCGGCGAGCTGCACCCGGCGCTCCAGGCCAAGCTGCTCCACGTGCTGCAGGACGGCGAGTTCTCGCGCGTGGGCGGCCGCAACAACATCACGGTGGACGTGCGCGTCATCTGCGCCACCAACCGCGACCTCGCCCGCGAGGTGGCGGCCGGGCGCTTCCGCGAGGACCTCTTCTATCGCCTCAACGTCATCAACATCTTGATTCCGCCGCTGCGCGAGCGGCGCGAGGAGATCCCCGGCCTCGTCCGCTACTTCGTGCAGCGCTACGCGCGCCTCTTCAACTTCCCGGAGCCCGAGATCACCGCCGACGCCATGCAGGCGTTCGTGCAGTACGCGTGGCCCGGCAACATCCGCGAGCTCGAGAACTTCATCAAGCGGATGATCGTGCTCCAGGACCTCGGCCTGCCGCGCACGCTGGTGGCGACGCCGATCACGGCCGCCGCCGCGCCCGAGAGCACCGACCCGTTCGGAGCCACCAAGGGCCTCTCGCTCAAGGAGATCTCGCGGCGCGCGGTGCTGGAAGCCGAGCGCCAGGTGATCCGGCGCGCGCTCGAGCAGTGCCGCTGGAACCGCGTGAAGACCGCCAAGATGCTGAAGATCAGCTACCGCGCGCTGCTCTACAAGATCAAGGACATGGGCCTCAAGCAGGAGTCGGCGGCCTCCTGATCGCCTACATGAAGGAGACACGCATGAAGTGGCTCGCACTCGTTTCCATCGCGCTCGTGATCGCCGCGCCCGGCGCGGCGGGGGCCCAGGGTCGCACGCCGACCCAGATCTCGCCGGCAGCGCCCACCGTCGGCGGACCGTCCGGAATGCCGCCGGCCCCCGCGCCCGGTCGTCCGGCCCGCCCGGCGACGTCCACGTTAGCGGACACGGCGCCCGGCGCGCCGGCAGCCTCGCCGGTCACGTCGGTGCCGTCGGGCACGCCGATCCCCTCGGACTACGTCATTGGTCCCGGCGACGTCCTCCAGATCTCGGTGTGGAAGAACGACACGCTCTCCCGCGTGGTGCCTGTGCGGCCCGACGGCAAGATCTCGATGCCGCTGCTGCACGACGTCAGCGCGGCCGGGCTCACCGCCATGCAGCTCCGGGACAAGATCTCCCGGGCGCTCGCCGAGTTCCTGCCCAATCCCGAGGTCGCCGTGGCCGTCACCGACGTACACAGCATGCGGGTGTCGGTGCTCGGCGAGGTCCAGAAGCCGGGCGTCCTCGAGCTGCGCGGGACCACGACGATCCTCGAGGCGATCGCGATGGCCGGCGGCTTCCGCGACTTCGCGTCCCCCAGCAAGATCACGGTGATCCGCACCGACGCCGGTGGGCAGACGCAGAAGATCCGCTTCAACTACAACCGCGCCGTCTCCAACGGCAGCAGCGACGAGAAGAACCTCGTCCTCAAGCCGGGCGACGTCGTCGTCGTCCCCTGACGGAGCGCCACCATGACGACGTCACCGACCGCGTCCGTTCCCGCCCGTGGCGCTGGCCTCGCCGGCGTGCTCGAGATCGCCCGGCGCCGGCGCGTGCTGGCCATCGTGCCCTTCCTGCTCGTGCTCGCGGCCGCCGCGTCGCTGGCCTTCTTCCTGCCCGGCCTGTGGACGGCGCGGTCGCTCATCATGGTGGACCGCCCTCAGGTGCCGGAGTCGATGGTGAAGTCGACCGTGGTCAGTGACCTCGAAGGCCAGTTGATCAGCATGAGCCAGGAGATCATGAGCCGGCCCCGCCTGGCCGCGATCATCCAGCGCTACAACCTCTACGCGCGCGTGCGGCAGAGCTTCGGCATGGACGAGGCCGTCGAGCGGATGCGCAAGGACATCAAGCTCGAGATCCAGGGAGATCCCGAGCGCCGGCGCGGCCGCGAGCCGCGCACCATGATGTTCTCCGTCGCCTACAGCACCAGCAATCCGCGGATCGCGATGGACGTCACCAATCAGCTGACGGCCCTCTACGTCGAGGAGAACGTCAAGTTCCGCGAAAAGATGACCGCGGGTACCTCCGAGTTCCTGGAGCGGCAGCTCGGCGAGGCACGCGCGAAGCTCCAGCAGCAAGAGCAGCGCATCGCCGCCTACAAAGAGCAGCACATGGGCGAGCTGCCCGAGCAGCGCGAGGCCAACTTCCGCGCGCTCGAGCGCCTGCAGCAGCAGCTCACGATGGCCTACGAGAACAACCGCCGGGCCAGCGAGCGGCGGCAGCTCATCACCCAGAGCCTGGCCGACATCGACCAGTCGGTGGGCCTGGCCACGGCCGGGGGCGGCGTCGCCGGCCCCGACGTGACGCCGCAGGCGGCGGCCGCCGCGCGCCTGAATCTCCTGAAGCAAGAGCTGGTGCAGATGCAGTCCACCTACAACGAGAAGTATCCGGACGTGGTCGCGCTCAAGGAACAGATCCGCGGCCTCGAGGCCAAGATCGCTCAGGACGCCCCGGCGGCCTCGCCGGCGCCGGCGCCGACCCGTCCCAAGGGGGGCCGCGAGCTCAAGGCCGCTCCCCAGAACCCGTACATCGTGAACCTCATGCAGCAGCTCGACCAGGCCACGGTCGAGTCGAAGGCTTCGACCGACGAGATCCGCGGCCTCAACACCCAGATCGCCATGTACCAGCGGCGCATCGAGAACACGCCGCGCCGCGAGCAGGAGCTGTCGCTCATCACCCGCGACTACGAGACCACGCGCGATCTCTTCCGCTCGCTGCTGTCCAAGCGTGAGGAGGCCGGCATCGCGGCCGACCTCGAGGCCAAGAACAAGGGCGAGCGGTTCCGGATCATCGAGGGCGCCGGCATGCCCGAGCGGCCGACCGGGCCCAATCGCCTCCGATTGCTGATGGTCGGGATGGTGCTCGCCCTGGCCGCCGCCGCGGTCGCCGTCGTGCTCGCCGAGCAGGTCGACACCTCGTACCGCACGGTGGACGAAGTGCGGGCCAGCGTGCCGGTCCCGGTGCTCTCGACGATTCCGAAGATCACGACCGAGCGGGATCACCGGCGCACCACGCGCCAGCGACGGTGGACGACCGCGGCCGTCGCCGTCGGGCTGTTCGTGGTGGTTGGCTCGTCGTTCGTCCTCGCTCACAACAACGACGCCCTGGTCGCGCTGCTGACGCCCAGCGACCGGTCGGCAGCCGGGAGATAGATATCGTGTACCTCGAGTTCTACGGGCTCAGCGAGACACCATTCAGTCCCACGCCGGATCCGAAGTTCCTCTTCCAGTCGTCGCGCCACCGCGAGGCGCTGGCCCAGCTCATCTACGGGATCCGCGAGCGCAAGGGCTTCATCGTCCTGACCGGCGAGATCGGCACCGGCAAGACGACGCTGCTGCGCACGCTCCTCGAGCGGCTCGACGACGAGCATCCCGTGGCCTACGTCCACAACTCGTCGCTGCCGTGGGAGGGCATGCTCGAGTACATCCTCCACGACTGGGGCGTGAAGACGATCGGCACCAGCCAGGCCCAGCGCCTGGTCGACCTGAATGAGTTCCTCATCGAACAGCATCGTCTGGGCCGCTCGCCCGTGCTGGTGATCGACGAGGCGCAGAACCTGTCGATCGAGTCGCTGGAGGCAGTGCGGCTGCTCTCGAACTTCGAGACGACCCAGGCCAAGCTGCTGCAGATCCTGCTCGTCGGACAGCCGGAGCTCCGCGACAAGCTGAATGCGTTCGAGCTCCGCCAGCTCAAGCAGCGAATCGCGCTGCGCTGCCACATCAGCCCTCTCGGTCCCGAGGAGGCGCGCCAGTACATCCGGCACCGGCTGCGCGTCGCCGGCGCCACCGACGCCGGCATCTTCACCGACGGGGCCGTGCAACGCATCACCGAGTACAGCCGTGGCATCCCCCGCGTGATCAACACACTCTGCGATCACTGCCTGATCAGTGGCTATGCCGACAGCAAGCGGAGGATCGACGTCCGCATGGTCGAGGACGCCATCGAGTATCTCGAGGATGGCGAGCGGCCGCGCTGGAAGCGCCGCGCCCAGGCCCGGCTCACGCCGAGCCCCCAATGGGTGTGGGCGGCCCGTGGCGGCGTGGCCGCGCTCGTCGTCGCACTGCTCGCCATGATGATCTTCGCCGTCAACAGCGTGGGCTGGCTGCCCTGATAGGGAGGACACCGTGAGCAAGTTCTTCAAGGCCCTCGAGAATGCCGAGCGCGAGCGTCACGCCTCGGACGGAGCGGATGGCGGCGAGACCACTTCCAAGGCGGAAGCGGCGAAGCCCGCCCCGGTCGCAACGCCAGCGCCCGTTGCCAAGCCAGCGCCCGTTGCCAAGCCAGAGCCCGTCGCGACGCCAGCACGCGTCGTAACGCCAGCGCCGGTCGCGGCACCTCTCGCAGCGCCAGCTCCGGTTGCGAAACCGACGCCGGTCCCGGCACCGATCCCGGTTGCGACTCCGGCGCCAGCTCCGAGACCCGCTCCGATGGCGCCGCCCGTCCCCGAGCCGCCGAGGCCTCCAGTCGAGCCGTCGGCGCCGGCGCGGCCTCAGCGCGTCCGTCCCGAACCCGCGACCGCACGCCCGCCGGCGTACGGCGCGCCGGTCGCGCGTGAAATGGGCGGGGTACCCAGCCACCGTCGCGCCTTCACCGGCATTCTCGAGCCCCAGGGCGCCGCCGAGCCCGGCCAGATCGACGATCATCTCGTGAGCCTGCTCGAGCCCACGAGCCTCGCCGCCGAGCAGTACCGGACGGTGCGACTGCACATCGAGACGCTGCACCGGGAGCGTGGGCTCAAGCTGATCGCAATCTCGAGTCCGTCGCGCGGCGACGGCAAGACGCTGTCCGCCATCAATCTGGCCGGAGCCCTCGCCCAGGCGCCCGACGCCAAGGTCGTGCTCGTGGAGGTCGACGTGCGACATCCCGGCGTCGGCCAGTACCTCGGCCTCAGCGCGGCGCGAGGCCTCTCGAGCTTCCTCCTCGATCAGTCGACGGCCGTCGAGTCGATCATCGAGCGTCCGAGCGGCGTGGGCTTCGCGGTCGTCGTGGCCGGTCCCGCGTCGTCGATGCCGTACGAGCTGCTCAAATCGCCACGGCTGACGGCGCTCTTCTCCGCGTTGCGGGAGCGCTTCGACTACGTCGTGGTCGACACGCCGCCGGTCCTGCCCTTCCCCGACGTCGGGATCCTTCGCGACCTCGTCGACGGCTTCCTGCTCGTCGTTCGCGCCAATCGCACGCCCCGAGAGATGGTGCGCGACAGTCTCGCCACCATCGGTCAGCCGCGCGTGCTGGGCGTCGTCTTCAACGACGACGAGCGCACCGCCGTCGAGGTGAACGGCGACGGAGCCGGCTGGAGGAGCTATCTCAAGCCTCTCGGGGGGGCCCGTGCTGCCTGAGACGGTGCCCCCGCTCCTCAACGTCCTCACCGTGGACGTCGAGGAGTACTACCACGGGGTCGAGTTCACGACGGTCATGCGCCGCTCCGAACTGCGCCAGCTTCCCAGTCGCGTCGTGCCGTCGACCGAGGGCCTCCTCGATCTCTGCGACGCCCACGGAGCCCGCGGCACGTTCTTCGTCCTCGGCGTGGTCGCCCAGCGGTATCCGCGCCTCGTGCGCACGATCGTCGAGCGCGGCCACGAGATCGCGTCGCACGGCTGGGACCACACGCTCGTCGACGCCCTCGGCCCCGTGCGGTTCCGCGAGGACGTGCGGCGAAGCAAGCGGACGCTCGAGCAGGCGTCCGGCCAGGCCGTCTGGGGCTACCGCGCGCCGAACTACTCGATCCGTCGCGACACGCCGTGGGCGTTTCCCACGTTGTGGGAGGAAGGGTACGCGTACGACTCCTCGATCCACCCGATCGCTCACGATCGTTACGGATTCCCCGACGCCCCGCGCTTTCCGCACGTGGCCATCACGGTCGACGGCGGAGACTTCTGGGAAGTCCCCGTCGGCACCGCCCGAGCAGCGGGGACGAACCTGCCGATCGGCGGCGGATTCTTCCGGCTCTTCCCGCGGTCGCTCCTGCGCGGCGCCGTGCGCAGCATCAACCGGCGCGACCGTCGCCCGGCCGTGCTCTACGTGCATCCCTGGGAGTTCGATCCGGATCAGCCGCGGCCGGCCGGCATGACCGCCATGCACCGCTTCCGTCACTACGTCGGCCTCCGAGGATCCACGGTCAAGCTCGCCCGGTTGCTCGCGGAGTTCGCGTTCACGTCGATCGCGATGGCCTTTCCTCAGGTGCGGCCAGCGCGGCGAGTCCACGCGCCCTTCGCGGCGTCCTGAACCCTCGACGCCCATGCGCATTCTGATCGTGTCTCCCGTGACGCCGTACCTGCCGTCGCACGACGGCGCGCGCGCCGTCGTCGCTCACCTCGTGCGGAACCTCGGGTCCGTGCACACGGTCGGGCTCGTGGCGGCGACGACACCGGCCGACACGCCCGAGCAGCGCCAGTGGGCCTCGGGACTCTGCGCGTGGACCCGCGTGGTGTCGGCGGGACGGTGGCGGAACTCGCTGAGCCTTCAGCCCGGCGAAGGCGTGGCCCGCGTGCGCGCGGCCGTGCTCGAGGCGGTGCGTGACTTCGCGCCCGACGTCCTCCATCTCGAAGGCAGCGTGCTCGCTCCGCTGGCCCGCCTGGGCGGGCTGCCCACCGTCCTGGCCGTGCGCGATGCGGACACCTTGCCCTCGCCCGGCGAGCGGCGGCGCGTTCGCAGGCCGTGGAGCTGGATCGACGGTCGCCTCGACGAGTGGCAGCAGGCCGCGTGGGAGCACGCGGGGTTCGAGCGTGCCGACGTCGTCCTCACCGGCGACGCGCTGCCCGTCGGGGTCGATCTCGACCTGTACGAGTTCCGCCGCACCGGCCAGTCCGGTCGCATCGTCCTCACGGCCGACCTCGCCCGCCCCGCCGGCATCGTCGCCGCCGAGCGCTACGCGACGTCGATCTTCCCGAAGGTGCGGGCGGAGTGGCCCCGCGCCGAGCTCGTGCTGCCCGGCGGTGATCCGGCCCGCGGTGTTCGCGTCCTCGGAAATCTCGCCGGTGTGCGCGTCACCGGCGTGATGCCCGACCCTCGGCCGACGCTGTGGAGCGCGTCGGTGGCCGTGCCGACCACGCGCATCGGAATCCTCGAGGCGATGGCCCTTGGCACGCCGGTCGTCGTCTCGTCGAGGGTGGCCGCCGCGGTGAGCGACGTCGTCCCCGGCGACCACGCCCTCATCGCCGACGACGACGCCGTGACGGCCAGGGCATTGCTCGCCGTGCTTCGCGATCCAGAGCTCGCCGAGCGACTGGCCCGCGCCGCGCGAGCGTTCGTCGAAGCACGCCACGGCTGGCCAATGGTGGCTCGCCGCTACGACACGATCTGGCGCCGCGTCCAGGCGGTGCCGACAGGACTCAGCGCATGACGCCCTTCCTCGTCGCCATCGCCGGTGGGAGCGGCAGCGGAAAAAGCGTGCTGACGCACGCCGTCGCCGCCGCGCTCGGAGCGGAGCGCGTGGCCACGCTCGCCCACGACCGTTACTATCGCGACCGCAAGGATCTCCTCCCGATCGAGCGCTCGCGGCTGAACTACGACGTTCCCGATGCGCTCGACCAGGCGCTCTTCCGTGAGCACCTGATGGCCCTTCGGCTCGGCCAGCCGATCGTGCCTCCCGTCTACTGCTTCGTGACACACCGTCGGGACGGCTGGGGAATGGCGATCGTTCCGCGCGAGATCGTGCTGATCGAAGGCATCCTGCTCTTCCACGATCCCGACATCCGCAACGCCTTCGACGTCCGGATCTTCGTGGATGCGCCCGACGACGTGCGACTGCGCCGTCGCATCAGCCGCGACACCATCGAGCGGGGCCGCACGCCCGACGCCGTCGTCGCGCAGTGCCGGAGCACCGTCTTCCCCGCCCACAGCCGCTACGTGGAGCCGAGCAGGGCGCGGGCCGATCTCGTGTTGCTCAATGCCGGCCGGCTCGAGCCCGTGGTCGAGGTCGCCACCGCGGTGATCCGGTCAGAGCTCGCCCGCCGGCACGGTGGCTCCGGCATCGCGAACGCAGCATGAATTTGCTCTTCCCGCTCTGCCGCGAGCCCCGCCACGAAGAGCGGATCCGCGAGGCGCTCGAGCGCTGCGTCGCGTTCCTGATCGAGCGGCTGCCGTCCTCGCACCTCGTGGCCGTGGTCCTGACCGGCAGCTTCGCCCGCGGTGAGGGCAGCGTCCTGCCGCGTGGCGGCGTGCTCCGCGTGCTCGGCGACTTCGAGTTCTTCGTCGTCCTCCCGTCCGGCCACGACGCGCGAGCGGAACGACGTCAGTTCGCGACCTGGGGACACGAAGCGTCGATGCGGCTGGCCGCTGCCGGAATCCAGGCCGAGGTGGAGTTCGGCCCGGTGGAGGTCGATTTCTTCCGCCTGCGCGCGCGGCCCTCGATCTTCGTCTCCGACCTTCGCACCTACGGGAAGGTGCTCTGGGGACGCGAAGACTTGCTCACCGAGATCCCCGAGTTCGGCGTCGAGCAGATTCCGTCCGACGACGCGCTCTCCCTGCTCTTCAACCGCACGATCGAGCAGCTCGAAGCCTACGATCGCGTGGGCCGGGCGTCCCCGGAGGCGCTCCTCGACATCGTCTACCAGCGGCTCAAGCTCACGCTCGATCTCGCCGGCTCGGCGCTGGCCTTCGCCGGCGTGCACACGGCGCTCTACCAGCGCCGGCCGGCCGCGTTTGCCCGTCTGCTCGCGGAAACACCGTCGCTCGGTCAGCACCTGCCGACGTGGTACGCCGACGAGCTGACTCGAGCGGCCGCGGCCAAGCTCGATCCGGCCGAGCACATCGCGTGGCCGCCCGAGCGAGCCAGTGTGGACGAGCAGCGCGAGCTGCTGCGTGGCGCGATCCTGTCGGCGGCGCCGGCCGTCGCCGCGCTCCTTCGCTGGGAGCTCGAACAGACCATCAGCGCCGGTGGCGAGCTGCCGTTCTTGCTCGACGCCTACACGCGCACGCCATCGCTGCGCCACCGCGTGCGCGAATGGGCGCGCGTCGTGCTGCATCCGATGCCGGCGCCCCTGCCGATCACACACGCGATGATCGCCGGCCTCGTGTGGCGATCCACGCCACGTGCGCTGCTGTACGCGGCCGGGGCCCAGGCCTACCTGGAGCTCGCCCATCTCGTGACCGACGGCGACGACTTCATGCGCCTGCTTCCGGTGGCGCGCGCGGCCAGGCCGCGTCAGGCCGCCGCGCGTCGGGCGGCGGTGGTCACGCTGTGGAAGTGGTGCATCCGCAACAACTGAGGAGATCATGAAGGAACCCCTCTCGATTTACGTCCTCGTCGATGCGCTCGGCTGGGAGCTCGTCCGCGGCCGGCCGTTCCTCGACGACGTGCTGATCGACAAGCGCTGGCTGGTCACCATTCTCGGGTACAGCTCGGGCGCGATCCCGAGCCTGCTCAGCGGACGCTACCCGAGCCAGCACGGCCACTGGAACCTCTTCTACCGGTCGCCCGCGGCGTCACCGTTCCGCTGGACGCGGCCGCTCGGACGGCTGCCGAAGCCGCTGGTCGAGAACCCGGTGTCGCGACGGGTCGTCAAGCACCTGGCGCGACGGCTGAGCGGTTACACGGGCTACTTCTCGATCTACGACTATCCGGTGGCGCACCTGCCGCAGTTCGACCTGACCGAGAAGCGCGACATCTATCAGCCCGGCGGCCTCGACTGTCCGTCGATCTTCGACGGCTTCCGCGACGCGGGCGTCACGTGGGAGTGCTACAACTATCACGCCCACACCGACGCCGAGATCCTGGCGCTCGCCCCCAAGCGAGCGGCCGAGACCGGTGCGCGCGTGCTCTTCCTCTATCTCTCGGGGCTCGACAACTACCTCCACTTCCACGTCCACGAGCCCGACGGCGTGGCTGCTCAGCTCGACTGGTACGAGGCGGGGCTCCGTCGCGTGTGGGACGCGGCCCGCCGCAGCCGCGACGACGTCCGCATGTTCGTCTTCTCCGACCACGGCATGACGCCGGTGCGATGGACCTACGATCTGGGCCGCGACGTGGAGAGCCTCGGTCTCCGCATAGGCGCCGACTACCTGCCGGCCTACGACTCGACCATGGCGCGCTTCTGGGCGTGGAACGATCGCGCCCGCCGGCGGCTCGCCGATCTGCTCGCTGATCATCCATGCGGCACCCTGCTCGAGCGGGCCGAGCTCCAGCGGCTCGGCGTGTGGTTCGACGACGATCGCTACTACCAGCTGCTCTTCCTCATGCGTCCTGGCGTGCTGCTCTGCCCGAGCCACATGGGCTCCATCCGCTTCGCCGGCATGCACGGCTACCACCCGAGCGAGCCGACGGCCGACGCCGTGCTGCTGGCGTCGACGCCCGTGGATCGCGCCGTCGACCACATCACCCACGTTCACGACCTGATCAGGGAAGATCTCGGCATCATCCCGAAGCGGACCGACGCCACCGCGGAGCGCCTGCCCGCTCGCGAGGTGGCCGCGTGAGACGCATCGCCGTGATGTTCGTCCGGTGGTCCTCATGAACCCGATTCGCCTCATGTTTGTGCTGACGTCTCCCTCCCGCGGCGGGGTGGAGGAGGTCGTGCTGGCGTTGCTCAAGCGCCTGCCGCCCGCCGAGTTCCAGCTGGCTCTGGCGGCGCCGCGCGCGCTCCTCGATGCCTTCGGGCGCGACCTCGACGGCGTGCCCGCCGACATCGAGGCGGTGGCGGCCGAGAGCTGGCGGCACCGGGGTGACGTCGGCCACCTCGCTCGCTTCATCGACCGTGTCCGTCCCGACATCGTGAACCCGCACCTCTTCCGGTCGGTGGTCGTCGCGGCGCCGCTCGCACGGTGGCATCGCGTGCCCGCGGTGGTGGAGACCTACCACGGACGCGAAGGCTGGCGCCGCGGGCCGATCCGGGGATCGTTCCTGCCCGACCGGCTCCTCGCGCGCTTCCTGACTCGCGTCATCGCCGTCTCCGAGGCCGCTCGCGACTTCCTCGTCCGGGTGAAGCGCTATCCCGCCGACAAGGTCGTCGTGGTCCCGAACGGCCGCGACCTGTCCGCGCTCGTGCCTGGCCGCGAGCGCGAGTCAGCCCGGAAGGAGCTCGGTCTCGACTATCACACGCCGATCGTCGGCGTCGTCGGCCGTCTCGAGGACCAGAAGGGCCATCGCTATCTCCTCGACGTCTGGCCGGCCGTGACGCGCGATTTCCCCGACGCCCGCCTCCTCGTCGTCGGCGACGGCAGCCGCCGCGCGACGCTCGAGGCTCAGGTGGGCGCGCTCGCCATCGCCCCGTCGGTGATCTTCACGGGGTTCCGCGCCGACGTCGCCCGCATGCTCGACGCCATCGACGTGCTCGCGCTGCCATCCCTCTACGAAGGGATGCCGCTCACCGCCATCGAGGCCGCCGCCATGGCGCGGCCCGTCGTGGCCACGGCCGTCGACGGCACACCCGAGGTCGTCGAGCACGGCGTCACCGGGTTTCTCGTCCCGCCCGCGAATCCGCCGGCGCTCGGCGGTGCACTCGTCACGCTGCTCGCCGACGGCGAACGCGCCCGCCAGATGGGCGCTGCCGGCCGGCGGCGGACCCTCGAACGGTTCGATCTCGGACGGCAGGTGGAGGCCACAGCGGCCGTGTACAGGAGCGTGATGACGAGGTCATGACCGTCGAGATCGCCTTCTGGCTCGCCGCGCTGGTCGTCGGCTACGCCTACATCGGTTATCCCCTCGTGCTGGCGCTCATGGCGCGCTGGGGGACGCCGCCGCGGCGGGCGCTGACGCCGCGTCCTCGACTGAGCGTGGTCGTGGCTGCCTACAACGAAGCGGGCGTGATCGAGGCGAAGATCCGCAGCGCACTCGAGCAGAGCTATCCGGCCGATCGTCTCGAGGTGATCGTCGTCTCGGACGGCTCCAGCGATGGGACCGACGAGCGGGTGCGCGGCTTCGCCGATCGCCGGGTCCGGCTCGTCCGCCAGGAGCCGCGCGCCGGCAAGTCGCTCGCGCTGAACCGCGGTGTCTCGGTCGCGACCGGCGACCTCTTGATCTTCACCGACGCCAACGCGCTCTTCGGGCCCGACTCGCTCGCGCGGCTGGCCGCCGGCTTCCACGATCCGCGCGTGGGACTCGTGAGCGGCCAGGGCCTCTACGCCGCGGGCGACGCCGAGGCGCCTCGCGCGGTCGGCAACGGCTACGTGCGGTACGAGGCCTTCATCAAGAGCCGCGAGAGCCTGCTCGGGTTCGTGGCGAGCGCCGACGGGGCGATCTATGCGCTCCGCCGCGAGATCTACCGCGACCTCGGCCCGGCGGAGGTCAACGATCTCCTGCATCCCATCCAGGCCGCGCTCGACGGTTATTCGAGTCGCTTCGACGGTCACGCGTTCACCATGGAGCCACCGTCTCCAGGCAGCGGCAGCGAGTTCCGACGCCACGTGCGCATCATCGCTCAGGGCTTCACCCTGCTCGCAACCTGGCTCCCGCGCCTGGTCGCTGCCCGCCGGTGGCGGGCCACCTGGATGCTGGTGTCCCACCGCCTGCTCCGCTGGGTGAGCGCGCCATGTCTGGCCGTGGCGCTCGGGGCCAATGCCTGGCTCGCCGTCGGCGAGCCGTTTTACCGGCTCACGCTCGCCGGCCAGGCGGCGTTCTACGGCCTCGCCCTCCTGGGACTTCTGGCCGAGCGGGCGGCGTTGCCCCTGGGGAAGCTCGCCGTGCCGTACTACTTCTGCGTGGTGAGCGCCGCCGGTGTCGGCGGCTTCGTGCGCTATCTCCGCGGCGGCGGCGAGGCCGTGTGGACGCCGCGCGGTGAGGCGTCGATGAAAGACCGCGCCGCATGAGCGGCGCCGACACCGCCGCGTCGCGCCAGACGATCGTCCGCAACACCTTCTGGTATGGCGTGGTGACGGCGATCGGTCTCGTCGCCGGCCTTCTCATGTCCGTCGTGCTCGCTCGCGGGTTGGGGCCGGCTCGCATGGGCGACTACTCCTACCTGCTCTGGCTCATGCGCACGATCACGGCCGTAGCGACGCTCGGCTATGCGCTGGCCACCGTGCGCTACACGGCCGATGCTCTCGCCCAGGACGATCGTCCGCGGGCCGGGGCCTTCCTCCGGCTGTTCGTGCGCCTCCAGGCGGCGACGACAGCGATCGTGGCCGCGCTGCTCGCGCCCCTGGTGTGGGCCTTCGCTCCGGTCGATCTGCGCTGGCCGTTGCTCGTCTTCATCGCGGCGCTCTTTCCGATCACGCTCGAATCCATCTACGCCCACGGCGCCTACGGCGCCCAGCGCTACGATCTCACGACGCGGGTCTCGACGATCAAGATGGCGCTGCAGCTCCTGGCCACCATCCTCGCCGTCGCGCTCGGCGCCGACATCCTCGGCATCGTGGTGTCGAGCGTCTTCGGCACCGCGATCTCGTGCCTGCTCCAGCGCCAGCGGGCCCTGGCTCTCTATCCCGAGCGCTCGACCGCGCTGCCCCCGGCCGCCCTCGGCGAGTTGCGGGCGTATCTGCTCCCGCTGTCGATCGTCGCGCTGCTCGACACGGTCGTGTGGGACCGGTCCGAAGTGCTGTTCCTGCGTCTCTACGCCTCGTCCGAGCAGATCGCCTTCTACAGCGTCGCCTTCGGACTGGCGAG
>Ga0209237_1000714_pt1 | contig 19076 bp, 21 predicted proteins | sample GraSoi013_1_40cm_2_FD_185820 | JGI IMG/M metagenome (GOLD analysis project Ga0209237, IMG submission 185820) | Grasslands soil microbial communities from the Angelo Coastal Reserve, California, USA - Sample 10_02_2013_1_40cm (SPAdes) (version 2) | ecosystem: Environmental > Terrestrial > Soil >... | reverse complement strand
TTATGGTAGAGTTGCGCCTATCTTGACAGGACCCGTCCAACTGAACGGGTAATTTGGATCGTCCAATCTCTCCGCATTGCTAGTAACTCTTAGGGGCTTTTTCGTCTCTATCATTATCGCCAGTTCATTTGTGGAATCTTTTCCGAGGCTTGCTTCTATCGCTCCCGGCTGGGGTCCGTGGTGGATTCCTCTCCGGTGCAGTGTGTAGGAGCCTATCTCGATTCCTCTGCGGCTTCCGAAGTCGCCGCTGACATAGTATAGTATCTCGTCACTGTCAATGTTGCTATGGTTGTAGGGCACGGGTATGGCTAGCGGGTGATAGTCCAGTTTCCTTGGGACGAACGATAGGACATCGAAGCCCGGAGCTTCAAACGTTTGATGTATGGGGGGCGGCTGATGGACCCTGCCAGTGAGCGGCTCGAAATCGTTGACGTTGAAGATCCACGGGTAAAGGTAACCATCCCAACCTACTACATCAAGGGGATGAAAGTCGAAGGTGTACGACATCAGAGCGTTGTCAACTTTCATGCGCACTTCAAACTCTCCCTTCTCGTTGTGAATCGCTAATTCCTCTGGTTCTCGAAAGTCCCGGTCTGAATAAGGCGCCAATTCCACCAGCTGTCCGTAATCATTGCGGTATCGTCGTGGTATCTCAATCGGACCCGCTGACTCGGTTACCAGGAACCTGCTCTCCTTCGAGTCCAGAGTGATCCGGTAGGTTGTCCCTCTCGGGACTATGATGAAGTCACCCTCGTGAAAGGGGAGAAGACCGAATACGGATTCTAGGGTTCCTTTGCCTTCATGGACGAAGTAGAGTTCGTCGCCTTGGGCGTTTCTGAAGAACGAGTCCATTGATTGGGTTGGCCGTGCTGATGAGATGAACACGTCATTGTTGTAGAAGAGCGGCTGGCGCCCTTCAACCGCATCTTTTGTCGGTTCAAGGTTTTTGGTTCGAATGTGGTGGTGGCGGTGTTCGGTTGGCTGCCATTCAGAGATACTGAGGTCTCTAAGCTTCTTGATGTGTGAGACCCGAGTTGGGGCGTATTCGTGATAGAGCGTTGAGTAGACCCCGGAGAAAGCTTCTGTCCCGAAGATTTCCTCGTGGTACAGCGACCCGTCAGGCTTCCTGAATTGGGTGTGTCTCTTCTGAGGAAGTTTTCCCAGTCGCTGATAACTTGGCAATTTCGCCTAGCGCTACGACTTCGCGGTCTCTATAATTCTGTTCCTCAAGACTCCTAACCGCTCTACTTCCAGCTCCACCCCGTCTCCGGGTTTTAGCCACGGGTGAGTCTCTTGTCCAAGCTCTAGGATCGAGCCTGTTCCCACTGTGCCCGATCCGAACAGTTCACCAACCCTCACTTCGACTGACTGTGATGCCCGAGCGATCATTTGGGGGAATGTCCAATGCATGCTCTTCGTGTTCCCATCCGATAGTTGTTTCCCGTTGACAGTCGCTTTCATGTGGAGGTCGAATTTTCCCGGTCCACTTTTCTTGTCTTGTAGCTCATCTGGAGTGACTAGCCATGGTCCGAGCGATGTGGCGAAGTCTTTCGCTTTTGCGGGGCCTAGGCCAATCTTCATTTCTTGTTCTTGGATGTCTCGCGCGCTCCAGTCGTTCATTATTGTGTATCCCGCGATGTGCGTTTCCGCTTCTTCTTCTCGAATGTTTGTTCCGCCCTTACCGATGACGCAGGCGACCTCCAGCTCATAGTCCAATGCTCTGGTGTACGACGGGCACGGCACTTCGTCATCTGGGCCGTAAATCATGGTCGGATTGGAATAGTAGAAAGCTGGGAACTCATACCACTCTTCCGGCATCTGAAGACCCCTTCTGGCCCTTGCCTCTCTTACGTGATCCTCGAACGCGTAAAAGTCCCGGATAATAGGAGGGCGAGACATGGGGGGCCGAACTCTCACCTCGCTCAGTTTCTTCATCGTTCGGGGAATTTTTTCTGGATCGATGCGGTTGAAGATTCGCCATGACAGCTTCTGAAGATGGTCAAGGACTTTGGGACCTGGCGCAAGTACATCGAGGATCGAGGAGGCGTTTCCGGATAGTGTCTGGATTGGACGCGGGAGGCGAATGCCGAGTGGAGTGGATACTCGTGGCAGGTCGCGAATGTCTAGAATCCATTCTCCCCAGAGGAGTGCTGGCCGAGTCTTCAGCGGGGTCTTGTGCTCGCTGTAGGTGACCAGCTTCATGCGTTCTTACAGATTGCCGCGCTTTGCTTGTTCCTGTTCTATCGATTCGAAGAGGGCTTTGAAATTGCCCTTTCCAAACGACTCGCTACCTCTCCGTTGTATCAGTTCGAAGAAGAGGGTAGGCCTGTCCTGTAGAGGTTTGGTGAAGATTTGAAGCATGTAGCCCTTCTCATCCTTGTCGACGAGTATGCGGAGTTTCTTGAGATCGTCAATGCGCTCGGAGATTCCTCCGATTCTCTTTGGCAGTTCTGCATAGTATGAGTCGGGAGTATTCAGGAATTCAATGCCTCTCTGCTGGAGATGCGTCACGGTCGCGATCAGGTTGTCAGTTGAAATGGCAAGATGTTGGACGCCGGCACCCTTGAAATAGTCAAGATACTCTTGAATCTGCGACTTTCTCTTTCCAGCGGCGGGCTCGTTGATCGGAAACTTGACCGTTCCTGACGGATTCCGCATCACCTTGGAGCGAAGGGCTGAGTATTCAGTGCTGATGTCTTTGTCGTCAAAACTGATTAGTTGTGAGAAGCCGAAGACTTTGCCGTAAAACTCGACCCAATAGTCCATCTTCCCCTCTTCGACATTTGCGACCACGTGATCGACTCGTTGAAGCCCAACTGGCTCACCAGTACCTTTGATCGGCACAAACCCTGGGGCAAAGACGCCCTTGTACTCTTCTCTTTCGATGAAAGTGTGGACCGTGTCCCCATAGGCGGCGATAGCCGAACCCTTGAGGACCCCGTGGTCGTCCTTCAAGCTAGTAGGAGCTCTGATTCCCTTGGCTCCTCGCTTGATTGCCTCCTTGTAGGTCCATTCCGTGTCCTTTACACGGAGTGCGATATCGGCGACGCCGTCGCCGTGCGTGAGAACGAACCTTGAGATTGGATGGTCAGGGTTGAGGCCGGTAGTTAGGAGTAATCGAATGTCCCCTTGCTGCAACAGGTAGGAGGTCTTGTCCTTGACCCCTGTCTCGGGCCCGGCGAACGCGATAGGCGTGAATCCAAATCCGTTCTGATAGAAATAGCTGGCTTGTTTGGCGTTTCCAACGTAGATTTCCACATAGTCGATTCCTTCGATCGGGAGAACTTCAGATTTCATGCCGTATCAGCGAGGCTTTTGGTTTGGGCTACTAATTATTAATTCATTCCCTCATGACGTAACGACAAAGCGAGGAAAAACGCCGACAAAACTTGATGCTAGATTACAGATTGTGACTTTCAAGAAAATTTTGGACCAGTTTCTCGACTTCTTGAGGCGAATCCTCAGGAACAAAATGCCCCGCGTTCAAGGTCTCAAGTTTCGACTCCGGAATCAACTTGGAGATCCGTTCAGCATACGTCGTCCCTGACCTTCCTGTGCCCCAAATTATAGTCGTTGGGACCTTCAGATTGGCAAGGCCCTGTTCGACCTCTTTCAGTGGTTTGAAGCTAGGGTGATAATTTGAATCAGGGAACATTCTTGCAAAGGCCTGGTAAGCCTGCTTCGACTCGTCGTCAGGAAAGGGCGCCCAGTAGGCCTTCATAGTCTCCTCGGATATTTTCTCGGGATGCATAGCGGAATCTTTGATTATCGAGGGAGTAATTTTCGAAGCAGCAGCCGGTGGCATGCGAAAGTCTGTGGTGAGAAATGTGTTGAGAATGACTAGTCCAGCGATGTTTTGTGGGTTGCGCACCGCGTATTGCAATGCGAAGGGAGCACCCCAATCATGAACGACCAGGACGATGTTCCTGAGTCCCAAAGACTGGATTAGTCCCGAGACTATTCGGGAATGATGCGGAAAGTCATGGAGCAAAGGGTTTGGCTTGTCAGATTTACCGAAGCCCATCAGGTCCATTGCGATGGCCCGATGACCGGATGATACTGTTGGTATGAGATTCCTCCACATGTAAGACCAGGCTGGATTGCCATGAACCATTACGACCGGGCGGCTTCCGTAGCCCTCATCCACGTAGTGAATTCCGAGACCATCGATTTGGAGCCAACGCTCCTGAAAGGGCCATCCCTCAAAGTACGGCCACCCCTGTCTGATCATCTGTTCAGACGTCCTCGGACACTAACGATGAGTGCATCGGGGTCCCCGGGTCTCAAACGATATAGGAGTGTTGTAACTGCGAGAAGAAACCATAATATTTCGTTGTTCTACTTCTGTCAATGAGGTTTCGTCATGGATTGGGGAATGAGAAATCGCATATCACGGATCATCAAGCCGTCTACTGGCCACGCTGTGATGTTGGCGGTGGATCACGGCTACTTCATGGGACCGACACACAAACTGGAAGAGCCTCGAAAGACCATCGAACCTCTACTGCCCTACTCTGATGCCATCATGTGCACGAGGGGAGTCCTCCGCACATCGATCGATCCCAAGACCAACGTCCCGATCGTGTTGAGGGTCTCTGGAGGCGCGAGCATCATTGGAGAGTCCCTAACCAACGAAGCAACTACGACCTCATTCAGAGATGCGATCCGTCTCAACGCGGCCGCAGTTGCCCTATCCATCTTCGTCGGAACCCAGCATGAGCACCAGACTCTAAAGAGTCTGGGTCAACTAGTGAACCTTGGAGAGGACTACGGGATTCCTGTGCTGGCAGTCACTGCTGTCGGAAAGGAACTAGAGAAGAGGGACGCGAGGTATCTGGGGCTAGCGTGTCGAATTGCTGCCGAGACAGGAGCTCACTTCGTCAAGACCTACTACTGCGAAGATTTTGGAAAAGTCGTCAAAGGCTGCCCCGTTCCTCTGGTCGTGGCGGGGGGGCCGAAATTAGAAACAGAACTGGACGCGTTCGAACTCGCCCACGATGCCATCGCCGACGGGGCGATCGGTGTGGACATGGGACGGAATATTTGGCAGTCGGACCATCCGGTTGCAATGATCACGGCCATTCGTGAGATTGTTCACAGCGGAGTGAGCGTGAGGGAAGCACAACAGGCGTTCGAGGAAGCTAAGAAACCGAAAACTCCTCTCTTAGCCAAGACCCCCGTCAGGTGAAGCCGTTCTCAGAGCTTAGGTGCTATTTGCACGACCTTTCGATCTTCTAGCTCTACGGTGACATCCGCTTGACGAAGAAGCTCTACTGGGAACAGCCCTATGCGCAAGATTTCACTGCAAAGGTGGTTGCGTCTGATGGGACGCGGGTCGAACTTGACCAGACCCTGTTCTATCCGAGAGGTGGCGGCGTATCCTGCGACACAGGCGCCTTGGGCGGCATCAAAGTAGTCGAGACTTCGAAGGAAGGAGACAAAATTCTGCACGCAATAGGATCCCCCTCGAGCTTCACAATCGGACAAACGATCACCGGTCGAATAGACTGGGACAGACGCCACCGATTGATGCGTATGCACACCGCCGGGCATTTGTTGAGCGCGCTCTTCTATTCTGGCGCCAAGTGCCTGATTACTGGTAATCAGATTGACGTTGAGAAATCTCGGATGGACTTTAGCCTCGAAGTATTCGACCGGTCCCAGATTGAGGACTTCGTGAAGGAGGCGAACAAGCTCATTACCAATGACGCATCTGTCAAGTCCTACTTCCTAGACCGGAGCGAGGCTCTAAAGATCCCCGATATGGTGAAATTGGCGGAAGCGGCTCCACCCGTTGAGGCACAACTCCGCATCGTGGAAATCACTGGGATAGATCGGCAGGCTGATGGCGGGCTACACGTGGCTCATCTGAACGAGATAGGACGAATTGAGCTTTTGAAGCTGGAAAACAAGGGAAAGACGAACCGCCGACTGTACTATGATGTCGCGAACAAGTGATACTTCGCCAAGCATTTCTCGTGATTCAGCCGATGAAACATCTCAGTTGAGATTCCCGAATCCCAACCCGTGGCAGAATCGGGTTTTGTTCGGTTTTCCCGGCAATCGTTGAAATATCGAGATTTCAGGCGTTCTCCCAAACTGTGAAGCAAATCTCATCCTTCCACGGTGAAAAATTGTTTTGATCGGCTTCGACAACGCTGGAAAGAGATTCGGCACTCTTGATGCCGTCAAAGAATTCTCGATGACCATTCAAGACGAAGAAATTCTCGGCCTCCTGGGCCCGAACGGTGCGGGCAAAACAACCTTGATGCTGATGATGGGCACCGTCTATCGTCCAACGAGCGGCAGGATCTCTGTAAATGGACTCGACGTAGTTCAGCATCCGAACGATGTTAGAAAGATGATTGGAATCGCCTTCCAGGATCCTCGCGTCGATGGAATACTTGGAGCGTTTGACGTGCTCAACTGGCACTTGAAGATGACGACGAACCTCGACAAGGTGGAGCGCGAGGATCGTGTAGAGAAGGTCCTACGGGCCGTCGATCTCTGGGAGGCGAGGAATAAGAGAACCTGGCTGATGAGCGGCGGAATGCGAAAGAAGGTTGAAGACTGTAAAGTCCTAGCTCAACGTCCAAAGATTGCAGTTTTTGATGAACCGACGGCGTTCCTTGACGTCCCAAGCCGGTTGTTAATGTGGAAAATGATTCGAGAACTGAGAGACGAGGGCTCTACTGTCATCGTTGCGACGAATATGATGGATGAGGCTGAGAGGCTTTCCGACAGAGTAGCAATCGTAAATCTTGGCAGACTGGTCGCCATCGATACGCCTGAGCAACTAAAGGGCAAGACGAAGGGTGGAGAAGTCCTAGAACTCACCCTGGGAAATGGACAGGAGTTTCCACGCGAGTGCCTCACACAGTTTAGCGAAGTACAGGATGTGAGTCAAGAGGACAACAAAGTCACTGTCTACTTGAGCGGGGGTAGGTTGCTCCTACCGAAGATCGTCGAGACGCTTACAAACCGGGGCGTCAAGATTGACAGCGTTCATCTGAAGGAGGTCACCTTGGAGGATGTCTTCCTCAACTATACAGGTCACAAACTCGAATGAGCTATCGGTTCCCAGTTCGACGTCCCGACTCGTCCTCCAGATGGCCCGGAGAGACATCGCGACCCTGTTTCGGACCCCATGGATCATAATCTCAAGAGGCCTATCCTTCATCATCCAACTGTTTGTGTTTGCCTACCTGATCAGCGGGCTCGTCGTAAAGTTTCCAGGTTTCTTTCCCTACTATGCCGTCGGAAGCGTCGTTTCAATTGTCGCGTCGATCTCATTCATCATCGGATACGATATTTTCGAGGAGGCTGAAGAAGGATTGCTAGATTACCTCTTGACGTTACCAATCCCTAGACGTGATTTCATCATAGGTCGCGCCCTAGGGGGAGCGATCCGCGCGATGATATACACAATTCCAATGTTTGCAATCGTTGCCGTGTTGGAGAACTTTTCGAACCCGCTATCGCTCCTAGCCGCCGTTCTCGATCTGTTTCTTCTCGCATTCGGTGTTACCGGACTTTCCATAACAGTAGCGGTTAGTGTTCGGAGCGCGAACAGGTTCGACGTCGTCCTAGCTTTATTGGAGTTAGCCGTGTCCAGGGCGAGTACTGCACTCTATCCTTTGGCCTTCATGCCAAGCTACGTGGCCGCACTCGCGCCGTTTTCTCCTGTCACATTTGCTGCAGACAGTACAAGGGCCGCATTGACCAGTTTCAGTCTAGATATCCCTGGGTTGGCAGGCCTATTGGCGTTTGTTGCTATTTTTCTGGGTCTAGGAGCGACCTTCTACTTCCGCCGGTTAGAGGGAGGGGTCTATGCCTGAGCTCGATCCACCTCATTCCACGAGTGATTGAGCGGGACGTCAAGATACTCTTCTCGGATACGTTCCTGATCGGAATAATGTTCGCCAATTTCTGCATAGACCTATTTGTCACAGCTGCAACATTCGGGAATCTGATTGGCTCTAGCTACTTCCTCAGAATCGCTCCGGGTTCAAACCTCATAACCGCCATGGTCGCTGCGTTTCAATCTGGGCGGGACATTTGGCGGGAGAAGTACATCAAAGACCTCGCGTCATATCTCCTGACCCTTCCCATCTCACGCAGAATATTCGCGCTGTCAAGGATTACCGGTGGAGTTGCGCGGAGCGTCATCGCGACGTTTCCAGGGACGCTTGTCATATCGTATCTTTACGGCATCTTGTTCAGTCCTCGGCTTATCGAAGCATTTGTCATCGTCGGAGTGTTTTCTTTGGGCATTGTTGGCCTCTCGATAGCTGTGTCTGCTTTTGCATCCACCATTGAGGTGTTCGCGACGGTGAGAAGCGCGATACAGCTCTACCTCTCATTCCTGAGTACGATATTCTATGATGTTAGCCTCTTCCCAGCAATAGTGCAACCGATTGTTCAGACTAACCCGATGACTTGGGCGATGCAAGCGTTCAGAGCACTTCAGAGCCAAGGATCTACATTGTATCCGATCTCAGTCCTCGTTGGACCGTCACTGGCTTTCGCGTTGCTGGGGGCTTTCTGTTATCTCTGGTACACGAAACTGTGATTAGACGGAAGTTTCATGAGCGCAAACGAGATTCACCTAGGAATAACCTGAAATAATCAAAACCCCAACTCGCCGCATGCCCAATTGTCCTGTGTGCGGAAAAGAAGTCCAATCAACAACTACCTACTGCCCGGCATGTGGTACGAGTCTCAACCAGACCGCTCCCGGTTCATCCACTCAGAGCGGAACCTACTCTCCAAACTATTCCTATCCTCAGCAGGGCGTTGGAATGTCAACTGCGAGCCAGCCCCACAGCCATAGAAAGTACATTCTTGCAATCATCATAGTTGGATTGATCGGTCTAATCGTCGGAGGGCTCGTCGCAAGCACATTCCTCATAGGACCCGACGTGACCGACTTAACAGGAACAGTCTCGCTTGGAAGTCCCTACTTGGATCAGTATCATGGCACCGCGAACCGCATACTATTCAACAGCGCGATCACCGGCAATCTAAGCTCGGGCGTCTTCCCCGACAAATCCTACCAGGTCTACCTCCCCATTCTCTCAAGTGGAAATTACGCCGTCACGGTACAATGGACGAACGTCACGGCCGGGGCCGTTTCATTCTATAGCTGCACAGCTAACCCGAGCACTTTCAGTTCATCTAACCAGAACGCTACGCAGAACTTCTCATGCTAAGCAGCTAGGAGCACACCTAGCCGTCCAACCGATCCCTTCCGTCGGTAGGTATAAGCCGAATCGACACCAGTAAATCCCGCTGCTGATGAAACCATGATGGACTCTCAAGACGAAGAGATCGAAGTTAGAGCACCAGGGCTCGCTGTCGACTTCGTAGGAGTGTCCAAGGAATATCTGGTGAACGGAAAGCCTGTGAAAGCTCTCGCGTTGATAACCCTCAATGTCAAGGAGGGAGAGGTTGCGGCTATTGTCGGACCGTCTGGAGCTGGCAAAACTACTGTTCTCAACTTAATCGCAGGAATCGAGAAACCTTCGCAAGGGGATGTGAGAGTCTTAGGATTCGACCTGGCTGTGTCCAATGAAAACACTCTCTCAGCCTTCAGATCCGCCAACATAGGCTTCATCTTTCAATCCTACAATCTCGTCTCGACCCTGACCGCGGAAGAGAACGTGGAATTGATGATGGAACTGGCTGGATGGAGTGATAGCGGAAGGAATGAGAAGCTGACAGCGGAGCTGATCAGCATGGTCGGGCTCACCGAGAGGGCGAAGCATCTTCCATCTCAACTTAGTGGAGGAGAGCAACAGCGCGTTGCGATTGCTCGTGCTATGGCTAATGATCCGCCTCTCATTCTGGCTGACGAGCCCACGGGAAACCTTGACCAGAAGACTGGGCTGGAAATAGTCAAGCTTCTTTCGCAGTTGAAAGGAGAGAAAGGGAAGACGCTTGTTGTCACAACCCATGATGATCGGATCGTTGAGATGGCAGACGTTATCTATCGTCTGGAGAATGGAGGTTTGGAGAGCATTGATAGGCCCGTTAGGGTTCGCAGCTAGAAGCCTGCGACGCCGTGGCTTTCACTCTTACCTTGCGTTCCTAGGATTGACCTTAACCGTCGCGACGACCACATTCCTGCTTCTCCTCGGTCAAGACCTAGCTACGAGACTCGGGCTTGATTCGTCGATGAGATCTACCTTCGGCATTTCTTGGCTGATCTTCGCTTACTTGGTCCTCGCTCTGGGTCTCATTGGAGTCGTGGGGCTGCTATCCACTTCTTACCTGGTATCATCGATGATCAGCCAGCGGATGAGGGACATTGGCGTGATCAAAGCTGCCGGTGCTCTTCCTAGACGTCTCCTCTCGTATGTAACATTCGAGGCGTTTGTCGTGATTTTCTCAAGCTGTCTGGTAGGCGCCCTTTCCGCTCTCCTAGTCTATGCTTCTTGGTCCTGGCCCTCTCCATCACTGTTCAAACAGGTCGGGCCAGTTCCTAACGCTGGAACGACCGTACTGGTCGTTGTGCCGGGCATCTCTTTTCTGCTCTCTTACATGGTCGCGAGCTTTCGAGTGAGGAGAATTGTTGGGTCCAGCAGTGTTAGCGCGATTTCCAAACAACTCTCCAATCTAGATCTGAAGAGTCTCGGAAATCCCCTCCGGATTAAGAGGCTCGGCTCCGCGTTCAACCTAGCGACGAGGAACGTCTCGCGGGACAGGGCGTTCAACAGGACGTTACTCTCCGTCGGCATATGCATCTGTCTAAGCATGATTGTCCTATCTGGAGCGCTAGTCTCAGCGGACACTTCAGCGAGCTACCTGGTCCGAGCCATGCCTCCTCATGTACTAATCGTGGCGAACAGCAACGTCTACCGCCAGTACGTTAGCCTCGGAACGTCTTTCTCGAGAACCGCACCCCTTCCCTTGATAGATTATGTAAACGAATCCTACATCATTACTCCTCAGAACGCATCCGCGTTTAGGGCCATTCCCGGCGTCGAGACGGTCGACACGCGACTGATTACGATGAGCTCGATAACAGGCTACGTCAAACCCCACTTCGCCAGCAATGATACTGGACAAACCATCAACACTCAGCTCATTCCAGAAGTGGAGACTGGCTCAGCCCAAGCCCTCGTAGTCGGAATTAACGCGACTGATGCTATAGGTGACTGGTACACTTCTGGTGGGTTTCTGCAGAGCACTGATAGTCAGTACACGATGATTGCGGGCGACTCGCTTGTAGGCAATATCTTGCGGATGCCCTTCAACTTATCCCAGATTAGCGCCTTCGGCTATCGGTATGACGTCAAGAGTGCGTTAGTGGATCCTCTCAACGCTGGACGAGTTCTATATGCGCCCGTCCAAGCCGTTCAAAGGAATCTTGGGGTAAATGGATACAATGTTCTGCTGTTGAAGTTCAATAATGAACCAGCAGTATTATCTGCGGTCTCACAACTGGCAAGTTCCTATGGGCTTGTAGTTGGTTCCCAAGATCCTATTCTGAACTCAAACTTGGCATTTCTGAGTGGTACTTGGTCCTACATCTTCCTAATCCCGATTCTAGGTGTGGCCCTAACATGTGGGATACTGCTGAGCTACTTGGCAACGAATTTCTCTCGCAGATTCAATGACTACATAGTTTTGAAAGTGCTAGGTGCCAATGTCTCGTACAGACTAAGACTATTGCTATGGGAATCATGGGGAGTCCTCGCGATCTCAATGCTGATCGCAATACCCGTTGCATGGGCCGTCTCGATCTTCTTCCTTATCCCTAATCCAACCGTATCGGTCGCGGATCTTGAGCTTTCAACGATTGTTTCTGCCTCGGCTCTCAGCGGCGTATCTGTGGCTAGCGCCGCGATTTACTCAAGGAGGCTTGGATTAACGACCGTGAAGGATCTGAAACCCTGAATCCGATCTTAGGAAAAAATCGACACATTCGGTGACTCCAGTTAGGCTATGGGAACACAACTTGGCAAAAGACGAGGTGAGGGATTTGCCCTACCCATTTGAAAGCGTTTGGGATTCGGCCCTGATAATTCTTCAGCAACCAGGGTGGAACGTCGTTAGCGCCGATAAGGGAACAGGTGGTCTAGAAGCGAAGATTGTCATGGACCTCCTCACTTGGACCGAGACTTTCTATGTGAACATAGTCAGAATCGACGAAAACGCTACCCGCGTACGCATGGGCAGGATCGGCCTTGCCCAGCCCCTGGACTGGGGATTAGCAGGTCAATACATCGATTCATTCCTCAGCAAACTTGAGAGCACTCTAAAAGGCGCAAGTTAGACTGTCGATTTCGATCAATCGCCCAGTAGAATGAGCATCTCGCTTAGATGCCGTGTCACAAACGACCAAGTTTCCTCGCACAAGGCGCGGCACGCCCGTGGTTGTTTGAATGTACCGGTAGAAATGGTGCGGGGGGTGGGATTCGAACCCACGAAGGCCTACGCCACGGGATAGCACACCCGCGCTCCCAGAGGCATCAAGCAACCTCGACACCTCTATTCATTCGGGTCTTGAGTGTAGCGCGCGCATGCTAGGGCGCGACCCGCCCATATGGTCAGTTTTTGACCTGACTCTGGTACCCCCGCTGTGAAACAGGCTCGTCCCTTATGGCAAATATATCTTGAGTGGACGACAAAAGGGGACCATAGAGCCTAGTCATCGCATGATGCGGCCGCACAATAGCACCGGACCATGAGATTGAGACACGTCTTTGATCGGGAAATCTGTCGCGACAAGAGGTTCCAAGAACGAGCGAATATTGATCTAGCTCATGATATGGGCGAAGACCCTATTAGCGAGTTTTCTCAAGCAGAACTCTTAGTTCTAATCCACATCCGCATTGGTGGGATAATGATGAAAAACAAGATGCTTGCAATAATCGTTATCACCGTGGCGGGAGTTCTGGGTGGAGGCATCCTGACGTTCGCAATTGGTCTTCCCAGTTCACCTTGTGCTGGAATTACAGGCATCACGCATAGCTTTACTATCATTGAAAACTTGAACGGGTACAACGATAGCGCGTACCACCCGGGATCGTGGCTCACGAACCCTTGGCCAGTGATGAATGTACGTCAGTGCGGGATGGTGGTCATCAAGATTGAGAATAAGGACATACAGACCCACGGCTTCGCGGTGGACTTCTACGCCACGCGAGGAACCGAAGTCCAGGGCGGTCAATCTCTGACGGTCCAATTCCTAGCGTCAAAGGTAGGTCAGTTCAGAGTATATTGCATTGTCCCGTGCAGCGTACATTCCTCGATGCTATACGGATCGTTAGACGTCACTTAGAGTGGGCTGTTACGAATCGCATCGGACCTTTTACAATCTCGATAATTCTCCTGACGATTTCCTTCAGCTTCGTCGGAGTCCCCCTAACTGGATCGATTCATGTTTCATCGCCAGTTCTCTATCGGAATAGTCCCGCGGGAACTAGTCCTTATGTGGCTACGTTTCCTATTTGGAAGAACTCTGATTTTACTCCATTTGTCCTTTATCCAGCCAGCAACCAAACCGTCTGGGTAGTAACAATAAGACAAGGTAATATTGTCGGCAATGTCGTAGAGCCTCCTCAATCACAGATAGTAAACTTCACAGTTGGAGCTGGCGGCAAACCCAATGTCACTCCAGTTATCCTACTGCATAACGCGATTCCATCCGACATTGTCTATGACCATAACCTAACTAGAGTTTGGTTCCTCGAAAACGACAGTCTCGCTTACTACAATCCAACCTCACCTGGGAACGTGACCATTGAACAGACCTTCCCAGGCGGGAGTCCTCAGTTCATGACCATCGACAACAAGGAGAGGATTTGGATCACACTTCTAGGTACCAACATAGTCGTAGAGTACGATCCTCTAGGGAAAAAAATAGTCAATTCCTACATCGCGCCGGCGACGAGCGCGTCGCTACAGGGGATTGCAACCGCTCCCGACGGCACAATATGGTTCGCGGAGACGACCGCAAAGAGGATCGGACACATAATTCCCTGCCTGACAGGGTCCTGCAATGTTACTGACTATGGTCCGCCGCCCAGCGTAGAAATTGCCTTCCCTATTCAATTAGCAGTCGACCGTGGGGGCGTAGTCTGGTTTACTGATCATGGCCGCGGCCAGTTCGGTAGCTTCAACCTTTCGACCGGAGAGTGGAGAGTGTTTGGCATCGGGTATTGTTCAGAATCATATAATCCAGACTGTCCCGTCGGGCTCCCTAACGCGATATCTCTCGATTCCAATGGGATGATATGGTTCTCGGAGCATTTTGCGGGAAGAGTTGCCAAGTACGATCCAACTACTGGATCATTGACCGAGTACTTCGTGCCCGCAACTACGATCCCGTACGTTTGGTGGATGTGGCCTGGACCAGGAAATCTGGTCTGGTTCACAGCATTTGGACTCGGAGAAATTGGATACGTCAATGCCAGCCTACCCGTCCCTATCTCTATCAGCGCAGGAGTTCAGCCTGTCAAAGTCGAACAGGGAGCATTTCAGGCCATACCTGCATCCATCATGGACCAAGCGGGCGGTCCCGTCTATCTGAATGTCTCAACTAACGGCCACGACTCGCCGTTCGGGTTGCCACCGTTAGTATACGGATTCGCCGTCCCGAGCCAGATCGAGCCAACCGCGAACCCAGTAACGGCCACATTCAGGGTCTCCGCGGCCTGGACCGCAGACCCTGGCGAGAGATACGTTACTCTGACAGCCTACAACAGTAACGTCGCTGTGAGTGCCTTCGTAACTGTTAATGTGACTCTAACAACCCTTCCCTTCATATTCCGGACAAGTGCACCATACGTCTTAGTAGGATTCGCGTCCAGCATAGGCGTCGGAAGCTTTGCGCTCTACCTGTTTAGTCTGCCAAAGAACTCTCAGAATGACCAGGATAGGAGAAAGGTAGCGACAAAGACTGACCCCGAGATGAAAGAGGACAATTAGAACATATCCTGTGGAATCGGCTGTCCAGACAGGGTCCTGTTAACTTGTCGGCTGATAACGAGTATTGTTAACTGCGTCGGACGGCTGTGCCAATTGGAAGGTCAGTGGATAGCGTTCTTTGAAGTGAGCATAGGTTTCGTCACTGCAAACAAAGGGAATGTCTGGTGGTCCTTCGATCTTGACCTCACCGTCAATGATTACCGTGGGAACCACCCTTACTCCGTAGTTTCTTGCGAGTTCCAAGCTCTCCGGTAAGTTGTAGACGATTAGCTGGCATCCAGCACACTTTCCTGCTTCTATCTCATCTACGACTTTGTTGCAGAGAGGACAACTGGCGGAGAAGACCTCTATCCTATGAGGCATGCCTTCAGGACGGCCGAGGGCGTATTAGACCATTCCAAACGCTATTCGACAACGGTCACCACCGTGATGCATTTGACGAAGACGTAACAGAACCCCTGACAGAAATCCTCTGCTGAATTACCGCTACTCGAGATGCAATTCTCCGCTGTGAACAACATATTCAAATAATATGCGGGTCATGGAATGGCTGAATAGTATGAGCTTACCGTCGAAACCAGTCGCCGCCTTCGCTCTCAGCCTCGTTGCAGGAGTTTTCATTCTTCTGGGCTCCGTTGTCATGTCCATGTTCGCGCTAGGGTTCCCGGGAATGATGATGGGTGGAACGGAGGGTATGCAGGTGGGGACGGGGATGACCGACGGCATGATGGGGAGCATGATGATGACTTGGATGCTGGGGTCTGTTCAAGTTCTTGCGGCCTTTGGAATAGCCTCAGGGATAATGGTGACGTTAGGTTCTGTCATGCTCTACACTCGCCCCGCTGAGAAGCCCATCTGGGGAGCCATCATCCTCGCCTTCTCGGTGTTAAGCGTCTTGGGAAGCATGGGCGGGCTTCTGGTAGGACTGGTCCTGGGAATGCTCGGTGGAATTCTCGCGCTTACATGGACCGATACCGGGAAGCGTATTCAGCAGACCAGTATCACTCTCCCGACTAGTGCCTAGTTTCGTAGCGTGGTTTCTCAACCGAGGGGTCCGTCCAGTACAGGTAAGGCTCTTCGACACCTTTGCAATTTCCCGGGTAGAAGATCCAATAAGATGCATCCCCAAGATCACAACATGTTACCAGAGAGCTGGGAGAAATGAATGCGGAAGAATTCTACTACTTGCTTAGCCTGAGAGCGTCATGACGATCTGCTGGCCGTCCTTGAGAACTACGTCTCCTGTAGCCGATGCTTGCTGGACTCCGTCCACGGTAACAGAAGTCACCGGGTGCCCATCAATGGCGCTCCCGTCACTTGGCTGACCCCAGATCGCGAGAAATTCGTGGAGGGTAAAATCTCGATGAGATGTGTTGACCTCAACATGGATGGTTCCTGACGTGTCATGAGTATGCAGAGCCGCCGCCCCACTTCCGTACTGGTCCAAGGAGTGATCCTTCCACAAACTCGAAGTTATCCCTATATCTGCGGGTACCGTGAAGGGGCTTCCGTTTAGTGTCACGGACAGGTGGGGATGCCAGTGAACCCCTCTGTCATAGCTAGCCGCCGCTACTGACACTCCGATGACTACTAACGCCAAGAGACCCAGAATCGCGAAGTTTCTATTCCTATGGCTCCTGAAGACTGAAACCGATTTCACGACTGGTTGTCTTTCAGCCACTGAGCCGGCTCGCTTCGAGTGGACCCGCTCCAAATGTCCTTTCAGATTCTCTTTGTTGACAGAAGTCCCGCAGACAGGACACTTCTCGGTCTCCAACACTATCATGGACTCGGCTTCAAGTCTCTAAAGAACGTATTGGCTATGTCCGTCAGATTTTTCGCGGCGCAGAGGCCGTTCGTAATACCGCTCTCTAATCCTGTTCCCTTGTGGAGTCTACCCTGCTTACGTCGCTATGAATAAGAGAAAGGTCGGCACGAAGACTATACGAGTTCAATCTCGATAAAAACGTCGTCCGGGGCTCGAATCCTCATCAGCCGCTTCAAGAAACGCTCGTTTGGATCGACATCGATGAGGCGTTTGTGAATCCTCATCTCCCACTTGTCGAATGTGTTTGTTCCCTGGCCCGCCGGGGACTTTCGGGTTGGGACCATCAGCTTCTTTGTTGGGAGAGGGATAGGCCCCTTCAGCTTGACTCCTGTCTTGTCGGCTATTTCCTTGATTTCCGCGCATATTGTATTGATATCTTGGGGGTCTGTGCTGGACAGTCGTATTCTAGCTTTTGAGACCATTCCAAGATACCTTCATGATTCTACTTTTTCGCGGAGTTCACAGCCCAGCCGTGTACTGTTAAAAACATTGGTATCTCGAAGGCAACGACGATCCGTTCTTCTCAGATACTTCTTGATAGAATAGCCGCTACGCTATTCTGAACTAATGAACGAAATCCGTTTGCGGGAAGATTATGGAATCGGGAGTATTCGTGTTGGATGCTAGGCTTTCGGAATCTCGCCCTTTTCCTTGATCTCTTGGACAACTCCCACGCCAACCGTGGCTCCCATATCGCGGATGGCGAATCGTCCAAGCTCAGGAATGTCCTTGAAGTTTTCAAGCACCATTGGCCTGAGCGGCCTCATTTTGACGAGAGCGCTGTCCCCTACTTTCAGGAACGAAGGCTTCTCCTCAACTACTTGACCGGTTCGTGGGTCCAGCTTGCGTATCAGCTCCTCGAAGGTTACCCCAACCGTAGCCGTGTGAGCGTGTAGTACCGGGGTGTATCCGGCAGCGATGGCGGTCGGATGGTAAATGACGATGATCTGGCCGACGAATGCCTTCGCGACCGTGGGCGGGTTGTCCGTGTGACCCATGACCTCGCCTCTCCCAATCTCATTCTTCGCAACACCCCGAATGTTGAACCCAATGTTGTCACCAGGTTCAGCCTTGGTCATTCTAACATGGTGCGTCTCGATCGTCTTGCACTCGCCGACTTTGCCAGAGGGCATGAAGATCACTTTGTCTCCGTCCTTCAACACTCCAGTCTCCACCCGTCCCACCGGGACTGTTCCGACTCCGGTTATGGTGTAAACGTCCTGGATTGGAACTCTCAACGGCTTGTCAAGAGGCTTGGCGGGTGGAACAATAGCATCCAACGCATCTAGTATGCTTGGACCTTTGTACCATGGAGTATTGGCGCTCTTCTTGGTGAGGTTATCTCCAAGCCATCCGCTTGTCGGAACGAAATTAATCTTGGAAACATCATAGCCGACCGTCTTCAGCAGTCCTTCCAGTTCCTTTCTGGCTTCCTTGTAACGCTCTTCAGTGTACTTGACTGTCTGGTCGTCCATCTTGTTGATGGCTACAACCAGTTGTTTAACGCCGAGGGTCCTTGCGAGGTACGCGTGTTCCCGCGCCTGGCCTCCAGGTCCAATGGCTACTTCGAACTCTCCCTTCTTTGCGGAAATTACGAGTATAGCAACGTCCGCCTGGCTAGCCCCTGTAATCATGTTCTTGATGAAGTCGCGGTGTCCCGGCGCATCGATGATCGTGTAGAAGTTGTGAGGAGTCTCGAATTTCTGGAATGAGAGGTCGATGGTGACTCCTCTCTCTCGTTCTTCTTTGATCGTGTCTAGGACCCAGGCGAACTTGAAAGTGTCGCCGGCTCCAGTCTTCTCTGATTCCTTCGCGTAATTATCAATGGTTTTCTGATCGATGTAGCCGGCATCGAAGAGCAAGTGGCCTGTTAGCGTGCTCTTGCCATGGTCTACGTGACCCATCACTATCAGGTTGAGATGGGGCTTTGCGGACATTGTCTAGTTCATTCTCTCCTTACGTGAAACAGAAGGAAGAAACTCTGGGTTCTTTATAAAAAGCCTTGTCCATCTGCAAGAACATCCGACAACTTTTCCTTCAAACATTTTCGGTTGTGAGTGAAGAAAGGTCTAAATGGAGAATTTCTCGGTGGCGTTTCCGAATTAGAAGGCTCGTTTGTTGCTGGAGACTACATCAAAACACGACGCTGCCCCAGTTAGCATGGGGATGCAGAAGACTCAGTATGACATGGCGCTGGAACAATTCCAGAAAGCTGCCGACATAATGAAACTAGACCCGAACGTTCAGGAGATCCTGCGAAAGCCCAGACGAATTCTTAGCATCAACTTTCCAGTCAAGATGGATGATGGCC
>Ga0209237_1000713_pt1 | contig 19110 bp, 18 predicted proteins | sample GraSoi013_1_40cm_2_FD_185820 | JGI IMG/M metagenome (GOLD analysis project Ga0209237, IMG submission 185820) | Grasslands soil microbial communities from the Angelo Coastal Reserve, California, USA - Sample 10_02_2013_1_40cm (SPAdes) (version 2) | ecosystem: Environmental > Terrestrial > Soil >... | reverse complement strand
GCTCGCCCTCCTCGAAAAATTCAGAAACTCAATCCTGTTCTCAAGAATGACAAGACGTGTCATCATACTCATCATAGCCTACACGCCGATGATCGCCGGCATCGCATACTGGGTCCAACAAGCAGGGGCGGTAGAAGCTCTCCCCATATTCCCTGCATTCATCCTAATCTTCTACACATGGATCCTCCTACAAGCCTACTTCATCGCTGCTCCAGTGTCCCAACTCCTGGTCAAAGTCGAAAGAGGACTGATCGGCGAAGGACACGCAAAGAAACTGATGAGAACCCTGGGAATTTCAACACTCTTCCTCCCAATCGCGCCACTAACATACGGCGTATGGGCAATTTCAAACTGGCTAAGCTCGACATACCGAAACGTTCAGGGGGCGACCGACAAGATAATCATCTGGACAATGATTTTGACAGTACTGCTGCTCGCAACCTACTTCTTCACAGCACTCTGGGGATGGCGAGTAATAGTACAGAAGAAGCCCCAAGCGGCCGTCTTCGCAGGAGGAACCTTCCTGGTTCTCTGGGGCTACCTGCTCTACCGAGCAACGATCATCGCGATTGGATACATCACGCAAAACCAGCCCTCCAATCCTCTCGTTGATAGCGGGCTGATGCTGGTTTCCGTCATCGGCGCGATGCAAACGTTTGCGAGGAAGACGGTTACACGTGCGGACCGGCGCTGGAGCCAAGTTCTACCCTTTCTAGTATTTGCGTTCGGCTCAGTCTATGCAGTCGCACAGTTCTACTTCATACTCCAAGTCCCAATAACTAGAATCGACCTCTCAATCATCGTCAACGCTACCGTCTTCGCGGCTGGCATATTCACTATGATGTTCCTGATAAGAAGACACCTTGCATCGGTAGAGTTGAGTGCTTTCAAAGCTAAAATGACTGGCCAGACTCCAGAGGCTTCTTCGCCTGTACTAGAGCAGCCTCGCCATGCATTATTCCGACTGCCATGGAAGAAGTCATTGAAGCCACCAGAGACCCCGCATGAGGAGAGGGTTGAGGAAGCGGCACCCAGCGAACAGGTTGCGGAACCAAATGAACCGCTTTCAGAGCCCAATGAAACGGTTACTGAACCCGCCGAAAAAGGCACCCAGTCAAACGACCAAGAATACTAGGCTCGCTGCTTAATCGAAGCCTCTTTCTACCTGACCCTGGCATGTTCCCTAGTAATGTCCACAATCCAGCTAGCCCAGATCAAAGTTGACTCCGAGACCAGCGCGAGTCAGTCCGAGCTCCGGATCGGACAACGTCGGATTCCCCTTCCCAACAGATTCCCTATCAGTCCTGAGAGAAACGCGCTCAAGCCAGCAGGTGTAAAAGAGCCACTACCTGGAGAAGTAGCAGTTCTCGCCCGGCTCGCCCCGCCCGACACGATCAAGAGAATTCTCACTCAGGAAGAGGCTCTGAAGTCTACCGCGAGATTCCTATCTAGAGAAACGAGCCCTGACGCTGTTCGTCTCCTCTACCTAGCCTTTAAGGGCGGAGCCATGGTGAAAGAGACCCAAGACCTGAAAACGATCCTGGACCTACAATATCTTGCGGGACTCGACATCATCACGGTCCAGCACACGGTTGACATGTCTCCGGAGGATTTTGATGGTCAGCTCCGCTTCGCGGAACGCTGGATGGAAGAGCGCGGCGTCGAGAAACCGTTGATGCCGATCATGCAAGCCACCGACAACAAGGAAGTCTTCGGAAAAGTAGTCAAGATGGTTGAGAAGCATGAGTCAGCTCAGGTGGGGATTGATCTCCGAGGCGCGTTCCACTACCACGCTCTCCGAGTAATGGAGGAATTCAAGAGGAGGAAGCCTGGGGTCTGGCTCCATGCGTTCCAAGTTCCACCGAAGGTACGGCTCGGAAGAAGCCCGATCCCCTGCAGCCAAGGAATGATCCTTCCAATGTTCAGCATAGACAGCTTCTCCAGATGGATCGTCCCACCGCCACCAACACCGCTTACGAAAGAGGTGATCAATGTTTTCGACCGAAAAGGCTGGGGAGCGCTGAAGAAGAGAGACTATGAAGAGATCAGAGGAAACTCGACAAGCTGCAACTGCGCTGTTTGCCAAGGGAAGGACCTGGAACCCTTCTACGAAGGCAAAGTCTTGGACGTGCTAGCAAAGGCGAAGGTCCACGATCATCTGGCTCAGAGAACTGAGCTGGAATCCGCGAGAGCATCTATCAAGAAAGGAGAGTTCCTGACACTGCTGAACTCGAAACAATATCCTAAGGAGTTTCTTAGACAGATCCCGAAGCAAGCATGAACAGTTCAATCGGCGGTCTTATAGCCAAGGAGTTGCCACACGCGCACCCGCAAGGTCGAATAGGTTGATGAAAGCTCCGACCTGGGTTCAATCCGTTTTCGATCGATACTTGATCTGCGAATTCACATCGATAGATAACGGGAAGCCTGTGACGTTTCCGCTACTATTCTTCTATGACAATAATCCTCCTAGGTTCGCTGTGACATCCAGCATATTGTTCTCGCGCAAGATTGAACATATGAAGAAGAACCCGAAAGTATCGCTACTCTTCTCCAACCCGGAAGGCAGTGGAGTTGAGAAGCATGTCGTCCTCGTCCAAGGCATTGCAAAATGCGATGATTCCGACCTTGACCATGGATGGGAACGATACCTCCCTATGTGGCGCAAGAAGGAGCCTTACATCGACGGATTCCTTGCGGCCCGGGACCAATTCGCCTGGTTCTGGAAAAGAATCGTGGTCGAAATAGAACCAAAGAAGATACTTGCATGGAAGAACGGAGACACCTCCAAACCCGCGGAGGCAATCAACCTTTGACCACATTAGGTCTCATTGACCCAGACAGGCTATCACTGTTCCGATACGGCATAGTCACCTGGATCGACACAGACGGTTTCCCGTTCAGTGTTGCAACAGACTTTATCCTCTCCGAGAACGGTGAGATTCTCCTGAAGAAACCCAGCGTCCCCGCAACAATGACCCGCGGTCGAGTCGGAGTTCTCTTCAACCACATAACCGGAATCCCAACGGGGGGCTACACTGACCGCCGCTACATGCTGGTGTGGGGCACAGTCAGCGAAGATAAGGGATTTCTAAAGCTCCGTCCCGAAGAGGTCTCAGAGTGGGACGAGAAGATTCTGCCCTTCGACAAACTATGCGCGGCCGCTGTGCCTCAAGGAAAGAGATACCTAGAGAGTATTCAACCTTCGATCGACGCCTGATCATCTTCAACAGGCTCGCTACTCTCTGCGGACGGTGCCTTTGATTCGGCGAGCAGCATCATCAGGCTTGGGAGATCGAGCTCGGCGCGGGTCCGCCAGCCAAGCTTGACTAGTCCTTCCTCGTCTTCTTCCAAATATCCTGATCGGAGGAATGTGTCCATTAGGGTCAGTGCTCTCCAGCGTCCTGCTTTGTTGCCGATGATCGTTTCCAATTCCTTTCTTTCGCTCCTCCCTTGTTTGGATACTACAAGCGCCAAGGCGGCCGCTAAGGCTGCGAGATTGTCGATTCTCCATCCGCACAGTCTCGCTTCCTTCGGAGCCAGTGTCCCCTTGAGGCGGACGAAATATCGGGATTCTTCTTCCCCGTCGTCTGGTCCTGGTTTGTAATCAGACAGAGTCTGCGGTTCGACCTTCTTGACTTCAAGGTCCAGGTCCTTCAGACTCTCATCCAGTTGTTCCAGAACTTTCGTGTACCCTTTTCCGAGTCCTGTTTTCAACTCCCACGATCTTGCACCAGGTACTCTTCCCCGTTTGAAGAAGAGCATGTGTGCTGCTCGCTTGACCTTTTCATTGTAGTAGGGCGGTTCGTCCTTTACTTCGCCCGTATCAAAACCTCCTTTGTGATGGGGATGGGAAAGCTGAGCGGTGACCCTTCGGGGTGAGGATCAGGCCTTGCTTTCGGGACCAGGAACATGCTGTTCCCCTTTCGTTGCAAGTTCGCGTAACCATAGGTGACGAGAAAGCTGACAAGTTGGGCTCGAGCAATAGTTGCAGCAAAGTCCGAGCCTCTAATAAAGTTCCAGTAGTCCACTCTCTCGTCCTTCTCGGCGCTCTCCTTGAGCTCCTTCCAAAGGTCCTGCATTTTTCTCGTGTACGCCTTCTCTTCGACCACATGCATTCGCGCCAGTTCCTCAAAGTCAGCTGCATCAGGGCTGACGAAGGGTCCAAGGTGAAGCCTCTTTCTTCGCTCGAAGAACGATAGCATCCTTTCCCAAAATTCTTTCGCCTCTTTGGTCGACGCTAGTGTGAGCTGTTCCAGCTCTACTATTGGATGCCATGAGAGAAGGAGAAACTCTGCCATTTGTTCTCTCGAGAGTGAATCGAGCTTCTGTTGCACCATGCTAGGATCGACAAAGAGGGCGCTGGACTGGAATCTGAGATTCGCACTCTGCAACCCGACAACCCTAGCCACGCTAGTGATGGCTCGCATATCGAGTAGATGGTCATCTAGCGTGCGCAACTGGTTCGAGTGTCGTCGTATGATCCGAAGAGCTTCAGTGATGTCCAAGAGGAACGGGTTGAACCTGCGGTTCTCGATCGAGATACACGTCTGAATTAATTCTTCCAATTCTCGTCTTCCGGACAATCGGCGGACCTTCTCCGTCATGGTTATGCTAGCTCCTTGACAATCGAACTGCCCTCGACGTTCTGGACTACGATAACGTGGACATTGTCCTCTGGAAGTGTCACTTGTCCAGGGGTTATCGCGATGTACTGGCTCGAGTCACTTGCTTTTGCAGCGGCATGGATGAGCTTGGATACTGTTTCCCGGTTTCGCGGGTCCATGTGAACGTCGAACTCATCGATTGCCCGGAAAGGAGATGAGATGAACTGTTGTAGGGAGAGAAGAAACGCGATTAGCGCGACCGTGCGTTCGCCCCCACTGGGGGCTAGACCGTCCAGCGATACTGGTTCGTTACCCTTGAACCCTGCGTAGAGCTCGAGGCCCGCCTTCTCAATATCTTTGGAGGCTTTGATGACGATTCGTCCCTTTGATTCCACCTCCGAGAGCAAAGCGTTGTATCTCGCGGAGAGTTCTTCAAGCAACTTGTCCATAACAGTCTTCCATCGGTCGAAGCGTTCTCTCAGTTCGCCAAGAACTTCGGACCTGTTCTGCTCCACAACCTCAGCCTTCTTCTTTAGATCCTCGTAGAGGTCTCCATAGTTCTTGTACATCTTCTCGACTTCGGCGGAAAGATGTGCTAGTGGGCGCAACCGTTCTTGAACAGAAGCGACATCTAACGAGATCTGCTGGAGGTCTCTGGGATTCTCGAATACCGGTCCGAGCTGGGAAGCCTGCGTTCTAAGGGGTTCGATTTCCTCTTGGCCAATCCGAAGCTGGACCTCGAGCTCTTGAACCTCCTGTTCCATTAATGCGAGCTTGAAGTTGCTGACCTCTTTCTTGACTCTCGATTCTATGAGGACGTCGGTATTCTTGGTGAGTTGTGAAGTTAGCTCGGTAATCCCTGTGCGTACTTTCTCGAAGTCTTGATCGGCTGTCTTGGCAGTGATCGAAATTTTCTCATGCTCTTCAACTAGGTCCGACAACACCTGACTCAGCTGGTCGTTCTCCGTTGACAAGCTAACATCACGGGCTTTTTGCTGAAGGGTAGTCAAGACTTCTTGCTGTGTACGAAGGAGATCAGTGATTCTTGAGATCCATTCCAGTGAACCGGCTCGAAGGCCACGACCGTGCTCAAGCTTCAGGTGTTCTTCCCTGAGCTCTTCTAGCTCTTCGGAGACCCTTGCGAGGACGGTTAGGACCTGTTGGTGTTGTTTGTGAGATGTTTCGAACTCTTCCCTCGTTTCCACTATCTTGCCTTGCAGGGAGGAGATTCGGTCTTTCACCCGTTTTTGTGAGGATTCTCTTCTGATGATACGTCTCCATATGAGTTCTCTCTGGAGGTCCTTGAACTGGTCTTCAAGCTTCCTCTTCAGCTCGTACTTCTCGTACTCCCGCTGCCAGTGCAAATAGGTCTCTTTCGTGCCTTCCAGGACTGAGGACATTGTCTCTCGTTCAGTCGTGAGTTTCTGCAACCGAGAGGATGCCTCGAGTACTTCTCGACGATAAGCTGCAAACCCCACAGCATCTTCCAGAAGGAGTAGCTTGTCTATCGGGCTAACTGAGCCGAATCGTCCGACCATGAGCTGGTGCATTATGACCAGCATGTTGTCAGGGTTGAGTCCTATCCTAGATAGTCCCTCGACTAGGTTGATCTTGCTAATTGGCTTGTTATTGAGCAAGTAGTGGTAGTCTCCAGATCTCTTGAGAACTCTGGTGAGGAGGACTTTGTCGGACCTCGCCTGCGGAAACGGTCTAGCACCCTTGGGTACTTCGTTGTCCAGAAGAAGAGAGATACGCGCTTCTTGTTCGTTCCAGCGTATGAGCTCGCTGAGTTTCTTCGCCCTCTCAGTGTATGCTTGGCCCAGGACGACGGAGATTGCGAGCAGTATGGATGACTTTCCTGCACCGTTTGGTCCTATGATCAAGTTTAGCCCGGCCCGAAGTGGGATGCTTGTGTTCTTGTAGGACATGAAGTTGGAGAGTTGGACTTCGCGGATCAATTTCCTACTGGCCAGCCTTGTTCTTGGATAGTGTTGGCTTGGCTGAATTAGAAGTCTTTCTCGTCCAATCAATGTTTATATACGCGATTTGGCATTTTTCGCCTTTCGTTGGAGTGTGCCAGGTGCGGGATTAAGACGGCTTGGCAAAGTTCTGCACATGTCGAAGAGCGGTAACCTGATTGTCCGGCTCGAACAGCCACCCGTACCGGCTGAGCGTACTGGAGTGGTCGATTACAAGATCAAGAGAATCGGGACTGTCAACAATATTCTCGGTCCTGTGAAGAGTCCATATGTCTCCGTAAAGCCGGAGGCTGCGGGAGAAGGGTTCGCGGGCAGAGTTCTATACCTTTTAGAGGATAATTAGGAGAACGGGAAAAAGTGGTTGAAGAAGTAGGCCAGACGCTAGAACGGGCACCCGAAAGCAGCTCACGGAGAATACGGTTGTGCCCGGAGTGTGGTGGCTCCAGGCTGATGAGGGACTACGACGCGGCCGAGGTTGTCTGCATGGCTTGTGGGTATGTTGTGCAGGAGAAGATTGCTGATACGCGGCCTGAGTGGCGTGCGTTTGACGACGAGCAGCGCGCGAAGAGGGCGCGTACCGGTGCGCCGATGACGTATACTATTCATGACAAAGGCCTCTCGACGATTATCGACTGGCGTGATCGCCCTACCGGGACAAAGGGTGTCTCAGCGGATCAACGGATCGAGCTTTACAAGCTGCGGAAGTGGCAGCGGCGTGTCCGAGTGTCGGACGCGACGGAGCGGAACCTGGCTGTGGCATTGTCGGAGCTGAGCAAGTTGTCGTCTGCTCTTTCTTTGCCGAAGAATATTCTCGAAACGGCATCTGTTATCTATCGTCGGGCGATTAAGAAGCGTTTGATCCGTGGGAGATCGATTCACAATGTTACGGCTGCGGCGATTTACATGTCGTGCCGGCAGTGCGGTATTCCGCGGACTCTGGATGAGATTGCTAGTGTGTCGACGCTGAACAAGAAGGATATTGGCCGGAGCTATCGGTTCATGCTGCGGGAACTCGGGATGTTTGTGCCGCCTTCCGCGAACAGGAATTATGCGGCGCGGTTTTCGAACAAACTAACAATATCCGGGAAGGCGGAAGGGATCGCGATTCGGATCTTGGAGATCGCACGCCAGATGAAGCTGACCAGCGGTCGGGGTCCGGCGGGGATCGCGGCCGCGTCCACGTATATCGCGACGGTGTTGACGAATGAGCGCAAGACGCAGCGGGAGATCGCGGAGATCGCGAACGTGACTGAGGTTACTATTCGGAATAGGTACAAGGAGCTTCTTGAGAAGCTGATGATAGAAGTCCCGATATAGGTGCCACGCAGGGCACGGCGTGAGACTTGAGTAGGCCCCGGGGGGCCCCGGAAATTCACGGTTACTGTTATCGGAAGCTGTTTCAGAAAATGGTTTCTAGAACCTTTTCCAAATTGCGTTTCAGAAACCTGTTTCAGAACCCGATTTCAGGAACCGGTTTCAAAAGTGGTTCTCCGCTCTGCTTGTTCTGATTCTGTAAGTCATGTGGTCGGGATCGTATCATGGTTGACCAGGGGCGGTTCTGTTGGTGGAAAGAGACGATTGGCATTTTACTTTCGCAGGCGTCCGCGGGGACCACTCATACTACACGACGTGCCTAAGGGATTCAATTTTTTCCGAATGTTGTTTCTGTCTGGGCGTGATTCCGGGGTTGTTTCTTAGAGACGGGCTTGTTATTGGCTTGAACGGCCCTTTTCGATCCCCGCGGATTCCCCTAGGGATAAGCGTGGAATATGGCGTACCTGGAAACGTCGGGCTTGGATTCGAGATCAGGGCTTATTCTGCGGATAAAAGTTCCGGGAGCCGGCGTCTGCCAGAAAGGCCAGCGTGATAGTTTAGGAGCGAAATATTCCCGGTAGAATAGCGTAAGCAAGAGATTAATATGACATACGTTATAGCGCGCGAGCCAGATGACGTATGTCATACGCACACCCCGAAGTACTGGTAACCAGTGACTGGGTACAACAACACCTCAACGATCCTAAGGTAAGGATTGCAGAAGTGGACTATGACCCGGTTGCGAACTATCAGCTGGGACACGTTCCCGGCGCGGTCCTCTTCGACTGGAAGAAGGACCTCAACCACCCCCTCGAAAGAGACATCCTATCCAAACAGCAACTGGAAGAACTATTCGCCAAATCCGGAATCGCGCAGGACACTAAGATTGTGCTCTATGGCGATTTCAACAACTGGTTCGCCGCTTACGCTTTCTGGGACCTACAATACTATGGCGTCAAAAACGTCGTACTAATGAACGGTGGACGGAAAAAATGGATTGACGAAGACAAACCATTGACCAAAGACATCCCGACCTACTCTCAGACTAGCTTCAAGGCATCCGGACCAGACGAGAACGTGAGGGTCTACCTCCGACAGGCGCTGGAGCTCTACCAGAAACCCAACGTCAGACTAGTTGATGTCAGAGGACCGAAAGAGTTTACCGGTGAAGTCCTAGCGCCACCAGAGTACCCGACAGAACATGCACAACGTGGAGGCCATATACCAGGCGCGATCAACATTCCATGGTCCCAAGCGGTCCGAGAAGACGGCACATTCAAGAGCCCAGAGGAATTGAAGAAGCTCTACGAGGACAAGGGCATCATCGCCAGCAGGGAGATTGTCACCTACTGCCGCATAGGCGAGAGATCTTCGTTCACATGGTTCGTGCTAAAGTATCTCCTCGGCTACCCAAGCGTGCGAAACTACGACGGTTCATGGACCGAATGGGGAAACCTCGTTCGGAATCCCATCGAGAAGCCGAGCCCATCGATAGCACAAGCCGTTCCAGCATAAAATACCGTATCAACCTCTCTCTCTTTCCTTCCCCATTTCTTCAAGCATTCGTCTCATTGTTCTCTCCGAACGATGAAATGGAAGAGGTTTCCCTCCTGCCGCCAGTCAACGAGCACATGACCGGTCTGGTCCGTCCACCGCACCATCTCCACGTAGGACGTTGGATCATCCGTAACGAGATGAACAATATCTCCGACGAGAGCTGTCGCGAGAAGCTCGTTTAGATGAACAAGAACTGCAGAACACTCCGTCCCGATCTCATACATCTCATGGTCGGGAAAGGCTTTGAAACAGCGAGCATGAAATTCAGCAATTCTTTTCTTGAGAGTGTCTGTCGCGTCCGCCGCTCGTGAGAGGAAACCTCTCTCTGTCTGGAGTGCCAGCGGTTTCAGCCTCACAATCCATCCCTCTGTATAGGGTGCGTCGTTCAGCAACTTCGGCCGTTTGATCACCTCGCCGTTTACGGCTGACACAATCCCTGAGATAGGCGATGGAATGGGACCAACGAATTTCAGGCTTTCAAGAGTACCGAGACTACTCACTCGCTTTACCGTCGTTCCGACAGGCCGGATTCGCGCCGAGGTGAATTTTCCCGCGATAGCTGAAAGGAGACTGGTTACTCCTATGGTCATTTCTCCGCTATCTTCGCTTTTTACCCAAGTGTTGTTTTCCAGATCATACAAGAAATGGTCAGGGAAACTGCAGTGATCTAACTCCAGTTTTCATTACCTTGAGCGATGACATGAATCAGGTGGGGTGGCTGGATATTAGGACTGACGATGGTGAAAAGAATGTCTCAGTTTGAATCAGCTTCGGAGCCTATTCTGGCGCAATATATAATAGAGAACCGTAGAGATTCGCTGAATCTCTTCGGCTAGAAAGGTAGGATTCGTTGCCCCGTTTCAAGAGTTCAGCGGACATTCTAAAGATCGTCTCTAACAAAGAACAGATCCGGAACATAGGCATCATAGCGCACGTGGACCACGGGAAGACCACTATGACAGACAGCCTTCTAGCTGGTGCAGGGCTTCTTTCGCCGTCTCTAGCGGGGACGGCTTTGGCGATGGACTTTATGGAGGAAGAACAGAAGCGTCAGATGACGATCAAGGCTGCGAACGTCAGCCTCTACTACGAACATAATGACGTTCCCTTCGTCATCAACCTGATCGATACCCCTGGTCACGTGGATTTCTCGGGCAAAGTCACTAGATCGCTCCGGGCTATTGATGGAGCGGTGGTTGTGGTCGACTCGGTGGAGGAGGTGATGGTTCAGACAGAAACCGTGACACGACAAGCCCTGGAGGAGCGTGTCAGGCCGGTCCTTTACATTAACAAGATTGACCGGCTGATCAAGGAGCTCAAGCTGAACCCTGAACAGATACAGGAAAGAGTTGCTAGGATAATCAAGGACTTCAACGCCCTCCTCGACCTCTACGCTGAGCCCGAGTTCCGGGAAAAGTGGAAGGTAAACTTCGCTACCAACACCGTGGCGATGGGCTCGGCTAAGGACAGGTGGGGCTTTAATGCGGTAGTCGCGAAGAAGAAAGGGATCAAGTTTTCTGATGTTGTCGATGCGTATGTAAACGGTAAGGTGGACGAGCTCAAGACCAACGCTCCGATCCACGAAGCCATTCTAGGAATGGCGGTGGAGGTTATGCCGCCGCCCCACAAAGCTCAGGTGTACAGAATTCCCAAGATCTGGCACGGGGATCCAGAAAGCGAGTACGGTCAGGCGATGATCAAGTGTGATGACAAGGGCCCGGTTCTGATGTCTGTTACGAATATTGTCGTGGACCCGCAAGCCGGAGTTGTTGCGACGGGTCGCTTGTTCTCGGGCACAGTTTCGGATGGAGAGCCGGTCTTTCTTATCAACTCCCGCGCACAGGGGCGGGTCCAGCAGGTGGCCATCTACATGGGTCCACAACGGGAGATAGTAGGACACCTAAGCGCAGGTAACATTCCAGCTCTTCTTGGGCTGGAGAACGTGAAGGCAGGGGAAACCCTTGCGTCTGTGAAGCAATTCGTTCCTTTCGAAGCTGTCCACTACGTCACCGAGCCCGTTGTGACGATAGCCGTAGAGCCGAAGTTCAACAGGGACCTTCCCAAGCTGGTTGAGATCTTGAGAAAGCTCTCTCTCGAAGACCCGAACCTTGTGACCAGTATTAACGAGGAAACTGGCGAGTATCTGATCTCAGGCATGGGCACGCTACACCTTGAGATTGCCAACACGTTGATCACCAAGACTGGAATGGAGATTGTTACCTCCAAGCCTATCGTGATCTACCGTGAGGCTGTGCGAAAAACTGCGGGCCCCGTTGAAGGAAAGTCGCCTAACAAGCACAACAAGATCTACATCGAGGTCGAACCGCTCGAAGACGCCGTCTTGGACCTGATCAAACAGGGCAAGCTCAGCGAGTACGGCGATAAGGCGGAGATGGCTAAGACCCTCCGATCAGTGGGATGGGAGCCTGAGGAGGCAAGGGGAGTCTGGAGCATTGACGAGCCCTTCAACATGATTCTGGACGTGACCAAGGGAGCGCAGTACATGCAGGAGGTGAAGGACATGGTTCTCGCTGGCTATCGCTGGGGAATCAAGGAAGGTCCCATTGCCTACGAGCAGATTCGAGGCTTGAAAGTCAAGGTTACTGACGTCAGTCTCCACGAGGACCCTGTTCACAGGGGTCCAGCGCAGATAATGCCCATGACCCGCAGAGCCATGTTCGTGGCTTTCCTAGAAGCTGCGCCGACGTTGCTGGAGCCGGTTCAGAAAATTACTACTCGTGTTCCGAACGAGCTGTTAGGGGCAGTGACGAGTGTGATCACGCAGAAGCGCGGAAAGATTGTCTCTGTCGATCAAAAGGGGCACTTGGTCTCGGTTGTTGGAGAAATGCCTACCGCGGAAAGCTTCGATTTGTCCGAGGTAATGAGGAGTCAGACCCAGGGGCGGGCGTTCTGGGGATTGGAGTTCGCTCGCTGGTCACCTGTTCCTACATCCCTGCTGCAAACCGTCGTTGAGGGAATCCGGAAGCGAAAGGGACTCTCGCTCGAGCCTCCGAAAGCCTCCGACTTCATGGAAGCCTAGCGGATCAACCGCTCTCGCGTCGCGAGTTGCTTGAAACATACCCCCCTTTTTTCCTGGAAGATTTCCTGTCTGGCTATGATTCTAGGCGCATCTAACGATTCAGGGCGCGGTCCTAGCTTAGATGCCTCGGCGAAACTTGCAGTTTTATCGCCTGGTCAAGAACGATTTGTCGGGCAGTGTAGGGAAGGGGTCCCAGATTCGAGATCAGGGCTGATAATGGGCGATTTCTGCTTATCGAATCGAACCGGAAACATTAAAACGACTGCCAGAAAATACTTCTAATCAACAGTATCCCCAAGAGTATATGTTCTGACTAGTTCTAGTCTAGCTTTCGCTGAGTCTGGGAGGATCTCATCCGGTTCGAGCTGCTTACGATTACCAGCACGAAACCCACGATGAAAAGTGCTGTAAAGGTCGTGTTATCGAGCAGACCATTGATCGTCAGCAGTGCAGGCCCTACTATGAGAAAGAAACCCGCGATAGCAATGAGCTTGGGGAGCGTTCTCACAGAGATTCTAGAAGCAATATCCTGTCGCGAATAGTTGAACCTAACGGATCAACGAGAGGCGTTCACTCCGGTATTGGAGAAAACGCTTAGAAAGAGTGGCTCTGTTGAGCGGTAACAGCGGCCGTGGTCCAGAGTCAGCACCCTGCTTCGAGGGTTGACGGGTAGCCTGGTCTATGACACCGGCTTCCCATTAATGTATGGAAAGAGCCGGGAACCCGGGTTCGAATCCCGGCGGCCGCACCAAGAATCCGCCCCTTCGGGGCTGATTCGTTTCATTTTGGACGGTTTGGGACTGTCCCAGGACTGTCCTCAAGCCCGGCGTTTGTTGAGACTGAAGCGCAGATTCGAGGTATTGCGAGATGGATTGTCCCCGAGCTTTCGCTTGTTTTATGAGCGCGTCGTATACCGAAGTTCGAACCGTGATAACGGACAGTCCGGGTTTGGGCATGTTTCAATTCCACCTGAACAACCAGAACGGAGCCGCTAACGCGGCTCCCAACGCGATGATGAAACCAATCCTAAACCATGGGGAGTCCCACCAGTCTGATTGTGGCTTCGGGGGCACAATGAGCGTTAGCACGTTTCGAGGCGGGGCGCTAACAGTGGCTAACGTCCCATGGGGCGCATATTGTGGGTCCCAAACCAATACAGCCGTCGGGTCTTGCTCGTGTTGTGATTCGAATTGCTCCAATAGTTTCGGTTCAATGTAGCGTTTCAGTAACGAGCGGTCGTATGGATTCGTCGGTACAGTTTTGACGAACATCATAGTCATACTTGTTCGGAGATTTTTCTCTAGTCCGAACATAGTATGACTTTCCAATGACGTTACGACGATACCTCGTCGTAACCCGGTAGCCTGCTGGATCAAGTGACGCACTTCGAACCATAGCTGTACCACAGCTTTCGGAATTTTCGCCAACGTCAAATCGGCACCCACCAACATGTATGCGTCCGCTGCATATCGGTACAATCATTCAGCAAACCCGCGACCCCGCCGTGTTCTACACCCGCATAGTATCGGGTGGCTCTATACCGCTGAGCCAGTGAATAGGCAAGTGCTTGGTCAATCGTTGTCTTGCCCGACCCTTGATCGCCAATAACCAGAATGTTACGATATTCAATTGCGTTTTGCCTTCCGAATTGCGGACGGCGCAATTCTTCGGGTTTTGGAATGTGTTTCAGAAACAAATCCGTCGCGTTGGGGAGCCCGCTCAACTTGGTTGAATTTGCGGGCATAATGGTGTTAGTCGATTGAGCCGAGCTTCGCTCAACGTGCCTCGCGAGTTTGTCTTTCGTTGGCTCGGCGGACGACCGAATTATTTTCGGGCGTCCAATCGCCAACGTTTTGAACAGAAAACACCGAAAACAGCCCAAAATGGGCTTACATCATGATGGCGCGCGTCTCTGTCCTATGAAGTCAGGTGGTTTCCTCTCTTGCGAGGAACTCCTAGTCTTTTTTCGTCCTTGTCGAAGACTGTGTAGCCTTAGGGATTTTTGGCGGATTCTCGGAGTCTCCCGCGGAATGGCAGTCTTAGAAATCAGATACCAAAGGCACCACGGAAAGAAATTGCATCGACAACGATTGCCACTGCGTCGGTGCCGTTGCAACTGAACGTAACGTTGGTTTGCGGCGTTGTAGTTATTGCATAATCGACTTCGAAGCGATTGTTCTGGTTTACTATGTTGGTGAATCCTGGTACTACGCCATGGGGATAACCACGCCCGCATGGTCCAGCGTCGTTTATGCCTGTGGCTGCTAGTAAGAAGTCTGTAGTGGACGTTTGTATTGACGTAGAACATGGGTCGATGTAACCAATGAGGTCAGGGTTTACAAGATACGCACAAGAAACGGTCGCCGGTATCGAGGGATTCGGGTCGAATACTGCCTGGGTGTTCGCTCCATGGATAGCAAGAACCTGCATTCCCTCAATGCAATAGACTGGAGCATTGCACGTGTCTGTAACGACTGTAATATTATCTGAGTGCAATGGTGAGGTCGCGATAGCGTAGTATTCCCAGAAGTTGGTCCCGGATAGATCGCTGGCAATGTAGGAGGTCCGCTGAATGAATGTTAAACCACTGCTATCAGAGACCTTTGATACATTGCCACACGGACTCCCGGCGCCGCATTCAACGATCAGGATAACTACATCATGACCTTTAGTTGTTGTCAGCAATTGAGATTGTACACAAAACATTGCTTGACAAGTGTTGGTTCCCACCCCGTCCAATGCCAACGGCGGTGCAACCGCGCGAGCAGGTCGGGTGGACGAAATGCCGCCCACCGTAAGCAACAACAGAATAGCACAGGCGATTTTCACTCGCATAGTGAAACCAGCGCGTTGGCGTCAAGGACTGTCCGCCTTTTTAGTGTATCGTAGAATCGCGCGCTGGTAGGTCGCGGATGACTAGTCCGCCGATTGACTACGAACCGATTTTAACTACTATTCTTCATGAGAGAGTTTGCAAGAATGTCGGTGTCGGGGTCACCGTGCAGGGACCTTGATCTAACCCAAACTCCCGAGTGCTCCTTGAACGCGTGCCGGGGTAACAACCCGGCGTACTCCTCTCGAAGGACTGTCCCGTAAGCCCACTACATGGGCGTTGATCGAAAAGCTAACAGTGCTGGGTCTCACTATGAAGCAAGGTTACGAACGTGTTAGCACAGCCCCCAAGGACTCGGCTGGCGCTGTGGCGGACAAGTATCCGCAATACCTTTAGGTTTTGTTGAGAAACTCAAGTATGAATTGAAAACGCGCCTTGCAATTGCATCGTTCCTCTTACTCTTTTTCATAGGCTTCTTCTTCCTTGCTCCCATTATCCCGGTTGAGGGGACCCGAATTTGGCCTGCGGGTCACTGCCCAGCCTTTGCCTGGAAATGGACTGACTGGCAATCCGTCGGATACCATTTCCTTGGCTTGGGTTACAATCTCCGCATCTGGATTGAACACGATTTTTGCGCTTAGGCGGATGAGCCCAAGAGTTCTCAGGCATATCTACGGATTTCGCACTCTACCGAAAATAGATTCGCAACATATCATGATAGCACTGTCAGGCTGGCTTTGTCGTAGATCGCCTTGAGGCTGTCCGGGCTGTAATCACTATACCTTCGAGCCAGAACTGAACGAGGCAACCGACCACACAACGCGTCAACGAATCGGTCGGGAACCCCCAGCTTGCCAAGTTCGTTGCAGAACCATTCCCTCAAGATTTGCGGCTTTACAACAATCCCCGTCTTCAATTGAGCCCGCTTGAACGCCTTGCGAATACCGCTCTCGGTCGTGCGCAATAGTGAACCAGAGGTGATCCCAGTTTCAGCAAGATACTGGTTGAGTACTTGTTCGGCTTCCTCGTCAAAGAACGATATCCACGATTTCTTGGTTCGCCCCGTCTCATGTGCACCATTGGGCACTATCATTCTCTTTGCTCGGTCGATATCTTCCAGTCTTAATGTGAGAACTTCGTTGCGTCGAAGCCCCGTTACAGCGTACAATAGAAATGCCAGCCGATATTTTGCCCCGTCTAGGCCCGAGTAGAATTTCTGCAATTCTTGCTTTGTCCGAACAGTGATCGGTTTCTCGCTTATGGGGGCGAATCTGAAAGTAGCGATTAGCTCTGGTTTTTGCAAAAAGTCGCGGAAGAATCGTTTCAAGCCACAAAGGTGATTGTTGTAGGTCTTCGGTTCTGAGTCTGCCTTCACATCGCTTAGATATTCCCGAATGTCAGCCACTTGAATTTGCGATATGGGTTTCTCTACCATTCGCAAGAATCGCTTGACCGAGGGAACATGTCCATCTCGAAAAGTTCGTTTGCTCAACTGCAAGTCTATGCGACAAAATTCCTCAAATTCGCTCAGCAACGCCTCGTTATCGTTGAGCGGGACCGCCTGGCGGTCACGCTCCGGTTCGAATCCCGGCGGCCGCACCAACTAGAAAAATCCGGACGTCTCTGGAGTCTCTTTTGATGCCCCCGGGTCATTGATTATTTATCAGGGGCGGGGAAAAACGACATTCGAGCATGACGAGCCATTCACACGTGGATCAGAAGACGACTGTTCAGGAACTCATGAACAGAGTGAGAGGATTCAGAGACAGTAGAGATTGGAGAAAGTGTGACACGCCCCGAAACTTGGCGAGTTCAATTTGCATAGAGGCTGCAGAACTCCTTGAGCATTTTCAATGGAAGACTGACGAACAGACAGCAGAAATGTTGAGAAGCCCGGAAAAACTAGCTGGGATTTCCGACGAGCTGGCAGACGTCGTCATCTACTGTTTGGGTTTCTCAGAAATCTTGGGTATTGATGTTTCCAACGCCGTTCAGATAGAACTCCGGAAAAACGCCGTGAAATATCCGGTCCTAAAGAGGTCACAAGGCAAAGGGACAACTGGAGAGAGATTCTCGAAAAACGGAGGGGGGACTAGCACCTCCTCCTTTCGGTGATCGAGTATCTCACTAACGTGGTGTGCTAGTATTATGCGAGTTTGTACGTACGACTATCCGGCCTGACCGCTCTTCCAACCCAGTAAGATATCAAGGGTGGATACCACAAGTAGAGCCTTATCGGGACGCCCAGCAGTGTCCACTCCCAGAACTGCGGCGCGACAGAAATCAGGATCAGAAGCGCGAGCATCGCCATTCGGTTCCGCCCGTTCCGGAATAGCGTAACGAGTTCAGGTGCCACTAGCTTCTTCTCCTCCAAGCTGATAACGTGAGCGAAAGTAGCCAAGATAATCAGGATTCCTCCGAGATCTAGCGCAAAGAGTTGGGAAGAATAGTTCTGGATCATGGATACCTGATCCGAAGTTAGACCCGGAGCTACCACCTCAACACCGTTTAGCAGGTATGGAACAATCGCAACCAGCAAGAGCAGTCCCACATTGAGGAATGTGACTGTCCTGGTCTCGACTGGCAATACGGACATGTAAGTCGTGTATATCATCCAAGCCGTGATTAGCACAAAGAATGTGTATGCGAATGCGAGTATGTGGGTTGTTATCTCTGCGTTGCTTTTCGGAGGATTCGCTATTAGAGCGATTGAGCCAATTGAAAGCGAAAGCCCGAAAATCAGGTCGGCGAGAGTCTCGATTCGAGGACGCGGATGGACTCCAGCACTCTGCTGCATCGAGCGCTCTCGAGGAATCGTCGCTATTTGGTCTTTCGGAGGCGCAACTTTCATAGTCTCTGATCTCCATTCTATGATAGCGGTCATATGGTCTCAACCGGCGTCGGGGAACTAGATCAACTCCTTAAGGACGGCTACCCCGACAAATCAGCCATTCTCGTGGTTGGACCACCAGGTATTGGAAAAGAGGCGCTCGGCTACTGGTTTACACAAGCCGGACTCTCGCAAGGCGACTTCTGCCTCTATGTGACCAGGCTCGCTGTTTCTGAGGTCATTGAAGACGTCAAGGCCTTTGGAGTCGAGATCAAGGGACCTACGGTCTGGTTTGCGAGAGATGGGGGCCAAACAAAGGTCGACATCAACGACCTGTCCGGCCTGTCATTCAGCATCAAGGAGACCTTGAAGAAGAATGGAGAGAGGCCCGCTCGTATCGTAACGGATGTTCTCTCTTCCCTCTTGATGCTGAACTCACCTGAAACGATCTACCGGTTCCTTTCCCAACTTTTCTCGGAGCTGAAACAGTACAACACGGTTGTCTTAGCGACCCTCGAAGATCGAATGCATCAACCCCAGGTTCTTGCCGCGATGGAACAACTATTCGACGGGGTAGTAGAGCTACGGTTATACGAGGAGGGGTTGAGGATTCGCCCGTTACTCCGGATACTGAAGATGCGAGGGATGCCTCCGCTTCCGGGATACTTTAGCTTCGCCTTCGCGCACCGAAAAATGGAGATAACAGCCTATGCCAAGTGATGTCTCGACAGCATTCTTCGTCCTATGGCTCATTGTTGCGGTCACTTTCTCATACGCTGCATATTGGGCGTTCACTGTCAGAAGAGTGCTCGTTCATCGTCTGTACAGGCGACAGGCAACTTGGGTCGGTCGGATGGGCGTATACTTCGTAGCACTATCTTCCTTTCTTACCTTGGCACTTTCAACCGGAGTTAGCTCTCTTTATGTCAACGTGGTGGGCGGACTCCTGA
>Ga0209237_1000711_pt1 | contig 19132 bp, 16 predicted proteins | sample GraSoi013_1_40cm_2_FD_185820 | JGI IMG/M metagenome (GOLD analysis project Ga0209237, IMG submission 185820) | Grasslands soil microbial communities from the Angelo Coastal Reserve, California, USA - Sample 10_02_2013_1_40cm (SPAdes) (version 2) | ecosystem: Environmental > Terrestrial > Soil >... | reverse complement strand
ACGACCTTCCGACTGACCCGGCTCTACCCCCCGACCCATCCCGCCGTGATGGAGGCGCTGCGCCAGATCGGCGACGCGCTCCCGCCGCTCGCCGCGCTCGGCACGGTGGAGTGGAAGATCGGCGCGACCGGGCTGCACTGGCACGGGCAGCATCTGCTGCCGCGCAACATGCAGATCGCCGAGCTCGCGGGGCTCCTGTACGCGCGCGGCATCCGGGCGATCACGCTGAATCCTGGCATGACCGCGGATCACGTGCTGGCGCTGTTCGGCGTGGCCATGGGCACGATCCTGCCCGACGACACGGCGCTCGGGCGCATCACGCTCACTCTGGGGCGCCGCAGCTCCCAACGGCTCGAGCGCCTCCGCGCCCCGACACCGCCGGTGAACGTCCCCGCCGTGCCGGTCGCCGCGCCACCCCCGTCCTCGCCCTCGCCTTCCGCCGCCGCGTCCGTGCCGCCCGTACCCGCCGGGTCCGTCGTGTCTGCGCCGCCCCTCCCCCCCTCCCCGGTCCCCGCCGCACCCGACGCGGCGGGCCGGCGCACGGGCGTGGTGTTCCGGCCGGACGTGGTGCCGGCCGACGTCGAGGCCAAGCGCGCGGTCGCGAGTCTCGGGAGCGCGGCGACGCTGGAGGAGCAGCGCGCCGCGGTGGACAAGCTGCACGGGCTCGCGCCGCAGCTGCTCGGGCTGCACAACGCGGGCCCGGTGGCCGAAGCGATCGCCGCGCTCGATCACATGCTGGTGACGGCGCAGGATCCGGCGCTGGTCGAGGCGATCGACAAGACGGCGCTCGCGCTGTCTGATCGGTCGCTGGTGGGGCGGATGGTGCAGCGTCTGGGAGAGCCGCGTGTCCCGCCCGAGGAGCGGGAGGCGCTGGTCGCGGCCGTCGGGGCGCTCGCCGCGGTCTCGGTGCCGCTCGTGCTCGCCGCGTTCGTCGCCACGGCCGTCGAGCTGCGACCGCCCTACCGCGCAGCCATCCGCAAGGCGGCCGACCGGGCGCTCGAGCCGCTGCAGGGGCACCTGGCGGACTCGAACCCGGCGATCGCCGCCGCCGCCGCCGAGTTCGTCGGGCTCACGGGGAGCCCGCAGGCGGTGGCGCTGCTGCTGCCGCTCGTGCACCATGACTCGGAGTTCGTGCGCGAGGCGGCGCTGATCGGGCTTGCGGAAGCGGGCGGGCGCGAGATCTCGCGTCCCGCGATGCCCGCCCTCAAGGACGAGAGCGTGTCCGTGCGCCTGGCGGCGGCCCGCGCGATCGCGGCGGGTGGAGACCAGGCCTCGAGCACCGTGCTGATTCGGCGGCTGGAGCAGGAGCCCGACGAAGGGGTACTGGCAGAGTTGCTGCGGGCGATCGGCCGGCTCGGCGCGAGGGAAGCACTCGACGTGCTGGCGCGGTACGCCGAGCCGGGCGGGATGAGGAGTCGCCGCAGCGCCATGGTGCGGGCGGCGGCGATCGAGGGGTTGCGCCACATCGCGCGGCCGGAGGCGCGCGGGCTGCTCGAACTCTACAGCAAAGACAAGGAGCCGGCGGTGCGCAAGGCGGCGGAGGCGGCATTGCGATGACGACGCGGGCGGCGAAGACCCCGACCGGGGACGCGGTCCTGAGCCAGACGATCGCCCGCGAGGTGGCGAAGCGCGTGGTGGGACAGGAGGTCATGGTCGAGCGGCTGCTCGTCGGGTTGCTGACGGGCGGCCACATCCTGCTGGAGGGAGTGCCGGGGCTCGCGAAGACGCTCGCCGTGCGCACGGTCGCCGAGTGCTTGCGCATCGCCTTCTCCCGCATCCAGTTCACACCCGACCTCCTCCCCGCGGACGTGATCGGCACGATGGTGTTCGATCAGCGCTCCCAGGAGTTTTATGCCAAGAAGGGGCCGCTGTTCGCGAACCTGGTGCTGGCCGACGAGATCAACCGGGCCCCCGCCAAGGTGCAGTCGGCGCTGCTCGAGGCGATGCAGGAGAAGCAGGTGACGATCGGCGGCGAGACGTTCTACCTCGGCGAGCCGTTCCTCGTGCTCGCGACCCAGAACCCGATCGAGCAGGAGGGCACCTACCCGCTCCCCGAGGCTCAGCTCGACCGCTTCATGCTCAAGGTGCGGGTCGGCTACCCGACCCGCGATGCGGAGAAGGAAATCGTGGCGCGCATGGCGTCGGGGCGGCCGATCGAGGTGCAGCGCATCGCCGACGCCGACGATATCCTGGCGGCGCGCAGCGCCATCGCCGAGCTGTTCATGGACCAGAAGGTTGTGGACTACATCGTGGACGTGGTGCGCAGCACCCGCGAGCCGCAGACCGTCGGGCTGGCGGAGCTGAAGCCGCTGATCGCCTTCGGGGCCTCCCCCCGGGCGTCGATCTATCTCGCCCAGGCCGCGCGCGCGCACGCCTACCTGCGCGGGCGCTCGTACGTTGTGCCCGAGGACGTCAAGGCGATGGCCCTCGACGTGCTGCGCCACCGCGTGCTGCTCACCTTCGAGGCGGAAGCGGAGGATATGGATGCCGACCGGGTGATCGCCAAGATCCTGGAGGCCGTGGGCGTGCCGTGACTTACGAGGGACAAGAGCGGCGGAGCGGCGCGACGTCCCCGGTCCGCGCACGCCGACGGGCCGTTACCCCAGACGTGCTGCGGCAGGTCAAGGGGATCGAGCTCCGCACTCGCACCCTCGTCAACACCCTCTTCACCGGCGAATACCGGTCGGTGTTCCGCGGCCAAGGCATCGAGTTCGCGGAGGTGCGCGCCTATCAACAAGGCGACGACTTCCGCTCGATCGATTGGAACGTGTCGGCGCGCATGGGCCACCCGTTCGTAAAGACGTTCCACGAAGAGCGCGAGATTACGCTGCTGCTGATCGTGGACCAGTCCGGCTCGTGTCAGTTCGGGCGTCCCTACACCAAGGCGGGCCTCGCGGTGGAGGTGGCGGCGGTGCTCGCGCTCGCCGCGGCGCGTCACAACGACCGGGTGGGGGCGCTCATGTTCGCCGACAAGGTCGAGTTCGTCGTGCGCCCTGCGAAGGGACGGCCCCACGCGCTGCGCGTGATCCGGGATCTGGTCGCGTTCACGCCGCGCGGCAGCGGGACAAATCTCGCCGAAGCGCTACGCTACGCCGCGAAGCTGCTGCGCCACCGCGCGATCGTGGTGGTCCTCTCCGATTTCCGGGCGGAAGGCTGGGAGGACCCGCTCGCGCAGCTCGCCGCTCGCCACGACGTCGTCGCGATCACGATCGACGACCCCCGGGAACGCGAGCTCCCGGACGCGGGGTGGGTCGACATGGAGGACGCGGAGACCGGCCAGCGGGTGCTGCTCGACACGAGCCACGGGCCGACCCGCACGCGCGTGCGCGTCGCCGCGGAGCGGCAGCTCCAGGAACGGGTCCGGAAGCTGGTCCAGGCGGGCGTGGACCGCGTGGCGCTGCAGACCAGCGTGCCGTACGGCGTGCCGTTGCGCCGCGCGTTCGCCGAGCGGGCGCGGCGGCTGAAACGATGAAGCCATGGTGCGCCGTGCTCGCGGTCCTGGCGTCTTGCCGTGTGGCCATGGGGCAGGGGCCCTGGACGGCCACGCCGGCGACTCCAAGCGTCGGTGATACCGTGTGGCTCGAGCGGCAGATAGCGGTGCCCGCGGGCTGGCGCGTCCGGCCCGGCAAGCTCGACGCCACCGAGCGGGTGGAGGCGCTGGCCGACCCGTCGGTGCGGCGCGCGCCGGAGGGCTGGTTGGTGCGCTATCCGATCGTCGCGTGGGCGCCGGGGACGCATGCGCTGACCCTGCCCCCCGTCTGGCGGCTTGGCCCCGATGGCCGCGCGGACTCGGTTGCGGGAGGGGTGGCCAATTTCTTCGTGCGGAGTGTGATTCCCGACACCATCCGCGGCCCACAGCCGTGGGGCGCCTTTGCGCCGGTGCGGTTGGCGCGGCGCAGCGCTCTGCCGCCCGCCGCCGCGTTGTTGCTGGCGAGCGGGGGCCTCGCGCTCGGCCTCGGGTGGCGTCGCCGGGCGCCGAACGCGGTGCCGCCGCCCCGGCGGGTTGCACTCGACTCCGAGGTCCCGGATGCCCGCTGGCTTGCCGCCGGCGAGCCGAAGGCCGTGGCGGCGCGGGCCGCGTTCCGGCTGCGGGTGGCCGTCGCCCGGGCGATTCCCGAAGCGGGGCCCGCGCTCAGCACCGCCGAATGCCTCGCCGCGGTCGAGCGCGCCCGGCCCCATGCACCGCTGCGTGAGCTGAGGGAGCTGCTCGAGCAGCTCGACCGCGTCGCGTTCGCCTCCGCTCACGGGACGGACGTGGTCGCGCTGGCCCAGATGGCGCGCCGTTTCGCGCGGGAGATCGCGCCCTGAGCTTCGCCCGCCCGCTGCTGCTCGCGGCGCTCGCCGCGCTCCCGCTGTGGTGGTGGCTGCGCGGGCGCCGGCTGGGTCGGCTGCGCGGCACCCGCATGAGCGACGTGCGCCCGGCGGCGGGGGCGGGTGAGCGCCTGTGGATCGCGCGCCTCCCCGTCACACTGCGCAGCCTCTGCCTCGGCGCATGGATCGTCGCGGCGGCGGGGCCACGCGTCGGCTCGGCCCGCGCCGAGACCCGGAGCGAGGGGATTTCGATCGTGCTCACCGTCGATCTCTCGAGCAGCATGCTGTCGGAGGACTTCTCTCCTGCCAACCGCATCGACGTCGCCAAGCAGACCGCGATCGAGTTCGTGCGCGAGCGGCGCTCGGACCGCATCGGGCTGGTCGCGTTCGCCGCGCAGGCGCTCACCCAGGTCCCCATCACGACGGACTACGCGGTGCTCGAGCAGGCGCTGCGCGACCTGCGCATCGGCATGATCGAGGACGGCACCGCGATCGGCACCGGCATCGCGACGGCGGCGAACCGGTTGCGTCGCGCGCCCGGCAAGAGCCGGGTCATCGTGCTGCTCACCGACGGCGTGAACAACCGGGGCACAGTGGATCCGCGAACCGCGGCACAAGCCGCGGCCGCGTTCGGGATCAGGATCTACGTGATCGGCGTGGGCACGCGGGGCGAAGCGCCGGTGCCGACGGGCCAGGGACTCGAGGGGCTGCGCTACCAGATGATGCCGGTGGAGATCGATGAGCCGCTGATGACGGAGATCGCGCGCATGACCGGCGGCCGGTACTTCCGCGCCACCGACACGCAGTCGTTACGGCACGTGTTCGACGAAATCAACCGGCTCGAGAAGTCGACCGTCGAGCAGGTGGTTTACCGGCGGTTCGAGGAAGCGTATCGCGTGCCGCTGGCGCTCGGGCTCGTGGCGCTGGGGCTCGAGATCGTGCTGGCGGCTACGCTCGCGGTGCGGGTGCCCTGATGAGCTTCGACGCACCCGTCGTGCTCGCGTTGGCGCCGCTGCTGGGCGGCGCCGTGTGGTTCGGGGCCGCGTGGGCGCGCCGGGCGCGGGTGCGCCGCGCCGCGCTGTGGTCGCAGGAGACGGTGCGGGCGGCGCTCGCGGCCGGGCGGCTCGGCCCGACGGCGCTCTCGATCGCCGCCTTCCTGGGTGTCGTGGCCCTGGCGGGGCCCCGCTGGGGCGAAGCGAGCATCGTGACGGAGACCCGCGGGCTGTCGCTCGCCCTCGCGGTCGACATCTCCCGCTCGATGCTCGCCGAGGACGTGACCCCGAACCGCCTGGGCCGGGCGCTGCGCGAGGCACGGCGGTTGGTGCAGGACTTGAGCGGCGACCGCCTCGGGCTCGTGGTGTTCGCAGGCTCGAGCTATATCCTGTCGCCGCTGTCGGTCGACGGCTCCGCGCTCGGGCTCTACCTCGATGCCCTCGACCCGGACGTCGCTTCCGAAGGCGGGACCGGGCTGGCGCTGGCGCTGCGGCAGGGGGGCGAGCTGGTCGGGGCCGGCTCCGAGCTCGCCGATCGGGTCGTGGTGGTGTTCACCGATGGCGAAGCCCACGACACGCTGCCGGCGATCCTGGCCCAAGCCGAGCGCCTCCGCGCGCTCGGGGTCCATCTGATCCTCGTGGCCGAGGGCGCGCGCGCCCCGACCCGCATCCCGGTCCGCGACGAGCGGGGAGCGCTCCAGGCCTGGCAGCGGGACGACGCGGGCAGCGTGATTCAAACGTCGCGCCGGGACGACATCCTCGGTGCCGTGGCGGACGCGGCCCAGGGCACGATCGTTGCGGCCGAGCTGCCGGACCAGGCGGGGGCGGTGCGTGACCTCGTGGCGGCCTACAAGCGCGCCCGCGCGAGCGAAGCGCGCACTGAGCGCGGCCGGCCTCGGGCCTGGGTGCCGCTCTTGCTCGCCGTGTTGGTGCTGGTGCTGCAGGCGGCGTCACGCCGCACGGCCGCCCTGATCGCGCTGGCGTTGTGGTGCGGCACCGTGCCGCTCGCCCGGGCGCAGGACTCGACGCGGCCGCGTAGCACCGCGGAGAAGGCGTGGGATCGCGGCGACGTGACGCACGCACAGGCGGCTTACCTCGCCGAGCTCACCCGGCGCCGCCAGGACGACACCGCCTGGTACAACGCCGGCACCGCCGCCCTGGCGGGCCGGGACCTGGAGACCGCTCAGGCGGCCCTGGCCCACGCCGCCGCGTCGCTCGAGCCCGACATCCGGTTCCGGGCCCTGTACAACCTCGGCCTGTTGGCGCTGCGGGTCGCCGACGCGGACAGCACGAACCGCGACGCCCACCTCGCCGAAGCCGAGCGCGCCTATCGCGAGGCCCTGCTGCTCAACCCGCGCAACCTCCCCGCGAAATGGAACCTGGAGCTCGCGGTGAGGCGCCGCGGCGGTGGTAGCAGCAACCGGAGCGTGCCGCCCGCGGGGGGTGGAGGCGGTGGGGGTCCGAGTGGTGGGGGGCAGGGGCGCGGTACTCCGCAGGGGGGTGCCGGGCAGAGCGGAGGATTGACCCAGGCCCAAGCCGAGCAAATCCTCCGCTCGATCGGCCAGCAGGAGCTGCAGACCCGGCGTGATCGCACTGGCCGGCAGCGGCGCGTCGCGGAACCGGGAGTGAAGGACTGGTGACGAGCGCCCTCTGGGTGCTCGTCGCCCTGCAAGGCCCCGCGCCGGACCTGCAGGCGCGGGTGGACCGCATCCGGCTCGCGGCGGGCGAGCAGCTGACCTTGACGGTTCGGGCCCGCACGCGCACGGCCGAGCCGGTGAGCCTCACCCTGCCGCCCCTCACAGGGTTCGCGATCGTGGGCTCGCGCGACGTCACCGAGGTATCGGTCGAAGGCGCGCTCGGGCAGACGCGGACGACGACTCGCGAGCTCCGGTTGCGGGCCGAGCGGGCCGGGACGCTGGTGATCGGACCGGTGCGGGCCCGCCAAGGTGCGCGGACCGTCGCCACCGAGCCGATCGCGGTGACCGTGGACAGCGCGGCGGCCGGGCCCGCGGCGGCGCTCAGCCCGCTGGCGCGCGGCCTGATCGCCGCCGCACCGCCGCCGGCGCGGAGCGATCGCGTCGCATTGTCCGTCATCCTCCCCGGGGACACCGCGCTCGCGGGTGCGCAGTTCGACGTCGTCGCGGCGGCGTGGTTCCCACGCGAGCTGCGCACGCGCCTGCGCCGGATGCCGATTCTCACGCTCCAGACTCCGGAAGGAGTGTGGTCGTATCCCGGGGTCTCGCCCAGCGAGCCGGCCGCGGCGCGGCTCGTCCGCGGCGGCTGGATGGACCTGTTCGTCGCTCACCAGGTGGTCTTTCCGCTGGCCGCCGGACGGGTCACGATTCCGCCCGCGACGGTGGACTACGCGGTGCCCGTGAGCTTCTCGTTCTTCAGTCGCGAAGAGCGGTACTCGCTGAAGAGCGACTCGGTGGTCGTCACCGTGCTGCCGCTCCCGGCGAGCCGGACCGCCGACGGTCCGCGCGTCGTCGCGCAAGGGCTCGCGCTCGAGCTCGACATCGAGCCGGCCGACAGCCGGGTGGGCGAGCCCCTGGAAGTGAGCGCCACCGTCTCGGGGCTCGGCAATGTGGCCCTGTGGCCGGAGCCGGTGATGCGCTGGCCGGCCGGGTTCCGGGCGTATCCGGGCGAGGCGACGGTGCGGGTCGAGCCTCGCGGCGGCCGGATCGCGGGGAGCAAGACGTTCCACTACCTCGTGGTGCCGGACTCGGTCGGTTCGTTTCTGCTCCCGGAAATGCGCTACGTCTATTACGACTTCGCGGTGGGCGACTACACGGCCGCGCGCGCGCCACCGCGCGCGCTCGCCGTGGCGCAGGGAGCGGAGCCCCGCGCCGCGCGCCCGCTGCCGCCGCTCGATCGCTCGGTGAGCGAGACCTGGAGCAGTGCGCTCGCCGCCGGGCTTATGCCATGGGGGTGGGTAGCGCTGCTCGTCGGGCCGCCGCTGCTCGCGTGGTTTTGGCGGCGCCGCATGACGCCCCGGCGCGCGGCGGGCGCCGAGGAGCCGGGGGCGGCACGCCTCTCGCGGCTGGGGCGCCTGGAGCATGCGTTCCATACGCTGCTGGCGAGCCACGTGCCGGATCCGCTCGCCCGCGACGGCGACGGCCTCGCCCGTGCGCTGCGCGCTGCGGGGGTCGAGAGCGCCGTTGCCGACCACGTGATGCGGCTGCGCGACCGGCTGCGCGCCGCGCGCTACGGACCCCGAGGGCTGGGCGACGCGGCCGAGCTGGCGGCCGAGCTCGCACAGGTGCTCAAGGTGCTGGGCGCGGAGCCCTCCGGCAGTCGGCGTCGCCTGCTCGTGGCGCTGTGCCTCGGCGCCCTGGTCGGCCCCCGGACCGTCGTGGCGCAGGGGCCGAGCGCCGAAGCATTGTACGAGGTCGGAGCGCTCCGCGCCGCAGCCGATTCGTTCGCGGCACGTGCCGCGGGCCAGCCGGCCGTGGCGGCCCACTGGTACAACCTCGGGGCCACGCTGTATCGCGCCGGGGCGGACGGCAAGGCGGCGGCGGCGTGGGCGATGGCCGCCCGGCTGACACCGCGCGCGCGGCTCGTCCGCCGGGCGCGGGAGTTCCTGCCGCCGCCCGACGCGGCGAGCGAGTCGCTGCTCGCGATCGGCGTCGCGACCCCGAGCGAGTGGGCCCTCGCGGCCGCGGCCGGATGGGTGGCGCTCTGGCTGGCGCTGCTGGGGCGGCGGCGGGGGGGAGGGATCTTGGTGATCCTGCTCGGCCTACTCACGGCCGCGTGCACGGGGCTCGCCGCGCGCGAGTGGCGACACCGGGCCCGTCCGGTCGCGCTGGTCGCAAGCCCGGGGACCGCCGTGCGGGTTGCTCCGTACGGCGGTGCGAGCGCCGCCATCACGCTCGACGCCGGCGCGGCGCTCTACATCGAGCGCCGCCAGGGCGCCTGGCTCCAAGTGGCGCGTCCCGACGGGGTGCGCGGCTGGCTGCTCGCGTCGGAAGTCGTGCCGCTGTGACGGCGAGGATCGCGGTCCTCGCGCCCCAGGTCGCGGACCAGATCGCCGCCGGCGAGGTGGTCGAGCGGCCGGCCTCCGTCGTGAAGGAGCTCGTCGAGAACGCGCTCGACGCCGGCGCTCGGGCGATCCGCGTGGCGATCGAGAACGGGGGGAAGACGCTCATCCGGGTGAGCGACGACGGCGAGGGGATGGGCCGCGAGGACGCGGTCCTGGCGCTGTCGCGCCACGCCACCAGCAAGATCCGCGATCCCGCGGACTTGATCGGCGTGGCGACGTTCGGCTTCCGAGGGGAGGCGCTCCCGGCGATGGCTTCGGTGGCGCGCTTCGAGCTCGAGACGTCGCCGGACGGCCGCGTCGGCACGCGGATCGGTGTGGTGGGGGGAAAGCGCGAGGTGGTGGAGGACGCCGTGCGGCAGCGCGGGACCACCGTGACGGTGCGCGCCCTGTTCTTCAATACGCCCGCCCGCCGGAAGTTCCTGCGCGCCCAGGCGACCGAGACCCGCGCGGTCGTCGAAACGCTCAGCGTCCTCGCCCTGACGCGTCCCGAGGTCGCGTTCACGGTCACGAGCGACGACCGTGCCGTCATCGATGTCCCCCCGGCGGCCGACCCGCTCGAGCGGCTGCGCGCCCTGTGGGGCCCCGGGGTCGCGGACACGTTGCTTCCCATCGCCCACTGCGAGGGGCCGCTCGAGGTGCGGGGCTTCGCCCAGCGACCCGCGCAGGCGCGGCCGGCGGGCCGCAAGGGGTACGTCTTCGTGCGCGGCCGACCGATCAGGGATCCGTTCATCCTGCGAGCGGCGGAGGCCGGGTACCGGTCGACGATCGCGCCCGGTGACCGGCCCTCGCTGCTCCTGTTCCTCGATCTCCCGGGCGATGCGGTGGACGTGAACGTTCACCCGACGAAGCTGGAGGTGCGGTTCCGCGAGAAGTTCTTCGTGGAAAAGGTGGTGGAGGAGGCGGTGCGCCGGGCGCTCGGGCCGCTCGCTGCGGCTGCACCGCTGGGGGTCGGGGGTCAGGGGTCGGGTGCTGGGGGTATGTGGGCTGGCGTCGGGGTCGCGATCCCGAGCGGCACGGCGCAGGAGCTCTTTCCCGTTGAGCCCCTGACCCCCGGCACCCAGCCCCTAGCCCCTCTGCTCCAGGTCTTCGACACCTATCTGCTCTTCCAGACCGACTTCGGCGTCGCGATCGTGGACCAGCACTCGGCCCACGAGCGGGTCCTCTACGAAACGGTGATGCGTCAACTGTCGGGCGATGGCGCCCCGGCCCAGCGGCTGCTGCTGCCGCTCACGCTCGAGTTCGCGCCCCCCGAGCTCGATGCCATCGACTCCCACCGGGAGTTGCTGCGGCGCGTGGGATATGAGATCGAGCCGTTTTCCGGGCGGACCGTGGTGGTGCATACGGCTCCCAACCCGCACCCGCGGTTCGATGCGGCGCGCTGCCTCCAGGAGCTGGTAGCGGATCTCGCGGGCGGCCGATTCGGCGGCTGGGCGAACCGGCTCGAGCGCTTTGCGGCCACGTTCGCCTGTCGAGCGGCGATCAAGGCCGGGCAGCGGCTCGAAGTCGAGGCGATGCGCGAGCTCGTGGGTCGGCTGTTGACGGCGACGCTCCCGGCGCACGACGTGCACGGGCGGCCGACGATCGTGCAGCTGCCCCGCGACGAGCTGGAGCGGCGGTTTGGGCGGAGTTGACCTCCGCGCGCGACCCCTAACGCCCGTTCTGGTCGGCCCCACCGGCGTCGGCAAGACCGCGGTCGCAGCCGCGTGGGGCGACCTCGAGTCCGTCGTCGTCATCTCCGCCGACGCGCGTCAGGTGTACCGGCGGCTCGACATCGGCACCGCCAAGCCCGACCAGGCGCAGCTCGCGCGCGTGCCGCACCTCGGGATCGACCTGATCGAGCCGGCGGAGCGCTACAGCGCGGGGCGGTTCGCCCGTGACGCGAGTGTTTGGCTGGCCGGCGTGCGGACCGCGGGGCGGCAGCCCGCGGTCGTTGGCGGAACCGGCTTCTACATCCGCGCGCTGGTGGAGGGTCTGTTCCGCGAGCCGCCGCTCGATCACGCGCGCCGCGACCGACTGCGCGCCTGGGCGGGGACGCTCGCCGCCGCCCGGCTCGCTCACTGGGCGGCGCGGCTGGATCGGCGCTTCGCGGGCGGCGGCCGCCAGCGGGCCGCCCGCGCGATCGAGGTGGCGCTGCTCACGGGGCGCTCCCTCTCGTGGTGGCAGCGCGAGGCGCGCGAGACCGGCGTGATGCGGCCGTGGTACATTCATCTGACCCTGCCGCGCGACACGCTGCAGCGGCGGATCGCCCAGCGGGTCGATCGCATGCTGGCCGCGGGGCTCGTCGACGAGGTGCGCGGCGTGCTGGCCGCGGGCGTGGCGCCGCACGCGCCGGGACTGGACGGCATCGGCTACCGCGAGGTGGTCGCGATGCTGGAGGGCCGGCTCCCCGAGCGCGAGCTGCGTGACGTCATCGTGGCCGCGACGCGCCGGTATGCGAAGCGGCAGGAGACGTGGTTTCGGAATCAACTGCGTGGTCAGACATCAGACGTCAGACGTCCGACAGACGAGGTGTGGACACTCGATGCGACGGAGTCCGCTGAGGCCCTGGCTGCGACCATCGCAGCCCGGTGGCGTTCGGTTCAGTCCGACGTCTGATGTCTGACTCCTGACAATCTTCCATGCGCATTGGCATCACGTGTTATCCAACGTACGGTGGCTCCGGCGCCGTCGCCACCGAGCTGGGGCTCGAGCTCGGGCGGCGCGGCCACGAGGTGCACATCATCTCGTATGCGAGCCCGTTCCGGCTGCGGGGCGGGTTCGCCGAGCGCGTCACGTTCCACGAAGTGGTGCCCGCCGACTACCCGTTGTTCGAGCAGTCCCCGTACGCCCTGGCGCTCGCGGTGAAGCAGCACGAAGTCGCCTTGCGCGAGGGGCTCGAGCTGATGCACGTGCACTATGCGATCCCGCACGCGGCGACGGCGTGGCTCGCCAAGCAGATGCTGAAGGGGGAGCGCGACCTCAAGGTGGTGACGACCCTGCACGGCACGGACATCACGCTCGTCGGCCAGGACCCGTCGTACTTCACGATCACCAAGTTCTCGATCGAGCAGTCGGACCGCGTGACCGCGGTGTCCGAGTATCTCAAGGAGGAGACGTATCGGGCCTTCGGGTGCGCCGGGTGCGACGTGCGGGTGATTCCCAATTTCGTCTCCGTCGCGGACTTCCATCCGCCGACCGACGGCTCGTGCCGCCGGGCGCTGGCGCCGGCGGGCCACAAGATACTGCTCCACGTCTCGAACTTCCGGCCAGTGAAGCGGGTCGGCGACGTGATCAAGGTGTTCGCGGGCGTGCGGCGCGCCCTCCCGGCGACCCTCGTGCTGGCGGGCGACGGGCCCGACCGGGACCTGGCGGAGCATGAGGTGGACCGTCTCAAGCTGCGCGCGGACGTACGCTTTCTCGGGAAGGTCGATCAGGTGGCCGATCTGCTGCGGGGCGGCGACCTGTTCCTGCTGCCTTCCCAGAACGAGTCGTTCGGGCTGTCCGCGCTCGAGGCCATGGCCTGCGGTGTCCCAGTCGTCGCGACCCGGGGAGGCGGCCTCCCCGAAGTCGTGGTGGAGGGCGAGACCGGATACTTGGCACCGGTGGGCGCCGTAGACGAGATGACGGAGCGGGCGGTGGCGCTGCTCAAAGACGACGCGACCCACGAGCGCATGCGCCGGGCCGCCGCGGCACGCGCCTTGGAATTCTCCGCCGAGCGGGTCGTGCCCCGCTACGAGGGGCTGTATCAGGACGTGCTGGGTGAGTGACGTCCTGCGGCTGGTCCGCGCCCACAACCTCGTCGTCGCCGCGGCCGGCGTGCTCGCCGGCGGGTGGATCGCGCTCGGCACGCTCGCGACCCCCAAGCTGCTGGTGTTCGCCGCAGCGGCAGGCGTGGGATTCGGCGCGGCCGGCAATGCCTTGAACGACATCTGGGACGCCGCGGCCGACCGCGTGAACCGCAGCCCCGCTGAGCGGCCGCTGGCGGCGGGTCGCTTGTCCCGCGGGACAGCCGACCTGTGTGTCGTCGGCGGGACCCTGTTCGGCCTCGGGGCCGCGGCGCTCGTGAGCGGCGCCGCGGTCCTGGTGGGGCTCGCCACGCTCGCCGTCATGTTCCTCTACTCCCCTGTCTTGAAGCGCCGCGGGCTCGCGGGGAATCTCGCCGTGGCGCTCGTCGCCGGGCTCCCCCTCTGGTACGGCGCCCTCGCGGTGGAACGGCCGGCGCAGGGCGTGGTTCCGTGGGCGCTCGCCGCGTGGCTCCATCTGGTGCGCGAAATCGTCAAGGACCTGGGCGACGAGGCGGGAGACCGGCTGCTCGCGCGCCGCACGCTGCCGGTCACGATCGGGTCGCGCGGTGCGGCGCTCGTCGCGGCGGCGCTGGGCGTGGCGTTCGTGCCCGCGAGCCTCGTGCTGCCCTACGCCGCCCGGTACCACGGCGCCTATTTTGTCGTCGCCCTGTTCGCGCAGCTCGCCGTGCTGCTCGTCGCGAGCCGGCTCATCGTGGGAAAAATGGAGCGCAACAGTCTGTTGCTCAAAGGCGCGATGATCCTGGGCGTCGTGGCGCTGGTCGCGGGGAGGGTGGCATGACGCTGTGGCAGGGAGTGGTGCTCGGGCTGGTACAAGGGCTCACGGAGTTCCTTCCCATCTCGAGCTCGGGCCACCTGGTGCTGGTGGAGGCGCTCACGGGCGTGCATTTCACCGATGTGACGGTGGAGGTCTCGCTGCACGTGGCCACGCTCGGGTCCGTGCTGGTGATGTTCGGCGGGCGGCTGTGGGCGATCGTGCGCGGCGTGCTGCGCCGTGACCCGGAGAGCCTGCGCTACGCGCTGCTGCTCGTCGTGGCGACCATCCCCGCGGGCCTGATCGGCACGCTGTTCCATCGCCAGATCGAACAGCAGTTCCACTCGTTGGTCTGGCTCGCCGCCCAGTTCCTCGTCACTGGGCTCATCCTGTGGTGGACCCGCGGGCCGCGCGGGGGCCGCGCCCTGCCGTCGGTGAGCGGCGCGACGGGCATCGGCTTCGCGCAGGCGTTCGCGATCCTGCCCGCCATTTCCCGCTCGGGCGCGACCATCGCGGCGGCGCTGTGGAGCGGCCTTGCCCCGGCGAGCGCGGCCGAGTTCTGCTTCCTCATGGCCGTCCCGGTGATTGCCGGTGCGGCCCTGCTCGAAGGACGTGACGCCGTCCTCAAACTCGCCGCGGTCGGCGCCGTCCCCTGGGCCGTCAGTTGCGTCGTCGCCTTCGCGTCGGGCGTCTGGTCGATCCGATTCCTCATGGCCCTGCTGCGCCAGGGTCGGTTGTACGCGTTCGCCCCCTACTGCTGGGCCGTGGGGTTGTTCACCCTCGTCTACGCCCTGTGGCTCGTTTAGCGCTGGATGGTGTTCCTGCGGCGGAGCTCGCCGCGCGGTGGGGCGTGCCGCAGTGCGGGCTGTTCCGCCGGCTCACCTCCACGCTGGACGCGATCCACGACCTCGGCGCGCACGCTGCGCCCGCGGGAACGACGGTGATCGCCGAGGAGCAGAGCGCTGGGCGCGGCCGGGACGGGCGCACCTGGCATTCGCCTCCCGGAGGCGTGTGGCTCGGCCTGCTGCTCCGCCCGGCGCACGCCGCGCCGGGGGGGGGGGGGGGGGGGGGGGGCGGTCGCCATCCGCGCTGGTCTCGCGGTCGCGGACGCCGTGGATGCGCTGCTCGGCGGCCCGGTCGCGCGGCTCAAGTGGCCCAACGATGTGCTGGTCGATGACCGTAAGCTCGCCGGGGTTCTGTGCGAGGGCCGCTGGCAGGGGGACCGGCTCCAATGGCTCGCCGTCGGCGTCGGTGTCAACGTGCGCAATGCCGTGCCCGCGGCGGTCGCGAATCGTGCCCTAGCGCTCCACGAGCGCCTCCCGGACGTGCGGCGCATCGACGTGCTGGATCGGCTGGTGCCGGCGCTGGTCAGCATCGCCGCGCTCGAGCCGGCGCTCTCGGAGCGGGAATGCGCGGCCTTCGCGCGGCGTGACTGGCTGCGCGGCCGCCAGCTGCGCGAGCCGGCCGTAGGCCGCGCCGGCGGGCTCCGGCCCGACGGCGCGCTGCTCGTGGATCTGGGGGCGGGGACGATCGGCGTGCGTGAGGGCCATGTCGAGCTCGCCTGATCTTTCGCGGCGGGCGCGCCTCGCGCTCGCCGCGTTCCTCGTGGTCACCGCTTGGAGCCTGCCGCGTCTCTCCGGGGTGCAGCGCCTCGCCGGCGGCACGGCCGTCTCGCTCGCGGCCGGAGCGTGCGCGCTGGTGGTGCTGCTCGCCGCCGGCCTCCCGCTCGGATTCTCCTGGGGACCAGCGCGCTCTCGGCGCCTCGTGCCGGACGTGGCAAGCGGTTTCGCGCTGGGCGCCGCCTGCGCTGCCGGGCTGATCTGGGACGGCAACGATGCGCGCCTGGCCCAGTTGTGGCGCGACGACCGCGCAGCCGCGGTGGCGCTCCTGGCGGGGGTCGCCGCTTGGGGAGCCGCCATCGCGGCCACGCGCCAGCGCGCGCTGTGGCGCTGGTATGCTGCGGCAGCCGTGGCGGCGCTGCTGCCGGAAGCGCTGCTCATCGCGGTGCTGCGGCCCGCCGCCCCGTCCGGCTTCGCCGCCGCGTTCGCTTTCTTCCTCGTCGCCGACACGGCCGTGGCGTTCGCAACCGAAGAGCTCGCGTTCCGACGCGCGCTCGTCGGGCCACCGGACGCCGCGGGTCTGGGCGCGCTGATCTTCATGGCGGTCGTGTTCGGGCTGTGGCACGCCGTGCAGCCCGGCTACGGCGGCGCGCCCTGGGGGACGTTCCTCGGCACGGCGCTGGGCGGCTTCGTGGCGGGGTGCGTGTACGTGCTCTCCGGCTCGCTCAGCGCCGCGGCGCTGTACCACGGGCTCCACAACGCTCCGCTCAAAGCGCTGGGCGGCGCGCCGATCGCCACGGGCCGCGCCGCGCTCGCGGCCGGCCTCGCGCTCGGCTGCACGGCCGCGCTCGCGGTCGCCCTCGGCTGGCTGGTGCGGCGGCGTGGCGGGCGTGAGGCCTCCCGTCTATCTTAGCCCGCGCATGCTCCTCGCCATCAATATCAACAACACGGAAACGAAGGTCGGTCTGTTCCGCGGCGACAGCCTCGAGGCTCATTGGCGGCTGACGACGGCTCCGGCGCGCACCCCGGACGAGTGGGCGGCGGCCTTGACCTCCTACCTGCTGCAGGCGGGGCGGTCGACGCAGGAAGTCCGGGCGGCGGTCGTCGCATCCGTCGTGCCGCCGGTGACGCAGGGGGTGTGCGAGGCGGTCGAGCGCGCCACGACGATTCCTCCGGTGATCGTAGACGGTCGCTCGGCTCTGCCCATCACCCTGGACGTCGACGAGCCGCTTTCGGTTGGGGCCGACCGGATCCTCAACACGCTCGCCGCATCGCAGCTGTTCCGCCGCGACACCATCGTCGTGGACTTCGGCACCGCGACCACGTTCGACTGCATCACGGCGGACGGCCGGTTCATCGGGGGCGTGATCATGCCCGGGCTCCGCACGGCGTCCGATGCGCTGATCCGCAATACGGCGAAGCTCCCCGCTACCGAGCTCACACCCCCCGAGCACGTCATTGGGCGCCGTACCGAGGACTGCATCCGGGCGGGCGTCCTGCTCGGGGCGGCGGAGGCCGTCGACGGCATCGTCCGCCGCATCAAGGCCGAATGGCCCAACGGCAACACGCCTCAGGTCATCGCGACCGGCGGCCTGGCGAGCCTCGTCGCGCCGCTCGCGCGCGCGATCGAGTCCGTCCACCCCGATCTCACGCTCGCGGGCCTGCGCATCGCAGCCACGGCGCTCGGGCTGCAGTGGTAGCCGCCGGCGTCCCTCCCCGGCCCCGCACGGCGTGGCGCCGCTGGGGCTACCGATTGCTGCCGGGCGATGCGTTCTCCTATGTGCTGCACCTCCGCCCTGCCGAATGGCCGATCATGGCGGCCCATACGGCGCTCGGCTACCTGCTGGCCGTAGGGATGCCGGGCGCGGCGCGGGGCGAGCGGCTGGTGCCGGCGCTCTGGGCGCTCGTCATCTGGGTGGTCTTCCTCAACGGCGGCACGCTCGCGATCAACAGCGTGTTCGACAAGGACGAGGGCGATATCGGCTATCTGATCGCGCCGCCGCCCATTCCCAAGCACCTGCTGCTCTTCAGCAGCGCGCTGCTCGTGGGGGGCCAGCTGTTCGCCTTCACCCTGCCGCCCGCGTTCCGCATCGCGTACGCGCTCTGCTTCGCGATGTCCGTCCTGTATTCGGTGCCGCCGTTCCGTTTCAAAGCGGTGGCCGGCGTGGACTGGTTGATCAACATGTGGGGGTTCGGCTCGCTCACGCCCTTTGCAACCTGGGCGGCGACCGGGCGATCGCTCGACCTCGGTCACGCCCTGCTGCTGCTCGGCTTCTGCCCCCTGTTCGCGGGGCTCTATCCGCTCACCCAGCTGTATCAGTTGGATGAAGATCGCCGGCGGGGCGATCGGACCCTGGCATTGATCCTCGGCATGCGGCTGAGTCTCGGGGTCGCGATCGCCTGCGTGCTCGCAGCGTTTGCGTTGTTCCTGTCGGCCGCGGTCGTGCTGCACGTCGGGCAGTCGGCCGGAGCGCTGGGCGTGCCGCTGGCGCTGTGGCTCGGCGTGCTCGCGCCCTGGCACGCGCGGCACGCCGGCTGGGCCCCGGCCGAGCATCAGCGCGCGATGTATCGGGCCTTGACCGCCTGGGCGCTGACGGACGTCACAGTCCTCGCCGTGTTTGCCCGGTGAGGCGCCAAGCTTAGATTTCCCGAGCCCACTTCCTCACGAGGACCTTCAGGCGCATGTCGACCACGGCGACACCCGCGACATCGGACCGCTCGGACTTTCGCACCGTCATGGTGGGGGGCACCGAGATCGGTGTGCTCACGGCGGCGGCCGTGGTGGCGTTTCTAGCCGTGTCCCGCCACGTGCCAGCGGGTGTGCCGCAGAGCACGCTCGAGGCGCTGATCGTACTGGCAGCAGGGATCGCGGTGAGCTTCCTCCCCGGCCGGTTGACCGAGGCGCGGCACGTCGAGGGCATCGCGGGCGCCGCCGCGATCGGGCTGTGGGGAACGGTCGTCTTCATGGCGCTCGACATCGTGCTGCTGCGGCCGTTCAAGGCCTACCCCTGGACCTGGGACGCCGTTGGCGGCGGGAGCACGTGGTGGTACTTGCCGATCTGGTGGATGCTCGGGACCGCGCTCGCCTGGACCGGAGCGATCGTCATGGCGGATCGGGCGGCGCGGGGCGACCCGGCACTCGTCCGCGCCGCCACGCCGACCGTCGCCGGTGCGGTGCTGCTCGCGGCGGTGGCGCGGCTCGCCGGGCTCCCCGTGGCGCTGCCGGTCGCGACCGGCGCGGGCTTCGCGCTAACGCTGGCGGTGCGCGCCGTCGTCGCGCTCGCCCGCAAGCGGTAGGGCAGAGCGGAGGGGAAGGGGGGACGGCGCCGTGCCCCGTTGGCTCGCGCATCTGCTCATCGTGCTGGGCTGGCTGGTCACGCCGCTGCTCGCGTGGGGAGCCTCGTACGCCGGGTTGTGGGTAGGCGCGCTCGTGGGCACCCGATTCGCCCAGCCGCTTACCATGCTGGCGGTCGCGGGCCTCGGCGCGGCGTTGTTCGGGTTCAGCGCGCTCGCGCTGTGGGTCCGCTTCATGCGACGGGTGCCGCACCTCCTCTCCCATCACATGGCGCCGCGCCCGTCGCAGGAGCAAGCCGCCGTTGCCGCGGCGGACTGAGCGCGTCGCACTGCTGTTGCTCCCGCTCGCGCCGGCGGTGCTCACCGCCCAGGGGCGCGGCTTGGAGTTTCACGTCGGCCGG
>Ga0209237_1000709_pt1 | contig 19167 bp, 19 predicted proteins | sample GraSoi013_1_40cm_2_FD_185820 | JGI IMG/M metagenome (GOLD analysis project Ga0209237, IMG submission 185820) | Grasslands soil microbial communities from the Angelo Coastal Reserve, California, USA - Sample 10_02_2013_1_40cm (SPAdes) (version 2) | ecosystem: Environmental > Terrestrial > Soil >... | reverse complement strand
GGCCGACGGCGGTCGGCAGCGGTATGCGTGGAGCGAGGTGCGCGCGGTGCGCGTCGAAAGGACCCACGGCGGCCAGACGATCCTCGTGTTCGAGCTTCTGGGACGCGAACAGCCCCTACGGATACGAATCAGCCAGTGGCTCACCGGGTATCCGGCAGTGATCGACGAGCTCGAACGTCGCCGCAAGATCCTCGATTCGGTCAGAGCCTACGATTCGACCCCGTAGACTCGCCCGCGCATGACCACGCTCGACAAGGCCGGCATCGAGGCGCTCATCCCGCATCGCGAGCCCTTTCTGCTCATCGATCGCGTCACCGAGCTCGAGCCGGGCGTGCGCGCGGTGGCGGAGCACACCTTCACCGGCCGGGAGTGGTACCAGCCGGGCCACTTCCCGGGGAATCCGATCGTGCCCGGCGTGATCCTCGTGGAGTCCTTGGCGCAGACCGCGACCGTGATGGCGATGAGCCTGCCCGAATACCGCGACGGCATCGGCCTTTTTGCCGCCATCGAGGAGATGAAGTTCAAGCGCGTCGTCCGCCCGGGCGAAACGGGGCGTTTCGAGGTGACCGTCGACAAGATGCGTCGCGGCTTCGCCCGCGTGAACGTTCGCGCCTACGTCGGCGACGAGGTCGCCGCCGAGGGCGTGATCGTCGCGGTCTTCCAGCGGGCGGCCAAGCCCGTCGCGTGAGCAAGACCATCGCGATCGTCGGCGTGCCGATGGATCTCGGCGGCAACCGCCGCGGCGTCGACATGGGGCCGTCGGCCATCCGTTATGCCGGCCTCGCCGAGCGCCTCGCCGGGCTCGGCTTCGCGGTGCAGGACGCGGGTAACGTCCGCGTCGCCGATCCCGATCAGGGGCGTGCCGCGCACGGGTATCGGAGGATGGACGAGCGCGATCTCGGCCCCCGTGGCCGCGCGTACCACGTGGACGAGATCGTCCGCGTCGCGCAGGAGCTCGCGGGCCTCGTCGAGCAGATCGAACGGCGCGGCGCGATGCCACTGGTCCTCGGCGGCGACCATTCCATGTCCATGGGCACGCTCGCCGGGCTCGCGCGCGCGGGCCGCCGTCCGGGCGTCATCTGGATGGACGCGCACGGCGACATCAACACCCCGGCGACGACGCCGTCCGGGAACGTCCACGGGATGCCGTTCGCGGTCGCGCTCGGTCTCGCCCGGGACCCGTTTCCCGACGCGCTGCGCGGCTCGGTCGAGGGCGGCGCGAGCGCGCTCGTGGCGATCCGCGATCTCGATCCCGGCGAGAAGGCGAACATCCGCGAGGCGGGCGTGAGCGCGATCACGATGGCGGACATCGACCGCATGGGTATGGGCGCGGCGATGGAGAAGGCGATCGCGGTCGCCTCGCGCGGCGAAGGGATCCACCTTTCGCTCGATATGGACTCGATCGATCCCGACGAGGCCCCCGGTGTGGGGACGCCGGTCCGCGGCGGCCTGACCTATCGCGAGGTGCAGCTCGCGATGGAGATGCTCGCGGCGTCCGGCAAGCTCCGGTCGCTCGAGGTCGCGGAGGTCAACCCGATCCTCGACGAGGAGAACCGGACCGCGAAGCTCGCCGTCGAGCTCGTCGCGTCGGCGCTGGGCCAGACCATCCTGTGAACGCCCGCGGTTAGGGCCGCCGAAGCAGCAGCGCCACCTCGGCGTTCCCGCGATCGTTCGCGATGTCGACCGGCGTCTTGCCCTGGCCATCGGCGATCGCGCCGTCACCACCCGCGCCCAGGAGCAGCTCGCACATCGCGCGGTCGCCCGTGAAGGCCACCGTGTGGAGCGACGTCCGGCCCTCGCGGTTCCGCGCGTTCGGATCGGCACCGGCGTCGAGGAGCGCGCGGACGATCGCGAGGTCGCCCGCGCCGGCGTCGGTCGCGACCGCCGAGTGCAGCGGAGTGAAGCCCTGGTCGCGCGAGGGGGCGCGCGGATCCGCGCCGGCATCGAGCAGATAGCGCACGGCCTCCCGGCGCTTGAAGAACGCCGCCAGACCGAGCGGCGAGAAACCGTCCGGCGCGACCGCGCTCGCGAGGGAGCGGTCCTGCTCGACCGTCGCGCGGAGTGCCGCGACGTCGCCGGCCGCCGCCGCCTCGAAGACCGAGAGGCTCGGCCCGCGGTGGAGGATCGCCGACGCGATCTCGTCCTTCCCGCGATAGAGCGCGGCGAGCACGGGCGAGAGACCGGTCTCGTCGCGCGCGTCGACGAGGCTCCTGTCGGCGGTGAGCGCCCGCTCGACGGCGGCGAGGTCGCCGGCCTTGATCGCGGCGAAGAGCTCTGTGGCGCGCATCCTGTGCCCCCCGGCTTGCAGTTACTTAGCAATGCTAACTAATATCACGCCGTGCGAACGCCCGCAACCCCGCGCCCTTCCCGCGAGCTGGCGGACCGGCTCCACTCGGCGGCGATCCATCTGCTCCGTCGTGCCCGCCGGACGGATCCGCTGACCGGCGTCTCGCCCGCACAGCTGTCCGCGCTCTCCGTCCTCATGAGCGGGACGAAGACGCTCGGGGAGCTCGCGGCGGCGGAACAGGTCCGCCCGCCCACGATGAGTCGCCTCGTCAAGGAGATGGAGCGCGCGGGCGTCGCCCGGCGTTCGAGCGACCCGCGCGATGGCCGCGTCGTCCGGGTCCGGGCGACCGCCAAGGGCCTTCGCGCGCTCTCGCGCGGGCGGGCGATGCGCGTCGAGACGCTCGATCGTCTCGTGCGTGCTCTTGCTCCCGCCGAACGCGCCACCCTTACGGAGGCGGTCGGGATCGTCGAGCGGATCCTCGGCCAGCGCGCCGCTCCGCCCCCTTGAACACAGCCGTACCCAGGGGGTGCGGGGGCCCAGGGGCAGGGGCCCCTGCGAGCGAAGCGTGCCTGCGATGAGAAGGGGCAGGGGCCCCTGCGAGCGAAGCGCCCCTGCGATGAGAGGGAATACGGACACATCCGTCCGCCGTTGAGCCGACGTACCCTGTCGCACAAGGGGAGTTGGTGCAGCTCCGCATCTACGACACGCTGCAACGCCAGATCGTCCCGCTCAGCACGGAGCGCCCGGGCGAGGTCCGCATGTACACCTGCGGGCCGACGGTGTACCGCCCCGTCCACCTCGGGAACCTTCGCTCGTACCTCCTCGCTGACTGGCTCCGCCGCACGCTCACCAGCTTCGGCTACGAGGTCGCCGCGGTGAAGAACGTCACCGACGTCGGCCACATGCGCCAGGACGCGGTCGACCGCGGGGAAGACAAGGTGATCGCCGCGGCGCTCGCCGAAGGGAAGACGCCGCAAGAGATCGCGCGGAGCTACGAGCGGGCGTTCCGTGAGGACGAGCGGCGTATCGGGATCCTGCCGGCGGCGCACTTCCCGCGCGCCACCGAGCACGTGCCCGAGATGATCGCGCTGATCGAGCGGCTGCTCGCGCACGGCCTCGCATACCCGGTCGACGGCACCGTCTATTTCGCCGTCAGGCGGTTCCCCGGCTACGGCAAGCTGTCGGGCAACATCGGCGAAGCGTTGAAACGAGGCGTGCGCGTCGAGGTCGACCCGCAGAAGCGCAACACCGCCGACTTCGCGCTCTGGAAGAAGGGCGAGGCCGGGCGCGCCCTCGTGTGGGACTCGCCATGGGGCCCGGGCTTCCCGGGCTGGCACATCGAGTGTTCGGCGATGAGCACGAAGTACCTCGGCGAGCGCTTCGATCTGCACACGGGCGGTGTCGACAACATCTTCCCGCACCACGAGGACGAGATCGCGCAATCCGAGGGGGCGCTCGGCCATCCGGTCGTCCGCCACTGGGTGCACGGGCAGCATCTCCTTGCCGACGGCGTGAAGATGGCGAAGTCGGCGAAGAACACCCTCACCGTCGACGAGATGATCGAGCTCGGCATCGACCCGCTCGCCTTCCGCTATCAGTGCCTGCTCACGCATTACCGGACGCGGATGCACTTCTCGCTCGGCGCGCTGCGACAGGCCGCCGAGGCGCTCGACCACCTCCGCCAGCGCGTACGGCACTGGTCGCAGCTCGCGGACGGCGAGCTTGCGGATCGGCGCCACGAGCGCTGGCTCGAGCGGTTCCGCGAGGCGCTCGCCGACGACCTCAACCTGCCCAAGGCGCTCGCCTGGCTGCACCAGTGCGCCGCCGATCCGGAGATCTCCGAGCGCGCGAAGCTCGAGGTCGTGCTCGAGGCCGACAGGATCCTCGGCCTGGACCTGGCGAGCGTCGCGAGCGAGCACGCGAAGGCGCCGCGAGAGGTCCTCGCGGGCGTCGAGGAGCACGTCGCGGCGCGCGTGGCCGGTGACTACGGCCGCGCGGACGGGCTTCGCGCGACCTTCGACGGCTACCGGGTCGATGACCAGACCGAGGACCGCGCGGTCGTGTCGCGCGCCGATCGTCGCGTGGCGGCGCGCACGCGCCGCACGATCTCGTCCGCCAAGGAGCTCCCCGATCGCGCATCCCGGGCCGCGTCCCACTCCTGGAGCGTCGCGATCGTCACGCGGGAATGGGCGGACGACCTCGCCCGCTGCCTACGGTCCGTCCTCGCGTACCTTCCGCGCGACGGCGAGGTCATCGTGCTCGACTCGGGCTCGCGCGCCGATGCGCAGGACCGCCTCATCGAGCTCGCCTCTGGGGACCCGCGCGTCACCGCGATCCTCGCGGACCGCGATCTCGGCGAGGGCGCCGCGCGGAACGCACTCCTCCGCCTCGCGCGCGGCCGCTTCGTCCTGCAGCTCGACCCGTCGGTGGAGCTCGCCGGCGATCTCTTCGCCGTCCTCGCGACGACGCTCGCGGACGGCCGCGTCGGCCTCGCCGGCCCCTGGGGACTCCGCACGTCGGACCTCAAGCATTACGACGAGGCGACCGCGGGCGACGTCGACGCGATGCAGGGATACTGCGCGGCCGCGCGCCGCGACGTCTTCCAGCAGATCGGCTTCGACGAGCGCTACCGCTTCTACCGCAACCTCGACATCGCTACGTCGCTCGCGGCGCGCGAGAAGGGCTATCGCATCGTCGCGACCGGCGTCGATCGCGCGCGCCGGCACGCCCATCGCGCCTGGGAGGCGCTCTCAGAGGACGAGCGGCTCAAGCGGAGCCGGAAGAACTTCGACCGGATGTGGAAGCGCTTCCACGGCCGGCCCGATCTGCTCGTCGGAAAGAGCGCGTGAGGCGAGGTCGCCTCGTGCTTCTCGGCTCGGGCGAGTTCACGCCGGTCATGGACGACCTCGATCGGCGGATCCTCGCCACGATTCCGAAGGCACGCCCGTTCGTGGCGATCGTGCCGACCGCGTCCGGCGAGGAGGAGACGCCATCGGCCTGGGCCGACAACGGGATCGCGCACTTCACGGCCCTCGGCGCGGACGCCGTCGGCGTGATGGTCGTTCGCCGCGAGGACGCCCACGATCCGCGCTGGGAGCGCGAGGTCCGCCGGGCCGACTGGATCTACTTCTCCGGCGGCCGCCCCCAGTACGCGATCGGCGTGCTCGAGAACACGCCGTTCTGGCGATCGGTCCTGGCGCGCAATCGCGAGGGCGCGATCCTGGCCGGCTCGAGCGCCGGCGCGATGATGCTCGGCGAGAAGAGCTACGCGCCCGACCAGTTCGACGACAATGGGTTCCCGCGGTCCGTTTCGATCCGGGACGGGCTCGGGATGCTCCCCGGGCTGTTCGTGATCCCGCACTTCGATCTCCTGACCGGTTTCCCACCCGAGCGGGTCAACGACTGGATCGAGCACTGGCCGGTCGGGCTGCGCGGCCTGGGGATCGACGAGGACACCGCAGTCGTCGAGGAGGCCGGCGCGTGGCGCGTCGAAGGCCGTGGCCGGGCGATCACTATGCGCACGTTCGCCGAGCGCGAGGTCCACGCGGCTGGTACGACGCTCGACGGGATCGCGGTCTCAAACTAGCGACAAGCTCGGCGCACGCGTCTCTGTCACTACGAAGGAGCGGTTCCGTTTGCTATTGGCCGACGTTAGCGTTTGCGCTAGGTGGGTTGGTCGGTCATGGCTCGAGCGCTCACGCACCGCAGTCCATTCATTCGCGTCCTCTCCGCGATCGCCATCGGTTCCGTCTTCTTCGCGGGCGCATGGACGGTGGCCTACGCGGTCCTGCCAGAAGGCGCCACGCGCTTCTCGCTCGGGTTCGCGCCAACGCTCGACGCGCGCGCGAACGCGGGGGCCGTCGCCGCGACGGTGTTCCTCTGGAACTCGCTCCTCGGGTTCGGCGTGATCATCATCGCGAGCGCATACAGCGTTGGCCCGATCTCGCTCGGCTACTTCGCGCCGTGGACGTGGCTCGTCCGCTTCGGCCTGGCGCTCGGCACGAATTCGTTCGTCCTGGTCATCCCGGGTGCTCGCGCGATGCCGCTCGACCCCGCGGTCCTGCTGACGCACGCCGGGGTCCGCGAGATGCTCGCGTACTTCATCGTCGCCGCCGTGCTCGCGAACGCCACCCTCTGGCGCCAGCGCCGGCTGACCGACCGGCGGCTCGTGCGTGTCCGGCATCTCCGCGACCTGCGCTTCACCCTGCCCGAGGTCGCGCTCCTGGCTTCGGGCTTCGTCATCCTCGCGTGGAGCGCGGCCCTCGAGGCGGGACAGATCGCTCGGCTCCAGTCGCTCTAGCTCGCCCCGAAATCTAGACTCATCAGCATGCGCAACGGAGAGCGGCGTCGCGTCGTCATCACCGGCATCGGCATGATCACCCCCCTCGGCTCGTCCGTTGAGAAGAGCTGGGATGGCCTCCTCGCCGGCAGGAGCGGGATCGGGCAGATCACACGGTTCGATCCGACCGGGCTCGAGACCACGATCGCCGGCGAGGTCGGCGACTTCGACCCACTCGAGTACATGGACCGCAAGGAGATGCGCCGCGCCGACCGGTTCGTGCAGTTCGCGGTCGCCGTCGCGACGCAGGCGCTCGGGGACGCCAAGCTCCAGATCACGCCGGAGCTCGCCCCCCGCGTGGGCGTCGCCTTCGGCTCCGGGATCGGCGGGGTCGAGACGCTCGTCGACAACATCCTGTCGCACGCGGCCGACCCGCGACGGGTCTCCGCATTCATGATCCCGATGATGATCATCGACATGGCGGCGGGCGAGATCGCGATGAAGTTCGGCGCGAAGGGTCCGAACATGGGCCACGTCTCCGCGTGCGCGTCGAGCGGGCACTCCGTGGGCGAGGCGACAGAGACGATCCGGCGCGGTCAGGCCGACGTGATGCTGGCGGGCGGCGCCGAGGCCGGGCTCATACCGGTCGCCATCGCCGCGTTCAACCAGGCGCACGCCATCTCGCGCCGGAACGACGCACCCGAGAAGGCGTCGCGGCCGTTCGACAAGGAGCGCGACGGCTTCGTGTTCAGCGAAGGCGCGGCGTGCCTCGTCCTCGAAGGGCTCGACCACGCCCGCTCGCGCGGCGCGCGAATCCTCGCCGAGGTCGTTGGCTACGGCGTCTCGTCGGACGCATTCCACGTCACCGCGCCCCCGCCGGGTGGCGAGGGCGCGGTCCGCGCGATGCAGATGGCGATCGCGGACGCGGGCGCCGATCCCGCGAAGATCGGCTACGTGAACGCGCACGGCACGTCGACGCCGGCGAACGACGGTGCTGAGACCGCGGCGCTCAAAACGGTCTTCGGCGATCACGCGCGGCGGCTGCCGATCTCGTCGACGAAATCGATGACGGGCCACACCCTCGGTGCGGCTGGTGCGATCGAGGCGGGGATCTGTGTGCTCGCGATGCGTGACGGCATGCTGCCGCCGACGATCAACCAGGAAGTGCCCGATCCCGAGTGCGACCTCGACTACATCCCGAACGCGTCGCGTAAGGCGTCCGTGGATCTCTCGCTCTCGAATTCGATGGGGTTCGGGGGACACAACGTCGCGCTCGTCATGCGGCGCTGGGACGAGGCGGCGTAATGCCAGACCCCAAAAAGGTCCGCGCGGATGCGAACGCGCTCGCCGCGGAGCTGCTCGAACGGCTCGCGAACGAGGACGTCCGCGAGATCGAGGTGCGCCGCGGCGGCGTCCGCGTGCGGGTCTCCAAGGACGGCGCCGGGTCAGTCGTCTCGCCCGCGCCGCAGCCGTCGGGGTCGGTCCCCGTCGGGGTCACGGTCGCGCAGGCGCCCGCGAGCGAGCTGCCGACGGTGAACGCGCCGCTCACGGGCCTCTTTTACCGCTCGCCGTCGCCGCAGACGCAGCCGTACGTGCAGATCGGCTCGCAGGTGACGCAGGGCGACGTCATCGGTCTCATCGAGGCGATGAAGCTCTTCAACGAGATCCGCGCTACCGCCACCGGCCGGGTACGGCGCATCTTCGCCGAGAACGGCCAGCTCGTGCGCGCCCACCAGCCGCTGCTCGAGCTGGAGCCGGCATGAGCGCGACGACACCCGAGCCGCGCTGCGTGATCTGCGGCGCGACGCTCGGCCCGGAGGCGATCCGGATCCGCTACGAGGCGCTCATCTACGCGTTCGACCGCGAGCGCTGTAAGCGGATCTTCCAGGAGAACCCGGACCGCTACCTCGACGCGTTCGGCGGAGTCCTGCCCGAGCCCCGGTGAGCCGCGCCGCGAGCGTCTTCGCGGCCGTGATCGGTGTGGTCGTCATCGTGGCCGGCGCGCTCTCCCTGATGCGCGCCGAGGTCCCACCGGGCCAGCCGATCGCGGCGACCGCCGCGCCGACCGGGTCGGCCACGGCCGGCGGCTCAGCGACCGCCGCGGCGTCGCGCGCGGTTGGCGAGGTGAGCGTCCGGATGGGAAAGGTGACGGCGGCGAGCGAGTTCCGTTACGTCGTCTCGGGTGGCGCCGACACTTTCCGCGTGATCCTCCTCGATCTCGGCGCGGGCGCCGCGACCGAGGTCGCCACGGTGAGCGTCGGCGCGGGCGGCAACCCCGCCGACGGGCCGTACCTTTTCACCAGCGCGTCCGGCGACGGCCGTGCCGTGCTCCTGACGGTGAACGTCCCGGGCGCGCGTTCGACCGTCCTCCTGCTCCGGCCCGAAGCCGGCGACGCGCGAGAGCTCTATCGCGGCTCGCCCTTCGATCGCGCGGTCATTTCGCCCGACGGGACGCGCTACGCGCTGTCCCGCGCGGCCGACGATCCCGCCGTGAACGGTGTCTGGGTCGGGACGCTGGGCGCCGGCGCGCCGCGGCGTCTCGTCGCGGACGATCCCTCGGCATCGGGGGCGCCGCCGGTCCCCGTCGCGTTCGCTCCCGACGGCCAGACCCTCGCGGTCCGTGTGAACGTCGGCGACGGGGTCAGTGAGGTGTACCTCATCCCGGTCGCTGCGGCGGAGGGCAGGGTCGCCCGGGATCTCGATCCCGTCCGGATCGTCGGCGGTGACGCGCTGGCCGTCGGCGGAGCGAACGTCGACTTCGGCAATGGCCGCGAGATCCTGGTCTGGACCGGACAGAACCCGTTCGGCGGGGCCAACCTCGTGTCGCTGTTCGACCGCGAGACTCGCCGCCGCACCGAGCTGTACCGGCCGCCGCGCCCGACGTCCCAGGCGACCGAGGTCACGATCGCCGACGCCGCGTGGCATCCGCGGCGCGACCGCTTCGTGACGGTGGAACGGCAGTTCTGCTGCGGCGCGAACCTTCCGAGCGGCGTCTTCGTCCGCGGCCGCGATGGCACGGCCAGGGAGGTGGCACGAGGCGCGTTCTTCCTCGAGGTCTGGTGGTCGCGGGATGGATCACGCCTTTTCGCGACCACGGGGGGCGATGACTCGACGGGAAGCGTGAGCGATCTGCTCACCGGGACGGTCGTGGTGCGCTACTGCCTGCGCGGTCCCAGTCCGCCGCCCTGCTCTTAGCTTCGTTCGAGCGCGTTCAACAGGACGGCGCGCGCGGCGGTCGGCGCCATGCCATCGCTCACCACGTCGATCGCCCCCAGTGCGATCGCGTCGTCGTACGACGGCCGCGCCATGACCGAATAGAGGACGGTCGGCACTCGTCGCGCGACCGCCGCGATGGCCGCCGGATCGGGCTTCCCGTAGACGCCGAGGATCGCGAACGGAGCGTTGGCCGCCTCCGCCGCGTCGTCGACGCGCCACATCCCGAACGGCAGTCCCAGGGTGCGGAGCAGCCGGAACACGCTGCCGTACGGGTCGATGACCGGGATGCCGATCTCGAGCGCCATGCGGGCAGGCTCGCGCTACGGCCGGCGCAGGGGAACCCCCGAACGGGGGAACGCGCTACGGCTTACGCAGCTTCGCGACCGCGTCGTCGGTCACGAGGAAGGAGGGGCCGCGCGGTATCGCGTTCTGACCCGTCGCCAGCTGAAGGCCCGCGCCGCTTTCGAGGTCGACGGTCTGCCAGGTCCCGACCCCGGTGCCGGACTCGTCGGTCCGCACGTACGCGACCTTCCCGTCGAACCGGACGAGGAGCTCGCCGCTGGCCGCCGTCGCCGTGGTCCCGGTCCACACGCGGCGCGGCGCGATGCCGACGCCGGTGGGCCAGAGCTCGATGACGTAGCGCGAGGGATCGCCCGCCCGAAGGAGCGCGACGACATCGCTCGTCGCCGCGCGGAACCGCGCGCGGACGAGGAAGGCGCCCGCCGGGGGCTCGCGCTCGGCGAGCGGCCGCGGATCGTCGGCCGCGACGACCCGGATCCCGCTGAAGGTCTTGCCGCCTTCTCCGTACGCGAACTGGCCGAGGATGGCGGTCCCGTCGCGCGTCGTGTCGACGACCTCGTTGAAGCGGCGGTCCGCGGGCGAGTCGCCCGCGGTCGTGCCGTCCTCCTTGAAGCGGTAGATCGTGCGCACGCCGCCCTCGCCCGCGTTCACGCCGGAGAGGACGTGCGTCGTCACGCGCCAGGTAAGCGGGACGAAGCGTGCCGCGTCGAGCCGCTTCACCTCACTGACCTGGTTCGTCGCGAAGTTCACGATCCGGACCGCCGTGTAGACCGGTGGCGGATCGATGCCGCCGCCCGCGATGTTCGGCGACGCCGCGGCGTACAGCAGCCCCCCTGCGTCGTCGCGCCACGCGACGCCCGCGGCACGCTCGTTCTGCAAACGGACGATCTGCGACTGCGTTCCGCTGAACAGATCGAGGATCCGCAGGTCGTCCTGGGTCCCGTTCGTCCCGGCGTCGCGGTGCCAGTACGCGAGCCGTCGGCCATCGGGCGAGACGGTGGCGAGCGATCCGTCGAGCAAGGCGAAGGGCTCGGCGTCGCTCTCGAGCCGCAGTCGGAACGTGAGCGAGCTCGCGTCCGCGACGACGAGGCCGAACTTGATGCTCGAGGGCGGGACGGTCGGCGACGGCGAGGCCGTCGGCGCGGGGCTGCCGGTCGCGACGGCGACGGTCGGTGTCGGCGACGCAGACGGTGGTGCCGGGGTCGGCGCCGGTCTCGCGGCGCACGCGGCGGTCACGAAGACGAGCGCGAGGACCCCGAGCCGTCGCACGGCGCTAGCGTCGCACGTCTCGTACGGTCCGCGCCACCTAGAGCCCAAGGACTGTCACCGCGACGAGACCAGCCGGAACTGGTATTCGCTCTGCATGGTGACCATCGCCGACGTGGGGATGCCTGGTCAACCTGACCGCGACGCGAACGAACGCAAAACGGCTCGCAGAAGCGCCGACGTCTTGCTGCGTGCCCCGGTGGTCCAGACGCGGAAAGGAGCCTAGGCGAGCTTGCCCGCGAGCGAGAGACCTCGCCGTCGCGTCATCCCGCACTCGCCTCCGTCCGGTGCGACGGCAGGTACTGCCGCCGAGATCGGATCCGAGACCAATCCGGCCAAGAAGATCGGGAAGATCCTTGGACCTGGCTTCATCACCGGCGCGTCTGATGACGATCCGAGCGGCATCGGCACATATGCGGTCGCCGGCGCGACGCTCGGGTTGCAGACGCTTTGGACGGCGCTGCTCACCTTCCCGCTCATGGCCGCGGTCCAGAACATCTGCGCCCGCGTCGGGATGGTCTCGGGGGCCGGCCTCGCGGGCGTGCTCCGCGAGCACTACCCTCGCCCGCTGCTCTACGGCTCGGTGCTCCTGCTCTTCATCGCGAACACCATCAACGTCGGGGCCGACCTCGGCGCGATCGCCGACTCCGTGGACTCGTTGACTGGCGTTCGGGCGGTCTGGCTCGTCGTTCCGGTCGCCCTCGGTATCTTGGCGCTCCAGATCTTCGGCAGCTACCGGCTCATCGCCAACACGTTCAAGTGGCTGACGCTGGCCCTGTTCGCCTACGTGATCGATGCGTTCATCGTGCGTCCCGACCTGTTCGAGACGCTACGGGCGACAGTCATTCCGACGTTCAGCCTCGGCCCGACGTACCTGGCCGCGCTCCTCGCGATCCTCGGCACGACCATCTCGCCGTATCTCTTCTTCTGGCAGTCGAGCGAGGAGGTCGAGGAGGAGATCGAGATGGGCCGCACGACGCGCGAGTCTCGCCGGGGTGCTACTCCGGCCGAGATCCGCTATTCGACGATCGACGTGAACATCGGGATGGCCTTCTCGAATCTGGTCATGTACTTCATCATCCTCGCCACCGCGCTCACGCTCTTTCGCGCCGGCAAGACCGACATCAAGAGCGCGGCGGACGCCGCCGAGGCCTTGCGGCCGCTGGCCGGCGACTTCGCCGGCGTGCTTTTCGCTGCGGGCATGATCGGCGCGGGTATCCTCGCGGTCCCGATCCTCTCGGGCTCGGCTGCGTACGCCATCGCCGAGGCCTTCGGCTGGCGTTATGGCCTGGAGACCCATTGGAGCCGGGCGAAGCCCTTCTACGGCGTGATCGCCCTCGCGACCCTGATCGGGATCGCGATGAACTTTATCGGCATCAACCCGGTCGACGCGCTCTTCGACACCGCGATCGTCAACGGGATCGTCGCGCCGCCGCTGCTGGTCTTGATCATGCTCGCGGCCCGAAACCCAAAAGTCATGGGCGAGCAGCGCATCGGGCCGGTACTCGCGGTCCTCGGCTGGCTCGCGACGATCGGTCTGTGGCTCGCGGCGGTGGGACTCGCTTACACCGCGATCGCAGGCGGCCGCGGGGGCTGAGCGGGAATCACTCCTCTCGGCCGGCTCTGACGTGCCTAGGCGGCGGCACGCGCCGCACTCAGCCGCCCAGACCGAGGAAAGTGACGCCGAGCAGGATCAGTGACAGCGCCCCGATGAACACGGTCGTACCCCACGCCAGCACGTTATAGACGGGACCATTGACGTGCTCGCCCATGAGCGAGCGGTCGTTCACGAGCCGCAAGATGAAGATGAGGATCACCGGAAGCAGGAATCCGTTCAGGACCTGCGCGCCGACGATGAGCGGGATGAGCGGGACGGGCAGCAGCGTGATCGCGGCCCCCATCACCACCAGGAACGCGATGATCGAGTAGAACTGGTGAGCGTCGGAGAACCGCGTGCCCAGCCGACGCTCCCAACCGAGCGCCCCGCAGATCGTGTACGAAGTCGCAAGCGGCAAGACCGCGGCCGCGAGCACGGACGCGCCGAAAAGGCCGATCGCGAACAGCAGACCGGCGCGCTCCCCGGCGAGGGGGGTGAGGGCGCGCGCGGCGTCGGCGGCGGTCTGGACGGTGGTGCCTTGGGGGTAGAGGATCGTCCCCGTCACGACGATGATGAAATACGCCACGAGGTTCGAGAAGACCGCGCCGATGTAGGCGTCCGCGCGGGCCGCCCCGAGCTCCTGGACGGTGACGCCCTTGTCCACGGTCGCCGATTGCGCGAACAGCTGCATGTACGGCGTGATCGTCGTTCCGACCGTCGCCACGAACAGGAAGAGGTAGGGTCCCTCGAGACGAAACGACGGGAGCGCCGTCTCTCTGAGCACCTCGCCCCACGGGGGACCGGCGAGGAACGCGGTGACGGGGTACGCCAGGAAGACCAGAGAGATGGCGAGGAAAGCGCGCTCGGCGACGCGGTAGCTTCCGCGAGCGACGAGCCACAGGACGAAGCCCGCCACGGCGATGACCGTCACGATGCGCTGCACTCCGAGGAGCTCGAGCGCGGCTGCCGCGCCCGCGAACTCGCTGACGACGACCCCGCCGTTCGCGACGAGGACGGTCAACATCGCGACGAGCGTCCAGCGGATGCCAAAGCGCTCGCGAATGAGCTCAGCGAGCCCCTTCCCGGTCACCGCGCCCATCCGGGCGCACATCTCTTGGACGATCCCGAGCGACAGTGTGATCACGACCATCATCCAGAGGAGCGAATACCCGTACGCCGCCCCGACGCTCGAGTACGTCGCGATGCCACCAGCATCGTTTCCCGCCTGCGCGGTGACGATGCCGGGGCCGACGATCACGAGGAACCGAAGGAGGCGGCGCTTGATGGTCCCTGTTCTGAGGCGATCGACCGTGGCGATCACCTAGCGATCGACCGAAGCGACCTCTTCTTCCAGCCGCGCGGGAGCATGAGCTCGACGACGTCGTCGACGGTCACCGTGCCGAGGAGCTTGCGCCGCGCGTCCACGACGGGGAGCGCCAGCAGGTCGTACTTCGCGATGAGCGACGCGACCTCCTCCTTTGGGGTCTCGGCCTCGACCTTGAGCACGTGGGGATCCATCGCGGCGGTCAGCTTCGTCTCCGGGGGCGCTACCACGAGGTCGCGCAGCGAGATCACGCCCTCGAGCCGGCCCTCGTCGTCCACGACGTACAGGTAATAGGTGAGCTGCGGGTCGGGCTTGCGCACGCGGAGCTCGTCGATCGCTTGCGCCGCGGTGAGCCCGCCGGCGAGCGCGACGTAGTCGGTCGTCATGATCCCGCCGGCTGAGTCCTCGGCGTAGGTGAGGAGCTCCTCGACGTCCTGCTTCTCCTCCTTCTCCATGAGCTCGACGAGCTCCTCGCGACGCTCCTCGGGGAGGTCCTGGAGGAGGTCGGCGGCCTCGTCGGGGTCCATCTCCTCGAGGATGTCGGCGGCGCGCTCCTCGTCCAGGTCGCTGACGATCGCCGCCTGCATCTCCGGCTCGACCTCGGCGAGCGCCTCGGCCGCGGTCTCGGCGTCGAGCTGCTCGAAGACGGCCACGCGTTCGTCCGCGGTCATCTCCTCGACGATGTCGGCGATGTCGGCGGGGTGCAGGAGCGCAAGCTTCGCGTGCGGCACCGTGAGACGGACCGCTGCGTCGGCCGATTGCAGGGGTTCGACGAGGTGCCAGGGGATGATCCCGCGCGGCAGCTTCCGGCCGACGATCCCGGCGGCGCGCTCGGCCAGACGCTCGGCGCCGATCCGCCGGAAGATCCCGCGCATCCCGACGTCCGCGCCGACCAGCCGCAGCTGGCCTTCGACCTCCGAGAGCTGGAGGTCGTTCACCCGCACGACCTTCGCGCCGTGCGTATCGACGATCTGCTTGTCGAGAAGGTCGCGCGCGAGGCGGAGGGCCTCGGCCGGCAGCTGCTGGTCGGGCGTGTTCGCGAGGCGCGAGCGCAGCCGGAAGTGCCCGATCTCGGGGGCGAGGTCGGCCCAGCGCAGCACCTTCTCGCCGTTCGGCGTCGCGAGGATCGCCCACTGGGCCGCGGGGAACTGGCCCTGCGGGACCACCGCGACGTCTGCGAGCTTCCCCACCTCGTCGCCGTTCGGTTCGATCACCGTCCGGTGCTGGATCTCGGACAGATACGGCATTGCGCGACAGGGTACTTCGCGAGGTCCGTGAGGCGAAGTCTTCGACGCTACAATCGACATATCCCAGGCGCCCATTCCCGCGGGCGTACCCTCATGCGTTGGAGGCACCAGTGACACGGGTCCCTGATCAAGGTCTTCGCGTTCGCGCCCTGGCCGACCAGGCCACCGCCGCAGCCCTCGAGGCCGATTGGCCCCGCGCCGTCGAGCTGAACGCCAAGATCATCGAGGCGGCGCCCGACGACCTCGAGGCCCGGAACCGCCTCGGCCGCGCCCTCGTCGAGCAGGGCAAGCTCGAGGATGCGAAGGTGTCCTTCGCCGAGGTCCTGAAGACCGAGCCCTACAACTCGATCGCTCTGCGCGGCCAGGCCCGCGTCATCGCCCTCCTCGAGCACAAAGGCAAGCCGAACACGACGACGACCAGGACGCAGCCCCGGCTCTTCATCGAGGACATGGGGAAGACCGGGATCCTCAGGCTCATGAACCCCGCCCCGGCGCACGTCCTCGCGAAGTACAGCCCGGGCGCCGAGTGCGAGCTCCGCGAGCAGGAAGGCCTCCTCGCCGTCCACGCGCGCGACGGCGAGCTCCTCGGCTTCCTCGAGCCGAAGGTCGGGCGGCGCCTCATCGACCTCCTCCGCACGGGGAATCAGTACGTCGCCGCGATCGTGAGCACCGATCCGCAGAGCGCGCGCATCGCGATTCGCGAGGTGCTCCAGAGCACCGAGAACGCGAGCCGGATCTCGTTCCCAGGCCACCACCGTCCCGCGGAGACAAAGGAGCGCGCGTACGTGCGCGGGACGTTCTTCCGCTACGGCCGGGACACCGACGAAGAGGTCGAGTCCGAAGATGCCGAAGAGGCGGAGGAAGAGACGCCCGCCGCCGACGAGGTGCTCGAAGAGTCCGACTCCCACGACGAGCCGATCGCCATCGAGGCCGAGGAGGACGAGGAGACGGAGGACGAAGCCGAAGAGTGATCTGTCAAGGGGGGCTCCGCCCCCCTCGGACCCCCCGCGGTCGGTGGGGCTCCGCCCCCCCGGCCCCCCGTCCTCTCTCGGTCGTCGCCCTCGTCGCGATCTTCCTCTTCGGCGCGTGCACTGAAGCTCCGCTGAAGGTCGCGCCGTCGCGCGACGCCGAGGCCGGCGCGAAGCTCGCGCGCGACGCCGGCGCGCTCCTCCTGCAGTTCGCCGCGTACGACTACGGGCTCGCCGGCGCGCTCTCGAGCGCGAAGGCGCGCACCGTCACCCCTGCGCGCTACGGCGTCGTCGCGCGCGGCGCGGCGAAGACGATCTCCGCGCATAGTGCCGGCGTCGTCGGGGCGGCCGTGGACCGCGTCGGCCCGATCCGCGACAAGCTCGTCACGCTCGCCGACGGCCTCACCGACCTCGGCCGAGACGCGCAGTCGTACGCCGACGCCGGCGACCCCGCCGCGTTCGCGCGGGTCATCAGCCACGTCACCGCCGGCTGGCAGCGATTGCGCGATCTGTCGACCGCGCTTCCTCGTGACGACGTCCTCGAGAGCGCGATCGCTCGGGGCACGTCGTTCGTGGTCACCGCGAGCGCGGCGACGAAGCACACCGTCACCGTCGGTCCGTATACGACGGTCGCGGACGCGGAACAGGCGCTCAAGGCCATTGGCTCCCCTCAGAACGCCGCCGTCACGCGGACCGCGCCGTTCGTCGTGCGTCTCGGCCCGTACGCCGACGCAGACGCCGCGGCCCTCGTCGTCGCGAAGCTCGCGAGCCAGGGGATCGTGAGCCTTGTGAGCCAGGACCAGTCGTACACGTTCGCGCGGAGCGGACCCGTCCCGGACGTCGAGCTCTGGCGAGAGCCCTCCCGGGTCCTCGAAAGCGCCCCGGCGGCGCGCCGGATCGCCCTGTCGGACGACGGTACGTGGATCCTCACCGGCTCGGACGGCGGGCAGGCCGCGCTGTTCGATCCCGCCGACACGCTGCGCGCGCTGCCGCAGTCCTTTGCCGGGATGAGCGCGCTCGCCTTCTCGGACGACGCTCGGTTCTTCGCGCTCGGCGGCCAGACGCTCACGTTCCTGACGGCGCCCGCCGGGCAGGTCGTCGGCACGCCGATGCGCTTCAACAACGTGGCGACGCAGCTCCTGTTCGTGCCGACCACGCGGCTCTTCGTCGCGACCTCAAAAGGACCGACCGGCGAGCCCTCCGGCGGCGCCGGGGTGATCGGCGGCCGCGCCCCGGACGGCGTGCCGCTCGGCGACCCCTTCCCGATCGTCACGCCCGCGGCGGGCGCGCAGGTCGCGGCGACCGACGCCGGCGACGTCCTTGTCGGCACGACGAGCGGCGGCGGCTACGACGTCGAGATCTTCCGGCCCGGCCGCGACGGCGCGCTGCGCGCGCTGGCGCGGATCCCCGGGGCCGGGAGGGCGCTCACGGTCGATCGCGCCGGGAAGACGGTCGCCGCGATCACCGACCAGGGCACCTATCGCGTCTCGCTCGCCGATGCGAAGACGGTGACGCGGCTCGCGTCGCCGGTCCGCGAGATCGCGTTCGGCACCGACGCGACGCTGTACCTCCTCGATCAGACCTCGCTCACGTCGTTCGCGCCCGACGGCTCGCGGCGCTGGACCACGACGTTCACGGACGGACGGCGGCTCGCGGTCGGTCGCCGGGCGGTCGTGGTCGACGGGGTCGACCGGCTCATCGCCATCGCGCCTTCGGACGGAGCGATAGACGAGCTCGGCGCGGGCGGCACCGTGCAGGACGTCGTCGTCTCGCGCGACGGGAAGACCGTCGGCGTGGTCGTGGACGCGAGGAGGGCCGTACTCTTCACGTTGCCTTGAGCCAGGGTGAGCGCGTCCGGTCCATCGTCCCGCTGGACACGCTCCCGCTCCCGCGGCCTCTCGACCGCTTCGGCACCGCCTTCCCCTCGGCGCTCGCAGCGCTTTACACGTCCGCGTACTCGCCGCGTCGGGGGATCGTCCTCGACCCGCTCGGGCATCCGTGGTCGGCGGCCGACGCCGCGGAGGCCGCCGACCGGCGCGGCATCGCGCGCTCGCGGGAGCGTCTCGGCGAATGGGCGCGCCTGGTCGTCGCGACGGCTCCGCGCGGCGACGAGATCCTCGCTGCGCTCGACCGCGTCGGCGAGAGCGCGCTCGTCGGCACGCCGCATCGCGTCGGGATGCGTGAGCTCTACGGTTCGACCTGCGCCACGTGCCGCGGCCCGGTCATCGTCGAGGCGTTCCTGTGGGACCGCGACGCCCAAGCGCCGACGAAGAAGGCGTTCCGCTGCGGAATCTGCGCGCGCGACGGCCGCGCCCTGCTCATCGAGGCCACGACCGATGCCGACGCGGAGTCGGCGCGCCGCTGCGAGGCCCGCGGGATGGCGTACTGGCAGCTCGTCGAGCGCTTCGGCCCCGACCCCGCGGCGCAGGCCCTCGGCGAGAGCGTCGCCGCGCTCTACACGCCGCGCAACCTCACCGCCCTCATGGCGACGTTGCGCGCGATGGAGACAACAGTTGAGGGGGGCGGAGCCCCCCTCAGACCCGCCGGAGTGTCGGACTTCCTCAAGCTCTGCTTCATCGAGGTGCTCCTGGCCGGCAGCCGGCTGAACGCGCTCGCCGGGCACGGCTCTCCGCTCCGCCTCGAGAAGGGGCGCGCGCGCCGGTCGCACGCGGCCCAGTCGCGC
>Ga0209237_1000708_pt1 | contig 19192 bp, 21 predicted proteins | sample GraSoi013_1_40cm_2_FD_185820 | JGI IMG/M metagenome (GOLD analysis project Ga0209237, IMG submission 185820) | Grasslands soil microbial communities from the Angelo Coastal Reserve, California, USA - Sample 10_02_2013_1_40cm (SPAdes) (version 2) | ecosystem: Environmental > Terrestrial > Soil >... | reverse complement strand
GGCGGAGAACCTGAAGAAGCAGGGCGGCTTCATTCCGGGCGTAAAGCCGGGGGCGGCGACGGCCGACTACATCGACGCGGTACTGTCGCGCATCACGCTGCCCGGCGCGCTCTTCCTCACCGTCGTCGCCATTCTGCCGATCGTCGTGAGCAACATGCTCAACATGCCCTTCGGGTTCGGCGGCACGGCCCTCTTGATCGTGGTCGGTGTGGCGCTCGACACCGTCCAGCAGGTGCAGCAGCACCTCCTGCTGCGGAACTACGACGGGTTCATGAAGGAAGGCCGCGTCAAGTTCCGCGGCCGGCAGCAGTGATTGCTCTGTGTTCATCCTCATCCTCGGCGCGCCGGGCTCTGGCAAAGGCACCCAGGGCAGGATCCTGGCCGAGCGGCTCGGTCTGCCGAAGATCACCACGGGGGACATCCTCCGCGCCGCGATGAAGGCGGGCACTCCGCTGGGGATGCAGGCCAAGAAGTTCTATGACGCGGGGAAGCTGGTCCCAGACAGCGTCGTCCTGGGGATGATCAAGGACGAGCTGGCGCGACCCGAGGCGAAGGACGGCGCCGTGCTCGACGGGTTCCCACGCACCGCGGCGCAGGCGGAGCTGGTCGATAAGACCCTCGCCGAGCGGATGCAACGGCTGAACCACATCCTCCTGCTCGACGTGACCGAGGAGGAGCTGGTGAAGCGGTTGCGGGCCCGGGCGGCTACGGAGGGCCGGTCGGACGACACGCCCGAGGCCGTCGCGGAGCGCCTCCGCGTCTATCAGATGGACACCGCCCCTCTCATCGCCCACTACACCACGCGCGGCATCGTCCACCGTGTTCCGGGCATCGGGACCGTCGACCAGATTGCCGAGGAGATCAAGCGGATCATCGGGCGATGATCACGATCAAGTCGCCGCGGGAGATCGAGACGATGGCGGCGGCCGGCCGCATCGTCGCGGCGACCCTTGCGCTGGTGGCGCAGCAGGTCGCGCCGGGCGTGTCCACGGAGCACCTCGATCGCCTGGCCGAGGACTTCATCCGTAGCCACCCCGGCGCGCGTCCCTCGTTCAAGGGGCTGTACGACTTCCCCGCCACGCTGTGCACGTCGATCAACGACGAGATCGTGCACGGCATCCCGTCCCCCAAGCGCATCCTGACGGAGGGCGACCTGCTGAGCGTGGACGTGGGAGTGTGGCTCGACGGGCTGCACGCGGATTCCGCGGCGACCTTCCCCGTGGGGCCGGTGAGCGCCGCAGCCGAGCAACTGCTGCGGGTCACCCAGGCCGCGCTCCAGGCCGGCTTGGGGCAGGCGCGCGCCGGCAACCATGTCGGCGACATCGGCTCCGCGGTCCAGCAGGTGGCGGAAACGGCGGGTTTTTCGGTCGTGCGGGAGCTCGTGGGGCACGGCATCGGGTCGAGCTTCCACGAGGAGCCCCAGGTACCCAACTACGGGAAGCCCAAGCGGGGTCCGCGCCTGGTGGCGGGGATGACGATCGCGATCGAGCCGATGGTGAATGTGGGCGCCCCTGAGATCCGCACCCTGGACGACAAGTGGACCGTCGTGACGGTGGACGGCTCGCTCTCGGCCCACTTCGAGCACACGGTGGCGATCGGGCAGAACGGGGCGCCGCCACGGATTCTCACTCTCGCCGACTGAGCTCCTCGGCCTCCTCCAGCAGCGCCTTCCCCAGCGCCGGCTCCGACAGCGAGGCCACGTTGATCCGCACGTTTTCGGCCGCCCCGGCCAGGGCCGCCCGCGCGAGCGCCTCAGCAACTTTCGCGTCCGAGCGTGCGCTCTTGTTGCCGAGCTCCCCGATTTCCTTCGCCAGGGCGATCAGCCGCACCGCGCCGCGCGCCACAGCCAGCGGCGTCTGCGCCGCGCCGACCAGCGCCTCGTCGATTGCCCGCACGCGCCTGACCCCCCCCCCCCCCCCCCCCCCCCGCCCCCGCCTCCTTGGGGAGCTTGTAGGCTTCGCTCACCTTGGCAAAGGCGGCCGCGTCGTCGTCCACGAGCCGTCGCAGCTGGGCCCGCAGCGCCTCCGCTTCCGCCAGGATCTCCCGGGCGCGGGACTCGACGGCCGCGTAGGCTTTGCGACCGACCGTGAGCCGGGCGACCATGGCGACCAGCGCGCCCGCCAGAGCGCCGGCTAGCGCCGCCGCACTGCCGCCGCCCGGCACGGGGGCTGAGCCGGCCAGGTCCTCCATCCAACCGTCGAGCGTCGGACCTTCGGCCGCGCGGATCTTCGCCTCGAGCAGGTGGTCGGCCGCATCGGGCAGCTTCAGGAGCGTCGCCCCGGCGCCGAGGATCCCGCGCTCGGGGATCAGGCCGACCACCTCGCTCTTCACCACGCCGACCCCGCGGCGATGCGCTTCGCCCTCGACGGCGGCGAACACCGCCGCGGGAGGGGTGACGTCAATGTCCAGCAGATTCATCGAGACCTGCGCCTGCCCCCCCACGTCGAAGCCGCTCGCTTGGACGGCGGGGAGGCCGCCGCTGGACGTGCGGATCGTCTTGGCGATCTCCTTGGCGATCGCGACGTCCGCCGTGCCCAAGTAGATGTTGTAGGCGACCAGGAAGGGCCGCGCGCCGATCGCCGTCGCCCCCGCCGTCGGGTGGATGCGCTTCGGCCCGACGTCGGGCTCGGCCGCGGGGTCGGTGCCGATCCGCCCACGCAGCCCCTCGAATTCCCCCTTGCGGATATCGGGGAGCCGCTCGCGCTCGGGGCGCCGGGCGGCCTTCGCGTACAGATAGACCGGAATGGCTAACTCCCGCCCCACACGCTCGGCGAGCTGGGCCGCGAGCGCCACGCAGTCGTCCATGGTGACGTCGCGCACCGGCACGAACGGCACGACGTCCGTCGCACCCATGCGAGGATGCTCTCCCTTGTGCCTGGTGAGATCGATGCGCGCCGTCGCCACCTGCATGGCGCGGAACGCGGCCTCCACCGCGGCAACCGGCGGCGCGACGAAGGTGAACACCGAACGGTGATGCGACGCGTCCGCCTGCACGTCGAGCAGCTTCACGCCCGCGACGGCTACGATGGCTGCGCGCAGCGCGTCCAGCACGGCCGCGTCTCGGCCCTCGGAGAAATTCGGTACGCACTCCACGAGCGGTGCGGGCATCGTGATCCTCGCTACGCGTTCTCCAAAAGCTCCATCAGCCAGCGGTGCAGCGCGGGGTTTCCGGCCACGATCGACCCGTGGCTCAGCACCGCCGCGCTTCCCTCGAGCGTCGTCACGACCCCCCCGGCCTCCCGCACCAGCACCACGCCGGCCGCCACGTCCCATGGGGCCAGGGTGAGCTCCCAGAACGCGTCGAACCGGCCGTCCGCGACGTCGGCCAGATCGAGCGCCGCCGACCCCGCACGGCGGACACCGCTCGTCGCCCGCACCACGGCGGCCAACTGCCGCAGGTAGCGCTCCAGCCCTTCGCCGTTCAGCTGCTTGAACGGGAACCCGGTGCCGACCAAGGCGCGCCGCGGTTCGGTCTCCCTGGACACCGCGAGCCTCCGGTCGCCTTGCCACGCGCCCAGCCCCGCCGCGGCGTGATAGACGAGGTCGCGCGCAACGTCATGTATGACCCCGGCGCACAGCGCACCGTGCACGGCGCACCCGATGGAGACGGCGTATTGCGGGTAGCCGTGCAGGAAGTTCGTCGTCCCGTCGAGCGGGTCCACGATCCACACGACCTCGGCGTCGCGTTCGGCCGAGGGACTCAGCTCCTCGCCCACCACGCGTGAGCCCGGCACGCGAGTCGTCAGCGCCTCGGCGACGAGCGCTTCCGCCGCTCGGTCGACGTCAGTGACGAAATCGTGCCGCGACTTCTCCGTCCAGGCACCCGGCGCCGGCGGCAGAGTCTCGCGGACGAGGCGCGCGGCATGGGACGCTGCCGCCATCGCGACATCGACTAAGTCTTTGAGATCACGCACCTTGCGGCGTTCCACCCCCGGCCATAGGTTGAGGGCCCTATGGCGCGCGTCTTCAGCGGCATCCAGCCCTCCGGCGAGCTACACATCGGCAACTACTTGGGCGCGGTGCAGAACTGGGTCAAGCTCCAGGACCTGCACGAGTGCCTGTTCTCCGTGGTCGACCTCCACGCCATCACCCAGCCTTACGAGGCGGGGGGCCTGGCCCAGCGCACCGAGGAGATGGCGCTCAGCCTCCTGGCCGCGGGGCTCGACCCCGACAAGAGCACGATCTTTGTGCAGTCGCACGTCGCCGAGCACACCGAGCTCAACTGGCTGCTCACGATTGTGACGCCGCTCGGCGAGCTTGAGCGCCAGACCCAGTTCAAGGACAAGTCGCAGCGCCAGGAGAGCGTGTCTGCCGGGCTGCTGAATTATCCCGTGCTGCAGGCCGCCGACGTCCTGCTTTACAAGGCTACGCTGGTGCCCGTCGGTGAGGATCAGCTGCAACACCTCGAGCTCATGCGCGAGATCGTCCGCCGCTGGAACGCGCGCTTCGGCGCAGACTTCTTCCCGGAGCCCCAGGCGCAGCTCTCCACGGCGCGGCGCGTGCTGGGGCTCGATGGGCAGGCCAAGATGTCCAAGAGCCTGGGGAACACGATCGGCCTGTTCGACCCGCCCGACTCGATCTGGGAGAAGCTGCGGCCGGCGGCCACCGACCCCGCCCGGAAGACCCGCAAGGACCCCGGCAACCCCGACATCTGCAACGTCTTCACAATCCACCAGGGGTTCTCGGCGCCCGCCGTGCAGGCGGACGTGGCGCACAAGTGCCGAACCGCCGGGTGGGGGTGCCTCGACTGCAAGCGGGTGCTGGCGGACAATATGATAGCGGCCCTCACTCCCATGCGCGAGCGCGCCGCGGCCCTGCGCGCCGACCCGCGCCGCGTCCGCGACGTCCTGCGGGCGGGAGCGGCCAAGGCGCGGGCGTTGGCGCGGCAGACGATGGCGGAGGTGCGGCGCCGGATGGGGCTCCTCCCCGCGGAGGCCTGATGCCAGAGTTCATGAACCAGATGGTCGAAATCTTCCGGCTCGAGCTGCTGCTCCAGCTCGGGCTCGCGACTCTTCTCGGCGGGGCGATCGGCCTCGAGCGCGAATTGGGTGGCAAGCCGGCGGGTCTGCGCACCAACATCCTTATCTGCATGGGTTCGGCCCTCTATACCCAGCTCTCCCTCGCCCTCGTCCACGGCAGCGCGGACGCCTCGCGGGTGGCCGGCCAAATCGTGACCGGCGTGGGGTTCATCGGCGCGGGCACCATCCTCCACGCCCGCGGCGCCGTCGTCGGGCTGACCAGCGCGGCTACGATCTGGGTCGTCGCGGCGATCGGCGTCGCGCTCGGCGCCGGCCATTACCCGGAGGCGTTGCTCTCGACCTTGATGGTGCTGGTCGTGCTCCAGGGCCTGGGCCGGATCGAGATCGTCGTCGAGCGGCAATCCGCGCACAGTCATCTCACCATCCACGCGCGGCCCGATGGGGCGCCACTCGAGGAGCTGGAGACCGTGGTGCGCCGGACCGGCCTCCAGATCGCCGAGCAGGCGAGCCGCCGGGAGAACGTCGACCTCGTGATCGAATACGACCTGCGAGGCCCCAAGCGTCTGCACGACCAGGTGATGATTGCGCTGCTCCACCACCCGAGCGTGCGGACGGTCTCGACGGGCGAGTGACGCGTCGGCTGGTGGTGGACCTGCAGGCGCCCCGCGCCGCCTGGCGCGCTCCCGCGGCCGCCGTGCGCGCCATTCGGGACGCGCTCGGCGCCGGCTGGGAGGTCGTGCCGGTGGACGCGCCGGCACCGTCCGACAGCGACGGCGGCTCCGGCTCGCCGGAGAGCCTCGTCGCGGCGCGCGGCGCCGAGATCTACCTCGGCTACGGCGTGCCGGGCGGCGTGCTCACTGCGGCCGGCGGCACGCTGCGCTGGGCCCACAGCGGCACGGCGGGCGTGGGCGCGAGCCTGCCGCACCTGCGCGGCAGCGGCGTCACGCTCACCAACTCGGCGGGCGTCCACGCCGAGCCCATGGCGGACTGGGTGGTCGCGGCGATCGCCTATTTCGCCCGGGGACTCGATCGGATGCGCGCGGCACAGGACGCCGGGCAGTGGGCGAAGGACGAGTTCGCGGACCTGCAGGTGCCGGTGCGGGAGCTCTGTGACCTGCGCGTCGGGGTGTTCGGGCTGGGCGGGATCGGCACCGCCGTGACGCGCCGCGCGCTGGCGCTCGGGATGACGGTGGCCGGGGTGCGGCGCCGGCCGGAGCAGGGCGGACCTGCCGGCCTGCGCTGGGTGGGCGGACTCGACGCGCTGGCCCGTCTCGCGTCCGAGAGCGACTGCTTCGTCATCGCCGCTCCGCACACGACGGACACGGCGGAGGCGGTGGGGCGGGCGGTCTTGGAGCGGCTGCCCGACGACGCCATGGTGATCAATGTGTCCCGCGGCTCGCTGCTCGACGAGACCGCCCTCCTCGAGCGGCTCGCCACGGGCCGGCTCCGCGGAGCGGCACTGGACGTGTTCCGCACGGAGCCCCTGCCGTCCGGGCATCCCTTCTGGAGGCATCCCCGGGTGCTGGTCAGCCCCCATGTCAGCGCCGTCTCGACGCGGTTCTGGGAACGGGAGCTGGGGCTGATCGTGGAGAACATCCGGCGCTATCTTGCAGGGGCGCCGCTCCGCAACGTGGTGGACTTGGAGGCCGGGTACTGAATGGAGAAGATCATCAAGGCGGCGGTCGATCGCGGCGCCTCGGACTTGCACATCAAGGCGGGCGACGTATTCCGGGCGCGCATCGACGGCAAGCTGGTGCCCCTCACGAAGCAGCGCCTCACGCCCGAGCAGACCAAGGCCATCGCCCTGCGGCTGATCCCCAACGACGAGGACCGCTCGCGCATCGAGCGGCTGCGCGACTACGACTGCTCCTGGGGCATGCCCGGGATCGGGCGCTTTCGCGTGAACATCCTGCGACAGCGCTCTTCCTTCATGATCGTGATGCGCGTCATCCCCTTCGACGTGCCGTCGTTCGAGAGCCTGAAGCTCCCCCCGGTGCTCGGTCAGGTGGCGTCGGCGGAGCGGGGGATGATCCTCGTCACCGGCGTCACCGGCTCGGGCAAGAGCTCGACGATGGCGGCGATCATCAACCACATCAACCAGACGCAGCACAAGCACATCCTAACGCTGGAAAACCCGATCGAGTTCTTGCACCGGGACATCAGCTGCTCGGTGACCCAGCGGGAGATCGGCGTCGACACCGACGACTTCCGCATGGGCCTGCGCGCCGCCTTGCGACAGGACCCCGACGTGGTCTTGATCGGCGAGATGCGCGATGCCGAAACCATCGACACCGCCATGAAGGCCGCCGAGACGGGCCACCTCCTTATCTCCACGCTTCACACCCCGGACGCCGTCACCACGGTGAGCCGCATCGTGTCGATGTTCCCGCCGGAGGAGCAGGAGGTCGCCCGGCTGCGGCTGGCGGAGGCGCTGCAGGCTGTCATTGCACAACGGCTGCTGCCGCGAGCCGACGGCAAGGGCCGCGCCGCCGCGCTCGAGATCCTGATCGCCACCGGCACCGCCCGCGACATGATCAAGGACCCCAACCGGGTGCCGGAGCTGCAGGACTACATTCGGGAGTCCCGCGAGCAGTATGGGATGCAGACCTTCGATCAGCACCTCATGGACCTCGTCGGCGACGGCAGTGTGACTGACGAGACCGCGATGGCGGCCTCGTCCAACCCGGCCGACTTCGAGCTGCAGATGCGTACCCTGCGCCGCCGCTCACGCGTCGCCACCACGACCGAGACCGCCGGCGTGGACGTGGAGAAGGCGGCCGGCTTTACGGACGACCTGTCGAGCATGTTGCCGGAGCAGTGAGCGGGGCGCGCTTCGGCGGGGTCCTCGCCCCCATCCCCACACCGTTCGACGTCGCCACGGGCGAGGTGGCTCCGGTCCACCTGCGTCACAACGCCGCCCGCCTCCTCGCCGAGGGGCTGGATGGTCTCCTCATCGCCGGCTCCACGGGGGAGGCACCGCTGCTCGATCCGGACGAGCAGCGCCGGATGACGGCATGGGTGCGGGACGTGCTGCCGGACGGCAAGATGCTGTTCGCGGGCACGGGCGCCGAGTCGACTCGCCAGACGATCGCCCTCACACGCGCGGCAGGGGCGGAGGGCGCGGACGCGGTGCTGGTGCGGGCCCCCGGCTACTTCGGCCCGATGCACTCGCCGGCGAGCCTCGTCGATCATTTCCGGGCGGTCGCCGACGCGAGTCCGATCCCGGTGCTGCTCTACAACATGCCGAAGTACACCCACCTGCCGCTCGCGGCCGGACTACTGCAGCAACTGGCCGGACACCCGAACGTCGTCGGCGCCAAGGATTCCTCGGGAGACGCGAAGAACCTCGCCGCCTACCGCGACGCCGCTCCCGGCTGGACGGTGTTCGTCGGCTCGGCCTCGCTGCTCTACACGGGGCTCGAGCTGGGGTGCCAGGGCGGCGTCCTGGCGGCTGCCTGCTTCGCACCACGGCTGTGTGTCGACCTCCTGGTCGCATTCCAGGGCGGCGATCGGGTGCGCGCCGGCGCGCTCCAGGAGCGGCTCACGCCGCTCGACAAGGAGATCGTCGGCAAGTTCGGCCCCGCGGGCGTCAAGGCGGCGATGGATGCGGCGGGCTACTACGGCGGGCCGATCCGCGCGCCGCTGGCGCCGGTCCCGGCGGGGGATCGGGAGCGCATCGCCCGGCTGCTCGCGGCGTGACGGACCCGAGCGCGCTCCTCGTGGAGCTTGCCGTGCCGCGCTTGCCCGGGACTCCAGCCAACGCCCGCGTGCGCGCCGTTCTGACTCGCGAGCTGGCCGCCCGCGGGTTCGTCGTCATGGAGCACGCCTTCGCCGCCTCCCCGGCGCGCCTGGTCGGGGCGCAACTGTGGGGCGCGGCGCTGGGGGCCGGCATCTTCGCGACCGTGGGGCTCGCGCTCGCGCCGGGCGGCGGCCGCTGGCTCGTCGTCTGGACTCCGGCGCTGCTGGCCGCGCTCGTGTGGCTCGCCCTGGCGGCACGTCGCGGCCTGCCGCTGCCGATCCCGCCCGTCAGAGCCGCGAATCTGATCGCCGTGCGTCCCCGCACCCGCGTCACCGTGTGGCTCGCGGCGCACTATGACTCCAAGGGCCAGCCGCTCTCCATGGCGGGCCGCCTCGGGGTGGTGGCGCTCTGCGCGACGGGTTTCCTCGGGCTCCTCGCGCTAACCGCCCTGCGTCTGGAGTTCGGCTGGCATCCGGCGTGGCTCCTGCCGGTGTTTCCAGGCATCGTGGGCGCGCTGCTCCTGTCCCGCTGTCGCGTGCACAATGACTCGGCCGGAGCGGTGGACAATGCGGCGGCGCTGGTCACCGTGCTCGACGTCGTCGACGCATTGCCTCCGGGGACGCCCGTGGGGGTCCTCTTTCCCGATGCGGAGGAGTTCGGCCTGGCGGGCGCCCACGCGCTGGCGCGCGAGCGGGGCAACCTGCTCGCGGGTACCGCCGTCGTGAACCTGGACGGGATCGACGACGTGGGACCGACCCGGGTCCTCCGGCATCGCCCCGGCCCGGTGGGGAAGGCGGTGGCGGCCGCGCTCGGCGTGCGCCCGGTGCGCTTCCTCCCGGCGTTGGTGGATGGCCTCGCGCTCGCCCCCGCGGCACGCGAGTGCATCACCATCCTGCGCGGCAACTGGCGCACCGCGCGGCGCGTGCACACCGCACGCGACACGGCCGACCGGCTGACCCTGGAGGGGAGCCGCGCGGTGGCGCAGGCCCTCGCCGCCGCCTTGTCTCAGCGGTGAACGCCGCCTAACTTTCCGCAGAGGATAGTCCAACGCCCCGCACCATCGGGGCCTTTTTTTTGAGGCAGCGCGCCCGAGGAGCCCATGTTCGGACCAAAAACCCACTGTGTGGTCGTAGTCGGCGCCCAGTGGGGCGACGAGGGGAAGGGCAAGCTCGTGGACGTGCTCGCCGAGCGCGCCGACCTCGTCGTGCGCTACCAGGGCGGGGCCAATGCGGGCCACACCGTCCACAGCAGCGCCGGGGAGTTCGTGCTGCACCAGATCCCCTCGGGGATCCTCCAGGGCGCGGTCTGTCTGGTGGGGAACGGGGTGGCGCTCGATCCCGAGACGTTCTTCACGGAGCTGGACGCCCTCGACGCCCAGGGGGTGAAGACCGAGCATAAGATCTACGTCTCCGAGCGGGCGCATCTCACGCTCCCGCTCCACAAACTCCTCGACCGGGCGCGCGAGCAGCGCGACAAGATCGGCACCACGGGGCGGGGGATCGGTCCGACGTACGAGGATAAGTACGGCCGTCGCGGCATCCGGGTCGGCGACCTGCGGAACCTGCAGCGCGCCCGGGAGCTCGTCAGCTCGCGCGTCGCCGCGGCCAACGAGATGCTCGGGTTGCTGGGCGGCGCCGAGCGGGCCGACGCTGCGGAGCACTGCAAGTTGCTGGCGCGACTCGCGCCTCGCCTGCTGCCGCTGGCCGTAGACGCCGGGCGGGTGGTGTACGAGGCATTGGAGCGCGGGGAGTCGGTCCTGCTCGAGGGCGCGCAGGGCGCGCTGCTCGACGTAGACCACGGCACGTATCCGTACGTCACCTCGTCCAACACCACCGCGGGGGGCGCCGCGGTCGGGGTCGGGATCGGCCCGACGGCGATCGACGCCGTGCTCGGCGTCGTGAAGGCTTACACCACCCGCGTGGGCAACGGCCCCCTGCCGACGGAGGCCGAACCGGGCGTGGCCGAGCGGATTCGCGAGCTCGGGGGCGAGTTCGGAGCCACCACCGGGCGGCCGCGACGCTGTGGCTGGTTCGACGCGGTTGTCGTCCGCTACGCCGTGCGCGTGAACGGCCTCACCGGGCTGGCCGTCACCAAGCTCGACGTGTTGGACACTTTCCGCGAGATCCCGGTCGGGGTGGGCTACCGTCTGGATGGCGAAGTGATCGACAGCATGCCGGCCGACGTGGAGCGGATCGACCGGGTTGAGCCGATCTACGAGGCGCTCCCCGGGTGGCAGAAGTCGCTCACCGACGTGCGGCGCCTGGCCGACCTGCCGCCGGCGGCGCGGGCGTATCTGGACCGGCTGCAGGACCTCGCCCATGCGCCGATCCGATATGTGAGCGTAGGGACCAGGAGAGAACAGATTATAGAAGTGAGTTGACAGAGAAGACGCCAAGTCGCCAAGACGTCAAGCGGTTACGAGCCTGAAGAGGTGCTTGCGGGCTCGGAGAACTTGCGAAGCAATCCGTAGAGGGTCCGAGCACACTCGTCGCGTACGGCGATCAACTCCGTTGGTCGGCCAAGTCTCGCTCAGTGTCAGGGAGCCGGGCGATGAGCGGTCGCGAGAGCACCGCTAACCGGCGCGCATGCTTAGCGTCTTGGCGTCTTGGCGTCTTCCCTTAGCACTGGTGCCTGATCACTTCCAGCCTAGCAAAAGAGAACCCCCCAGAGTTTCCCCTGGGGGGTGATCGCCCGTCCGACATCGTGCGCCCTAGAACCCGATGTGAACGGAGCGAAATGCTCTCTCGGGTTGGGGCGCGCCGTGACCTCTGGCAGCCTGGCCGTCTCGCGTGTGCTGAGACCCTTTGGCTTTGCGCCCCGCCGTCGCCGACGGTTTGCCCTTACAGAGATGCTCTGAGCGCTTGGTCAGCAAAAACAATGCCTACCGCTAACATCAGCTAAATCATAGGGAATAGCGGTTGCGAATGCCTATTCCTGCATTGCATAACGCACGTTTTCAGGCATAATGCGGCGATGTTTGGAAGAGGCTAGTATAGTTTCCCTTCCTAAGACAAGTTAGCTGGTGCCCCCGACCATTCTCGTCTCTCCCGCCGCCTTCAAGGGTAGCTTCAGCCCCCGCCAAGTCGCCGACGCGATCGTGAGCGGCGTTCGCCGGGCACTGCCTGGGGCGGTGGTGCTCTCCTGCCCAGCGGCCGATGGCGGAGACGGCTTGCTCGACGCCGTGCTGCCGCCGGGCTCCTTCCGAGAGCACGTCCGGGTCACCGGCCCGCTCGGCGTGCCGGTGAGTGCCGAGCTGGGCTGGCTCGACGCGGAGACGGCGATCCTTGAGAGCGCCAGCGCCTGCGGGCTGGCGCTTCTCAAGCCTGAGGAGCGCGACCCGTTGCGCGCCACCACGCGCGGCGTCGGCGAGCTCATCTTCGAAGCGGTGGACCGCGGGGCTCGCACCGTGATTGTCGGACTCGGCGGCTCGGCGACCGTCGATGGCGGCACCGGCGCCGCGCGGGGCCTGGGATGGACCTTCCAGGACTGGGAGGGCGCGCCGCTGCCGGAGGGCGGTGGTGCGCTGTTCAACCTGACCACGATGCGTGGTGGCTGGGGGCTCGAGGCGAAGCTCATTGCCTTGACCGACGTCACGACGCCGCTGTTGGGCTTGGACGGTGCCGCGCCGGTCTTCGGGCCCCAGAAGGGGGCCACGGCGGAGCAAGTGCGCCTGCTGGCGGCCGGGCTGGAGCGACTGGGGATGCTGTGGGGGCAGCAGGGCCGGCCGGATCTCGCCACTCTGCCAGGAGGCGGAGCGGCGGGCGGCCTGGGTGCCGGGCTCGTGTTCTTCGCCAAAGCGAGCCTCCTGCCCGGTGCCGAGTGGGTGCTCGAGCGCGTCGGCTTCGACGCCGCGCTGGCCAAGGCGGACCTGGTGATCACCGGGGAGGGGACGTTCGACCGCACCTCGCTCGCCGGCAAGGCGGCCGGCGAGGTGCTGCGCCGGGCCCAAGCCGCCAAGAAGAAGGTCGCCGTCGTCGCGGGACGCGCCATCGATTTGATCGGCGCGCACACCGTCAGCGGTCAGGGCGAAACGCTCGATCTGGCCGGCGTGGCGCGGCTCGGCGAGCAGGCCGCGCGGGAGGCGCTCGGGTTGCCGGTCGGTTAGCGCGTCTCTAACTTCCGCCTTCCTATGCCTTCGGCCGACAACGTGATGGACAAGCTCGTGTCGCTCGCCAAGCGGCGCGGCTTCGTGTTTCAATCCTCGGAGATCTACGGGGGCCTCGGGTCGGTGTGGGACTATGGGCCGCTCGGGGTCGAGCTGAAGAAGAACATCAAGGAGCGCTGGTGGCGCTCGATGGTACACGCGCGCGAGGACATCGAGGGCCTCGACGCGGCCATCTTGATGCATCCCAAGGTGTGGGAGGCCTCGGGGCACGTCGCCGGTTTTGCCGATCCGCTGGTCGACTGCAAGCAATGCAAGAACCGCTTCCGCGCCGACGACCCGCGCATCAAAGGCACGCCCGGCCAGCCGGACGCGCAGTGCCCGGTGTGCGGTACCAAAGGCTCGCTCACGGCGCCCCGCCAGTTCAACCTGATGTTCAAGACCTTCATGGGGCCGGTCGAGGAGCAGGCGGCCGTGATCTTCCTGCGGCCCGAGACGGCGCAAGGGATCTACGTCAACTACCTCAACGTGCTCCAGTCCTCCCGACAGAAGCTCCCGTTCGGCATCGCGCAGATCGGCAAGGCGTTCCGCAACGAGATCACCCCCGGCAACTTCACGTTTCGGACGCGCGAGTTCGAGCAGATGGAGATGCAGTTCTTCGTAAAGCCCGGCACCGACGGCGAGTGGTTCGAGCTCTGGCGCGCCGAGCGCATGAAGTGGCTGGTGGAGCTGGGCATCCGACCCGAAAAGCTGCGCTTCCACCAGCATACGTCGCAGGAGCTCGCGCACTACGCCAAAGAGGCCTACGACATCGAGTACGAGTTCCCCTTCGGCTGGCACGAGTTCGAGGGGATCCATAACCGCACCGATTTCGACCTCTCGCGCCACCAGCAATTCTCCGGCAAGAAGCTCGAGTATCTGGATGCCGCGACCAGCGAGCGCTACATCCCGTACGTCATCGAGACCTCGGCCGGTGCGGACCGGACCGCGCTGGTGGTGCTGTGCGACGCCTACGCCGAAGAAGAGGTGGAGGGGGAAAAGCGGGTCGTGCTGCGCTTTCAGCCCTCGCTCGCGCCGCTCAAAGCGGCGGTTTTCCCGCTCGTCAACAAGGACGGCATGCCGGAGCTGGCTCGACGGCTGTATGATGGCCTGCGCCGACACTTCAACGTCTTTTACGACGACGGCGGCTCTATCGGGCGGCGCTACCGCCGGCAGGACGAAGCCGGCACGCCGTTCGGGATCACCGTCGACGGCCAATCGACGCAGGACCAGACGGTCACGGTGCGGGATCGGGATACCCTGAAGCAGGATCGTGTCGCGGCGGACCGCCTGGTGACGTACCTCAAGGAGAAGATCGACGACTGAGATATTGCGGATTGCGGATTGCGGATTGCGGATTCGACGCTCGCGTTTCCAATCCGCATTCCGCAATCCACAATCCGCAATCGGGTGGGGCGGTTGTGCGGCTGGATGATTTCCGCGCCCTCGTGGAGGGTCTGCTGCAGCGCGTGCCCCCCGCGTATCTGGACGGCGTCGTAGCGGTGGAGGTCAGTCCCAAGACGATCCCCCACCCGGTGCGGGGCGACGTGTACACCCTGGGAGAGTGCATTCCCCTCCAGTGGAGCGGCAGCGGCGCCGACCTGCAATCCCGGGTCATCCTGTATCACGGCTCGTTCGCGGCGCTGGCACGACTCGGCGACTTCGATTGGCGGGAAGAAGCCTGGGAGACGCTCACCCACGAGCTCCGCCACCACTTGGAGTGGCGGGCCAACCAGGCGGCCCTCGAAGCCTTCGACTGGGCCGCCGAGCAGAACTTCGCCCGGCATGACGGCCAGGCGTTCGATCCGGCCTTCTACCGGTCGGGCGAGAAGATTACGGACGGCGTCTACAAGGTGGATGACGATGTGTTTATCGAAGGGGAAAGGGGAATGGGGAAAGGGGTGGGGTACGAGATCACCTGGCATGGGCGACGTTACCGCGTGCCGTTGCCGAAGGACCTTCGCTCGCCCGCGTTCGTGACGCTTCAAGGACTGGCGGACCCGCCGCCCGGGGATGCGGTGCTGGTGCTGTCGCGCGCCGCGTCGCTCTTCGACGTGTGGAGGCGGCCTCGGGTCACGCAGGTGACGGTGGTGATGGAGCCTCGGGATGCCTAAGCGCGTCTATCTGGCCACGACCGATCTCTTGTTCCGCTCGAAGCTCGACGCCGTGGTGCATGCCGGCGGCGCCGAGGTGACGCGGGACGAGGCGGCGTGCGATCTGGCCGTCGTGGAGCTCGACCTGCCGGGCGCGCAGGACCGCATCCGCAAGGCGGTGGCGCGCGGCGTTGCGGTGCTCGCCTTCGGCTCACACGTTCACGCCGACGTGCTGCGCGCCGCCCGCGAAGCGGGCGCCGTGGCGGTGCCGAATTCCGGGATCGAGGACCGTTTGCGGGGGATGCTATGAAGCGCGCCGTGACTCTTTGCGCCGTCGCGGTCGCGCTGTATCTCACGGTCTACATCGTGTACCGTGCGCGGCACGTCCAAGTATGGGCCGGCGATGGCAAGGCGTACGTCATTCTCGGCTCGCGCCTCACCTGGTATGGCTATCGGCCGCTCAGCTACGTGGACGCCCGGGTGACGGGGATGCGATTCCACCTCGGTCCACGCCGCGACACCCCGCAGGCCGTGCTCGACCGGGCGATCGCCGCGGCCGGCGGCGCCGGGCGGTTGGACGCCCTGCGGGCGTTCATGTGGAACGGGCGGGCCGATGCGGCCATCGGGGAGCGGACCCTGCACCTGACCGGGTCGTGGCGGCTGCAGCTCCCCGACAGCGTGATCGTCACGACGACGCTCGAGGGCCAGCCGCCGGCGAGCGCTCGCAGTCTCATCATCGCCGGCAAGCGGGGGTGGAGCAAGGTCAACGGGGCGGTCACGCCGCTCGCGCCGGAGCTGCTCGCGCACGAGCGCGACCAATTCTATCTGTATCATCTGATGCGCCTGGTGCCGGCGCAGGGGAAGGGGTTTCGGCTCTCGCGCCTGGAGGACGACTCCCTCGGCCACCCGAGGCTTCGCGTCTCCCGCACCGGCCGCCCGGACGTGGACCTATCCTTCGACGCCGCGGGCAACCTGGCCGGTCTCGCCGATTCGGTCACGGATCCACTGTCGCACGCGCGAGTGCGCCAGGAGGTCACTTTGTCGGGGCAGCTCCAGGTTGCCGGGGTGCGGTGGCCACGGCGGATCACGATCACCTGGAATGGAAAACCCTACTTTGACTTGGAGATCATCGATGTCAGATCGCTCGCGCAGCTGGTCGACCCGGCACTGCGCGGGCCTGTGCCCGCCCCCCGTCGCTCGGTGAAGCGCGCTCCCTCCTCCCGGATCAGAAAACACTAAGCGGCTCCGTCGCCGGAACCGCTCGGTGTCCGCATCTATCTCCTGCTGAGCCGCCGCGCGCTCAGCTCTTCTGCAGCTCGACCTGAATCTGTCGCGGCTTGGCCTTCTCGACCTTCGGCAACGTCACCGTCAGCACGCCGTGGTCGTAGCTCGCGCGGATCTTGTCCGCGTCCACCGTGGCCGGCAGGGTGAACGTGCGCTCGAAGGCCCCATAGGTGCGCTCGTAGCGGTGCACCCGCTCCGTCTGCTCTTCGGCGGTCTGCTGCTTCGTGCCGCTGATCGTCAGGACGTTGCCTTCGACCGAGATCTTGACATCTACGGGCTTCACGCCGGGCACCTCCGCTTGGATGCGGATCGAGTCCGCCTCCTCGAAGATGTCCACGGGCGGCACCCACGCCGCGCCGGCGCTATCCCGGTACTGCCAGTCGAAACCGCTCAGCGCCTCGTTGAAGAGGCGGCTGATCCGACGCTCGAGGTTCAAGGCCTCCCCCGCCGGATCTCTGTGATTGCGAGTAATGGCAAACATACGTGCCCACCTCCCTATTTGAGGTCCGGTACCTTCCGACTGCCGCCGGACTCCCGGGCAACTGATGTGCCGCTGGTCCGCCCCACGCGTCTGCCATCCTGACAAAAGCGGGAAGTGGTGGGATGGCCGAGCTGGCAAGCGCCCTGTCAAGGCTGCGCGGCCGTATCTATACTTACAGATCCTATGCGCATCTTCTCCCTGCTGACCGTGGCGCTCGGTGGACTGGCGGCCGCGCCGGCGCCGAATTACCGCATCTACGTCACCAGTGAGTCGGGGGACATCGTCACCCAGCTTACCTGGGACGGCACCGCCCTCAAGACCGTCAAGACAGTCCCCGTCGGTATCATGCCGGCCGACATCGACGGGCCGCACAACGTAACCGTGTCGTCCGACGGCAAGTACTACTACGTGACGATCGCGCACGGCACGCCCTATGGCACCCTCTGGAAGATGGCCGTGGACGGCGACAGCCTGCTGGGCCGGGCGCCGGTGGAGATGTTCCCGACCACCATCAGCCTGACGCCGGACGGCGAGCTGGCGTTCGTGGCCAACTCCGACTTCTACGGCGACCATCCCCGCACCAACGTCGTCTCCGTCATCTACACGCCGCAGATGGTGCCGCTCACGACGATCCCGGCTTGCGACATGCCGCACGGGGTGAAGGTGAACCACGCGGGCACGAAGGTCTACGTGAGCTGCATGAACTCGGACGAGATTCTGGAGCTGAACCGGCAGACGCTGGCGATCACGCGACGGCACAAGACCGGGGTGGGGATGCTGATGCAGCACTCCATGATCCCCGGTCACGCGGCGCCGCCGGGCGGTGGCGCCCCCGAGCTGATGCACGAGGCCTGCTCGCCCACGTTCGTGTCGGTCTCGCCCGACGATAAGCGGCTGTATGTCGCCTGTAACCACACCAACACGCTGCAGGTCTTGGACGCGGCGACCCTCGACCTCGTCCAGGAGATCGAGACGGGCCACGGCGCCTACAATGTGGAGCCCTCGCCCGATGGCCGGTGGGTCATCGTCACGAATAAGAAGGATCAGAGCATCTCGCTGATCGACGCGGTGACGCTCACCGAGGAGGCCCGGATCCCCACGAGCAAGCCCTTCCCGCATGGGGTGGCCTACTCGCCCGACAACCGCTACGCCTTCATCTCTCAGGAGAGCAAAGGCGTGGACCCTGGAGCGGTGGATGTGATCGATCTCACCACCAAGACCGACGTCGCGCACGCGGCGGTGCCGCTGCAGCCGACAGGGATTACAATCTTGCGGTTACCGTGATCCATACCGCCCTCGTCGCTCTGCCGTCTGCCGAAGTGCTGGCGCGCGCCAAGCGCTTCTTCGCCGAGCGGGTACCGCACGCCGCCGCCTTCGTGGAGCAGGAGGGACCGCGATTCCTGGTGCTGCGGGGACAGGGGGGTGAGGAAGTCGTGTTCAACGCGACGGCCGCCGTGGAAGGAGAGGAAAAGACGCGGGTACGCGTGTCCACCCTGATGTTCGACCAGGCGGTGGATCGGTTCCTCTCGACGCTGCCGCTCGAGGCGGGCGTGGAGGTCGCGTGACCGCGGTGGCCGAGCGCTTCGCCGTCCGCGTGATGGTGACCGACGTTTGGGACCAGGTGTTTCTCGCCGTTGAGCCGGGCACGACGGTAGCCGACCTGAAGCGGCGGGCGCTGGAGCAGGCGTTGAAGCGCACCGCGCCGGCAGAGGAGTACATCGTGAAATTCCGCGGCGGCGCGGTGCTCGACGAAGCCACGACGCTCGAGGCGCTGGGTGCCGGACCGAACGCTCCGTTCATCATTCTGCCGCGGCGACGCCAACCCGTGCGATGACGCGGCGCCCTGCCAGCCGCGCGCTCACCATCCTGGCGGTCGGGTTTCTCCTCCTCGACGCGCTCCTCCTGGCGTACGGGGGCGTGGCCTGGCATCGGCCGGGGCTGCTCGCGGGTGCCGGGGCGTGCGCGGCGCTGGCCGTCGTCGTCGTGCTGGTGTGGCGGCGTTACCGGCGGGCGCTGGTGGACATCGAGGCGGCCCGGCGAGCGATGCGCGACGAAGTTCAGTCGATCCGGGATCTGCTCCAGCAGCACCATCTGCATAACTGAGCCCCCCCCCAGCCCTCGGCAGTGACCACGCGCATCGTCTGGCACCCCGCCTGCCGGCTGCACCAGGCGGGGGCGGGCCATCCCGAGCGTCCGGAGCGAATTGCCACGGTCCTTGAAGCCCTGCGCGCCCCCGAGCTGGCGCCGTACCTCGCATGGACAGAAGCCGTGCCCGCCGACCGGGCGGCACTTGAGCGCGTGCATCCCGCTCCCTACCTGGACGCCCTAACGGCCCTCGCTGGCCGGGGCGGCGGCGCCCTCGATCCCGACACCTACCTCGGCGCACGCAGTTGGGAAGCCGCCCTCGCGTCGGCCGGCGTCGCGATCGGCGCGGTGGACGCGGCGCTCGCCCGCCAAGGGACCGGGGAGGGGCGG
>Ga0209237_1000704_pt1 | contig 19233 bp, 19 predicted proteins | sample GraSoi013_1_40cm_2_FD_185820 | JGI IMG/M metagenome (GOLD analysis project Ga0209237, IMG submission 185820) | Grasslands soil microbial communities from the Angelo Coastal Reserve, California, USA - Sample 10_02_2013_1_40cm (SPAdes) (version 2) | ecosystem: Environmental > Terrestrial > Soil >... | reverse complement strand
TCGTTGCTCGGGCAGGCGTTCCTCGACCCCATACGGCACGGAATCTGGAACCGCGTCGACGGCTGGCTGGAGACGAAAGGCCTGTTCGCCGAGCTGTCGGCGCGGGCCGCGGAAGCAGGATTCCTCAGCAGCGAAGAGAGAGGCGCTATCGCCGAGCTGGTCCCCTGGACGAGGTTGCTCGACGACATCGACGATGCCGCCCTCGGCGACGGCGACGGCTACGTGCTCAAGAAGTCCCACGACTACGGCGGCAAGAGCGTGGTGATCGGTCGCGAGGTCGGCCCGGCCGCCTTCGGGCAGGCGCTCGCACGCGCGCGCGCAGACCAGGCGGCGAGCTGGGTCGCGCAGGAGCTGGTGGACGCTCCGGCCATCGACCGCTTCCTCTGCGCGGAGACAGGGGCCCGCAGGCTCTCCCTGCATCTGGACATCAGCACATACGCGTCGCTGATCGCCGGGGTCTCGGACGGCGGGAGCGTCTGCCGCGCCGCCCCGGGACGGGTGGTCAACATCGTCGGGGGCGGCGGGGTGGCGCCCCTGTTCGCGGATGACGTGCTCGCGGATCTGCTATGAGCTGCTGCGCTCGCGCGCCCGCCGCCGGGCGATCTCCTCGAGGAAGCTGACCGCGAGGAAGTGCCGTAAGCGATCGATGCAGGGATAATCTGGAGCGTGGCAGAATTCTTCGTGGAACTGACAGAGCGTTCCGTGGCGGTCGCGGCAGAAGGCATCGTATCCGCCCTCGTCGCAGGGATCGTCGATGTAGGCGGCGACTTTCGCGGTGCGCTCGGGCGTGATGAGGAGGCCGTCGTCGTTGGCGGCGGTGTCGGAATCGATGAGCACCTTTTCCGCCATTCGGGCCTCCAAGGACCGCAGGAGTGTAACAGCATGAGCCCGCAGGTCACGTTCAAGAGCAACGAGGACAAGGCGCCGCAGGCGCAGCTGGATTCCGCCGGCCGATCTGTCCCGCTCGCGCCCCGGTTGTGTGACGCGGTGCGTGCGCCTTACACCCCTAGCCATGGGAGTGCTCCTGACGCCATGCCACAGCCGCCGGTAGGTCTCGAGGACCTCGGGCCGGCGCTCGGCGTGCGCGTAGTGGGGCCGGATCGCGAGAAGTGGCTGCAGGGCATGCAGAGCAACGATCTCGCCGCAGCGCCGTACGGTGGTGCGATCGCGGGCGCATTCCTGAACGGAAAGGGACGGCTGGTGGCGATCGGCCTCCTCTGGCGTACGCGCGATGAGGTCATCGTCACCACCGGGCCCGATCGCCTCGACGCGCTGCGCGCGCACCTCGACAAGCTCCTGATCATGGAGGACTGCGAGCTGCAGGAGTTGGTAGGGCTCCGTCGGCTGCGTTACTGGCCTTCGGAGGTTCCGCCCCGGTCGGTGCCCGAGCACATCGCGGGCAGCGCCCAGCCCCTCGGCCTCGAGCTTCTGTTGCCGGAGGCGGAGGCGCAATCGCTCCTCGAGGCGATCCAGGAGCGGCCGCGCCCCGATCTCGCGGAGGCCTGGCGAATTGCGATCGGTGTCCCGAAGTGGGGCGCGGAGCTGGACGAGGAAGCCACGCCCATCGAGGCAGGTCTCGATCCGCTGCTGTCGTTCAGCAAGGGATGCTACGTCGGACAGGAAGTGGTGGCGATGGCGACGTACCGCGGCCGCGTGGCCTGGAACCTCGTACGTCTCCAGATCGCGGGAGCGGCGCCTGCCCCTGGCTCGAGGCTGGGTACCGGAGCGAAGGGACGCATCACCTCGGCCACGCAGGTTGGCGGGACGGCGCTCTTGCTCGGTTACGTTCACAGGGAGCTGATCGTTCCCGCTTCCGCGGTGCCGCTCGAGGACGGCCGCACCGCACAGGTGCTCGGACTGCCGTACGGCTCGCAGCCGGGCGCGGGGGTGTGCGCATGAAGATTCTCGCCGCGATCCACGATCTGATGTTCTCCTCGAAGGTCAACGCCGCCGCCGGCGGACGCCCGATCACCTGGCTCAAGCGCGGGACCAAGGTGGTGGACGAGGTTGCGCGCGAGCAACCCGACGTCCTGCTCATCGATCTCGCCTCGCCGCAGCTCGACGCGATCAACGCAATCCGCGAGATCAAGAAGGGTGGGAACGTCACGGTCATCGGCTACGTCGATCACACGCGCGAGGACGTGATCTCGGCGGCGCGCGCGGCCGGCTGCGATCAGGTGTTGAGCAAGGGGGAGTTCGCGCGCCGCCTGCCCGAGCTGCTCGAGGGGATTTAGCCGCTCCCGCGCCGAAGGCGCGCGCATGAAATGTGTTCTAGAGAAACACTGCGGCGATGGCGCGCGGGCCGTCGTCGCGGGCCACTTCCGGTCCCGCGAGTACCAGCCGCGCCTCCGTAGACTCCCTCACGCGTCTCGCCGCCTCCTCCACCTCGCGCAGCGTGGCGCTGGGCCGGAGCCGGCAGGTCACCAGCACCTCGCGCGCATCGGGCAGCACACGGTCGAGAGAGTCGTCCTGCCAGAGGTGGAGGAGGGCCGTGCGGGGGCGCAAGAGGCCGTGGATCTCGCGCGGGTCGACGCCGACCAGTCCGAACACCGCCAACGGCTCGACGAAGCAGCGCACTGCGTCGGCCCAGGAGGCGGGTCCGACCGGCTGCACCACGCAGCACTTGCTCAGGGTCGCAGCGCGTTCCAACCGCGCGCGGGCCCGAGGTCCCGGCAGGGCGGGCACTGAAGGCAGGACGACGACCGCCTCTCCTCCTCCACGCCGTTCGAGAATGCGGGCGGCCTTCGCGGCGCCGGCCAGTGCCGGATCGTCGGATTCGTCCGCGAGCAAGAGCACCATCGACCCTGCCTCCGCGCGCTTGATGCGGGCGAAGAGATCCTCCCCGAAGGGCAGGAGGTCGCACGCGCCGGCCGCTGCGTCGAGCCGCGCGGCAGCCTTGGTAGGTGCAGCGCCGAAGGCAACGACGGTGCAGAGAGGCTGCATGTAGGAATTGGTAACACTCGGGCGCTCCGACCGAAACCCCCCCTCCTACGCACGGGATCGCGAGCGCATCCCGTGTTTTACCGTCGGCTCATGAATTCCGCCCGAACAACGGCCTGTTGGCGCTGATTCGTGGCGCCTGGCCCAAGTGGTGGAGAGCTAGTACTTGTAGAACCCTTCGCCGGACTTCTTCCCCAGTTTGCCCGCGCGCACCATCCGGCGCAGCAGTTGCGGCGGACGGAAGCGCTCTCCCAGCTCGCTCGTCAGGTGCTCGGCGATCGCGAGCCGCACGTCCAGGCCCACCTGATCCGTGAGCTTGAGCGGACCCATCGGATGCCCGTAGCCGAGCTCGATGGCGCGATCGATCTCCTCGGCCGACGCGACGCCCTCCTCGAGCATGCGGATCGCCTCGATGGCGAGCGCAATGCCGAGGCGGCTGGTGGCAAATCCCGGCGCATCGCGGACCACCACCACTTCCTTTCCCAACCTCGCGCCTACCGCGCGAGCCGCCGTGACCACCATGGGATGCGTCCGCTCGCCCTGGACGATCTCGAGCAGCTTCATCGCCGGCACCGGGTTGAAGAAGTGAAGCCCGATCACGCGCTCGGGACCTCTCGCAGCCGCCGCGATCGCGGTGATCGGCAGCGACGAGGTGTTGCTGGCGAGGATGGTTTCCGGCCGCGCCGCTTTCGAGATCCTCGCGAACACCTCCTTCTTGAGCTGAAGGTCCTCGGGCGCAGCTTCCACGATCAGATCGGCTTGTGCCGCGGCGACTTCCAGGTCGGCTGCCATGGCGAGCCGGCGCAGCGCCTCGTCGCGCTCCTGGGCGGTGCACCGGCCTTTCTCGACCGCGCGCCCGAGCGATTCCGCCACGCGTTCCAACGCGCGCTGCGCGGCGCCCGGAGCGACGTCGAACAGCTCCGTGCGGTATCCGGCGCGCGCCGCCACCTGGGCGATGCCGCTGCCCATCGTCCCCGCTCCGACTACCAGCACGCGCTGCACGTCGATGGCCATCAGACGTTCCCGAAGTAGATTCCGCGGTCCTGCGCGATCGCCTTCGCGAGCAGCACGTCGGTGCGCGCAAGGAGATCCGCCCAGACGTCGCCGATGCTGGGCTCCTTGCCCAGGCGGGCGCGCGCGGCGCCGACCATCGCGACCAGATCCTCGGCGCTGGCGAAATGCTGATCGGAGCGCTGCATTGCGGTTGCGGGGACCGCGCTCAGCTCGTCGAACGCCGTACGAAGGATGGCGCGAAGGTCGCGCACCTGTTGGGAGGAGAGGGGGCGCTCATTGACCAGCGACTCCAGCAGAGGTTCCACGCTTCTGCCGGCGCGCGGGCAGTGCTGCCGGATCTGGTAGAGAAAGATGGCCCAGTCACCGCGGGAGCAGAGGCGCTCGGCGGCCTCCCATGGATGGTCGCGAAGCCAGCGCTCCCATTCCGCATCGCCCCATCTGCTGAATCCGTCGGGCGGCGCGACGCTCAGGTAGACGGACACGGCGACCGTCTAGAACACATTTAATACCGTGTACAGTCTAAACACATAGTCGCCAAGCCGCCTTCGGCGGCCGCGACTACCGCGCCCTGCCGGTTGTGGCGTGCGGACCGCCACCTCCGGACGAATGCGGGGCGGATCCCCCGCCGGAGGCGCCGGAAGGCGCGCCGCCGCCGGAAGGCAGGCTCGATCTGGGCGCCGAAGACCCAGGCTGGCCTGCGGGCACGGCGCGCGGGCCTCCACCCGGTCGCGCTGCGGGCCCGAAACGGCCATACGATCCCGTTCGCGGGCGGGCCTGGACGGGAGAGCGCATGACGGCTGGACCTCTCTCGACGGTGGCCGGCCTCGGACGCACGGCCTGTGCTACCGCCATCGGTCGGATCTGCTGCCCGGTGGCACGCGCGACGCCGGTCACGGGAGGGCCGAAGCTCCCACTGCGGGCGACGGTCGCATGGCTGCCGGACAGCGGCCGCGCCTGCGTGACTACGCCGGACGTCCGTTGGGAAGGCAACGCGACCGCGGCGATCGGGCGGGTGAAGTGGTTTTCGGGGACGGCGATCCATGCCGGATGCCGGTAACCGAACGCGACTCCGGCCGGACCGATGGGGCACCAAGTCACATAACCGCCCCCATACCGCCAGTAGACCCACGCCGGCGCCCACTCGTAGCCCGGAATCCAGTACCAGCCGACTCCGATCCCCCAGTTCCAGCGGCCGTAGTGATAGGCGGCCCAGCCCCATGGGTCGTCGGAGACGAACGTCCAGCCCCAGTCGGTCAGGACCCACTGACCATAGTAGTAGGGACGCCAGCCGTATCCGACCGCCGGGACCCAGACTCGCCCGTAGGGAGCGACGAACATCCAGTATCCGTAGGGCGAGAGCCGCTCGTAGAAGACGGCTTCGCTGGAAACGTCGCTGCCCGCGGGTGGAGGCGGCGTTTCGTTCTGGTAGCTCTGGGGAGCGGAGTAGCCGGAGTCCGTGGAGTAGTCGGCGACGGGCGGCGGCGGGGGCGGCGTATCGATCCGACGGTCGTCGCGCACAGGCTCGCGGCCGTAGATGCAACCGGTCGCCGCCGCGGCGAGACCAACGATGAGCAGGTTCCGATAGCGACGCATGACCGTTCTCCTCGCGTCCATTGGACGGGCGTTCAGCTAGCCGCATTCAAGGACCGGCCGGAGTGTAAAGCAGCCACGCGCCGAAGGCTCGCCGTGGCGCGTACGGACGCACGGGCGCTCGGCTGCCCGCACCCGTTGGTGGTGTCAGTGGCGATAACCGTGCGCAATCGGGAAGCGCCAGCCCTCGCCGAACGCGCGAGCGGTCACCCGCAGGGCAGGCGCCGCCTGCCGGCGCTTGTACTCGCTCTGGACGACGAGCTTGAGGACACGGCGGACCAGTTCCTCGGGAAAGCCGCGTTCGATCAACCGGCGTGCCCCCAGGTGCTCCTCGACATGGCTGCGCAGGACCTTGTCCAGCTCGTCGTAGGGCGGGAGCGTGTCCTGGTCCGTCTGGTTCTCGCGCAGCTCCGCCGTGGGCGGCCGGGTGAGGATGCGCGAGGGGATCAGCTCCGGCCCTTGCCGGTTGAACCAGCGCGCCAGCGCGTACACGGCCGTCTTCGAGAGATCGCCGATCGCGGCGAGCCCGCCCGCCATGTCGCCGTAGAGCGTGCAGAAGCCGGTGGCCAGCTCGCTCTTGTTTCCGGTCGTGATCAGCAGCGCCCCGGTCTTGTTCGAAAACGCCATCAGCAGCGCTCCGCGGATGCGCGCTTGCAGGTTCTCCTCGGTCACATCGGGCCCGCGCCCGGCGAACAGCGGCGCGAGCGCGGTGAGATAGGACTGGAAGATCGGCTCGATGGCGATACGGTGGAACTCCGCCCCGAGCCGCGTCGCGAGCACCTCGGCGTCCTCGTTGCTCATCGAGGCGGTGTAGCGCGACGGCATCGCGATGGTGGTGACGTTTTGCGGGCCCAGGGCGCGGGCGGCCAGGACCGCGGTGAGAGCGGAGTCGATTCCTCCGGACAGCCCGAGCACCGCCCTGCGGAACCCCGTCTTCAGGGTGTAGTCGCGGATCCCGAGCGTGAGCGCCTCGGCGAGCTCGCGGCAGGTGTCATCCGACAAGTCGGCTTCATATCCGGCCACGACCGCGAGCGCCCCGGCGCTCGTCTCCGGGGTCTGGTCCGGGATCACGGCAGCGCCCGAGGTGCGAGAGGCCGGACGCGACCGCCGCGCCGTGCCGGACGCGAGGTCCTCGACGATCAGGTCTTCCCGGAACGCGGCAGCTTCCCGCTGGAGCTCTCCGTTCGCCCGCGCCAGGAGCGATCGCCCGTCGAAGATCAGCGAGTCGTTCCCGCCCACCAGGTTGCACATGGCGATGGGCAGCCCGTGGCGGCGCGCGGCCGCGCTGACCATCCTGCGCCGGACTTCCGGCTTGCCCATCGCATACGGCGACGCGGACACGTTGACGAGCAGCTCGGCGCCTTGCGCGGCCAGCTCCTCGATCGGGTCGCGTAGATACCGGGGCTGTCTCCAGAACTGCTTGTCGTTCCACAGGTCCTCGCAGATGGAAACGCCCAGGCGCGTCCCCGCCACCTCCAGCAGCGGCCCCGGTTCCGGCGCCGGATCGAAGTAGCGGCCTTCGTCGAAGACGTCGTACGTGGGCAAAAGGCACTTGCGGACGATCGCCGCGACGCTGCCGCGCTGGAGCAGCGCCACTGCGTTGTACAGACCCGCCCCCGCCCCCCGATGTCGCTCGGGGAATCCGACCAGCGCCGGAACTCGATTGAAGACGGTGTCGGTGGACAGCTCCTCCAGCGCGGCCCGGCACCGGTCGACGAACTCGCCCAGCTCGAGGAAGTCCTTCGGCGGGTAGCCGCTGAGGGCCAGCTCGGGAAAGAGGACCAGTTGCGCGCCCTTTTCGGCCGCTTCCTTGGTCCGGTCCAGGATGCGGGAGGCGTTCGCGTCGAAAGCCCCCACCGTCGTGTCGATCTGCGCCAGCGCGATTCTCACGCCGCGTGCCGTAACGCTCCCGAGCGCCGGCGTCAATCGGCGCGCCCTCACCGCATGCGTCTAAAGGCCATGCGTGCGCCGTGCGGGCCGATTTGGTACATCCCCAGGATGCACGACGATCTGGAACAGCGGAAGTCGCAGCACCTCGACCTGGTGCAGCGGCCCGAAGTGGAGCCGGAAGAATCCGATCCGCTGCTCTCGTGCGTCCGCTTCGTGCACCGCGCCGCCCCGGAGCTTTCGCTCGATCAGATCGAGCTGTCGGCGGAGCTGTGCGGCAAAAGGCTGCGGGCGCCCCTGATGATCGTCGGCATGACGGGCGGAACGGAGCGCGCGGGCCGGATCAACCGCGACCTTGCCACGTTGGCGGAAGAGGCGGGCGTCGCCTTTGGCGTCGGCTCCATGCGCATCCTGCTCGAGCAGCCCGACCTTCTCGCCACCTTCGCGGTGAAGCCCGCGCGGCCGCCGCTGCTGGCGGCGAACCTCGGCGCGCAGCAGCTCGTGCAGCGCGGGACCGGAGCGGGGCTGCGGGTCATGGAGATGCTGGAGGCGGACGCGATCGCCATCCACCTCAACGCAGCGCAGGAGCTGGTGCAGGCGGGCGGAGACCGCGATTTTCGCGGTTGCCTGGACGCCATCGGCGAGCTGGTTGCGAAGGTCGGCGCCGAACGGGTGATCGTGAAGGAGACCGGCTGCGGCATCGGCCCCGCGGTGCTCCGCGAATTGGCGGCGCGGGGGGTGCGCACCACCGACGTGAGCGGCGCGGGAGGGACCAGCTGGCCCCGCGTCGAGCAGCTCCGCGCCCGCGACCCGCAGGCGCGGGGGCTCGGCGAGCTGCTGAGCGACTGGGGAATTCCCACCGCGGCTTGCATCGCCGCCGCGCGCGCTGCATCGGCCGGGATGCAGATCATCGGTTCGGGCGGGTTGCGGTCGGGACTCGACGCCGCGAAAGCGCTTGCGCTCGGCGCCGACGTCGCCGGATTCGCGCTCCCCCTCGTCCGCGCCCATCAGCAGTCGGGCATCGAGGGAGCGCGGGCGGAGCTCGCTGGCATTCTCGGCGCGCTGCGGGCGGCCTTCCTGCTCTGTGGGGCCCGCGACGCCGAAGCGCTGCGCGCCTCGCGCCGGGTGATCCTCGACCCCTTGCGGACCTGGATCGAAGGTCTCGCCGGATGATGCGCGGGCGCGCGCCGGGAAAAGTGCTCCTTCTCGGCGAGCACAGCGTCGTCTACGGACACCCTGCGCTCGCCGCCTCCATTCCGCGCTACGTGACCGTGGACCTGCTGCCGGCGGCGGAGACCCGCATCGAGCTGCCCGGTGGAATCCAGACCCCGTTTCCATTGCGGGAAGCCGCCGTGGCGATGGCCCGGGAGACGGGCTTCGAAGGCCCGTTCCACGCGCGGCTGCAGAGCGAGATTCCGCTCGGCAGCGGGCTGGGGAGCTCCGCCGCCTTCGGTGTCGCGCTGGCGCGGGCGCTCAAGCCGCGGTGCAGCCCCGACGAGGCGGCCGCGCTCGCCATGCGCATCGAGCGTGTGCTCCACGGCGCACCCTCGGGAGTCGATCCCGCGGCGTGCGCTCGGGAGGGCGTGATCTTCTTCGTCCGCGGGGAGCCTCCGCGGGTGGAGCCCGTTCGCGGCGCAGCGTGGATCGCGGTCGCCCTGACCGGGATCGCGCGCGGGACGCACAGCACGGTCCTACCGCTCGCGGAGCGCCGCAAGGCGGACGCACGGATCGACCCGCTGCTGGCGCGCCTCGGCGAGCTCGCCCGGGAGGGACGCGAGCTGTTCGAACGCGGGGATCTCCCTGGGCTCGGAGCGACGTTCGACGACGCTCATGCCGGCCTGCGCGAGCTCGGCGTTTCCTGCGCGGAGCTCGAGGAGACGGTCGCGGCGCTGCGGAAGAACGGCGCGCTGGGGGCGAAGCTGACCGGGGCAGGCGGCGGCGGGGCAGCGATCGGGCTGGCGCGCAACGAGGAGCACGCCCGTGAAATGGCGGCCGAGACCGGGGGTTTCGCGGTAAAGGTCGGTGCGTGAAAGCGACTGCGGCGGCGCACGCGAACATCGCGCTGGTCAAGTACTGGGGCAAGCGGGACGAGGCGCTGCTGTTGCCGGAGGCGGGCTCGCTCTCGGTCGCGCTCGACAAGCTGCTCACCACGACCACCGTGGAGCTGGGCGATTTCGCCGCGGATTCGTTCACGCTCGACGGGCGCTCCGAAGATCCGCGCCGGGCTCGTGCGCTCCTCGATGCCGCTGGGATCCGCAAGCGCGCGCGCATCGCTTCCCGCAATGATTTCCCCACCGCCGCCGGACTCGCCTCCAGCTCCAGCGGCTTCGCGGCCCTGGCGGTAGCGGCCTGCGCCGCGGCCGGGCTGAGAAAGTCCGCCGACGAGCTGTCCGCCCTCGCGCGCATCGGCAGCGGCTCCGCCTCGCGAAGCGTGCCCGGGGGATGGGCGGTATGGGAAGAGGCGTTCGCGCGCCAGGTCTTCGCGCCGTCGCACTGGGACCTGCGCTTCTGCATCGCGGTCTCCTCGGGCGGCCCGAAGCAGGTGGGCTCGCGCGACGGCATGCGCGCGACGCGCGAGACGTCGCCCTATCATGCCGCTTTCATCGCCCAATGCCGGCGCGATCTGCCCGAGGCGCTGGACCTGCTCGCAGCCCGCGACCTCCCTGGGCTGGGGGCGCTCGCGGAACGCAACGCGCTCCGGATGCACGCGGATGCCCTCGCAGCCGATCCCCCGCTCCTGTACTGGCAGCCGGCGACGGTCGCATGCCTGCTCGCGCTGCTCGAGCTGCGAGCTTCGGGCGTCGCGGCCTGGGCGACGATCGACGCGGGACCGCACCTCGTGGCGCTCTCGGCCGCGTCGGACGCCAGGGCGGTGGAGCAGCGGCTGCGCTCCGTTCCCGGGGTGACCGACGTCCTGGTCTGTGCGCCCGCGGGCGGAGCGCGCGTGCTGACATGACGGTGCGGCTATCGGCATCAGGGAAGGTGTTCCTGGCTGGGGAGTACGCCGTCCTCGACCCGGGCCGGCCCGCGCTCGTGGCAGGGATCGATTGGAAGATGCACGCGGTGGCGGAACCGGGTGCCCGCGGGGTGCAGATCGTCCACCGGCCTTCGGGGCTGCTGTGGGACGGCGGACAAGCCCCCGAGGAGCTCCGCTTCGCCGCGCGCGCAGCGCTGCTGGCGATGGCGTTCTGCCGGAAGCCCGACGGCGTGCGCATCTCGTTCGAGGATGATCTCTCGCGTGAGGGGCGGAAGCTCGGCTTGGGCGGCAGCGCCGCCGCGTGTGTGCTGGCCGTCCGCGCGGTGTGCGCGCTCGCCGATCGGCGCAGCGGAGAGGACGAGATCCTTGCTCTCGCGGTCGCGGCGCACTGGGCCGAGCAAGGGGGGGCGGGGAGCGGCGCTGACGTCGCTGCCGCGGCGCTGGGAGGCATCCTGGAGGTGCGATCGCGGATCGCCTGGCAGTCCGCGGGGGAGGTGATGGCGCTTCCTGCCGATCGGGTTGCGGCCTCCATGCCGCTCGACGTGCGCCGCGTCGCGGTCCCCCCACAGCTGCGCCTGCTGCTCGTGGATGCGGGCGAGCCGGCGAACACGCGTTCGCTGGTGCGCGAGGTGCGGGCTTTCGCGCGCGGCGCCGCGGCGCGCTGGCGAGCCAGGGCTGGCGAAATCTCCGCGGCGGCGGAGAAGCTGCGCGATGCCCTGGAGGCTTGCGACGCGCCGTCTGCTCTCGACGCGGTCCGCAAGGGCGCGGTCGCGATGGCTGCCCTCGGCGAGGATGCGGGCGTTCCGATCGTCACGCCGGAACTGGCCCGGGCGTGCGCTCTCGCCTCGGCGGCGGGAGCTGCGGGAAAACCGAGCGGCGCCGGCGGCGGCGACTGCGCCGTGGTCCTTGCCTTCGGCGATGAGGCCCGTGATCGCGCGGAAGCGGCGTTGCGCCCGCACTTCCCGGTGTTTCGCGTCGCCCCGGTCTGATCCCGCTAGCCGCGCCGGCCGAAGGCCGGTTAGCGCTACTCTTGAGCGCAAACAGTCGCAGGCAGGTTATGAAATGTGCTCTAGGCGCTCCTCTTGTGCGCCTGTCCCTGGCCGTCGGGACCGCCGGTGAGCTGGGAAACCTTTCCCAGCAATTCGTCGAGGTCGAACGGCTTCGCCAGGTATGCGTCGGCGTGCAGCTTGGCCGCGTGCCCCTGCACAGCGCGATCGGCGCTCAGGATCAAGAGCGGCGCCCGGCGCCAGCCCCGCTGGTCGAGCTCACTGACGAACTGCCACCCGTCCATCACCGGCATCATCAGATCGAGCAGGATGCAGGCGGGTTTCTCCTGCCGCAAGAGGTCCAGCGCTTCTTGCCCGTTCGCGGCCATCAGCACGCCGTACCCTTCGCTCGACAAGCACAGCGCGAGCGTCTGCAGGATGTCCGGATCGTCGTCGACCACGAGCACGGTGCGCTCGCGCGCGCGGTGTTGTGCCATGCGTGCTCCGTCATAGAATGCGACTGCGGTCTGGTCAATCTTGCGGCTGGGGTGGTTGTTGGGAACCCCGCGGGTTGAACCGCGCGCAGGGGCACCTTACAAGACGCTCATGCCTCGCTGTCCAAGCTGCCGCGAAGAGGTGAAGCCGCGGGAGGAGAACCCCGCCTTCCCCTTCTGCTCGGCGCGCTGCCGGGCGATCGACCTGGCTCGCTGGTTCACCGGCTCCTATCGCGTCCCGGGGCCGCCCGAAGCGGAGCCGCAGAAGCGCGACGAGGACGACAAACAGTAGACCGCCCCCGCCGCGACGTGCTACGCGGGGCGCCCCGATGCGGTCCCTGAAGCTCCTGGTGCGCACCGTGCTCTCGCTGGCGATGAGCGCGGTGTTCGTCTGGCTCTCGCTGCGCCACACGGACGTGCGCGCGGTGGGCCGCGCCATGGCGGAAGCGGACACGGCGCGGATCGCCGCCTACGTCGCTTTGCTGCTCGTCATCCATCTGGTCAGGACGGTCCGCTGGGGACTCTTGCTCCGCCCGCTCGGCAAGGTGCCGTTCAAGCGGCTGAACTCCGCCAGCGCGGTCGGCTGGATGCTGCTCATGCTCTTGCCGCTCCGGCTCGGAGAGTTCGCACGGCCGCTGCTCATCGCGCGGCCGCCGGCGGGCGGAGGGCAGCCGCTGCGCCGTAGCGGCGCGCTCGCTTCCGTGGTCGTCGAGCGGATCGTCGACGGCATCGCCATCGGCGTGCTCGGGATCATCTCCCTGCGCATGCTCGGGCAGTCCGCCTCCGGGAACTACGTCGAGTTCGCCAGGAGCGCCTCCGTCCTGGTGGCGCTCGGCTTTCTCACGCTCTGCGCGGGGCTCGTCCTCGCCGTGTTCTTCCACGATCGCGCCGTCGCGCTCGCCGACCGCCTGCTCCGCCCGTTCTCGCCGCGCATCGCGGCGCGCGCAACCGGGATGCTGGATGCCTTCATCGGCTCGGTCCATCTCGGGTCCGGGTGGCGCCTGATCTCGTTCTTCGCGCTGACGGCGCTCTACTGGACGCTCACGGCGGTGGGCCTCGGGATCCTGGCGCCGGCATTCGGGTTCAACGCGCTCACCCCCTTGATGCTGGCTGTGATCCTCACCATCCAGGTGGTCGGCGTGATGGTCCCGGCCGGTCCGGGCATGGTGGGAACGATGCAGTTCTTCACCCAGGCGGGCCTCTCGCTGTTCGACCCGGGCGGCTTCTCCGCTCGCGGCGCCGGATTCGCCAACACCATCTGGCTGCTGCAGTTCATCGTGCAGGTGGGCTTGGGGACCGTCTTCCTCGTTGCCGGCCACATTTCGCTGAAAGGTCTGCTCGGGGCGTCGCCGGTCGAGGACGAGCCGCCGCCCGCGCCCGTCGCTCCGTGATGCGGAACGCGAAACCACCGCTTTCGTGAAAGGATCGGTGCCCGATGGACCGCACCGCGTACGACCGCTTCAGCGAACGGCTGCACCAGCGGCTCGCCGCAGACGAACGCGTTCTCGGTCTGGTCGCGCTGGGCTCGATGTCCGGCGAGCCGCCGCCAGACCAATGGTCCGACCACGATTTCTTCGTCATCACCCGTCCGGGCGAGCAGGAGCGGATGCGGACCGGGCTCTCCTGGCTGCCCGACGGGGAGCAGATCGTTCTCGCCTATCGCGAGACGGCGCACGGTGTGAAGGTGCTCTATCGCGATGCTCATCTGCTCGAGTTCGCCGTCTTCGACCCGGAGGAGACTTCCGTCGCCCGCATCAACCGCTTTCGCGTCTTGCTCGACCGCGGCGGGATCGACGAGCGGATGCGCGCGCTGCGCGAGCGTACGTCGCGGGATCTGGCCGATCGCCGCCCGGACCCGCTCTGGTCGTCGGGACAGATGCTGACGGCGCTGCTGGTCGGCGCGGGCCGCTACCGGCGCGGCGAGCGCGTCGCCGGCCGGGCGCTGGTCCAGACGGCCGCGAATCATCTGGCGCAACTGCTCGCGCTCGCGGTGCCCTCGCAGAATGCCCGCGCGCTCGACACGCTCGATCCTCTGCGCCGCTTCGAAAAGGCTCATCCGCGGCTCGGGCGCGAGTTGGACGAGGCGCTGGGGAATCCTCCAGCGGAGGCCGCGCTGCGCCTGCTGCGGATTGCGCTGCGCGAGCTGCCCCAGCGGATCCCGGAATTTCCCGCCCAGGCGGCGCGAGCCGCGGAGGCGTCCATCGAAGCGGCCAGTCGCTGAACGCGCCTAGAGAGCCGAACCGCTTACGCACCCTGCTGCGGTCGCCGATCCCTGGCCTGCGGCGAACGGCCTCGTCACTGCGCTGCTCTGCGTAGGTCGACTACGCATCCGCTGCTCGCTCCTCGGGCGCTCGCCTCGGCGTAGGGCTCAGCGCCCTCGCGACGGGTGGTAAGCGGTTCGGCTCTCTATCCGCGGCCGCCGAAGGTGGCTTGGCGGCTACTTCTGAGGCTGTACACACCATGACACGCGCCCTAGTGTGCAGCGATGCACGCGTTGATCGCGCTTCTCGCCGCTCTTCTCACCGGCTGCGCGGCCGCCGCGCCAAAGGTTCCCTCGCGCTCGCCGCGGGCCTGGTCCGACGACATCCTCTATTTCGTGCTGGTGGATCGATTCGCGGACGGAGACACCACCAACGACGCGAATGTCGATCGCAAGGCCAAAGGCGCCTTTCACGGCGGCGATCTGAAGGGACTGATCGCGAACCTCGACGAGATCTCCTCGCTGGGCGTGACCGCGATCTGGGTGAACCCCCTGGTGAAGAACATCGAGGGCCACGTCGACGGCGCGGGATTCCCGGACTGGGCGTACCACGGGTACTGGGCGGACGATTTCACCCGTCTCGACCCCCGCTTCGGGACCGAAGAGGACTTGCGCAAGCTGGTCGACGCCTGCCACGCGCGCGGGATCAAGGTCCTGCTCGACGTCGTCTACAACCACGCGGGCTACGACTCGCGCTACCTGCGCGACCCGAAGACCAGGCACTGGCTGCGCTCGAGCATCGTCGGCGACTGCGGGGACGACGATCTCACCAGCTGTCTCGCCGGGCTGCCGGACTTCAAGACCGAGCTGCCGGAAGTGGCGAAATTCCTCCTAGACGTGCAGATCGGCTGGGCGAAGCGATCGGGGATCGACGGCTTCCGCCTCGATACCGTCAAGCACGTCGACCATCCCTTCTGGCAGGAGCACCGCAAGCGCACGCGCGCCGAGCTGAGTCCGGACTTCTTCCTGCTCGGCGAGGTCTGGGGCGGCGACGCCGATGTGCTCGACCCTTGGTTCGGGCCCGACGAGCTGGACGCGGGCTTCGACTTCAGCTTCCAGGGCAGCGTCCTCGGATTCGTGCAGGGTCGCGGACGGACGGTGGCATTCAACCGCTATCTGGAGAAGCGTCAAAAGGTGCGCCGCGGCCACCTGCTCGCGCATTTCCTCTCCAGCCACGACGTCACCGGCGCCCTCTACCAGCTCAAGGGCGATCTCGAGCTGTTCCGCCTGGCAGTGGCGCTGCAATTCACCACCTCGGGGATCCCCGTCGTCTATTACGGCGAGGAGGTGGCGCGACTCGGCGGCGAATGGCCGGAGAACCGCAGCGACATGCCTTGGGGCTCGCGCAAACTGCTTCCTGGCGCCGGGCTTCCCCTCGATGACGAGTTGCGCCGCGACTACCAGAAACTGATCGGGATCCGCCGCGCGCATCCAGCACTATCTCGCGGGGATCACGCCGGATTATCGACCGATGGCGATCTCTACGTCTTCGCGCGACGCGACGTGCAATCCGGCGATGCGGTGGTCGTCGCGGTCAACCGCGGGAAGGAGGCGGCCAGCGCGAGCATCGCGGCTCCGCCGGAGTGGCAATCCGCCACGATCATAGATCTGATGGATGCGTCCGCTCCGGGTTTTGCGGCTGGCGCCGGGACGGTGACGATCACGGTAGCGCCGCGGCGCTTCCGGATCCTTGGTGCCGCGCCGCGTTGAAGCGTTTGCTGATTGACGTTGCGCTCCCGCACCTACACGTGGCATGTGCGTAGGCTCGAGTAGCACGTCGGCGCAGCGCACTCGCTTCCTTTCACGGGCGGTCCGTCGATGGCCAGCAGCGTCGTCCTGCACGATGTCGCGAAGCGCTACGGCGACAACCCGCCCGTGATCACCGGGATCAACCTCGAGATCGAGGAGCACGAGTTCATGGTGCTGGTCGGGCCTTCAGGCTGTGGCAAGAGCACCTTGCTCCGGATGGTCGCCGGGCTCGAGGAGATCACCTCGGGCACCATCGAGATCGGCGGCCGCGTCGTCAACGACGTCCCGCCCAAGGATCGGGACATCGCCATGGTGTTCCAGAGCTACGCGCTCTATCCGCACATGAACGTGAGGGAAAACCTCGAGTTCGGGCTGAAGATCCGCGGGACTCCGGCTGCCGAGATCGATCGCATGGTCAACGACGCGGCGAAGATCCTCGGGCTCGAGGGGTTCCTGGAGCGACGTCCCAAGGATCTCTCCGGCGGGCAGCGGCAGCGTGTGGCGCTCGGGCGCGCCATCGTCCGTTCGCCGGCGGTCTTCCTCTTCGACGAGCCGCTCTCGAACCTCGACGCCAAGCTGCGCGTGCAGATGCGCGCCGAGATCAAGAAGCTGCAACATCGTCTTCAAGTCACCAGCATCTACGTCACGCACGACCAGGTCGAGGCGATGACGATGGGCAACCGCATCGCGCTGCTCGACAAGGGCAAGCTGCAGCAGGTCGGTACCCCGCTCGACGTCTACGAGACGCCGCAGAACGTGTTCGTCGCCAACTTCATCGGCACGCCACCGATGAACTTCATCCGCGCCACGGTAACCGAGGGCGGCGCGGGACTCGGCGCCAACGGCATCAAGCTGCCCACGCCGGCGGCGGCGCGCGGCGCGCTCGCATCGCGGGTGGGAAAGACGGTGCTCGTCGGCGTGCGCCCCGAGAACGTCGTCGCGCCCGGCCGGCAGACGCGGGGCGCGACCGCCGCGCTGGATTTGACCGTCGACCTGGTCGAGACGCTGGGCGACGAGGTGGTCATCCACGCCCACCAGGGCGAGGACGAGATCGCCTTCAAGATGGACCCGCACCACCCGCCGGAGTTCGGCGGCAAGGTCTCGGCCCTGGTGGAGATCGATCGACTCCACCTGTTCGACGCCGATACCCAGCAGCGCATCGCGGTCTGAGGCAGAGCAGGAAAAGGAGGCTTCATGAAGACGCTCCTTGGAGTCGCAGCCCTGGCCCTGGCAACTCTCGCCGCCGCGCACGCCGGCGCGGCCGAGATCGTGGTGTGGCATGCGTACCGCGCTGGGGAGAAGGCGGCGCTGGAGAAGGTCGCCGCGGCCTACAACGCGTCGCATCCCTCCACCAAAGTGAGCACGCTCGCCGTGCCCTACGACGCCTTCGCCGACAAGATCTCGGCGGCGGTGCCGCGCGGGAAGGGCCCGGACGTCTTCATCTACGCCCAGGACCGGTTGGGCGGCTGGATCGAGGCGGGCAACACCGTCGAGCCCATCGACTTCTTCCTCGATCCGGAGACGAAGGCCCGGTTCATCCCGACCACGATGGAGGCGATGACCTACAAAGGCACCGTCTACGGGCTGCCGCTCAACTACAAGTGCATCACGCTCATCTACAACAAGAAGCTCGTCACCGCGCCGCCGAAGGACTCGGACGAGCTGGTGGCGATCGCGAAGAAGCTCACGGACAAGGGCGCAGGCCGGTTCGGCCTGGCGTACGCCTACAGCGATTACTACTACCACGCCGCCCTGCAGAACGCCTTCGGGGGATACGTGTTCGAAGGCGGCGCGAAGCCGGCGATCAACAATCCCGCGAACGTAAAGGCTCTCGAATATCTTTTGAAGTGGTTGGACAAGGACGCGATCCTGCCGGCGGAGCCGTCCACGGCGCTCATCACCGCGCTCTTCAACGACGGCAAGACGGCGATGATCTTCAACGGCCCCTGGTTCCTGGGCGAGATCGCCAGCAACGTCCAATACGGTCTGGCGCTGCTGCCGAAGATCAAGGAGGCCGGCGACAAGCCGATGCGCCCGTGGATGACCGTTGAGGGCGCGTTCGTCGCCGCGCCCTCGAAGAGCAAGGACGCGGCCTACGACTTCATCAAGTACCTCACCGACAAGCAGGCCGGCGTCATCATGGCGCTGGAGGGTCGACAGAGTCCGGCCAATCAGTCGGTCTATGCGGACGCGAAGGTCGCCGCGGACCCCGTGCTGAAGTCGTTCCACGACCAGGTCGAAGTGGCGGTCCCGATGCCGAACCTGCCGGAGATGACCATGGTCTGGTCGCCGGCGACGACGGTGATGAACTCCGTCACGCGGCATGCCGCATCGCCCAAGGCGGCGCTCGATGCCGCCGAGGCGGCGATCTCGAAGGACGTCGCGGGACTGCGGAAGAAGTAATGCCCGCGGAGCCCGCACACCGGCTGCGCTTCTTGATCGGCGTCGCGCTGGGCGCCGTGCTCGGCGCAGCGCTGTTGCGCGGGTTCGTCTCCGACGCGAGCAGGCAGGTCGCGGACGAGGCGGAGGAGCGCCGGGCAGTGGTGACGCTGCAGGCGCTCACCTCGCTCGTGCAGCGCGCCGGTGGCGAGGGAGACGCGGTCCGCGGCGCGGTCGCTGCCTGGCAGTCGCGGACCCCGTCGGTCTCCCAAGCGCGCGTCTTCCTCGCCGAAGGGATCCGGCTGGAAGCTTCGACCGCCCCGGACGACGCGGGGGATCGCGCGGCGCCGCGGCGCCTGCGCCGCGAGGAGAAGCCGCTCTATGACCGCAGCCAGCGGATCGCGGCGGCGGTGCAGACCAATCGCGAGGAGCAGCACGCGCGCAAGCCGGAGATCGAGGTGGCGCCCGCCGGCGCGCGCCTGTCCCTCGCCGGGCCGCTGGAGAAGAACGGCGCCGTCGTCGGAATCGTGGAGATCGAGACCGCGGCGCAGCCGGTTCCGAAGCGAGCGGGCTGGTCGGGATTCCTCCTCGCGCTGATTGCGCCGGTCGCCGTATTCGGCGGGCTTGCGTTCCTGCTGGGCGAGAAGCGCTTGCCGCTGCTGGCAGCCGCGGTCGTTTGCGTGACCGGCTCGCTGTCCTGGATGGGGAGTGCTGCCGTCTCCGAGTTGGCGGCGCAACAGCAGCACGCCGCAGAACAGGTGGCCGAGCGAGTCCACGACCAGGCAACGGTGACGCAGGCGGTGGCGGCGGCCCAGGGCTTGTCGGGGACCCTGCCCGCGCCGGGGTCGTGGGACGTGGACGACTTCCGGCAGCCGCTCGGACTGCTCACGCCGGACGGTTCGGTGAACGCGCAGCGGCTCGCACAAGTGGTGGGCGGAGCGGCGCGCGAGTTGCGGC
>Ga0209237_1000703_pt1 | contig 19235 bp, 18 predicted proteins | sample GraSoi013_1_40cm_2_FD_185820 | JGI IMG/M metagenome (GOLD analysis project Ga0209237, IMG submission 185820) | Grasslands soil microbial communities from the Angelo Coastal Reserve, California, USA - Sample 10_02_2013_1_40cm (SPAdes) (version 2) | ecosystem: Environmental > Terrestrial > Soil >... | reverse complement strand
GCTCGGTGAGCACGGGGTCGCTGAGCGCGCCGCCCGTGGAGAGGAGCGCCAGGACCGGGACGCGGATCACCTCGAGATCGGCCACGCCGCGGTTCACGGCCATCAGTGACTGGAGATACACCGCGGTGGGTGTCGTGGCGAGGTCGACCCAGGGAGCCGCGTGGCGCCGCGCGATCGTCCCGGAGCCCCCCTGCGACATGGCGGCGCGCGTCCCGCGGTCGAGCTCGACCAGATCGAGCGGCGCCACACGCCGTCGGTGGATGCCGAGCGCGTTGAGGGCACGGACGAGCCACACCACCGGCACCGAGAGCGGCCGGAGTCGGGCGGTCGCGCTCAGGCTGCCACGGAGCGCGTCGCGCAGCATCGGCTCGATGAGCACGAGTCCGACAACCGCTCCGGGATCGCGCCGGGCGAACTCGACGGCGATGTTGGCGCCGAGACAGTGGCCGGCGACGACGGCCCGCGGTGCGCGCTCCGCTTCGAGGACCGCGGCGAGGTCGGCGCACCACTCGTCCATCCCGATCCGCCCGCGGTCGAGCGAGCCACCGTGGCCGCGGAGGTCCGGGCGCAGGATGTCCCAGTCCGCCCTGAGCGACGTGTTGGCGACGAACTCCGACCAGCGGGTGAGGTTGCTGCCGAGACCGTGGAGCAGGACGAGCGTGCGCCTCGGGGCTCCCGGCCGCCAGAGCCGGTAGCCGATGACCGCGCCGTCCCGGGTCCTCAGGCTCCGCGCGGTGTCCAGGGGATCACTTCACCGCGTAGCCCCGGCCCTGCATGCACGCGGCGTAGGCGCGGTCGTATCCTTCCTTGCTCTTCGAGTACTGGTACGTCCCGCCGCCCGCCGCGCCGCCCAGACCGCCGACGGTCGCGCCCACCGCCGCGCCCCTGCCCGCGCCGCCCCCGGTGGCGGCGCCGATCGCCGCACCCGCCGCGGCGCCGCCGATCGCGCCGACCACCGCGCCGACCGCCGCGCCTTTGCCGGCCTCGGTCGCGGGATCGAAGCCGGTCTGCTGTTTCGCCCACGTCTGACACTCGCCGCTGTCGCGCGTCTGCTGCTCCGCGCTCTGGCCCTTGGCCGGGTACACCATGACCGAGGGCTGCGTCGACGACGCGCAACCGGCGAGCACGAGCGTGACCAGCAGAGCCGCAACCCCATGCTTCTCCATGCGCCCTCCTCGAGGATCGTCGGTTCTCGTCCGGGATGCGGTCAGGCCTTCGGAAGCCACTCGCGCAGCGGCCGGACGCGGCACCCCGCCTTATCGAGCGCCTCACGGACCATCCGCACGATCTTCTGCGCGCCCGGCGTGTCGCCGTGGCAGCAGATGGTCTGCACCGAGATGTCGATCTCGACGCCGTCGAGCGTGCGCACCCGTCCCTCGACCGCCATCTTCACCGCCTGGGCGGCCGCGCGCTCCGGGTCGGTGATCAGGGACCCCGCGAGCTTGCGCGAGACCAGCGTGCCGTCGACGTTGTACGCGCGGTCCGCGAAGCCCTCCGAGGCCACGCGCACGCCCCGTTTGCGACACGCCGCGTCGTACTTGCCCGAGGCCAGCGTCATCAGAATCAGCTCCGGGCCGCCGGACTCGAGCACCGCCTCGCCCGCCGCGACGGCGAGCGCCTCGTCCTTCTCCATCATGCTGTAGAGGATCCCGTGCGGCTTCAGGTGCTGGAGATCGCTCCCGGCGGCGCGCACGAACTCGCGCAGCGCGCCCGTCTGGTAGCAGAGGTAGTCCTTGACCTCCTGTGGCGTGACGTCCATGACGCGACGGCCGAAGCCCATGAGGTCCGGCAGGCCCGGGTGTGAGCCGATCGCCACGCCGTGCCGGAGCGCCAGCGCGACGGTCTTGCGCATCACGTGAGGGTCGCCCCCGTGGAAGCCGCACGCGACGTTCGCCGAAGTGATCCAGGGCATGATCTCCTCGTCGGCGCCGAGGGTCCACCGACCGTAGCTCTCGCCCATGTCGCAGTTGAGATCGATGTGCTTCGTCGCCATCCCCCTGACTCCTTAGCTCCGCGCCGTGACGCGGGCGAGCGCGTTGACGAACCGGTCGATGTCCTCCTCCGTCATCGCCAGCGAGCAGGCGCCGAGCCCCCGCTGGGTGAGGAGGATGCCTTCGTTCAGGAGCCCCATGAAATGGCGGAGGGGGGCCTCGGGGTCTCGGGGGCGGCTCGAGCGGTAGTCGGTGAGCGGCTCGGTGGTCCAGTGCAGACAGAAGAGCGAGCCGACGCCGGAGACCTGGCCCTTGCGTCGCGTCGCGGCCAGCAGGCGCGCCACGCCGCCGCGGAGCCGCTCGCCCAGGGCGTCGAGGCGCGCGTACGCTTCGGGCGTGAGCGCGTTGAGCGTCGCGACGCCCGCCGCCATCGTCGCCGGGTTTGCGTTGAAGGTCCCGCCGTGGCTGATGCGTGCTGCGCCCTTGCGCGGGTCGTAGTAGCTCATGACGTCGGCCCGACCGCCGAAGGCGCCGACCGGCAGGCCGCCGCCGATGATCTTGCCGAACGTCGTGAGGTCGGGCCGGACGCCGAAGCGCTCCTGCGCCCCGCCCCACGCGATCCGGAACGAGATGACCTCGTCGAAGATCAGGAGGATCCCGTGGCGCTCGGTGAGCGCGCGAAGCCGCTGGAGGAACCCGTCGACGGGCGGGATCACACCCCCGATCCCCAGGAGCGGATCCACGATGACGGCGGCCAGGTGCTTGGCCTCCGCCTCGATGATCGCCTCGCACGCCTCCCCATCGTTCCACGGAAGGACCACGGTGTGCTTGAGCACGGCGGGCGGGATCCCGGCAGACGCGGGCAGGGGCTTCGGACGCTTGCGGCTCCCGGCCGCCTTCGGGTCGGGCGCGACACTCACGAGCACCCAGTCGTGGGTGCCGTGGTAGGCGCCCTCGAACTTCGCGATCTTCGGCCGACCCGTGAACGCGCGAGCGAGGCGCACGGCGTTCATCGTCCCCTCGGTGCCGGAGTTCGTGAAGCGGATCTGCTCGACCGACGGCACGCGCCGGGTCAAGACCTCCGCGAGCCGCACCTCGTGTTCCGTCGGCCCCGGGAACGAGAGCCCCTGCGCGACCGCCTCCTGGATCGCCTTGACGACCTCCGGCGGCGCGTGGCCCAGGATCAGGCTCGTGTAGTTGCCGTTGAAGTCGAGGCGGTCGTTGTCGTCGGCGTCCCAGACGTGGGCGCCCTGGCCGCGCTGGATGTAGAACGGGTACGGGTCGAAGAACGTCGTCGTGCGGCTGTTGCCGCCGGGCATGACCGCCACCGCCTCTTCGTGCAGGGCACGGGAGCGGGCCGTCTTCGCCGTGTACTCGTGGAGCTCCTTCTCGATACTCATGCGATCTCCTCCCGCAGCCCTGTCTCGAGGGCTGCGTCGGCAAGGTACAGCAGCCGGTGGGCCTCGTCCACGGTGACCGCGCGGAACCGGAGCGATTGCCCGGGTCTGACCTGCCCGACGCGCCCGATGTCGAACGAGCAGACGGTCGCGACCTTCGTGTAGCCGCCGGTGGTCTGCCGATCGACCAGCAGGACGATCGGCAGACCGTCTCCGGGGATCTGGATCGAGCCGAGCGCGATGCCGTCCGAGATGATGTCGTGGCCGCGCGCGTGTGTGACCCGCTCGCCGGAGAGCCGGGCGCCCATGCGGTCTGACTGGGGCAGCATCGCGTAGGCGCCGCCGAGGAGGGCGCCGATGCCCGCCCGGGTGAAGCGGTCGGCCTGAGGCCCGAGCACGATGCGGATTGTGGGCTCGCCGCCGTACGCGGGCACCGCGCGGGGCGCGACGCGCCAGGGGCGTGGCGGATGGGCCGCAAAGAGGCGGAGCCGGTCTTCTCTCCGGAGCGCGCGTCCCTCGAGCCCGCCGAGCCGCCCGCGGAGATAGGTCGAGCGTGAGCCCATCACCGGGGGAACGTCGAGGCCACCCGAGAACGCGACGTAGCTCCGCACCCCGGAGCGCGCCGGACCGAGCTTGACCACGTCGCCGGGCTTGAGCGTGAGCGTCGTCCAGGCCGGCGCCTCCCGGCCGTTGATCGTCACGGGCGTGTCGGCGCCGGTGACCGCAACCGCGCACGGCGCGTCGACCTCGAAGCGCGGCCCGATTAGCGTCGTCTCGAGGGCCGCCGCGCCGTCGGGGTTGCCGACGAGGCGGTTGGCGAGGACGAAGGCGCGTCGGTCCACCGGGCCGGACGGCGGGACGCCGTAGCGAAGCTGACCGGACCGGCCGAGGTCCTGTACGGTCGTCTGGGGCCCTGGGTCGAGGATCCCGATCACGTGGTCACCGGCGCGTAGGCTCGCGCGGCGACGCGCGCGGCGATCGTGTCGTATTCGCCGCGGTCGATCGCTCGGAAGCTCACGCGGTCCCCGGGGCGGAGCAGAACCGGCTCGGGCGACTCCGGGTCGTAGAGGCGAAGCGGTGTGCGACCGAGCACCCAGAAGCCGCCGGGGCTGTCGACCGAGTAGACGCAACACTGCGTGCCGCCGATACCGACGCTCCCCGCCGACGTCTTCGTGCGTGGCGTCTCGAGGCGCGGGATCGTGAGCCGCTCTGGCATTCCGGTCATGTACGGGAGCCCCGGGGTAAAGCCGATGAAGTAGACGAGGTACTCGGCGCCGCTATGGAGCTTCACGAGCTCGGCCGTCGAGATGCCGAGCCGCGTGGCCGCCGCTTGGAGCTCGAAGCCGAGCGCCGGGTCTTCGTAACAGCAGGGCAGCTCGACCAGGCGCGAGGGAGGCAGGACGGCCGTCCCCGCCTGGGGCAGGAGCTCTGTGATCGAGGCGCAGACGGCGTCGTAGCCGACGGCGCGTGGGTCGTAGTAGACGAGCAGCGAGCGGAAGGTCGGGACCGTCTCGACGACGCCCGTCAGGCCCTTCTGCTGGATCAAGAACTCGAGCGCCCGGACGCGCGTGTTCACCTCGACGCTGATCTCCTCGTCGAACTCGACCAGGACGGCGAGATCGCCCGCCGGGAGAAACCTCACGCTCACAGCGCCGCGAGCGCGGAGTTCGGGAGGTCGGTGAGGAACATGTGCCCCGGGCTGTGCGTGATCATGAACGGCGGCTTCGAGGCGAGCGCGACCGCCTGGGGCGTCACGCCGCACGCCCAGAAGACGGGCACGTCGCCCGGCCTGAACTCCTGACGGTCGCCCCACTCGGGCCGATCGAGGTCCTTGATCCCGATCGCCGCGGGATCGCCGATGTGGACCGGCGCGCCGTGGGCGCCGGGGAAGCGCGCGCTCGCGGTCACCGCCTTCGAGAGGTCGGCGGCGGCGATGGGGCGCATCGAGACGACCATGGGCCCGTGGAAGACGCCCGCCGGCCGGCACGGGATCGACGTCCGCCACATCGCGACGTTCTTGCCGTGCTCCACGTGCCAGAGGCGGACGCCGGCCTCGAGCAGCGCCCACTCGAACGTGAACGAGCAGCCGAGCAGGAACGCGACGAGGTCGTCACGCCAGTACGGTGTCGCGTCCGTCACCTCGTCCGTCAGCTCGCCGTGCGTGTAGATCCGGTAACGCGGGATGTCGGTTCGGAGGTCGGCGCCCGGGGCGACACCGACGGGCTCGGCCGAGCCCACGTCGGTGACCTCGAGCAGCGGGCACGGCCGCGGATTGCGCTGGCAGAAGAGGAGGAAGTCGTACGCGGAGGCCTTCGGGAGCACCGCGAGGTTGGCCTGGACGTGGTTCGCGCCCAGCCCCGCGGTGATGCCCGTCAGCTTGCCATTCCGGATGTCCCGCCGGATCTCCCGCGGATGGCGCGCGTCGATCGGCATGGAGCCATTCTACCTCTGGCCGAGGCGCGGCCACACCTCCGGGTTTACGAGCACCTCCGGCTTCTCGCCCCGCAGCACGCGCAGCATCTCGCCCGCGACCTGCACCGCCATTTGCCGATTCGCCTCGCGCGTGACGCCGGCGACGTGCGGGGAACAGACGACGTTCTCGAGATTCAGGAGGGGGTTGTCGAGGGGCGTCGGCTCCTCCTCCCACACGTCGAGGCCCGCGGCGCCCAGGTGCCCCCGCGTGAGGGCCTCGAAGAGCGCGCGCTCGTCCTGCACGGGACCGCGCGAGGTGTTGACGAAGATGGCCCCCGGCTTCATGAGCGCGAGCGTCTTCGGGTTGATCATGTGCGTCGTCTCGGACGTCAGCGGCGTGTGGCACGTGAGGACCTCGACCTGCGGCAGGAGGGCCTCGAGGCTCTTCACGGGTTCCGCCCCGCGGCGGCGCACCTCGTCGTCGGGCACGTACTTGTCGTAAGCGAGGACCCGCATCCCGATCGCGCCGGCGAACTTCGCCACGCGCCGGCCGATGTTGCCGACGCCAACGATGCCGAGCGTCTTCCCGGCGAGCTCCGTGTTGCCCACGACCCGCGTGGCTCCCCAGTCCCCTTTCCGCGTCAGGGTGTCGATGTGGCGCATCCTCTTCACACAGGCGAGCATGAGCATCAGCGCGTGCTCGGCCACGGCCTGAGAGTTCGAGCCCGGAGCGTGGACGACCGCCACACCAAGCCGGGTCGCGGCAGGAATGTCCACCGTGTCCAGGCCGACGCCGTGCCGGCCGACGACCCTGAGCTTCGTGCACGCAGCCATCAGGCTCTCGGTGCAGCTCGGCCGAAGGCGGAACAATATTCCTGCCGCCTCGGCGGCGACCCTCGCGAGCCCGGCCTCGGTCTCGTCGTCGCAGACGACGACGCGGGCCTCCCGCTCGAGGAGCGCCTTGCCGTCGGGATTGATCGGACCGGCGAGCACGACCAGAGGACGCGACTCGGTGGCCATCGGCGCGGTCTCCTTTCCCTCGCGTACGCGAGCGCTATTTCCGGGCGACGAGGACCAGGCGGGGGGCGTCGAGCGAGAAGGGCGTGCCGTCGAGCCCGCCGTAGAGCTCCACGTGGCCCCAGCGCTCCGGCCGCAGCATCGCCGAGAGCTCGTGGGCGGAGTAGAGCCGGATCTCGCTCTCGCCGATCAGCTCCGCGGCGCCTTCCTTCGCTTTCGCGATCGCACGCTTGCTCCGCCACCACCGCGCGCGCCAGCGGCTCGTCGCGGGATCGAACGCGTTCTCGATCCGAAGCGTCCAGCCGTTCACGCGTTTGCGCTCCTCGGGCGGCAGCGAGCGCACCAGCTGGTCACGGTTCCGGGTGTCGAGCACGAACACGCCGCCTGGCTTGAGCGCGCGCCAGAAGCGGTCGATCACCAGGCGATCCTCGTCGTCGGAGAAGTAACCGATCGAGCTGAAGAGGTTGACCGCGAGGTCGAACTCACCCGGGAACTCCATGTCCCGGATGTCCTGGCAGACGAGCCGCAGGGGGACGCCGGCCTCGGTGGCGGCCTTCCGCGCGCGGTCGAGCTCGGTCTCGCTGAAGTCCACGCCCGTCACTTGGAAGCCACGGCGGGCGAGCTCGATCGAGTGGCGGCCGAACCCGCACGGGGCGTCGAGGATCCGCGCGCCGGCCTCGAGCGCCGCGACCCCGACGATCCACTCGACGTCGCTCGCCGCGTCCGTCGGCGACGCGAAGGCCTGCGAGATCTGGGGCCAGGCCTCGCGGAAGAACCGCTCGCTCTGGAACACGGCGGCCATTGTAGCGGGGACCGCGAGGGCGGTCTACTCCGTGGGTGGCCTGAGACGAGGCGCGACCCGGCGATGTTGTAGCGGGGACCGCGAGGGCGGTCTACTCCGTGGGTGGCCTGAGACGAGGCGCGACCCGGCGATGTTGTAGCGGGGACCGCGAGGGCGGTCTACTCCGTGGGTGGCCCGAGCCAGGCGCGACGCGGCGATGTTGTAACGGGGTTCGCGTGCTCGGCGCCAGTCGTGGGTGGCCCGAGCCAGGCGCGACGCGGCGATGTTGTAACGGGGTTCGCGTGCTCGGCGCCAGTCGTGGGTGGCCCGAGCCAGGCGCGACGCGGCTCCGTGCCGCATGTGATATTTTCCGGCTCATGGCGACCCTGGTGACGGGCGCGTTCGGCTGCATCGGCTCGTGGGTCGTGCGCGGGCTCTTGGCGGCGGGTAAGCGTCCCGTCGTCTTCGACGTCGGGGACGACCCGTGGCGGCCGCGGATGATCGCGGGGGACGACGTCGCGCGCCGGATCACGATCGTGCGGGGCGACATCGCGGACCGCGACGCCCTGGTCCGCGTCGTGCGCCACCACGCGATCCGCCGCATCATCCATCTCGCGGCCTGGCAGGTCCCGCTCTGCCGCCAGGACCCGTCGAGGGGCGCCCTGGTCAACGTCGTCGGTACTGCAAACGTCTTCGAGGCGGCGCGAGCCAGCGAGGGTCGGGTGGAGCGTGTCGTCTACGCCTCCTCCGCCGCCGTCTTCGGCGCGCCCGACCTCTACCCTCCCGGCCCGATCAAAGACGACGCGCCCAGGCTCCCGGCGACGCACTACGGCGTCTACAAGGTCGCCAACGAGGAGACCGCGCGGGTCTACTGGGAGGAGCACAGGCTGTCCTCGATGGGCTTTCGCCCCCTCTCGGTCTACGGGCCCGGGCGCGACTTCGGCGTCACCGCCGATCCGACACTCGCCATGAAGTCCGCCGTGCTCGGACGCGCGTTCAAGATTCGGTGGGGCGGGCGGACCGACCTCGTCTACGTCGAGGATGTCGCGCGCGCGCTCCTCGCCGCGGCGGCCTCCCGCCTCGACGGCGCCCGCGTCTACAACCTCCACGGCGCGTCGGTAGCGATCGCCGAGCTGGTGCGCATGATCGAGGCGGCGTGGCCCCGCGCGCAAGGGCTGATCACGCACGTCGAACAGACGATCCCCTTCCCGGCGGCACTCGACGACGCGCGGTACCAGAAGGACCTGGGCCCCGCGCCGCCGACCGCGCTCGCCGACGGTCTCAGGAAGACGCTCGACGAGTTCGCGCGGCTCCAGGAGGACGGGCGACTCGATGCACGGGAGCTCGAATGAAGCCGGCCCGCCCCTGTCTGGGGCCACCCTCGATGGCGCCGGCCTCGCGGACCCCGCTCCAGTGACCGACTACCGCGTGAGGCCCGCGACGGCGGCCGACGCCGACGCGATCTGCCGCATCTACAACCAGGGCATCGAGGACCGGGTCGCCACGCTCGAGACCGAGCTGCGCACGCCGGAGGAGCGCCGCCGGTGGCTCGCGAACCGGAGCCCGCGCCACCCGGTGGTCGTGGCCGAACCGACGGAGCCGCGCTTCGTTGGCGGGCACGGCGGAGGGGAAACGGAGCCGGGGCGCACCTTTGTCAAGCCACCCACGGAAGGCTCCGGCCCCGCGGACCCCTGGCGTCAAGGCGGAGGTGAAACGGGGCCGGGCCGCACCTTTGTCAGGCCACCCACGGAAGGCTCCGGCCCCGCGGACCCCTGGCGTCAAGGCGGAGGTGAAACGGGGCCGGGCCGCACCTTTGTCAGGCCACCCACGGAGGGCTCCGGCCCCGCGGACCCCGTTACAGTGGTCGGCTGGGGGAGCCTCAACGTCTTCAACTCGCGGGAGGCCTACCGGTTCGTCGCCGACTTCTCGATCTACGTCGAGCGGGCCTGGCGCGGCCGGGGCGTGGGGCGCGCGATGCTCGAAGCGCTGATCGAGCTCGCCCGGACGCACGGCTTCCACAAGCTCGTGCTGTCCGCTTTTCCGTTCAACGCCGGCGGCGGGGCGCTCTACGAGAAGCTGGGCTTCCGCACCGTCGGCGTCTACCGAGAGCAAGGCCTGCTCGACGGCAAGTGGGTGGACACGATCATCATGGAGAAGCTGCTCTAACCGCGCCGGCGCTCAGCAGTGACGACAGGGTGGGAAGTCCCGTGAGTACACGGGCTGCTTGAGAAACTCCTCGGGGTTGTAGGTCCAGAACTGGCCCACGGCCGGGTAGGTGTGGATCACGGTGTTCTGCAGCCGGCCGCCCACGCGCTCGACCTTACGGACGTAGATGTTCTGGGTGGGGTTGCCGTACGGGTCCATCTTCACGGGGCCGCGCGGGGCGTCCTGGATCTCGACCTTCCGGAGGGCCGCCATGAGGGCCGCCCGATCCTCGACCCTGCCGCCGATGGCGCGCACGGCCTCGCCGATGATCCGTGCGCCGGTGTAGCAGTTCTCCGAGTAAAACGAGGGCGTGCGGTTGTACGCCTTCTCGAACGCGGCGCGGAAGCGGCGGTTGGCGGGCGTGTCGAGGGACGCCGAGTAATGGTGCGCGCTCACCACACCGAGCGATTCGTCGCCGAGCTGGGGGAGGATGTGTTCGTCGGTATACGTCCCGCCCGCGATGAGGGGCAGCCGGTTGCGAAGACCGCTGGCCGCGTACTCCTTCGCGAACAGGAGCGTCCATCGCCCCAGCGCATTGACGAACACCGCGTCGGCGTCCTTCCTCAGCTGCGCGAGGTACGGCCCGTAGTCCTGCACGTTGAGCGGCACCCAGAGCTTCTGGACGATCTGCCCGCCGTTGTCCTCGAACGATTTGTGGAATCCACCGACCGTCTCCCAGCCGAACGCGTAATCGAGGCCGATCGTCACCACCTTCCGGTAGCCCAGGACCTTGGCCGCGTACTCGCCGAACGGATGCATGTTGCCGCCGGCCGAGAAGCCGGTCCGGATCAGCCATGTCGGCCGCTTGCGCTGGGTGAGATCGTCGGCGGAGTTGATCGGGTAGAGCGTCGGGATCCCCTGGGCCTCGATGTACGGAACGAGCGCGTACGCGACGTTCGAGAGGATGACGCCGGCGACCATGTGGACCTGGTCGCTCTCGACGAGCTTGCGGAGCTTGGTGAGGGCGGTCGCGGGCAGGCCCTCGTTGTCCTCGAGGATCACCTCGAGCTTCCGTCCGGCGAGCTGCCAGCCGCTCTCCTGCCAGAAGAGCTCGCAGCCGCTGTACATGTCCCGGCCGGCCGCGGCGATGGCGCCCGACAGCGGAGCGAGAAATCCGATCCGCATCGGTCCCTGGGCCGCCGCGTCGCCGGCGACGGCGACCGACGCCAGGGCCGCGAGGACGACGTGCCTGCGGACCGTGTGCACGGCTAGTAGCGGTGGGCGATCGGCAGCTCCTCGGCGGGGAAGAGCGTGATGATCTGGGCGCCCTTGGGAGCGACGACCACCTCCTCCTCGATGCGCGCCGCCGAGACACCGTCGGTCGCCGGGCAGTAGGTCTCGACGGCGAAGACCATCCCCGCGTGGAGCTCCGTCGGATCGTCGAACGAGTTGAGGCGGCTGATGATGGGCCGCTCGTGGAGACCGAGCCCGAGCCCGTGGCAGAAGTTGAGGCCGAACGCGGCCATCTCGGTCTCGAACCCGATCTCCTGCGCCTTCGGGAAGGCCCGGGCGATCCGGTCGGTCGTCACCCCGGGCTTGATCAGGGCGATCGCCTCGTCCATCCACTCGCGCGCCTTCTTGTAGGCGCTGATCTGCGCCGCGGTCGCGCGGCCGACGCTGAAGGTGCGGTAGTAGCAGGTCCGGTACCCGACGAACGACTGGATGATGTCGAAGAAGGCCTGGTCACCCGGGCGCACGAGGCGGTCGGTGAAGTTGTGCGGGTGGGGGCTGCAGCGCTCACCCGAGATCGCGTTGATCGCCTCGACGCAGTCGGAGCCCATCGCGTAGAGCCGCTGCGTGGCGAGCGCCACGATCTCGTTCTCGCGGACGCCCGGTCGGAGGGCCTCGGCGATATCCTGGTAGACCCCGTCCACCATCGCCGCGGCCATGTTCAGGAGCGCGAGCTCGTCCGCGCTCTTGAGCGCGCGCGCCTCGAGCATCACCTGCTGGCCGTCGCTCACCCGTACGCCCGCCTCCTGAAGCGCGAACAGGAAGGGCGGCTCGACAACGTCGATGCCGAGGGGCATGTCGACGACGCCCTCCTCGCCGAGGATCGCCTTGATCTCGCGCGCGGCCTGGGTGAACAGGCCCGCCTTCGGCGAGACGGCGCCGCGCAGGCCGACGAGGCCGGCGAGCGAGTGCTTGGGCGGGAGCCACGGCGCGTAGAGCCGGTGGTGGCGGGCCGCCGACCCGAAATCCCACACCCAGGGCTCGCCGTTGCCGGTCAGGAGGCACCAGCGCGTGAGCTTATCCCGGGCCCACTCGCCGATGACCGTGCTCGAGATGTAGCGGATATTGTGCTGGTCGAAGACGAGCAGCGCGCCAAGGCCGGAGCCGGCCAGGGCCTGGCGAACCCGGCCCAGCCGGTAGGCGTGCAGGCGGCGGAAGTCCACGCGCTCCTCGAAGTCCACCTGCATGTGGCCGGGCGCCTGGAGGGGGCGGTCCCACGCGTGTCGCGGGTCGACGGCGTCCGGCGTCACACGGCGCGGCTCGGCGGGTCGTTGCTTCCTGGCCATTGTGATTCTCCCGAACAAGCGTTCTCCGGTCGGCCGTTACTCTAGCGCATTCGGTGGTACTATCGCGTGTACCTTTCACGGTCCGCCACCGGCCCAGAACCTTGGGAGGGTGCGCCAATGAAGAAGCTGCGCGACATCATGCGTCACGGGTTCCTCTTCACGGTCCAGCGCGGCGCGACGGTCGCCGAGGCGGCGCGCACGATGGCGGCGAACAACGTCGGCATCGTGGCGGTGCTGGAGGGGGACAGGCTCGTCGGGGTCTTCTCCGAGCGCGACATCGTCCAGAAGGTCGTCGACCGCGGCCTCGACCCGGCCCGCACCCCGGTCGCTGAGGTGATGACGGTCCGGCTCGTCGTGGCCGACGCCGACGAGGACTACCAGTCCGCGATGCGCAAGATGGATCAGGCGAACATCCGCCATCTGCCCGTCGTGAGCGGCGAGCGGCTGCTCTCGATGCTGTCGATCCGTGACCTCATGCGGATCGCGATCGAGGACCGGGGCGCCGAGATCGAGTACCTGAAGGAGTACCTCTACCAGGTCCCGCCCGGCCTGGAGCGCTAGTTCGTCGAAGGGGGCGACTTCACAGGCGCGACCTGACCGCGCCTCGAGCGCCGGCTCCGCCGGCGCACTTCGGTTCGTAGACGAGGCCGCCGAGGGTGACCGGTGGGGGGAGTTGGGGGGAGCGGCGGTCGCTCCCCCCAACGTTGACTAGTCCGTCGGCGTCGGCAGCGCCTCGACGCGCTCCGCGGCTGCCCCCTCGCGCGGCTTCGCGGGCTCGGTTCGCACGCGCCGCATGAAGGGGAGGATCGCGAGGAGCCCGAAAAAGATCATCGACAAGAGCCAGAACTCGTCGGCATACGCGAGCACGCGCGCCTGGTTGACGAGGTCGCCGTAGAGGGTCGAGAGGGCCCGGCGTTCGGCGGTGAACGTGTCGGTGCCCTGCGCGACGAACTGCGCGGCAAGCCCTTTGAGGCGCGCCGCCGTCTCGGCGCTCCAGATGTTGACGTGGCCGACGAGCGTGGTCTGGTGGGCCTGGCTCCGGCGCGCGAGGAGCGTCGTCGCGAGCGCGACGCCCACGCTCCCGCCCGCGTTCCGCACCACGTTGAAGGCCGCGGTCGCGTTCCCGAGCCGCTCCATGCGCACGGTCGCGAGGGCGAGCGTCTGGAGCGGGACGAAGACGAAGCCCATGCCGAGCCCCTGGACGAAGCGCGGCCACGCGAGGTTCCAGTAGTCCACGCCGATCGTCATGTTGGACATCAGCGAGAGCGCGACGCCGTTGATGAAGCAGCCGGTGGCGAGCAGCATTCGCTGATCCATCCGGGTGACCAGCCGGCCCGCGACGAGCAGCGACAGCATGTTGCCGAGCCCACCCGGCGCCAGCACGAGCCCCGAGGTCCACGCGTCGTACGCAAGGAGCTTCTGGGTGTAGAGCGCCAAGAGCAGCATGCTCGCGTAGAACGCGAAGACGGAGAGCGAGATGACGACGCTCGCGATCGCGAAGTTCCGGTCGTTGAAGACGCTGAGATCGAGGATCGGCTCGGCGCACGTGAGCTCACGGAAGACGAACCCGACGATGGCGCAGGCGGCCACCACGGCGAGCCCGGTGATGAGGCGCGAGTCGAACCAGTCCTCGCGCTCGCCCCAGTCCAGGGTCAGCTGCAGGCACCCGAACCCCACCACCATCAGCGCGAGTCCGAGCACGTCGACCCGCCCGGGCTTTCGCTGATGGGGCGAGTCGAACACGAACGCGCTGGCCATGATGAAGCCGATCAGGCCGATCGGGAGGTTGATGTAGAAGATCCACCGCCACGACCAGTTGTCGGCGATCCAGCCGCCGAGGGTCGGGCCGAGGATCGGGCCCAGCATGATCCCGACGCCCCAGAGCGCCATCGCCATCCCCCGCTGACGGAGCGGGAAGATCTCCCAGAGGATCGCTTGCGAGATCGGGATGACCGGCCCGCCGCCGAGGCCCTGGAACACGCGCGCGAACACCAGGAACGTCAGGTTGGGCGCGATGCCCGAGAGGAACGAGCTGACCGTGAACAGGACCGTGCAGATCAGGAAGAAGCGTCGGCGCCCGAGCAGGCCCGAGAGCCAGCCCGTCGCCGGGATGATGATCGCGTTCGCGGCGAGGAAGGACGTGATGATCCACGACATCTCCTCGACGCCGGCCGAGAGCGAGCCCTGCATGTGCGGCAGGGCGACGTTCGTCACGCTCGTGTCGAGGATCTGCATCACGGTCACGAGCATGACCGAGAAGGTGATCAGCCACTTCCGCACGGTGGACAGCGGGGCTGTTGCGGCGGGGTCCGCGAGTCCGCGACCCGCGTGGATGGCCTGAGCCAGGCGCGACCCGGCGCCGTTCATCGCACCCGGATCGTCACGATGACCGACATCCCGGCGCGCAGCGTGTGCGGGTTGCCGAACTCACGCGCGTCGAGGAGGATCTTCACCGGGACGCGCTGGACGACCTTGACCCAGTTCCCGGTCGCGTTCTCCGGAGGCAGCAGCGAGAAGCGCGCGCCCGTGCCGGCCGAGAGCGAGTTGACGCTGCCCGTGAAGGCGCGGTCGGGGACGCCGTCCACCCAGACCTCCGCGCGCATGCCCGGGCGGATCCGGGCGACCTGGGTCTCCTTGAAGTTCGCGAGCACCCAGACATCGTGGAGCGGGACGATCGCCAGAAGCGGCTGGCCCATCTGGACCACCTGCCCCACCTCGACCGAGCGCTTCGAGACGACGCCGTCGATCGGCGTACGCACCTCGGTGTACTGGAGCTGGAGCTCGGCGAAGGCGAGGTCCGCCTGCGTCTCACGCAGTCGCGCCTCCGCCTGCGTCGCCGCCGCGTCCTTGATCGCCACCTGGTGGAGCTGGCTCTCGGCGCGCGCCAGCGCCGCGCGCGCCTCGGCGACGCGCTGCTTGGCCTGATCCACGGCGTGGGCGCGGGAGGCGAGCTCCGCTTGCGCCTGCTGGATCTCTCGCTCGGACTGGGCGAGACGCCGCTCGGTGGCCTCGACGGTGGCGCTGGTCGTCTCGTAGACCGCCTCGGCCGCGTCGAAGTCGCGTCGCGCGACCAGCTCGCTCTGGAGGAGCTGCCGGAGGCGCTCGAGCTCACGCCCCGCCTGGCGCTGCGCGCTCTGAGCGCCGGTGACGTCGGCGCGCATCGCGGCGGCCGCCGCGCGCCGCGACTCGAGCCGCGCGCGCGCCTCGTCGACCGCCGACTCGCTCGCGCGCACCGCGACGACCGCCCCCTCGAGGGTCGCGCGCGCCTGGTCGATCGCCGCGCGCGTCTCTTCCCGAGCCAGCGGCAGCTCCGAGCGCGCCGCCTTTAAATTCGCCTCCGCCATCGACACGGCGGCGCGCGCCTGCGCGACCCGCGCCTGGTAGTCGCGCGGGTCGATGCGGAGCAAGAGCTCGCCCTGCTTCACGGGCTGGTTGTCGCCGACCAGGAGCGCCGCGACGTGGCCGGACACCTTGGCGCTCACGGGGGTGATCGTGCCCTCGACGTACGCGTCGTCGGTCGAGACGTAGTGGACCGCGTAGTGCCAGGCCCAACCCGCGTAGGTGACCGCGGCCAGGGCGGCGAGGGCGCCGAGTGCCCACAGGAGCCTCGTCCTCACGCCAGGAGCACCGCCGTCGCGACCGGGCGCGCGAGGAGAGCGTTAATCGCGGCCGATCGGTGCGAGCCGTCCCGCGGCGTCGAAAGCGAGGGGCGCGGGGTCGGTGAGCTGGGTGAGGTCGGGGCGTTTGGCGAGATCGGGCAGGAACGCTTCGGACACCTCGATCTCGCCGAGCATCAGGGTGTTCTTGATGCGAATGACCCGCGCCCGCTCGGGCGGCGTGAGCCCGATGCACGAGAGCGCGGTCTCGATCGCCTCGCGGTCGACGTCGTACGTCGGCGGCACCTTGGCCCCGCCCGGTGCACAGGCGGTGATGGCATTGATGAGCGTCGGCTTCATGTCGATCTTGTCCACGAGCCGGCGCGTGGTGAAGTCGGCGTTGCCGATGCCGACGGCGTTGCCGTAGCTCTCCGCGGTCAGGTCGAGAGCGACGATCCAGAGGATCTTCGGATCGGCCGGAAACGGCTCGTGCGGGTTGGACGGTCGACCGATGACGTTCGTATCCATGCCGGCGCCGGAGATGTTCTTGCCGATCTCCTCGACGATCAGCACGTCCATCGGGGAGAAGGGCAGCCGCGCCATCCATTCGCGCGCGTCCTTGAGCAGGCGCCGCTCGCCGGCCTCGAGATTCTCCGCGGTGAACGCCTCGATCCGGGCGGTCTCGTCGTACCCGTTCTCGACGATCCCGAGGCCGAAGCCGATCCGCGACTTCGACAGCACCTCGCGGCCGACCGATGTGATGACGGTCTCGTAGCCGTGGTGGATGTTGGCGCGATGGTACTGGATCGCGCCCTGGTACTTGCCGAGCCCGATCGTCATCATCTTGAAGAGGCCCGACTCGATCGACCCCTTGAAGTCGGTATGGGGCTTCACACGGTTGACCAGGCCGATCCAGTCGGCCTCCGCCGCGTAGCGGTCGAGCCAGACGGGCAGGCCGAGCGCCTCACCCACCTGGACGACGTCCATGGTCGCCCGAATGGGGCAGCCCATGGCCGCCTCGGTGATGCCGTAGTGCGCGAGCACCGAGAGCTGCCCCTCGGGGGTCCCGCCCCCGTGGCTGCCCATCGCCGGGAAGACGAACGGCCTGGCGCCGAGATCCCGGAGCCACCGAACGGTGGCGCCGACGATCACGTCGATGTTCGCGATCCCGCGGCTCCCGGCTCCGACGGCGACGGTGTCGCCGCGTTTGATCGGGAGCTCCGCGGTGCCGAGCGCCTGGGCGACGGCGGCGGAGATGTCGGTCACCCGGGGACGAGGGAAGGTCTGGCGGATTTTGAGCATGCGGGGCCACGCCATAGGAGACGCCTCCTGAGTGCTCTCGTAATACCGGGCAGCCCCCCGGAAGTCAAAGAGTTTTTGGCGGCGGAATATGCTATATGTAAGTGCCGATTTTCCATGCTGAGCTGCCCTGCCCGGCGCGCGCGGATACTTCTTGCAAGCCTGCTCCTGGTCGCGAGCGGCTGCAGCTGGCTCCGGCCCGCCCCGACGCCGATCCTCCCCGCCGAGGAGCTCTACTCGACCGGAGAGCAGGAGTTGACCGCGAAGCGCTACGACGCGGCCCGCGAGAACTTCAAGAAGATCGTCGAGCGCCACCCGAACTCGTCCTACGCGTCGCGCGCGCGCTTTCTGATCGGCGAGGCCTATTATCGCGAGGCGGAGTTCGACAAGGCCATCAAGGAGTTCGAGGCGTTCGTGGGGTTCTTCCCCCGCCACCAGATCGCCGACCTCGTCCAGTACCGCCTGGCGATGAGCTATTACGATCAGATGAAGCCGGTCGAGCAGGATCAGGGGCTCACCCAGAAGGCGGTCGACCAGTTCCGGAAGCTCGTCAAGGAGTACCCGGAGAGTCGCTACGCGACCGAGGGGCTCGCCAAGATCGACGTCTGCCGGGGGCGGCTGGCGCAGAAGGAAGTGTGGGTCGCCAATTACTACTTCACGCAGGGCAATCCGAGCGCGGCGCGCCAGCGGCTCGAGCTCGTGCTCAAGCGCTATCCGCGCACGCTCGTGATCCCCGAGGCCCTCTACCTGCTCGCCGAAGTGAACTTCTACGAGGGCAAGAACGCCGAGGCCGCCGACCTCCTCCGCGGGCTCTCGAGCGAGTACGGCTACACCGAGTGGGGCCGGCGCGCCGTCCAGCGGCTCCGGGCCCAGCGGTGAGACGAGGCGAAATCCCGTGCACGACATCGTCGACCTGCGCTCCGACACCCTGACTCTCCCCACGCCCGAGATGCGCGAGGCGATGGCGCGCGCCGAGGTCGGCGACGACGTCTGGGAGGAGGATCCGACCGTCAAGCGCCTGGAGGCGATCGCCGCCGAGCGGCTGGGCAAGGCGGCGGGCCTCTTCGTGGCGTCGGGCACGATGGGCAATCTCGTCTCGGTGGTGAGCCACACGCGCGCGGGCCAAGAGGTCGTCCTCGACCTCGACTCGCACATCTTCAACTACGAGGTCGCCGGCGCCGCGGTCATCGGCGGGGTACAGACGCGCCCGGTGAAGACGGCGCGCGGGTTCCTCACGCCCGAGCAGGTGCGTGAGGCGCTGCGGCCGGCCAACATCCACATCCCCCCGACGGGGCTCGTCTGCATCGAGAACACGCACAACCGCCACGGCGGAACGTGCTGCACGCCCGAGGAGGTCGGTGCCGTGGCGGCGGTCGCGCACGATGCGGGCGTGCCGGTCCATCTGGACGGCGCGCGCATCTTCAACGCGGCCGTCGCGCTACGGCGCCCGGCGAGCGACTTCGCGCGGCACGCGGACTCGGTGACCTTCTGCCTGTCGAAGGGGCTGGGGGCGCCCGTGGGCTCGGTGGTCTGCGCCTCGCGCGAGCTCGTCGCGCGGGCGCGGCGCGTGCGCAAGATGGTGGGCGGCGGCATGCGGCAGGCGGGCGTCCTCGCCGCCGCGGGGATCGTCGCGCTCGAGCGGATGGTGGACCGGCTGGCGGAGGACCACGCCAACGCCCGCCGGCTCGCCGAGGGCGTCGCGAGGCTGCCGGGACTCGCCGTCGACCCGGTGACCGTCCAGACGAACATCGTCATCTTCGGCGTCCAGCGTCCGGGGGAAGTCGGTGCGAGCCAGGCGGCGACGAGCGAGCTCGTGGCGCAGTGCGCCGCGCGGAAGGTGAAGATCCACGCGATCGGGCCGACCTCGATCCGCTGCGTCACCCACAAGGACATCGACGCCGAGGACGTCGAGCGCGCGCTCGAGGCGTTCGGCGAGATCACCAGTCGATGGTAGGGCGAGTCTGTGACCCCGGTAGTGCGAGCCGGAGGACGTCGCGGGGCCGCAGTGCGAGCCGCAGCCAAAGGCGAGGCGAGTCTGTGATCCAGGCCCCGCCGTCCGAGGCGAGCCAGTTATGGTAGCG
>Ga0209237_1000701_pt1 | contig 19267 bp, 22 predicted proteins | sample GraSoi013_1_40cm_2_FD_185820 | JGI IMG/M metagenome (GOLD analysis project Ga0209237, IMG submission 185820) | Grasslands soil microbial communities from the Angelo Coastal Reserve, California, USA - Sample 10_02_2013_1_40cm (SPAdes) (version 2) | ecosystem: Environmental > Terrestrial > Soil >... | reverse complement strand
CCATGGGATGCCGTATTTGGTACCGATCTCTTTGGCTCGCTTCTCGTTCGTGTCGCAGATGGCTACGAGGTCGGCCATTGGACTCTGACGAAAGACCCGGACTTGGTTTTCGCCCCAGAAGCCTGTGCCTATTACGCCAACGGCCACACGTTTCATGTGTCGAGGGTGCCTCTTCCTATTGTCGTGTAGAAGAGGCCGGCCCTCTCAACATTTGAAGCTTCCAGAACTCTAGTCAGATCGCAGATCGCCCCTGGTCGATTCATCTCCGTTGCAAGTTGATCTGCGTCAAGCGTCGAGGCAAATGATTTCGGAAGTGCAACAACAGCGCAGTTAGCCTTCGAGACGGCTCTTAGGAGACTGCTCTCGACCCGAGCATGTTCCCCAACCATCTGTGCCCAGGGTTGGGATCCAGTCTCGCCTGGGTATAGTGATATTTTTGCGCCTCTTTTCCGAAGTGATTCGATTATTGGTGGCGACTCGGGCTTAGACCATGGATTCTTGAGTAGCCCATCCGTTCCCAGAATTGCAACCCTCGATCTCCTAAAGGGGTATCCACAGTGACTAAGGGCTCTCCTTATCATGTCGACTATCTGAGATTGGTACTCTTCGTTTATGGAGTGCGCTGCTCGCACGAGTCTCGGCCCATTCCTTCGCTGCGAGCTGGAGAGAGCTATGCTTGTTCCGATCGATTCTCGCTCTGGAATCGGAATCGAGCGTTCTGCAAGGGTAACTCGTTTATCTCTGCAGAGTTCTAGCACTTCATCATAGTTGATTCCGTGCACTTCTGACATCTTCGCGAGTTCCAGTTCAAGTGCTCTCGACACTTCTCGACTAACGGCCGAGTAGAGGCCAGATGCCTCGGCGAGTTCCACTGTCGAAGTCAGGCTTAGTGTTGGAAAGACTCGAAGGAGTTCCTCTTGGAAGGTGCTTGAGAGAGCACCATCGAACCCAGCCAGCACTTTCCGTTTCTCTTTGAACTCTCGGATCCTCTCCCCCTCCCAGAATAACGGGATATAGTAGAGATGCATGTCAACTCCGATCTTTAGTCCCCCGTGTTTTTCTATGGTTGACTTTACGACGGAGGATGTGTAACGGGGTTTGCAGAGGCCCGCAAAGGCAATAGTGGTCCCTGTTGCAAGTCCGGGGGCCAGGTTCCGAAATGTCATTTCGAGCGCGTTCGTTTGATCGGGGCTCGAAGCGTGAGTCGACAGGATCAGAGTCGTAATCTGGGATAGTCGTAGTCGATGATAATCTGGCGTTACACTGATTTTCCCCGACTTCTTGAAGATCCCGAGTAGCCAGAGAGCCTCTTCTAAGCCGGGTCGGTTCGCATGTGTTCTGCCGTCGTCGCCGAAGGGTCCTACAAGATAGTTGGAAATGCCGGCTTCAGCGTAGAGAACAGAGAGGAGAAGTGCCTCCGGATTATCGCCAATGATCGCAACGGAATGATTTTCTTCCATAGACCCATCAGCAGGTTCAGCAATCCTTGTGGGGAACCTCGGGGTCGCTCGTGATCTGCTTAACTGATTGCATCTACTCTGCTGAAAGATTTCCATCTAGTTAGCAGCAAGTCTGCCTGCGCTAGACGCAAGACGTGTCAGTGGTGACCATGAATATTCGAGTCTTAGCTTGATTGAATCTGTCTGGTCTGGGAATGTCTTCTATCTCTTATCTACCTAGGATTGTCTTACAGAAATTGATCTGAGACGCGCTAGCATGAAGGTTTGGATCGACGTTCTAACCCCGAAACACGCTCTCTTTTTCGAGCCTCTCTATCGAGATCTCGCCCGAGACGGGCACGAGCTGTTACTAACCACTCGGACTTATCGAGAGGCCGAAGAAGCACTAGAACTGAAACGATTACCATTCCATGTTGTGGGAGAGCATGGAGGTGCTACCCGTTACGGCAAACTGCTTGCGAGCGGGCGCAGAGTAGTGAAGCTCGCGCAGCTGATTGAGAATTGGAGCCCAGACACTGCAGTCTCATTCTCGTCTCCGGAGGCGGCAAGGGTAGCGTTTGGACTCGGCGTTCCGCATGTTGCAGTAAACGACTCTCCACATTCTTGGCTTGTCGCTCGACTCAGCATTCCTCTCTCTCGATACGTGTGCTCGCCGTGGATAATTCGCCGACGAGTCTGGCTTTCTTTCGGCGCGTGGCCTGATGGTATCGTGGCATATAGAGCATTGGACGCGGCTGTCTGGTTGAAGAGACACAAACCGAATCCAGCAGTGCTCAAACAACTGTCGCTTAACAGGGACAAACCGATCATCTTGTTGCGAACTGAGGAATCGTTCGCCTCGTACTTGGAGGGGAAAGCGAGCGACAGGGCGCCAGTGATCGGTCCTGTCGTCGAGGAAATCCTGAGACGCAAACTAGACGCACAAGTCGTTATTTCGACAAGGTACGGTCGACAAGCACCAGTCCTCAGACAAAAGTTCGGAAACAGGGTCCGAGTCGTCGATCACATTATCGACTCAACAAGCCTCCTCTTCTACTCGACCATTTTCATCGGGTCTGGGGGCACGATGACCGTCGAGGCAGCCTTGCTGGGCCGGCCAGCCATCTCGTGCTTTCCCGGAGAGAAACCGCTCTACATCAAGTACTTGGAGAAGAAAGGTCTGGTCGAGACGATTCGATCACCCAGACAAATCGCGCTAGTAGTTCGCAAGACCCTGGCCTCGGACGAAGAGCGAGAAGAACAAAAGAGACGAGGCACCAGACTGCTCCATCAGATGGAGGATCCGATCAAAGTCATTTCTCGGGTCGTTAGGAAGACTTGGAAGAAGACCGATAGCTAACCTGGGTGGGGCACTTTCTAAGAAACCACGCCTTGGTCCATGCCAATTCGGGCTTGTCGGTTCTCGCAAACCCAAACCAGGCTCGAGATGCCGAAGAACGGCGAATTCGATCAAATCCCCACGAGAAATCTAGCGTTCCCTCTATATCTGTCAGAAAAAACAATCCTCTCCCTTCTTCCTGTTACGCTCTAGGTTACCTGACTTGGTACCAGCCGAGAATTCTAGATCGGTTCGGACTCGTGGGATAGGAGCGCGTTCTTTGAGAAGATTCGACTTCTTCAAATCGCCCAGAATGAGCCTAGAACAGCAATCAGGCAGGGGGTTTCATATTGCGCCCAGTTCACGCTTGCATGACCACAGATGGGGCACTCGTCGAAAACGGCTGATTAGCCTGTTCTGCCCGAAAAACTTGGAATCCCACCCAAAACTGTTTCATGCGGCGAATGGACCCTTCTTAGAATTTGCGAAATAGAAAATTCCCACGACACAAAACTGCTCTTCCTGAGGGGCAAGCAAAAGGCTGTAGCACCATTTCAGTGGGAGACTGATTTTTCCAGGCTATGTTCCGATTGTTTCGTCGAAGAGTGGTTTGAACTCGTCCAGTAGATGTTTCAGATCATTCTCGGTCTTCCCTTCGACATAGATTCGGATGAGCGGCTCTGTTCCACTTGGTCTTACGAGGAACCAGCCACAGTCCTTGATATCGACACGGACCCCGTCGATCGTGCTAGTCACTCGATCTCCGAGCTTCTGCCGAATCCTCTTCATAATTTCATTCTTCTTCTCATCCGGACACTTGCGCTTCTCCTTGGCCATGAAGAAAGTCGGTAGTCGAGCCATCAGCTTGGAAAGGGGCATTCTGTTTTCAATTATAGAATTGAGGATCAGCACGGTGGCCATTGTCCCGTCTCTGACGGGCTGGTGTGGAGCGTAGAAGATCCCTCCGTTCTCCTCCCCGCCTAGTATCGCTTTCTCAAGAAGCATCGTCCTCGCTACATGTATGCTTCCTACCTTGGTCAGAATGACTCTTCCCTTTCGCTTCCGAGCTACTTCGGTTACTGACATTGACGAATTGATTGGAGTGACGACCTTGGCCCCCGGGTTCTTCCTCAGAATCTCATCCTCGATCAGTGTCAAGCTCTTATCGCCTGAATGGACCACGCCTGTCTCATCCACGAAGACCGCCCTGTCCCCGTCTCCATCATGAGCCACCCCGAACGCGACCTTCTCATGTCGGACAAGCGTGGATAGAGGGCCGAGATTTTCCGGTCTTGGTTCGGAGGTCCGGCCTGGAAATGTCCCGTCGATATTATCGTTGATCGTGACCACCCGACAACCGATGCTTCGAAGCAAGACAGGAGTAGTCAATGATGCTACCCCGTTGCCCGTATCAGCCGCAACCTTCAGCGGATTGGCAAGCTTCAGTTCCCTCACGAAGGTTTTGACACTTGCCAGGTAGGGTTCGAGCGGCAGATTCCGCTGTACACTCTGTCCCGGGGTCTTGCTCACTTTCCACGAATCCTTCACAACTAAGCTTTCAATCGTCTCCTCCTTCTCGCGCGGAATCTCAATCCCATCTGAATCTACGGCCTTGAAGCCGTTGTATTCGGGCGGATTGTGGCTTGCTGTAATTACGAGTCCGGGAGCCCTGCTGATCTTTGCCAGGAATTGCAGCCCGGGCGTGGTTATGATTCCGCAGTCTTCTACACTATTTCCTTGTGCTAGAATCCCTGCAACTGCCCCTTCCGCGAGCATCTGGCTGGAGGTTCTTCCGTCTCGACCCACAAGTATTTTCTTGCTAATGAAAAGGGAAGCGAAACTGGACCCGATTCCATATGCAAATTCAGAAGTGATCGCCTCGCCCACAACCCCCCGTATCCCATTCGTCCCGAAGAGCCGAGGTGCAGTCAACTCGGGTCTACCTTTCGCTCGATATCCCTTGTCTAATTCAGAATGATAGAACCGGGTTTGATGACTGCGCCTTCGGGGAGGACCACCTGGCCCGCGATTACGGATCCCTTGCCTATCTTGGCATCTTTCCCGACTGTGACTCCTTCTCCGATAATGGAATCCTCAACCAAGCAATTTTCACTCAGGGTCGTCTGCTCAAACACAATGGTCTCTCGAACTACGGCTCCTTTCTTCATACTCACCCGCTCAGACAAAATCGCGTTTGGTCCGAGCTTGATGCCGCTTTCGAGGATACAGTTTCTCCCAACAAAAGATGGTTCTGTTATTTCTAGCATCTGACCTTTCTTTTTCCGCTTGTCTGTCCTATGATATTCTGGCCGTTTCAATAGTTCCCTATTTGCGATTATGTAGTCTGGAATCTTTCCGATGTCGTACCAGAACCCAGTATGTTTCCAGCCATTCATCTTCATTTGACTGGCTAGTACTGGAAAAATCTCCCGCTCAAGACTCACCGCCCGTCCGTCAGGGATCATTGCTACAACCCTAGGGTTCACTGCGTAAACTCCCGCATTGATCCACCCAGGCCCATGCTTCGTCTCGGATTTCTCCTCAAATCCGATGACACGATCATTTGCATCAAGTGTGACTAACCCGAAGGGTCGCGGATCCTCGACAGAAACAAGAGCGACTGTAGCCTCTGCTCCCGTCCTTGTATGAGCTGCTATTAGTCCTCGAAGGTCAATGTCGCTGATCACATCGCCATTTGCGACGATCAAAGGTTCGTCCTTACTCAGCATGGGTTTTGCAAAGCTTATGGGCCCGCCCGTTCCAAGAGAAGTCTCTTCGACTGACAACACCGTCTTGGCTTCGAGTTTCTCCCGGGCGACTTCAATCCTCAATTTGTCTGAGAGATGATTGACTGCCAGTATCAACTCGGTAACACCTCCTTGTGCAAACCATTCGGCCATGCGATGTATCAGTGGCACTCCGACTAGAGGAAAGAGTAGCTTCGGTTTGGAACAGCTCAGAGGTCGCAGTCTCGTCGCAAATCCACCAGCAAGAATTAGCCCCTTCAATCCTTTCGTCTCCGACAGTAGGCGGAAGGTTCGCCGCTAAAAGTAGTGTTATAGCCTTTATTCGCGCTTCTTGGCAGCGGAACCACGAGATATTCATGCAAGTAGGGGGAGCTGACTCTTTGATACGGACCAGTCGTCGAAAGAAACACGGGCGAAGAGGTCTGGAAGCAATCTTCACTTCCCAGAACGACGGGAGAAACACCCAGGTTCTCACGGGTGCGGCAGGCATCGTAGCGGGCCTGTTTCTTTCCATACTTGCAGCATTTCGGGTAGAAGACCCGCAGGCTCTTGGACCGTGGGCAAACGCGGTCTACTCTTCTCTATTGTTCGGATCACTAGGAATACTCTTGTTGATATGCGGAGGCGGCACCATCATTTTCGCCTTCAGAGATAACCGAAGGAGGCAAGATAGTAGTATAACATCAAGGATAGACGAACATTCTGAAGTTGACCTTCCAACGGATTCTAAAGATCCCAAAAGAACGCTCCGGATGTTTGGTCCTGGTTCCAAGATGGGCGCTGCGGCGTTTATCCAGAGTCTTGCACTCGTAGCCATGTACTCGGGCTTTGTGCAAGAGTTCGAGTCAAACTTGAGTATGCAGACTTGGATTCGGTCGAATTTTCCCGTTGGACAGTCCGTTCTGAACTGGGAGGGCGTGTTGATCCTCTCAGTCTCTCTTGGTCTGTTATTGCTTCAGTTTCTACCTGGACGGTTTCTCTCGGAATAGGGCATTCTGCAAGGCCATGTCCGATTTTGGCCACTTGCATTTGGGGCTATTTCGTCGTGCGTTGATTTGTGCAATGGTCTACGAGATCTTGTTACCGCAGTTCTTACAGAATTTTGCTTCGATCGGATTCGTTGCTCGACATGTTGGGCAATCGGTCGAATCTAGTAGAGAACCGCATTTGATGCAGTGTTTTGCTCCCTGGAGAAGTTGAGCACCACACTTTCCGCACCAGCGGGCACCCTGTACCATATCGTTAGGTCTTGCCGGAGCAAGAGCGCTCGGAGAGAAGATGTCTGCAAGAATCACAACGTCTCCAACGGTGGCGATCTTCTCGTGGGAGATCTCAAACTCTCTCGACAAGTCTCTGTCATCGAGCAGCGTTTTGAATTGTTCCTTATCCACTGACAGCAATAGAGATTTGATGTCGCCTGAATCAGTGGGAATCGCCTTCCGGACTCTTCCTACCAATATTCCGTGCGAATCCACAACTTGAAGGCCGCTGAGGGCTTCGAGCCTGGCGTGGGCGTCTTTTATGAGCGGCGTCTCGGAGATGTGGTCAACGTATTTTTCGCACCCGTAACAGTACCATCTTTTCTCATGAGACTTGGTTCGGACGAATGTCAGCGACTGACTACAGTCTGGGCATCGGGCCTTCAGCTCTTCCTCAAACATGCTTTCCACGCCAAGTTTCAACGGGAAGATCTTTTTCGAACTGCATAGCTACTCATCATTCTCAGTTAATATCTTCGCATCGACTTCTAACCGCTAGTTGCCGTGCCAGAAGTGGAGATGAACTGAATTTCCTGGCCCAGAATCAAAGAGCTTGATCTCTTTTAGTCAATATTGATGCCATGACAAGTCTCTACGTTCCAGATACGCGTCCAAGGGCTTTACTACTTTATTTACGTAAAAACATAGAACTGCTTAAGATGGCAAGACAACGCCCCAAGCTACCTCCCCTATCATCCGCTTTTCAGATTCGTCAGGACCCAACAGTCGATGTTTCCATTCGCCGTGAAGTCTCGACTCTGCCCTCGTTGGTCCAAGCATTTTCCAAAATCTCCTCATTCTTAGAAGCTGCAAGTAGAATAGTTTGGAATAGAGCAATTGCCCACTTCATCATACAACAAGGAGGTCAGGACCGACGACAAGTCAAGCTTCAGCATTCTCACCCTGCAATATTACCGGTTTCTTTCGAGTTCATGATCGTCCCTGGAACCCGCTTAGAGTAGGCTCGACCGGAGTGGGAGTGGCACTTGACACCGGGGTAACAACAAGAGTCACCCTTCGAAAGACGCAGCATCCTGGAATCATATCGACGTTCAATGGTCAGACGCTGGCTGGCGAAGCCGTTTCGAATAATGTCGCGAGAAAGTACGTCGAGCTCGACGGCAGGTCATGGCACGCTGAGATCTCGCATGAGAGCAGGCTCCCTTCAGGCCGTGGCTATGGGACGAGTGGTGCAGGTGCCCTGAGTCTATCCCTCGCCTTGAACGAAGCTATGGGGCTATCCCTTTCGATGTCTCAGGCTGCCCAGATAGCCCACATCTGCGAGGTCGAGTGCAAGACGGGCTTGGGCACAGTTGCATCGGTCTTCTCCGGAGGGTTCACGGCTAGAACCGCGCCTGGAGCTCCAGAAATCGGTAAGATACGAAAGCTAAACCTGCCCCTATCCTTGCGGATAGTATCGGCCGGCTTCGGACCGATTTCGACCAGAACCGTACTTGGGGACGCCCAACTTAAGAAAGCCATCAACACTTGCGGAAGGGCCCTCGAAGAAAAATTTCTTCGAGACGTTTCACAATACAATTTCATGACCCTATCTAGAAAATTCTCCAATTGCATAGGACTGATGTCGTCTCGAATGAGACGAGTCATGAATGTACTGGATTTGTCCGGTTTTACTTGTAGTATGATGATGCTAGGAGAAATGCTGTTTTGTCTCGCCCCACACGTAGACACTTCTCGAGTAGAGGCAGTTTTCCGTAGCTGTGAACTAAACCCCATAACATCTACAGTAGCGCGGTTAGGAGCGCATCTGATCTGAGCTTCAGCCCGCGGCATCCCCGTTTTCAGTCACTCAAAACACGTGACAGTCTCGTAAAAGCAACAGCCAAAGGCATAGTAGTTCCACAAGGCCTAATCGCCCACGGAAGAGGGGAAGCTTTTGACTACATTATGGGTGAGAGGACTCTGCCCGCTGCTTCAGTTGCAACTCTGGCCGCAGCAGCACTTCTTCTGAAGGCGCAACGGCCCGTGATATCTGTTAACGGAAACACCGCTGCACTTGTAGGCAAAGAAATAGTGAGCTTGGCATCCACGGTTTCTGCCTCTATCGAAGTGAATCTGTTCCATCGCAGACCTGAAAGAGAACGAGTGATCGCCCGCTACTTGAGAAAATTCGGAGCAAAAGAGATCCTTGGCGTTGGTTCGGCGGCTAGCAAGACCATAGGAGGCATTTCCAGTCCTCGAGCGAAAGTGGACCCCAACGGGATTGGAAAAGCGGATGTAGTCTTGATCCCACTCGAAGATGGGGACAGGGCTGAAGCCCTCGAGGATGACGGGAAGAATGTTATCGCCGTCGACCTAAACCCGTTGTCACGAACATCACAGGTCGCTTCAGTATCAATCGTTGACAATGTAGTCAGAGCTATTCCAGCTTTGGTCAAAGCTTCCAACAAGATGACGAAGCTGACGCAAAACCAACTGGAGATGCGCGCGTCGAACTTCGATAACGAAGCTAATTTAGCGAATGCGATAGAACAAATCATTCATTATCTCAAAGGACGGATTAAGAATTGAAGCCTGACAACACCCCTGATAGGAGAAAAGTGTCCGTCTCCTCATTTAGGAGGATGAAGACTGAGGGAAACAGAATCGTGATGATAACATCGTACGATTATCCAACTGCGGCGATTGCAGATGCGGTCGGGGTCGATTCAATTCTCGTAGGTGATTCCTACGGAATGGTGGTGTTGGGCTATGAAAACACAATTCCAGTCACGGTCGATGACCTTTTACCAGTTTGCCGAGCTGTTAAGAGAGGTGCGACGCATCCTCTTTTGATCGGGGATTTGCCCTTTATGAGTTTCCAGGTCTCTTCAGAAGAAGCGATCCGCACGGCGGGCAGATTCGTGAAAGAGGGAGGTATGGAGGCTGTAAAGATTGAGGGAGGCAAGGAAGTTTCAAAGATTGTGGAGTCCATCACGAGCGTGGGGATTCCTGTGCTGGGACACATCGGGGTCACTCCGCAGACGGCAACGCTGCATGGCGGCTATAGAATTCAGGGAAGGAGCATCTCTTCGGGCGACCGACTCGTTGATGACGCCAAATCGCTTGAGGAGGCCGGAGTCTTTGGAATCGTTTTAGAAATGGTAACTGAGGAAATTGCTAAACTTGTAACGGACACAGTGTCAGTGCCTACCATCGGGATTGGATCCGGGAGATTCTGTGATGGACAGGTGCTCGTGCTTCATGACATAGTCGGATTGTATCCCAATTTCACGCCGAAGTTTGCAAAACGTTACGCAGATGTTGCAGCAATGATCAAGCAAGCACTTCAGAACTTTACAACTGAGGTTCGGAAGGGAGTATTCCCTCAGGAACAAAACGTCTTCAGAATGGACGAAGATCAACAGGCAAAGCTCAATTCCAAGCGGAAGATCTGAACCCTTGCGGATCGCCGTTGTCGGCGCCGGAGCAATCGGGTGTCTTTTCGGCAGTCGGCTGCACAAGGCTGGACAGAGCGTTCTCCTGATACATCACGACAGGCGCATCGCAGCCTCCATTGAGAAGAAGGGCGTTCGGCTCAGGGAACTCTCGGGAAAGGTTGTCCGGGCACACATCGAGACAAAATCACGGCTGTCGACGCATGACAGTCCAGAACTCGTACTGGTCACAGTAAAGGCCTACGATACGGAAGAAGTGGCGTCGATTCTCAAGAAATCAGTCGCGCCCAAAATGCGCGTGCTCAGCCTTCAGAATGGACTTGGGAACGTTGAGAATCTGCAGCGTCATCTGGGTTCAGATTCGATCATTGCTGGTACGACTACTGAGGGTGCCTTGACAACTGGACCAGGCGAGGTGGTTCACACCGGAAGTGGGATGACTTGGGTCGGAGAAATGAACGGTACGGTTTCTGAACGATCCCTAATTATTGAGATGGCATTTCGAAGAGCCGGTTTCTCCACAATCATCAGCAAGAGCATCCAAGGAGTACTTTGGACTAAGGCTATTGTGAATTCAGCAATCAATCCTATCTCAGCTCTTACGCGTGTTAGAAATGGAGATTTGCAGAAGATTCCTCAACTCCGCGAGGTGGCATCCAAGGTAATCGACGAAGGGAGTGCCGTAGCTCAAGCAAACGGGATTCTCCTCAAGCCCTCCCCGAAATCCTTGCTCGAGAAGATCTTAGTCTCGACACCGACGAACAAGTCGTCCATGCTTCAGGATATCGAAGCTAGGCGAAAGACCGAGATCAGACAATTGAACGGTATGATCTCGCGGCTAGGAAGCGTAGTCGGAGTGAGCACACCGTTTAACGATCTGCTGACGAAGCTAGTGCTCGGCCTAGAAACCTCTAAAGGTCAATTGTAGCATAGTGCCCTGTCACTAATCCTGGTTCTGCGAAAGGTCTCCGCGAGCGTCGAGAATCTGGAGGACGCTCAGCGTCGCGAATCTCCAGACTCAAACTAGACCTGACCGGAATGCTCTATCTCCGAGTTCTAAGTAGACGAGAGTGGCAGACCTCTGCAATCAACTCTTCCCTTGACTCTGCGGATGAAGTTTGGACACGCAAAACACTGGACGAAGGATACAGTCTTATTCAAGACCGGGCAGGCGACCGCTTCTTTTTTCATTCTAGCGATCTGTTTCCCTCCGGCCACACCTTTCAAGTCTTGAACATACTGCTTTGGTGTGGGCGGTGGCTTATCCGGCGCAACAATCTCAACGACGTATTTCGTCGGTGGAGGGTCTTCGCTCATCGACTTCTTCCCGAGCGACGCGAGGCCATCTAATTATTTCTTTGTTACTGAGATGGTCCATAAGCTCTCATTCAATGCCTGGTTATTGGCAGGACTATGATCTGTGCAAGCGGTCCGACTCGCCATCGTTGCTTGGTTGTGAATAGGCATGTAAAGATCTACTCGATATGAGATTCGGACATTTGCAGTTACCTCAACTATAAAATCGATCCAGTTTCAAATCGAGAGATCCAGAAGCTCTAAGAATATCATTTTCCTTGGCGGATTCCTGCCCACGCTTCATGCGAGTCGACATAGCCCGCGGGATGGAACGCTTATACCTATTCCGTCATGCATCGCTGCTCGAAGTCTGCGTTGGGAAGGGTTTCGAATTGGCCAAGAACCGCGGTCGTTCTATCGGGAGGTGAAGGTGTTCGGCTGAGACCCATAACGACAGACTTGCCCAAGGGTCTCGTCAAAGTAGGTGGAAGGCCGCTTCTACAATGGGTCGTCGAGTGGCTCAAAGCCAACGGGGTGTCGAACATAGTTATGGGCGTCGCGTATCTAAAAGACCAGATAATCGACTACTTTGGGGATGGAGAACGCTTTGGCGTGAAAATACAGTACAGTGTCCACACGGTACCGGGAGGAACTGGGGAAGGATTCGGGCTCGCGATAAGCCGTTACGTTGATGATCAGACTTTCTTCGCTCTGAATGGTGACCAAATTACCGACCTCAGACTCAATGAGATGTTGGCGAAGCATCTGAAAAGCGGTGCTCTTTCAACTATTGCGGTTGTACATCCACGGCTTCCCTTTGGGCTTGTCAGGGTGGACGAGCATGATTATTGTCGAGGCTTCTTGGAGAAACCGGTATTGAAGGACGTGAATATCTCCACAGGAATTTATGTGTTTGAGCACGAGATGGTGAACCACCTTCCACGGACCGGCGATGTTGAAAGAGCAACCTTTCCCAAGCTTTCAAGGATCGGCAAGGTCGCCGCGTATAGGCATGGGGGGTCGTTCATTACGATTAATTCCTTAAGGGAGCTTGAGGACGCGGAGAAGCGGTTGAGGAGCCAGCAAGATTGAATGCTCTAGTAACAGGGATCACGGGATTCATCGGGTCAAGACTCGCTGCAAGATTGGTTGAGCATGGAGATGATGTCTACGGGTTGGTCAGACACTCTTCAGAAAGGGAGCTAAAGAGAATAGACAAGATCATCCCGAAAATTCATCTGATCGAGGGTGACCTGATCAGATTTCACTCTGTTCTCTCCGCGGTAGAAACTTCCGATCCAAGTATTGTCTTCCATCTTGGAGCACTCACTCCCGTCAGGTTATCATTCGACGATCCCTATCCATACATTGGGATCAATTTTGACGGGACCGTGAACCTTGTTCATTCAATTCTTAGGCAGTCGCCTAACACGAGACTGATTGCCGCTTCCACAGCCGAAGTCTATGGCTGGCAACCCAGCGGTCGACCCATCCCAGAGAGCGCCATCCTCAACCCAGCGTCTCCCTACGCAGTGTCGAAGGCGGCTGCTGATCAATATATCCAAATGGCCAATCGGATTTATCACCTTCGAGGAACTGTGATGAGACCTATCAACAGCTATGGCAGGGTCTGGGAGAGCGGCTTCTACACTGAGTACTTGATCTCAAAGATGTTCGCGGGAGAGACATGCTACATCGGTGCGCCCGACTCGATTCGCGATTACATGTTCGCGGAGGATCATGTCGATGCGTACTTGGACGTCGCGAAATCCGAGAAAGCGATCGGAGGAGTCTACAATGTGTCCCCGGGCAATCCAGTTACAAATGCAGAACTCGCTAAGAAACTGTCCGGATTTACAGAATTCAAGGGCAAGCTTGTCTTTGGATCCTATCCCCCAGGTTATCCGCAACGACAGCAGAGTCAGGATCCAGCGTACCTCGTCCTAGACAATGCGAGAATCAGCAAAGAGGTCGGTTGGCGGCCGCGCCACACTCTTGACGAAGGATTGAAGCATACCGTCGAACTCTGGAATCGCAAAAGGCTCTAGTTGTTCACGACAGTGGTTCTGATCTTACTTATCCGGTTGTTCGTTCTCCAAGACTAGGAACCCGGAATAACCACACTTGTCACACAGATATCGGATTGGAAGAATCCATCCTTCTAGCGGTGCTCTGGAACGTTTCACCGCTGCTCCACATTGAGGGCACAAGAGTGGACCTTGCGAACTCCTGCGGATGGATCGAAGAACGTCCAATATAGATGACAAATCTCGTTTCTCTAATGTAACTCTATGCTGGCCTCGGGGAATCCGTAGCCTACTAGAACCTTCTTGACCTTGTCACGATGATCTCCCTGCAGAATGATAGAGTTGTTCTTGGAAGTGCCGCCGCAGGCGCAATATGTTTTAAGTTTCGTCGCAAGATCTGAGAGGTTGACGCTTTTCCCGTCAATGCCTTCGACAATGGTAGCTGGTTTGCCCCATTTCCGCATTTCCATTCGGACCTTTACAGTCTGCTGCTCCATGCTAATAGTGCCGCAAACGCATAGGTCCTTGGGCAGGCCGCAGGTCGAACAAACATCGGCCATTCTAGAAGCCAAAGACTCCTTTGTGGTCGTCCACAAGCATGTGATGTTCTTCTGGCGTATTTAAGCGTGCCTTCAAGAGAGGAGGGCTTAGATTCCCATCGAAAGGAAGAGCGCGAACCAAAATAACCAGGCCACGAAAAGAACAAGAAGCATCGTTTGCTTTTCCTGCATCTCGACTTCCATTGAACTATTCGAAAGTCTGGGGTAAAATCGTGCTTGTAACCCCCGTCGGGTCGCGGGAAGTATGGCACCACATTTGCTTGGCCAGGGGCCCGGAATCTGCGGAGTCCCGGAGATTGCCGCAGGCTTCCAGAGTTTGCTGAAAGATAGGGGAGTGTCGGTTCTAATGTATAGTCATAAATATTCATGACTAACGTATTTCGCATTGCATTCAAGTGGGAGAATGAGCGAACGCATCTCCGTTTCGATTGAGCTTGAGTTCTTCAACAAGTATTTGTTCAACGCCTTGAAAAGGAGCCTTTCAAACGCAACCCCAAAGAGAAAACTGGACATAATCTACTATTACTCGCGCGATCCCCGGGTCAAGTTCTCTATCGCCCTCAATGGTTTCAGCGGCGGAGGGGCTACGACACATCCACAGTGGAGTACTGTCTTCAATAATGTCCAGAACATGCGCCAGTATCTTCGATGAGCCTCTTCCTTTAGGCGGGTAGTCCAAGGGCGTCTTTCAGACCCTTGTACCTATTTCTTACTGTGACCTCGGTTACATTTGCTATCTCGGCGATCTCCTTCTGGGTCTTCTTCTCATTCTCTAGGACGCAAGCGACGTAGAGTGCTGCCGCGGCCAGACCCATCGGGTCTTTGCCTGCGACCACGCCCTTCTTTCGAGCATCTTTCAAGACTCTGATCGCGGATTGTTGGGTCTGCATTGAAATTTCGGCTCTGCTGGCGATCTTGGATATGCATCTTATGGGGTCTTCTACCGGCATGGACATTTCGAGTTCTCGTAGGAGTAGTCTGTAGCATCTGGCCACGTCCTTCTTCTTGATTCTGCTGGCCGCTGCTACCTCCTTCAGTGTTCGGGGCGTCTCAGAAGATCTGCAGGCCGCGTAGAGGGAGGCTGCTGCAATGGCTGCGATAGATCTGCCTCTTACCAGCCCGTTATCAAGTGCCTTTCGATAGACAACGGCCGAGCTTTCTTTGACGTTGGCGGGGACGTGAAGCTTGTCGGTGAGGCGATCCAGTTCTGCCATAGCTTGAGCGAGATTTCTGTCAGACGACGAATGTACTCGAGTACGGATCTGCCACTTCCGAAGCCTAAGCATCTCCATCCGGGTCTCCATCGGAAGTTGACGGCCGAACGCGTCTCGATTGACACGGTCTATGACCGTGGAAAGACCCTTGTCATGGATAGAAAACGAAGTGGGTATACCCACGCGTCCCCTCTCGTCCTTCTCTTCCTTAGTGAATGCACGCCACTCGGGCCCTCGGCTCATCAGATTCTGAGACAGTACGAGCCCACAGTCCTGACAGATCGTCTCCCCTTGGTCGAAATCTTCAATGAGATTTACGCTTCCACATTCTGGGCAAACATGAATTCTCGATGGATTTCTCCCAGGAACTGATGGCGTGGTCGTGAGATTCACTCTCCACCTTTCCCGAGCCTCCCCATGAACGTCTAACCGGTGGGGTCTCTCACCAGAGGCTCTTACTAGGAAAGTGAGAGCGCGGGGCTTGTAAGTCATATAAGCCTTTCGACAAGTATATAGGGAACCTATGGTTCTCGCCTAGAAACCTCTTATGAACTCCGGGCGAGCCCGGAAGTTTTCGTAGCCCGGTGGTGTAGTGGTCTAGCATAGCAAGGACGGTACGGGCCAGACACGCAAGCGTCCCTAGTGGGCTCTGGATCCCTCCTGAAATAGGGTAGGAGTCACCTGCTGACGGGAGTTCGAATCTCCCCCGGGCTACCTTCTGGAGATTGGACGGTTGATCTTGTGGCTCCTTCGCTCGGGATTGGTAAATTTAGAAGTCAAGCTGTTGAGGCTAATCGTGAAGACACCTTGTTTCTTGAGTGACGAGCAATCACGGCAATCGTGAAGGCGGAAAGAGCGATCAGTGCGAGCTTCTGCCAGTCTGCGAATCCTACTCCAAATATTGTCTGTTGTAATGCAGCAAAGCCCTGCAGGTTGAGAGTCATCGATAGCCTGGAGAAGATCCAGAGAAAAACGAGTCCTCCGATGAGCATCGCGGCGAAAGCGGACCTACCGAGGTTCCGGGTCTTCAAGCGCTCGAATGTTGGACTTGACTCAAGAAGCGAGGGTTGGGACAGCTCTTCGTTAGGCTCAATTTCGAGTATCGTCTGTAGTCCAAGCGTTCGTTCCTCCCCGTCTTTCTCCATCAACTTAGCTTGTCGCGTCAAGCTGTCAAGTATCTCGTCGGCAGTTGCGGCCTGAGGGTTTCGGGCGGGCCGTTTCCCGGTGAAGCCGAAGCGGTATCTCGAGCGACGAGGCCGCCTAGATGAGCTCATTCGCGTTCACAACCCTCTAGCGTCGCGAGTCGGATATGTACGTGGAAGTACCGTCCGGGGTCTGAACGAGGACAAGGTTAGGGCATCTCAACATGACAGTCAACATGAACTGCTCGCATCACCGAACTGGCCGGAAATTCGGAAAACTGGGAGAGATTAGCCATAGGAAACTATGTTTTATTCCAGAATTTCGTCGATCGTGACATGCGGATGGATTCTGGCCTGTCGCATGCGAAGTTTCGTTATCGGGCAGTTGCGGTCGGGGGCACATTTGACATTCTACATGCCGGTCATGAGAGATTGCTGGCTAAGGCCTTTGAGCTTGGGGAGGTTGTTTTTGTCGGCTTGTCCAGTGATCGTCTCGTTTCTAAGCTGAATAAGGATCATTCTGTTAGGACATTCGCGGTTCGGCGCGCTAATCTTCGTCGGTTATTGAAGTTACAGGGCTGGGTTCGACGAGCGAGAATCACGGAGCTGAGAGATTCTTTCGGACCCGCGGCTCGAAGAAGGCGACTCGACGCTCTTGTGGTTAGTGAAGAAACTCGTCGAAACGGACTGAGAGTAAACGCGTTGAGGCGCAGCCGAGGTCTGAAGCCTCTTCGGCTCTACGTCGTAAGAATGGTGAAGGCTGACGACGATAAACCGATATCTGTCACTAGAATACGACGTGGCGAGGTGGACCCGCAGGGCAGATTAACAGTGAACGAACGGGCTCGGATTCGATAGATGAGTTTGGTCCGTTTCACCGACGGTTCAGGCTAGTTGGTATCTAAGCCCACTTTCTGTTGAGTATACAGTAAGCATCTGTTCGAGTTCGCGGAGGAAGCCCTCACTGAGATGCCACCTTGAATCCTTCTTTTCAATGAACCCAGCTCCTACGAGTCCATGGATCATATTGTAGAACTGGCCTACGCTCATCCCTCGCTTGCTGATCCAATCTTTCCACGCTTGGATAGGCAGGCCTGCGGGTTCCGCCTTCTTGACTTCTCGCCAGAAGTTGTGGGCCTCCGCGGCGAGAAAGTCGCTTTTCCAGAAGACTCGACGGAACAGCTCATCCGGGTTGCTGGGAAGGTTGCCTGCTTTGAAAAGGATGGTTGTTTTCTGTTTCGGCGGTCCACGGGCAGCTCTGCGAGGCATCGAAAGTCACTTGCAATCGCGAGAACTTGGTTCTACCTTTAATCCTTATGGTGACGCACTTCGCGTGTTTACTGCCCTTGTGGTCGTTTCAAGTATAGGCGTCATTACGTAAGTAAAGTCGTGACTGCATGGGGACTAATTTCTAGTGGTAAATGGGGAGGTATTTGTCTCAGGCTTTGGCAAGCTCCTCAACGAGTTTTGCCAGTCTTTCGGTAGACGATTGGCCGACGTACAGGTTTGTCGTGGTTATGTTTTTGTGGCGCATGAGGTCGCGAATTGTGAACGCGTCCAATCCCTTGTCTTTGGCGTCTGTAGCAAAGAACGCGCGCAAACGGTGAGGGCCGACCCTTTCCCAGTCGTCGATACCAGCTTCTCTTGCATATTGTTTCACGATCTGCTCCGCTCGGACTTCAGATATCAGGAAGACTTTGTCTTCGTATTTTTCATGGATGTGACCAACGAAAGTTCCTGCTGTGTAGCGTCGAAGTTGTGCGATCAGTTCCCTGGGTATGGGGACGAGGCGGTCTTGTACGATTCCACGAGCGTATCCTTTGCCTTTGACCCAGATTCCTTCGTCTCGTATGTCGTTGATTCTGATTCCGGGAAGTCCTCTCCAGCCGACTATTTCGCCACATCTCAACCCGTAACGCATTAGAAGTAAGAGCAAGTGGTCTCTCTGGCTTTTGCCCTCGGCCAGTTTTATCATCCTATTGACTTGGACACTTGTGAGCCAGACCTTTCGTTTCTTACTCGTCGTTCATCCCAGAGTTACCAAGGAGAGCCGTCAATTGTTTTAGAGCTTTGCTTTTTGTTCTAGAAAGCAAAGTATTTCGTCTTTGCTAGTGATGAATACTAAGGCATAAGGTGCTTGACGGTTCGTTTTTGGGGATACTTTGATTCTGGCAGAACTTAGTAAAAAAGAGGGGCACGGATCGGCCCTGGCGGGCTAGGTCTTGAGGTGGAAACTCGGAAAATTGATGGCTCGAAATCCTTTCCTAGATGCGAAGACCTACTCAAGTCCGAGCACCGCCCACGTCAACGAACGCCGTATGCAAAGGTGGGTAGTTGATCAGAAGGGCCCTCCAATTTTTTGGAGAGATGGCAAGTCTCCAATATTTTGGAGTACTCGCGCCAATGCTAGGTCGTGTACCTTGGCTCTTTCCTTTGGATGGGCTGTGATGGGGGTGCTTCTGTGGGTAGGCCGATTGGAGGTAGAGGAGGTGGGATTCCAAGACTTTTGGACATGATGATGACCTCCGCCATGGCGATGCTCGAGACTGCTTGGATTACTGTTTGGGGTGGTGGTCTATTCTTCTTGTGCTCTTCGGTCATCTGGGCAACTTCGGATGGGTCACCCGTCACCTGAGCCTTTCCCTTGACGCTGAGCTGCGCGATCGAAGGATTATAACTTACTGTGAAGACGAATGGAGCTTCCACGGTAGAATCTGTATTCTGGTCAAGACCCACTATGTTGATGTTCACCGCGATCTGCACTTGTGGGGGCAGGGGAGTGTCGTAAGCCCAGTAGCGTTCCCCACTTAGATTCGTGACTTGAACCGCGACTCTCAGCATGACAC
>Ga0209237_1000699_pt1 | contig 19291 bp, 19 predicted proteins | sample GraSoi013_1_40cm_2_FD_185820 | JGI IMG/M metagenome (GOLD analysis project Ga0209237, IMG submission 185820) | Grasslands soil microbial communities from the Angelo Coastal Reserve, California, USA - Sample 10_02_2013_1_40cm (SPAdes) (version 2) | ecosystem: Environmental > Terrestrial > Soil >... | reverse complement strand
GGAGCCGTACCTCGCCGCGTGCGAGGAAGAACTCCGTCTCGAGGATCTTCTTGTTGAGGCGTTCCGAGATGATGAGGGTCGTCGCCTCCAGTTCCGCGAGGAACCGGACGAACGATTGGATCAGGATCCGGCTGTCCTGGCCTTGCATCGCGAACATCTTCAGCGCGGTCATCGAATCGATGACGACGCGCTTGTACCGCTGCTTCGTCCGCTCGAGGTGATGCGAGAATTCCTGTTTGATCATCTTCTGTACGCTGTGCACGGTGACCTCGAGGGCGCGGATCTGGGAGGACTGTCGGATCTCCGTGACGTCCTCCATGTCCCGCACGTCGAGGGACGTGCCGACGTCGATCACGGAGCGCTGGCGTTTGTGCGCTCGGATGTCGGGCGTCGCATCGAGGATCTTGAGACGGTCCAGGTTCCACCCGAACGTGGCCATGTTCGCCTTGACCTCGATTGGTGGCTCGTCGAGGGTGACCAAAAGGCACGGCTCCTGCTGTCGGAGCCCTTCGAGGAGGAAGTGGAGGGCCAGAATCGTCTTGCCGCTCCCGGTCGGGCCCGAGATGACGTACGGTCGCGCGGGCAGCAGGCCGCCGTTCAGCATCGTGTCGAGACCCACGACGCCCGTCTTGACGCGATCCATTGAAAGCCTGCCGAGCGCCGGACCACCCGGCCCATGATGCATAAAAGCTCCGTCGTGAGAATCAGGCCATAAGACAAGTCACAGGAGAGCCGAAGTTAACCTTAAACAAGGTTAACTTTTTCGGACTTAGCGAACTCGATGCGATGGCCATGACGAAGAGACCGCCGCCGACGTCGGAACTCGATAGCGGGGGATGGACTTTCCGGGCCCGAGGTCGTACCTCACCGCCCTTTTGAACCATCGATCTCCGGGTGTCTCACCGGGGACCTGGGAGTCCCGGGGTATGAGCCCGACGGGATATCCTGGCTACCCCACCCCGCTACCTCAGCGCATCGAGCCACGGCGCGCCGGCGGTCGTCCGTCCGCATTGGAGCGTGTCGGATAAACCTATCGCGGGCCCCCGCTCAGAAGAACTTGCGAAAACGCGCGAGGTCTTCCAGAGTTCCTTTCAATTTGATCTTGCCGGTGGCGTACGCCTTGAACGGACCGATCTCCCGGAGGATGAGTCCGCGCAATGTCTCCGCGTCGGTGACGATCGTGATGTCGGCGGGATCCACGCCGCCGTCGATCAGGCCGGCCACCTTCTGATCCGCGAGGGTGAAGTGATACTTCGTGCCTTCCTTGAGTTCGATCAGGACGGTCTTTCGAAGGCCGACGAGCTCCGCCCGGAGCGCCGGATCGGAGGCGACCTTCGCGTTGAACTTGCGAATCAAGTCCTCGAGCATCTCTCTCACGGTCATCGACCGCCGAATTCGTCGAGCTTGCGGTTCCGGGACTCCGCGAGCAGCCGCCGGGCGGTGTCCCACGAGGTCCGCGTGTGCGGCGGCAGAGTCCCCTTTTTCTTAATCCACTTTTCGAGGAACGTGATCGTGTCCGGGTCGGACGAATAGCCCGAGCCGATCGTATCGCCGATCTCGGACTCGATCGCACGCATCTCTCGGTCTCGGCGGACTTTCGCCAAGATCGACGCCGCACTCACGACCGGGAAGAGCTCGTCCGCGTTGTGCTGGGAGACGACCTCGACCGCGAAGGGCAATTCCCGCTGCACACAGCGCTTGAATTCAATCTCGTCCACGTCCGCCGCGTCGACGTAGGCGGTCTCCGGATGCAGCCGCTCGATGAGCTGAGCGAAGAGCTTCGCCTCGAAGTCGTTCAGGGACATCTCCGCGCGCATCATGTCGATCTCCTCGGCGGGGATCACGAGGAGTTCCCATGTCGCAACCTTCTCGATCATGGGCGCCAGCGCCTCCCGCTTCTCCGGCGAGAGTTTCTTCGAATCCCGGACGTTCATGTGGCGCAACGCGACGTCGGACTCGACCGCGACGCCGGCCACGACGAGCGGACCGAGGACGGGACCTCTCCCCGCTTCGTCGACGCCGACAATCACGGCTCACGCCTCGAACAGCTCGCGGGCCGTCTCTTGCGCTCGAGCGATGACGTCCGGCTCGTCGACGGTTCGCACGACGCCTCCCGACATCAGAATCTGGCCATCGACGATTGTCGCTTGCACATCGCTCCCCCGGCCGCTGTAGACGAGGTGCCGGATGACGGTCTCCGGATAAAAAGGAGTTGTGTGGGCGCCTTTCAGCGATACGACCGCGAGATCCGCACGCTTCCCGACCTCGATCGAACCGATGTCCCGTTCGACATGTAACGCGCGGGCTGCTTGGATCGTCGCGAGGTCGAGGACGTCCTGCGCCGGCATCACCCGCGCGTCCCACCGGGTCGCTTTGTGCAACAACGCGGCGACCTTCATGTCCGCAAAGACGTCCATCCCGTTGTTCGAGATCGGCGAGTCGGTCCCGAGGCCGACGACGACGCCTTCGTCAATCATCTCGGGCACCGGCGCGACGCCGCCGCTAGCGAGCTTCATGTTGGAAACCGGGCAATGAGCGACGCTCGTGCCGCAACGGGCGAGGGCGCGGACCTCGTTCATCGTGACCCAGACGCAGTGCGCCGCGGTGACCCGATTCCCGAGGAAGCCGATCTTCTCGAGCCACTCGACGGGTCGAAGGCCCGTCTTCTTGCGATGGGCTTCCACCTCTCCGCGCGTCTCGGAGAGGTGCGTGTGGAGCCGGACATCGCGTCGCTCGGCGATTTCCTTCGCCTTCGAGAAGGTTTCCTCCGAGGCGGCGTAGACTCCCTGCACGCCGACGGAGGGTGTGACGAGAGGATCGCCCTTCTGCTTCGCGACGAACGCGTCCGCGTTCTTCACCGGGCTCCCGTGCTGCGTCGTGAAGGCCTCATCGAGGGTGACCCAAGACAGAAACCCACGCATCCCCGATTCGCGCACGGCCCGCGCGACTTCGTCTTCCCAGTAAAACAGGTCATGAAAGCTCGTCGTCCCCGAACGGATCATTTCGACGCAACCGAGGAGCGCGCCGATTTGCACGTCGCGCCGCGTGAGCTTCGCGTCGATCGCGGAGGCTTTCGGAAGCATTTCTTCGAGCGGCACGTCGTCTGCAACGCCGCGGAGGAGCGTGTTCGCGACATGGTGATGGAGGTTGATGAAACCGGGAAGGACAGCGCAGCCGGAGCAATCGATGACCTCGTCCACGGTGCGGTCGACCTCGCCCACCGCGACAATTCGCGCGTCTTCCACCAGAAGGTCACCCGACACGACGCGACGCTTCTCGTCCTGGGTGATGATGAGGCCACCGCGCAGCAGGAGGGACATCGGTCGTCCGTCGATGGGACGAGCCGTAGAAAGGGTTTTCGCGGCTTCCGAGCCAATCGAGTAGAAGAAGACGCGAGCCGCGAATCCTCGAAATGGGAAAAGTCTTGCGGACACAAGTCCCTGTGCGCACGTGGACGTCGATTTCTCGAAAGCTCTTCGAGAGTGCCTCGATCAAGTCGGACCCGGCCACGTGGCGACGTGCGGAGCCATCGCGCGGGCGTTGGGAGACATTCGGGCGGCTCGATCGGTGGCCACATGGCTGAATACCCATCCGGACACCGCGGGGAGCCACCGCGTCGTCCGCGCGGATGGTCGTCCGGTGCTCGCCTCCGCGTCATCGGAACTCGAGCGAGAGGGTATCCAGCTATCGCGTGGGCGTGTCTCGTCGGAACGCATCGTTGACGCGCTGGAACCCGTCGGCCTTCTCAGCACGCTGCGAGAAGAGCAACGGATCCTCAGCGACCGCGTCGTCGAAGAGGATACGGGTCCGCAATTCGACCGTATCGCCGGAGTCGACGCAGGCTATGAAGGAGATGCGATGTACGTCGTGGCCACATGCCTCGATCTGAAGGATCTCAATCCGATTGACATTACTGCCGTACGCCATCACGCCGATTTTCCGTACATCCCGACATACCTCGCTTATCGCGAGTTTCCGGGAATCGAGGCCGCTGTTCGTCGCCTCAATCGGCGACCGGACGTCCTCTTGGTTGACGGTCACGGCCGTCTCCATCCTGCATTGTTCGGGATCGCGTGCTACGTGGGTGTTCGACTCGACCTTCCGACGATTGGTGTGGCGAAGCACCCGCTGGTCGGTCGTGTGACGAAGAGAGGCCATCCGCCTTCGGGAGCGATGGCGATCGAATTCCAAGGTCAGGTCCGCGGATACGCGTGGACTCCTCCGGGCCGCGAGCGACCCATCTTTGTCTCAATCGGCCACCGCATCTCGCTCGAGCGCGCACACGAGGTGGTGCGCGCCTCAACTCTCCGGGGATATCCAGAACCGCTGAAGCTCGCTGACCGGATTGGACGGGAGATGAAAAGGAATAAGAGGAATGAAAAACGGGAAAAGGGTGCGACGCGATGAGTCGCCGAGCGACTTATCACCGCGAGGGCTGGCCGGGCAAGCGCCTATCTCTTCTTTTTCTTGCCCTTCTTTTTCTTGGCCACTTGTTTCCTCCCTATTTTCTGTATAGACAAAAGGGGTCTTAAAAGTAGCGAAGCGACGAAAAATCGTCCATTTTGCGATTTATATAAAAACGAGGAGATGCGAAACGCACATCGAAACCGTTTTGGAGTGCGCCCGCATCACGCGAATCGTGGAGATTCTCGTGTTCGGTGCGGGCGCGATCGGCAGCTTCTTTGGAGGCCTTCTTTCCCAGCGGCATGATGTGACGCTCATCGGGAGGGCGGAGCACATTTCCGCCGTCAAATCCCATGGATTGCGCGTCTCCGGAAAGACGTCGATCATCGCGAAACCGCGCGCTGCAATGCGAGTGCCGCAAGACGCGAAACCGGATTTCATATTCGTCACGACGAAGTCGTACGACACCGCGAACGCGATGATCGCGTTGCGTGCGTTCGCAGACCGCGCAATCTTCGTCACGCTTCAAAACGGCCTCGGGAACGCGGAGACCATCGCAAGGACCGCGCGGCGCGTCGTCGCGGGCACGACCGCGCACGGCGTCACATTCGCTGGGCCGGGCGAGATCCGGCACGCAGGCGTCGGCGAGACGATGATCGGCGCGTGGAGTCGCGTCGGCGAATCGGATCTCGTCCGCTTGCGGGATCTCCTCGCGGATGTCGGGATCGTCGCGAGTGTGACAAGCGACATCCGGACCGAGTTGTGGTCCAAACTGGTCGTGAACGCATCGATCAACCCGATCGCAGCGCTCGCCGAAGTCCCGAACGGGCGCATTGTTCGAGACAAACGCCTTCTCGGCGTCCTTGAGGCCGTGTGCCGCGAGGCGACCGCGGTCGCGAAGGCCGAAGGCGCGCGCGTCGACGAAGACGAGTTGCGACACCGCACGATCCTCGTCGCGAAGAGGACGGCCGCGAACCGGGCGAGCATGCTCCAAGACTTGGACCGACATCATCGAACAGAAATCGACGCAATCACCGGATCAATCGTCCGGGCCGCGGAACGCCATCGGATTTCCGTTCCCCTGAACGCGGCTCTGTATGCGCTCGTGCGCGCCAAGGAATCCACGACCTGAGTGGTCGGCGCGCACAGCAGCACACGGTCGCGACCAAAGCTTAGGTTCTGTAGCGTCGGGTTAGGTAGATTGACACTACTCCACTCCGCTCGGCTCCTCCCGTCCGCCCGTCGGCAACGCCGACAGGCCGTAGAGGGGATTCACCACGTCATGGCGGAGGGCACCGGGCTGGAACCGTACAGCCCTTGCCAAAGCCTCGTTCGAGGCCAAGGCGGGCTTGAGGATGTTCATGCCTGCGTTGATTTGCCGGTCCATCTCCCAGTCGCACATCAGGCAGACGAACACGTTGCCCACCCTATCTCGGCGCCGAGCGCCACACACTGGGCAGGTCTTACTGGTCCACTGAGGGTTGACCTTGATGATGGGCACGCCGGCAAGGGCGGCCTTGTACTCGATTTGGCGATGGATTGCAGCACGAGGCCACGAGGAGAGTCGTCGGTTCATTCGACGGGACCGACCGCCCGCGCCGTGGAGCGTGAGGTCCTCGAGGACGATCGCTGCTCGAGCATCCCTAGCGAACTGCACAAGTCGTTTTGAGACAAGGTGCAACCTGTGGCGCACGCGGTTCACCTCCCTGCGTCCTTCCCGCGCCAGCAAGCGACGGGTGACCCTCCGGTCTTGGGCCTTTTTCGTCGCCAGTCTCCTTCGTCGCCGGAAGTGGGTTTGCTGAATGCGCCGAACACCACCAAACGGAAGGCTCGTCGGCGCCACGACCTCATCAGAAACCACGACTCCATCCAACGAATCCTCGTTCGTGTCGAGTGCGATCGCCCCTTCCGGCTTGTACGCCTGTGGAGCCTCTCTCCGGACGACGACGATGACCTTGCCTGGGACGACGGTGAGAGAACCCAACGCCCAGGCCGAATCGCTCAGGAAAGAGCGATGCCATTCGGAAAGGTGCAGGTGAAGCTGCACACCTTCCGTGCCCCGAATCGGAATGCGGAGGCGCCCGGTCTCGTGGTCGAGCTTGTACGACTGGTTCTCCGCCTTAAGCATGAGTCTCCGCATGTAAGGGACGCAAGATCGCTTCCTTTTTCTCAGGCGCCGTCGATGGGCTTTCAGCAAAGCCAAGGCGACCTCGAAAGCGGAAGGGATGTACTGTTTGTAGACCGTGTGACCGCGACTCAGGACTTGGTAGCCGGCACGGACGAGTCGAGCCCGGGATCGTATGTCTTCCTTGAGTGCGATCCGGATCGACTCGTTCACAAGGAGCCGGAACTCAGAAAGGACCCAGTCCAACGAGGCACTCCGCCAGCTGACCGGGAAGACGAGAGCTCGGTGTGTGCGCACGACCGACTTAGGTGAGACGAACCCCACGTGAAGACTCCTGGGAGAGATGGCGGAAAGTGCGCTGCGGAAAGTCCGATTCGCGTCTTGAAGCGGGCCGTTCGAAATGTCAAGGGCGCCTCGTCGCGATAAAGCCATCAGCGAGCGGCCAATTACTCTAGCAAAACGTAGGTCGTAGGGCCAAGCTTATAAAGGACTATTTAACTCCCCTCCGTACCAAACTCCGTTGCGGCCACTCCAGGTAGCAACGAGTTGGTGGTGTAACTTTGGCCAAAATCAAGATTGAGAACGTCGTCGCCTCGACCTCCCTCGGAGAGGAGCTCGACCTCCAGGCGATCGCCCTCGCCCTCGGCGGCGCCGAATACGAACCGGAGCAGTTCCCCGGGCTCATCTACCGGTTGAAGGAGCCGAAGACCGCGACGCTCCTGTTCCGAAGCGGGAAGGTCGTGTGCACCGGGGCGAAGAGCCTCGAGCACGTCAAGACCGCGATCGACATGGTCGCGAAGCAGATCGAGGCGGCCGGCATCCCGATCAAAAAGAATCCTGTAATCGAGGTCCAGAACATCGTCGCCTCCTCGGACCTCGGAACGGAGATCAACCTGAACGCCATCGCGATCTCGCTCGGCCTCGAGAAGGTGGAGTACGAGCCAGAGCAATTCCCCGGTCTCGTGTATCGGATCGACGTACCGAAGGTGGTCGTCCTCCTGTTCGGCAGCGGCAAGCTCGTGTGCACGGGCGCCCGGAAGCCCTCGGATGTCGAGGAGGCCGTGGAGAAAATCACGCAGGAGCTGAAGGCCGCCGGACTGCTCCGCTAGGCGATGTTAGAACTTCGGACCGACATCGAGATCGACGCGCCGGTCGAGCGCGTGTGGGAAGTCCTCATCGATTTCGACCGGTTCCCGGATTGGAACCCGTTCATCCGACGGATCCGCGGGAACGCGCAAGTCGGCTCGCGACTCGACGTGTTCCTCGGAGCGTCGGGGACCCGCGGGATGCGGTTCCGACCCACCGTGACGAGGGTCGTCCCGAACCGCGAACTCCGATGGCTTGGCCGCCCGGGTCTCCCTCGACTCTTCGATGGCGAGCACATCTTTCAGCTCGAGCCGCTCGGGCCAACCCGCACCCGGTTCATCCAAAGGGAGCGATTCCGCGGTCTGCTCGTCCCGTTGATGGCTCGGAGCCTCAACCGAGACGCTCGCCGAGGTTTCGAGGAAATGAATCGCGCGCTTCAAGCACGCGTCCATGCGGCTCCTGAGAGTCGTGTGGGAACCGGGAAAGCCTAAGACACCGGCCTCGTTTGGCGAGGCGTGGCCATCTTCGACAACCACATTCATCTACGTGCGAGCTTCAAAGGCGTCGAGGCCGCGAAGGCCTTCGAGAAATCGGGCGGCACCGCGATCCTGCTGACGCACAGCCCGTACGCCGAGGTGCCAATCACCCGGGCAGACGACTTCGAAAGAGCGTACGGCTTGACGCTTGCGATGGCCGATGCCGTCCGGACGGCCACTGCCCTCCAGGTGTTCGTCGCGCTCGGGCCGTATCCGGTCGAGTTCATCGACTTGCGGGAGACGCTCGGCCACGAGGCTGCGATGGACGCGATGAAGCGTGCGATCGACCTCGCCGCGAACCACATCCGTGAACGAAGGGCCGTCGCCTTCGGCGAAATCGGGAGGCCGCATTTCCCCGTCGACGCCGACATCGTCCGGGCGTGCAACGAGATTGTCGTGTATGCGATGGGGCAGGCCAGGGGCCTCGAGTGCGCGGTCGTCTTGCATACCGAGGATCCGACCCCGACGACGTTCGCGGAGTTCGCGGCAATGGCCTCGAGGGCGGGGCTCGACCCCAAGTATGTCGTGAAGCATCATTCGACGCCGTTCACGCGACGCGAGGACACCGCTGGACTCGTGCCATCGATTCTGGCGAAGGAAGAGCTCGCCGCGCGGGCCCTGAAAGGCGGCCCTCGATTCCTCCTGGAAACCGACTACATCGACGATCCGCGCCGGCCCGGGGCCGTCTTAGGACCCGCGACGGTGCCGAAGAAGACCAAGGCCTGGCTCGAGAAAGGGTTGCTCACAACCGAGCAGGCTTCGTCGATCCACCACGACTTACCCGAAAAGACTTACCGTATCGAAATCAACTGATCGCAACGTGCCAGTTTGTGAGCATCAAGTTTCGCCCGTCCCGCTAGCGTCGGACGCGAAAGCCACGGAATTCTCCCTTCGGCTCGGACCAAGACACCTCGACCGATTCGACCCGCGCGTGGGGCTGGGACGTCTTGTTCCACTCGATACAGGCCTCAATCATGGACCGATCGCCCTCGAAGACCGCCTCCACGCCTCCATCCCATCGGTTCAGGACGTATCCGTCGAGTCCCAGCGACTCTGCCTTCTCCGCACAATACGCTCGGAAGTTGACGCCTTGCACGCGTCCGAGAAAAACAACGACCGCGCGGACTTTCATCTCGTAGCAAAACGAGACGACGCGAAAGAACTTATCGCGGCGGCCAGCGATTGGTGGAGACGATGCCGGGAGGCGCTCGAGAGACCGATTCAGAAACCATCGATCGCCTGCGGCCGTACATCGAACGTGCCCGGGCGTTCGTGGGATGGAATCTTGACCGCGTTTCGCCGAAGCAAATCGGACCTCGCCTGCCGTGGGATTACAAACGGCGGGCGCAGGAGCTCCTTGCAGGCGCCTGGAATGCGCTCGACCTCGGGACTGGCGGCGGGGAACTCTTCGCGGAACTTTGCAAGGCTTACCGCGGACGTGCCGTCGCGTCCGAGCCGTGGGCCGTGAATGCGCCGATTGCCAAACGTGCGCTGTCGCATCTGCGGATCGAGGTGGTTCGCGCTCACAGCCTCCACCTCCCATTCCGGAATGGCGCGTTCGACCTCGTCCTCGATCGGCACGAGGAGATGGATCCCAGCGAAGTCCATCGAGTCCTCGCACCGGGAGGAACGGTGTTCACGCAGCAAGTTGGCCGCAACGAGTGGGACGAACTGCGACCGTTCTTCCCCCGCATGCAGGACTTCGGCCCGCTCCTCGATCGATATGTGCAGGGATTCCGGCAAGCAGGAATGATTGTCGCTCGAGCCGAAACGCGCGACATGCGCGTGGCGTACCGCGGACTCGGCGAGCTCGTGTATCTGCTTTGCATCTCCCCTTGGACCATCCCTGATTTTGATCCACTGGGGCAGGATCTCGCCCCGCTCCGTCGAGTCGAGGACCGGCTCACGACATCGGACGGCCTGACGCTAAGTGAGAGCCGCTTCATCATCGAGGCCCGCAAGCCGCCGTAGCCGCGGCAGGCGACGGGACTCCCAGACTTGTCCATCCCGAGATCGGGCTTTCCGCCGCTTTCGGGAACCGGTCGCCGCACTTTTCTTATACGCCAGCCCGCTATCGCTCTCTCCCCGCGGCGGGTTCTTCATGAAGCGGAACAAGGTCCAGGACCTCCGGGTGTCCGACTTCATGTCCACGGAACTCGTGACCGCGAGCCCGGACGAGACACTCGGGGACGTCCTCGGCAAGATGAAGTCGAACGACATCCACGAACTCCCGGTCATCGAACGCAAGAAGCTCGTCGGCGTGGTCACGATGCGGGAGCTGATGCGGCGACGCAATCTCCCGCCCGCTACGAAAGTCTCGACGGTCCTCGAAATCCCGCCGGAGATCGGTCCGGAGACCCCGCTTCCCGATGCCGCGGAGAAGATGATCTCGGCCGGGTTCCGCGCGATCCCCGTCGTGAAGGGGAAGGCCCTCGTGGGGATCATCTCCCGGTCGGACATCGTCCGCGCCCTCGTCGAGACGCGCGCGCTGGAGGGCATCCTCGTGCGGGACTTCATGACGCCGAACCCGCAGGCCGTGGCCGAGGACGACACGGTCGAGCACGCGGTGCAGATCATGCGGTCCCTGGGCGAACGATCCGTGCCGGTCGTGGACAAGCACCGCCACTTGAGGGGCGTCGTCGGGCTGAAGGATGTCGTCGAGCTGTTCGCCCGCCCGAAGGTCCGCGAGCAGTACGGAGACCGCGCGGGCCGCGAGGAGAAAGTCGTCATCGAGGTGAAGAGCGTCATGCGCTACCCGCCGCTCACGGTCGGGCCCGATGCGGATGTGCACCGCGCGGCGGAGATGATGGCCGAGCAGCACGTCTCTTCGATCATCGTCACGGAGAAAGACGAGCCCGTGGGGATCATCACGTCCCAGGACCTCATGCAGTTCCTCGCCGGCCTACGCGAACGTGAGCAGCTCTTCGTGGAGATCGGCGGGCTCGAGGACGAGCCGAAGGACACGTACGACGAGATCTACGCCGTGATCCAGAAGGAGATTCGTCGGATCGCGCCGCTGGTGCAGCCGCGAACCCTCACGATCCACTTCCAGAAGTACAAGCCGGAGGGCGACCGCTGGAAGTACTCCCTCCGGGCGCGGTTCACGACCGCCCACCGGATCTACTACGCACACGAGTTCGATTGGGACCTCCGGGTCGCCCTGACGAAGCTCCTGGACACCCTCTACAAGCGGATCGTCAAAGAGAAGGAGCGCAAGGTCACGGAGCGGAAGCGCCACCACCAGTCAACGTAGGTTCCAGAACGGACGATGGGCTCGAATCGTCGCGTCAATCGCGGGACCGCCGCGACCCTTGTCATCGAGAATCTCGGAAAGTCCGAGGGGAATCGATCGTCCGCGGAGGCCGGCGACGACGCCCGCGATCACCTCGCCCAGCGCATCGAGATGGTATCCGCCTTCCAGGGCCACGGCGAATCGGCTCTCACAGAGGCGGGTCGCGAGGGCCGCGCTCCGGGTCACGAGTTCGACGTATCCAGGGGAGGACAGGACGAGCGACGTGAGCGGGTCGCGGTAGTGTGCATCGATCCCGAGGCTCACCAGGATCAGATCCGGCCGGAACTGCTCGACGATCGGCTCGACGATCCGATCATGCGCCGCGAGGTACGAAGCGTCTCCGCACCCCGCCGAGAACGGGATGTTCACCGTGAATCCCTGGCCGTCTCCGGTCCCCACGTCCTCGGCGGGACCCGTGCCCGGGAAGATGCCGTACTCGTGCGTGGAGAGATACAAGACGGACGCACTGTCGGCGAAGATATCGCGCGTCCCGTTCCCGTGATGGGCGTCGTAGTCCAGGATGGCGACCCGCCTTCCTTCGGCCACCAGATCCGCGGCCGCGATCGCGACGTTGTTCAGGTAGCAGAAGCCGCCTCCGTAGTCGGGGCCGGCATGATGGCCCGGAGGTCGTACGAGAGCGACGGTCGGCCGTCCGTCCCGCACGGCGGATCGGGTCCCCTGGAGGACCGCCCCGGCGGCGAGGAGCGCGAGGTCGAACGTCCCCGGGTGGACGGCTGTCTCCGGATCGAGCAGCCCTTCGCCTAGCGCCTGGAAATATTCGACATACGTTTCGCGATGGACCCGCTTCACTTCCGCGACCGTCGCAGGGGACGCCCGCTCGACGTCGTTGAAAAGGCCGGCTCGTTCCAAGTGCGAAAGGATCGACCGGAGCCGATCCGGCCGCTCCACATGAAGGGGCGAGGATATGTGGTCGAGGAACCGAGGATCGTAGACGAGCACGGCCGAGGGAGGGCCGGAGCCGACTTCAAGCCATCGTCGCGGCCTTTTCGGGCGTTCCAGACGAGCTTATCACGATTGAAAATCACGCCGCGAAACATCTGAGAATTGTGCCGGCACCCTTAAGCAAACTCGATTTCATATGTTCGATTCACAGAGCGGAACGGGGCGGGATGAGAGTCTTTTCGCCGACGGGTGCAGGTGTCATTCTCCTCGTTGGGGCTCTCGTCCTGGTCGGCTCGCTGCAACTCGGCCGACCGACGGGCCACGTCCAGTCGGACCCGATGAGCTTCTGGGAAGCGGTGGGTCGCGGCCTCATGACGGCGACGGTCGTGAACGAGACGTACGTGCGCGACGGACTCACGGTCACCGCGCCGGTCGGGATCCGCCTCGAGAACGCGGCGGACGTCCCGGTGCGCGTGTCCGAGGAGGCCATCTTGATGAGCCCGCATCCGCTCGAGGACCCGTCGCCGGATCCTCTCCGGACGACGCAAGATGCGGTCCTCACCGTGCAGACGATTCCTGCGCACCGCTCCCTGAACTATTCGTATGGAGACCTGGTGGTCCAGGATTTCCTCCCCCATCCCGCCTGGTGGTGTTCCGAGGAATTCCAATTCACTCAGGCGGAGATCCCATACCGGATCGGCGGAGAGACGTTGCCGTTCGCGTTGCGTCCCGTCCTGGCAAACGAGCATCACGGAGGGCCGAACGCGAACACGCAGACCGACTTCTGGACCTACCTGCGTTCGAACCCGACCGTCGTCGTCGGCAAGGAGCCGCTCTGGGCCCAGATCGACGGATCGGCCGGCCAGAAGATTCACGTCACGCTCGATGCGACGAACATCGCCGTGTACACGTTCGAGGACACAATCACGAACGACGTGAACGTGACCCACGGCGTACTGGAGGACACGGTGCCTGCGGGTTGGAATGTGGAGGAGGGGAGTTACTCCGTCGTGCCGGACGAGATCTTGACTCACGACGATGGCTCGCGGACGTTGCGCTGGAACGTCGACCTGCGCGCGGCACTGGACAGCGGCTCGGAGGACCCGCAATATCCGTCCGCGTACGAACCGTTGACCCGATCGTACACGCTGGTCGCGCCAGTCCTGGCCGCCGGGAGGGTGGAACTGCCGCGAGCGCAATCCGACATGGACCGGGACGGGATCGCCGATGCGGCCTCCGCGCCCCCGCTCGTGGACATCGTCTCGGTGGGCACGCCGCATCCGGACGCCGGCGGCCCCTACGCCGGCAAGGAGGGCGACACCATCCTGCTGAGTGCGAGTGGTTCGAAGGACCCCGAAGGCGATCCGCTCCGGTTCCGGTGGGACTTCACGGGCAACGGGACGTTTGACACCGCGTGGTCATCCTCGCCGACCGCAGCGGCGCGGTACACGGACGATTTCTCCGGCATCGCCGTCGTCGAGGTCTCCGACGGAACGCACGTCGCCTCGGCCGCTGCGGCCGTGACCATCGCGAACCGGCCGCCGGAAATCGAACGACTCGACGCCGTCGCTCAGGCGGCGTTCCGAATCGAAATCGCCGGTGAGAAATGGCACTCTCTCTCCTTCACCGTCGACTCGGAAAGCGGGGTCCTTGCGTCCCTGGATCTCATGCGGGAGCCCGGGGGCCCCTCGAAGCAAGCGGCGACGACCGATGTCATGACGTTCTCCCTCCGGAAACATGTCACCGCGACGCTGGCGTACACTCCGCTCAACGACCACGCGAACGGCCAAGTGGGTGGAGACAACCCCGCATGGATTGTGGTCGTCTTCCCCGACGGCCAGGAGAAACGGATGTTCCACAACTTCAACGTCCGGCACCCGACCACGTGGACCTGGACCTTGTCAGACCTCGCTTCGTTCTTCGTCCGGAGTGGGATCACATTCCGCGCGAGCCTTCACGATGCCGGGAGCGACGATCTCACCGCGACCTGGGAGTTTGGAGACGGGACGAGCGTCCGGGAGACATTCTGGAACAACGGCGTGAGCCCGGATCCATCTCAGAGCCAGGGAGGGACCGCAGCGTTCAACGTCAACGCGACCGTCGTCCACGGGTATTGTCCTCGCGGCTCGTTCTCGGTCACGCTGACGGTCCGGGACGATGACGGCGGGGTCACCGAAGCGACGCTGGCCCTGTTGAACGGGTGAGGGGCAAAGGTCTTTAGCACGTCGCCCGCGTGCGGAGGCCGTGTTGGAAGCCCGACGAGTGTTGCGCGGCGAGCGCATTCTCCTCCGGCCCCTTGCGTCGTCGGACCTTCGGCGGTGCGTGAAATGGTTCTCGGATCCGCAGATCATCCGGTTCCTCGGCCGCGATGCGCCGGTAACGCTCGCCGAGGAGGAGCGATGGTTCCGCGACTACGAACGGCGGACGGACGAGCAGATCTTCGCGATCGAGGTCGAGGGTCAGCACGTCGGAAATCTGGGGCTTCACAAGATTGACCGCGTCCATCGGAAAGCGGAGGTCGGGATCGTGATCGGCGAGCCGTCGTTCTGGTCCCAAGGATACGGTACGGAGGCCATGCGGGTCGTCCTGCGGTACGGCTTCGACGCGCTCGGGCTCAACAAGATCTCTCTCGACGTCCTCGAGTACAACACCCGGGCCCTTCGAACGTACGAACGACTCGGATTCCAGCGAGAGGGCGTCCACCGCGAGGACATCTACAAAGACGGGCGCTTCGTGAACGTCATGCGGATGAGCATCCTCGCCCGCGAGCTGCGCGACGAACCGCATGCTTGAAGGCCGTCAGAGTTCCAAGAGGCCCCGCGGGGCCGTGCTCATGTACCGCGGACCTTTCTTCGTGATGAGGACGTCGTCTTCGATCCGCACGCCCCCGAATCCGGGGACGTAGACCCCCGGTTCGTCCGTGAAGACCATGTTGGGCCGGAGCACGAGGTCGCTCGAGGCGTTCAGGGCCCCGCCGTCGTGGACCGCGAGGCCGATCGAATGCCCGAGTCCGTGGATGAACCGCCCCCTGTACTTCGACCGGTCGATCAGAGTCCTCGCCGCCGCGTCGACCGACTTCCCCTTCGAGCCAGGCTTCATCTTCGCGAGGGCGGCCGCCTGGGCCCGCGCGACGGTGTCGTGCATCCGGCTCTGCTCCTCGGACGCCGCGCCCACGACGACGGTCCTCGTGACGTCGGAGCAGTACATGTGGTACATCGCGCCGAAGTCGATCACGATCATGTCCCCGCGCTCGATCTTTCGCTCCCCGGCGGTATAGTGCGGCTCGGCCCCGTTGGGGCCGGAGCCCACGATCGTGTGAAACGAGGGACCGGTGGCCCCGTTCTTCTGCATCCGGTAGACGAGCTCCGAGGCCACCTCAGCTTCCGTGACGCCCGACCGGACGAACGGCAACGTTTCCTCGAAGGCTTTCGTTGCGATGTCGCAGGCCTTCTGGATCCGCTCGATCTCCTGCGCGTCTTTCACGAGGCGGGTCTTCATGACCGCCTCGGAGACGTCGACGAACCGGGCGGATTTGGGCACGAGCTTCTGCAACCGCTGGAACGCCGCGTGCGTCAGTTCCGCCGCGTTGATGCCGACCTTGCGGTGGCCCTTCAGCGCCGCTTTCATCCGGGCCGTCGACTCGTCGCGGGTCTGGAACACATGGAGGGGCAGGCCGCTCTTCTTCGCCGCCTCTTCCTCCAATTTGGAGGTCGTGATCTCGCAGCCGCCATCCGGTGTGAGCCATGCGCCGCAGCCTTCGAACAGACCGTCGGTCAGGCCCGTGGCGTAGAAGAAGGACCGGTCGATGTGCGGCTCCGTGGAGTTCAAGAAGACGATGAGGTCGAGTCCGTCGTTGACATTCCGGAAGATACGCCGCACGCGGTCACGCATGAGAATCCCCCGCGCCCAAACGTTATGCGCATCTTAAGGATTCGTAGCCCGAGGCTGGTCACCGTTTGCTCGAACTGATTCCGTCGTGAGTGAGCACATGGGCATGTGACAAACGAGAATCCCCAAGCCCACGCAATCACCAACGAAATCGCAACAAGCCACCAAAACTCGGGGCGGACAAGGGCGACCCCGATTACAAGAGCCAGATACACGAGCATCGCGACGCCGACAAACCGGACCAAGACGGCACGCGCTGCCATTCGCGGTTAGACCGGCGATTTGGGGGTAAGAAACCATGGTTGGCTTCCGAAGGATTTTAAGTGCGCGAACGGTCCATGTTCCGATGGCGAAGCGACGGCATCGCGGGATGGAGCGGCGGATCGCCCTCGAGCGGATGACGACGCTCTTCCACCTGGCCGAGAGGGAGGCGCTCCAACGCCACGCAGGCCGCGCGCGACGCTACGTCGAACTGGCGCGGCGGATTGGGATGCGCTACAACGTTCGAGTGCCGGCGCCGTTCAAGCGGTCCTTTTGCAAAAAGTGTCTCGCGTTCCTCCTCCCCTCCGTCAGCGCCCGCGTCCGTGTGGGGCGGGGCCGGGTCGTCGTGACGTGCACCACCTGTGGCGCCGTCCAGCGATTTCCCTATCGCCGCGAACAAACCGCCCGTCGAGCGTCCCGCGCCTAGTACGACGTCGTCATGTCGATCTTGCCGGCCTTCCGGGCGAAGTACTCCCCGATCTTGAAAATGAGGACGCTCAGGCCGAAGAAGGCGACGGACGACACGAGGAGGAAGAGGAGGATCGTCGGCGCATCATATCCGGTCAAGGTCGTGTTCACGGTGAGATTCGGAGCGAGGAGCCGCCGCGTGAGGTCGAACCAGTACGTCAAGGGGATCGCGCGGCCGACGGCTTGGCCCCAACCCGGCAGGATCGAGAGGGGGAACAGCACGCCGCAGAACACGTAGAACAGCCCCGGGATGCCCTCCGCAAGGCCGTGGGTGTGCTTCGCGGTCAGGAACGAGATCCCGCCAAGGCAGATACCGATGGCCAGGAGAACCGCAAGGCCCAGGATGGTAGCGGCGAGGAACATCGGAACGTCGATGAGGGCCAGGTGCAGTCGCACGTCGAGGAAAGAGACCCCGAACACGAGGGTAATGGCGACGGCGAACGCGGCGACCGCGATCTTCGACGCGGCGCGGCCCAGGATATACACGTAGTACGAGATCGGCGAGATGTACACGTAGCGGATGGTCTGGTACCACTCCCGGTCCGATTGGATCACCTGGAACGTGCCAAAGAGGACAGATGCGACGAAGATGAAGAACGAGTTCCCGACGTACATGTAGGAGAACGCGTCCGGGTCGCCCGCCGGCCGGCCGATCGCGACAAAGACGACGTACATCAGCACGAGGATGAAGGCGCCCGCGACGGGCTTGACGATGGAATATAGGACGAAGAGCCACGGCTCCGTCCAGTTCGAGTCCATTTCCCAACCGAGCCATGCGGCGACCTTGAAGGTCCGCCAGTACGTGCTCATTGATGCCGTGAGGTCAGCTTCCCCTCTCGCTTCGCGAGCGTCTCTAGGTACGCCAGGCAGTACCTTGCGAGGATCAGGAACAGGACGGCCATGACGACGAGGATCTCGAGTTCGGTCGTGACGTCGAAGATCCACAGCATCCCGCCGAATGCCGTCGAGCCGAGCGTGAGCTGGCGCAGCGCATCGAGGCCGATCGAGGCGGGGATGAACGATCCAGCAATCGCGATGGCGGGACCCCACCCGGGAATCCGCAGGAGCCCACCCAGCGGGAAGTAGAAGCCGCTCGAGAAGAAAATCGGCTCTTCCATCAGGGCCGACAGGTTCCACGCTTCCCGGCCCCAAAGCAAGTACAGGGAGGCGAACATCATCCCGAGCCCGTACAGGGCGACCAACGTGGCGAAGAAGACGGCGAGGAGCAGCAATGGACTCGCGACTTGGAAGATGACGCCGAATACCAGGACCCCGGCGACGAGGGTCGAGACCGCCCGCATCGACGTCATGACCATTCCGCCGACCGCCATGCCGCCGAGGAGCGCCATGCGGTTCATGGGGGCCATCATGTACAGTTGAAGGTTCCCGATCTCCTTCTCCCAGTACAGTTGGCTCGCCATCGACCAGAGGACGTTCAACCAGAACGCCACCATCGTGCCGCCGAGGACGACGGACGCGACGAGGGCGTTCGTGTTCGCATTGACGGCGGCCAGGTATTGAGCTTGTTCCGTGGCATCGGCGCAGGCGTGGTTCCCACACATCCCCCAGGGCGCCGTGGCCGTTGACTGCGTGATCACCGCAATCGCCTGGTTCCCGAAGAATTGATAGATGAACACGTACGCCGCGATTCCGAGGAGCGGGAGGAGCGCCTCGAAGAAAATCCACGACGGCTCGCGGTTGGCGCCGACGATCCGCGGATAGGAGCGGCCCACCACGGCCCGAAGGTTGAGACCAATCCGATACCGGAAGTCCGTCCGGCGAACGGTCGCGGCTTTCATTCGAATCCCCTCCCGACCATGCTGATGAACACGTCCTCTAGGGTCGGCTCGGATTTCTGCAAGGAATGGACTTTCTTGCCTTGAGACGTGATCGCGCTCAGGATCTCCGCCACCGGACCCTCGTCTTCGAGGATGAATGTGAGGTGCGTGCGGTTCTTCGAGATGTCATCGGTGTGGGAGAAGTTCTTCACGCCCTCCATGGAAGAGAAGGACGCGATGTCGCGGATCGTGTCCACCTCGAGCCGGAAGGTCGTCTCCGTGCGGATCATGCGCTTCAGATTCTCCGGCGTGTCGCAGGCCAAGATCTTCCCGTTGTCGATGATTGCAATCCGGTCGCACATCTGGTCCGCCTCGGCCATGTAGTGCGTCGTCAGGAGGACCGTCTTGCCCTTTTGGGCCCGTACCCAGTTCGTGATGTAGTCTCGGATCACCCGGGCTGCGTTCACGTCGAGCCCGAGGGTCGGTTCGTCGAGGAACAGGATGTCCGGATCGGTGACGAAGCCGCGGATCATGTTCATCTTCTGCCGCT